>Ga0074044_10004606_pt1 | contig 11371 bp, 11 predicted proteins | sample BogForMeECP23OM1_FD_94443 | JGI IMG/M metagenome (GOLD analysis project Ga0074044, IMG submission 94443) | Bog forest soil microbial communities from Calvert Island, British Columbia, Canada - Bog Forest MetaG ECP23OM1 | ecosystem: Environmental > Terrestrial > Soil > Wetlands ...
CGTCTACGCAAAGGATTTTTTCGGCTGGCAATAGATCCGCGTTAATCTGCTTTCCACGCCGGAAGCTGTCGATTCTCAAACAGACGCGACATGAAAGGGCAGTTGCACACGCGTAACCTCTAATGGTCTGCGAGCGGACGAGATTCCCGTTCGACTCGCTCCGCCGCTCAGGGCAGGCTCCGTCGAGGAATCTCATTCCACCGCCGCACGCTTAGCACTCCGTTTCACAAATACCTCGACGTCTGCCCCTCGCCCGCTCTCAGGACAACAGAGCCTGTCCCGAGTATTCCCGAGGGAGCCAGGGTGAGGGTTCTGCCGCCCCTCGCCCGCAACCAAGCGGGATATGCAAAGGCCGCCGCATGGCAGTCGCTGGGCCGCAGTCGAATTACGGCATCTGGCCACCGCCACACAATTAATTGGAGACTTTTGCGCGTCTTTTCTCTGGCAGTTCTTTTGCTTTCTCCTTCAGGTGGGTAACGCGCTCAGGCGCTTTGCCCCGGAGAAGGAGGAAGCATCTCGATGATTGCTTCAATCTTGGTTGGTTTGTTTGCCGGATGGCTTGCCGGGAAACTGATTCGTGGCCGGGGATACGGCGTCCTCGCCGACATCTTTTTAGGACTAATCGGCGGAGTGGTTGGCGGCTGGATGTTCGCGGCGTTCGGAGTACACGCGCATCATCTGTTCGGCGCGATCATGATCTCGACGCTGGGTGCGACCGCATTGGTGATGGGCACGCGCGCCCTTACCGGCGAGTTGTAGGCTAATCGGGAAACACAGGCTAAAGCCTGCGCCACTTCAGAGTTCGGTTCTTGGTGGCACAGGCTTTAGCCTGTGTTCCGTGCTTGAGATTTCTGTACCAGGGGAACCGCAAATGAAAATTCTCAGAGGCATCGTCCTGATCATCGGCTTCCTGACGCTTTTCATGGCTGGATTGGCGGGCATGATAATCGCCGGCGTCGGTCCGGGAAGCATGGAGCGCGCCGTTGCGTCCCTGGCATCGGCGGTGGCTGGCAGTGGAATGATGATCGCAGGCGCGATGCTGAAACGCTCGGAATAGCGATCGCTCACTCCTCGCGCGATAGCCGCCGCGCTCAAATTCGCGGTACAAATACCTCCGCCCGCGGACGATCCGCGGGCGGAGGTCGTTATGAAGATCGGAGTGTTGGCTTTCATCGCGTCGTACACCGCCGATCCGATTTCGGTTGCGCGCAAGTGCGAAGCGCTCGAATTCGAATCCTTCTGGCTTCCCGAGCACGTGATAATGCCGGTAAATCCCAAGACCCCGTTTCCCCGCGCCGACGGCAAGATTCCTCCCGTCTATTCGCAGATGATCGATCCCTTTGTCGGCCTCGCGCTCGCGGCGGGCGCTACCAATCGAATCAAGCTCGGCACCGGAATCTGCCTCGTGCCGGAGCGCGATCCATTCAATCTCGCCAAAGAAGTCGCGACCCTCGATCACTATTCGGGCGGCCGGTTCCTGTTCGGAATCGGCGCAGGATGGCTTCGCGATGAAAGCGAAATCCTGGGCGTCGATTTCCGCCGGCGATGGCCGATGACGCGCGAGTACGTCCGCGCGATGAAGGAACTGTGGACGCGCGACGAAGCCAGCTTCGAGGGCGAGTTCGTCAAATTCCCGGCGCTCCGCAGCAATCCCAAGCCCGCGCAGAAGCCCCATCCTCCCATTCACATCGGCGCCGGCGGCGACCGCGCGCTGCGCAACACCGCGCTCATCGGCGACGGATGGGCCCCCATCGCGCTCAAGCCCGAGGAATTAAAAGTGGAACTCGTAAAGCTGCGCCAGCTCTGCGACGAAGCAAATCGCGACTACTCGAAACTCGAAATTACGATTTTCTCTCCGCTGGGCGGTATAGATCCGCGCGCTGCCGTGGAGGGCTACCGAGCCGCGGGTGCGCATCGCCTGATCCTCTTTCCGCCGACGCTCGCGCCCGACAAGTACGAACAAGAGCTGGAGGAACTGGCAGCGGCGTGGATCGGTTGAGAGGCGCAATATCGGGCTTTGGCGAGGTCGCCGCGAAAGCTCATCTGGCCGGATGGCGCACCCGCGACGGGATCAATATCTCCGTAATTCACGATCCTGTTTCGGAGCGGCGGCACGAAGCGATCCGGCTAATCAAGAACGTCCGCGTCTACGACGACCTCGAGCTGATGCTCGATGGCGAGGCGCTCGACTTCGTCGATATCGCGAGTCCGCCCGCGCATCATGCCGCGGCGGCGCGTCTCGCGCTGAAGGCGCGCGCCCATGTCCTGGTCGAGAAACCGCTCTGTCTTTCGCTGGCGGAATTCGATGAGCTTGCCGACCTCGCGCGAACCAACGGCCGCATCCTGATGTGCGTGCACAATTGGAAGTATGCACCGGCCTATGCGATGGCGCGTCAGTTCGTGGATGACGGCCGACTCGGGTCCATCAATTTTCTTTCGCTCGACCGCTTACGTACCGAGCCTGCCGGCGCTGGCCGCGCCGGCGGCGCATGGCGCTCGGCCAGCGACTCAGGTGGTGGAATTCTCATCGACCACGGCTGGCACATCTTCTACCTGATGCAGTGGCTGATGGGCGACGAAGCTCCGAGTGCCATCTCTGCGAGTCTCTCCGACATCGCGGGCGGTACCGAAGAGGTGGCCGATCTCCGCGTGACGTTCTCCTCCGGCCGCGTCGCGCAGGCGCATCTCTCGTGGCGTGCCAACACCCGGCGAACCTCGGCGAGGATTTCGGGCAAAAACGGGATGCACGAAATCGAAGGCGAGCGCGTCGTCCTTACCGACCGGGCCGGCACGACGCGTGACCTGTCCGTACAGGACATTGCCGACGATTCGTACCATTCGGCGTGGTTTGCCGGCGTGGCGGCCGCGTTCGAGCAAGCCATCTCTGAGGGTATCGATTCGCCCACTGCCAGAACCAATCTCACCGAGGCGCGAAATGCCTTGGCCCTCATTGTCGCCGCTCGCGACTCTGCGAAAAGCCTAGGCGCCGAAGTAAGTATTGCATCCTGACCATCGGTCAGGGCGTCTGGCGATGGGTCTGTAAACAGGCGGCCTGACCGGTCGGACGGGCGGTATTGACTTTGTCCCGTATGACGATAAAGTTACGATTGACCGATAGGTTAGCGACGGCCGTCATATTTAATGTCAGTGGGCACCTCAGAAGAAACGCGTACGGTTTCCCCCGATAGCCGCAGCTCCCAGGACTCTCGCGACGAGATTCTGAAGGCGGCGATGCATCTATTCGCCGACCGGGGTTTCCACGAGACTTCCATGTCTGAGGTTGCGCGAGAGGCGCACGTCAGCAAGGCGCTAATCTTCTGGCACTTCAAGACCAAGGAAGAACTCTTCGTCGCGGTCCTGAACCGGCTGCTCGAACCGTATTTCATCGATTTCGCCGAGGAAGCCGGAGTCCTGGATGAGCGCGCGCAGATTCAGAAGCTGGTGGAATTCTACCTGTTGTTCGTGCGGGATCACGCGAGTTCAGTGCAGTTCTTCCTGGCGCAAATGCTGCACGACCAGCACTTCTCAGAGGGGCTCAACGAACAGGTTTTGAAACTCTACTCGGGCTACCGGGCCCTGCTGGTGGAGCTGATCGCGCGCGCGCAGCAGAAGGGGCTATGCCCGGGCCGCTTCTCGCCCGAGGCGGCGGCGGGATTTCTGCTTTCGGCACTCAACGGAATCCTGATCGAACATCTTCTTGTGGCCAACAATCCGTTGGACCCGGTGGCTGCGGTGACGATGGCGAGTGAATGGCTGTTTGGCAGCGAAACACCTTCCGGCGGCGGCAAAGCGGTCGCTTGAATTTCCTAAAACTTCGTAACGCGGGGAGGACCAATGCGGGTACCGCTTAAGCAGATGATCGACCTGGGCCGCTACCTGAGCAGGAAGAAGCGGGCCGGTGAAAAATATTTTCCGCTCGTGCTGATGCTCGAGCCTTTGCACGCGTGCAACCTGGCCTGCGTCGGCTGCGGCCGGATCGTCGAGTACAAGGAAACGATCCGCGACATGATGCCGCTCGATGAAGCGGTGGCATCGGCGCAGGAGTGCGGCGCTCCGATCGTTTCGATCTGTGGCGGCGAACCGCTGATGTACAAGCATATCGCGCCGCTCACCACGCGGCTCATCGAAGAGCAGGGCCGCCACGTCATGATCTGCACCAACGCGATCCTGCTTGAACGCTTCGTCAAGCAGGTCCCGCCGAGCCCCTACCTGAGCTTCAACCTTCATATCGACGGGATGCGCGAGACCAACGATCGCGTCGTCGATCGACAGGGTCACTTCGACATCATCATGAAGATGATCCGGATGCTCAAGGACAAGGGTTATCGCGTGCAGACCAACACCACGGTCTTCCGCGAGACGACCGCCGAAGAACTGGAAGATCTCGTCAAGCTGCTGGGCAGTCTCGGCGTCGACGGCATGCTGCTGTCGCCCGGCTATCACTACCAGGTGCTGAACAACGACGATCTCTATCTCAAGAAAGAAGAGATGCCGTACAAATTCAAGAAGGTCCGCAAACTCGCCGACGACTACAAGATTATCAATACCCCGATTTACCTCGACTACCTGGTCGGCGAACGCGATCTTACCTGCAGCCCGTGGACGACCGTCACGCGCAATCCGCGGGGATGGAAGGGGCCGTGTTATCTGATCACCAACGGCCACTACGAGACGTTCAAGCAGTTGCACGAGGCGACGGATTGGGAGTTCTACCGCACCAAGCAGGACATCCGTTGCCGCGACTGCAAGTTGCACTCGGGCTTCGAAGGCACGGTCGCGATGGAGTTCGGCAAGAATTTGAAGGATTCGTGGCGAATGGTTCGCCACTATATGTCCTGAAGTGGTTGATGTGGCGGGCCGTCTCCGGGCGGCAAGTGCCGCTGCGTTTGCCGGGCGTTTGATGCCCGGCGCCGGCGGCCGGATTTGCGGTCGGTTAGAGACATGCTTCAACTCGATCGCTATTTGAAGGAGCGGGCCGCGCTGGTGGAGCGCGCGTTGTCGAAGGTGATCGAATCTTGCGGCGCCGACGCTCGTCTATGCGAGGCGATGCGTTACAGCCTGCTCGGCGGAGGCAAGCGCCTGCGGCCGATCCTGGCGTTGGCGTCTTGCGAGGCGGTGGGGGGCGCGCACGAGCGCGCGATGGGATTCGCGTGCGCGGTTGAAATGATTCACAACTATTCGCTTATTCACGACGACTTGCCGTGCATGGATGACGATGATCTCCGGCACGGTCGTCCGTCCAATCACAAGGTTTACGGCGAAGCGATCGCCACGCTTTCCGGCGATGGCCTGCTGACCGACGCATTCAACGTGCTGGCGCGTTCGGCCTCCGACGGTGTTCCGGCGGCAATCGTGCTGGAGACGGTCGCGGAGTTGGCGCACGCCGCCGGCTCCGGCGGAATGGTCGGCGGACAGGTGATCGATCTTCAAAGCGAAGGTCTGACGCTGTCGCTCGACGAGTTGAGGCATCTGCACAGCAGGAAAACCGGCGCATTGTTCCGTGCGTCGATCGTTGGCGGCGCGCGGCTCGGCGGCGGTTCGGCCGCGCAGCTTTCTTCTTTGGACGAATACGCGCGCGCGCTGGGGCTGGCTTTCCAGGTCATCGATGACCTCCTCGACGTCGAAGCGACTACCGAGCAGATGGGCAAACGGACCGGCAAGGACGAAGCCGCCGGCAAGGCGACTTTCCCGTCTCTGATGGGCGCGGAGCGCTCGCGCGAATTCGCGCGCGAACTCGATCGCGCAGCGCATCGCGCGCTCGCGGATTTCGACGGGCGGGCCGATCCGTTGCGCGCCGTCGCGACTTTCGTCGTGGAGCGCAAGTTATGAGCGCCGCTGCCGCTTCGCTTCAATCCACGCGTCTGCGCCGCGCCATGCTGGTCGCGCCGGGGCGTCTGGAGATGTGTGACTTCGTGTCGTCTCATCCGGCCGCCGGCGAGATCCTGCTGCAGGTGCGATGCGCACTGAGCTGCGGGACCGATCTCAAAGCATGGCGCCGCGGCCATCCGCTGTGGAAAATGCCGACGCCCCTTGGGCACGAGTTCGCAGGCGTGGTGGCCGAAGTTGGCTTGGGCGTGACCGAATTTGCGCTCGGTGACGAGGTGATGGCCGCGCCGACCGCGCCCTGTGAAATTTGCTTCTATTGCGGCCGTGGCCAGGAAAATCTCTGCTTGACCGCGATCGACAACATGGTCCTTGGCGCCTACGGGGACATGCTGCTCCTTCCCGCGCACGTGGTGGCGAAAAGTACTTTCCACAAACCGCCCGATCTGCCGTTTGAAGAAGCGGCGCTGCTGGAGCCGCTTTCCTGCGTCGTCCATGCGCAAGCGATCGCGAAACCGGAATCGTACGAGACCGCGATGATTATCGGCGGGGGTCCGTTCGGACTGCTGCATATGATGGTGCTGCGGGCGGCTGGCGTGCGCCAGGTGGTCGTCGCGGGCCGTGGGAAAGATCGCCTCCGATGGGCGGCCGAGATGGGCGCGGATCGCGTTATCGACGTGGACCACGAAGATGCGGCCGCGGCAGCGGCGCAGCTCAACGGCGGCCACGGTCCCGACCTGGTGTTCGAATGCACCGGCCAGCTCGACGGATGGAGCGATGCGCTCGCGCGCACCCGCCGCGGAGGACGGGTAGTGTTCTTCGGCGGATGTCAGCCCGGGACGATGCTCAGCGTCGACACGCGCCGGATGCATTATGACGGCTTGTCGCTGCTCGCTCCGTTCCATTATCGCAGGCGCGACGTGCGCCGCGCCTACGAGTTGCTCGCGGAGCGCCGCCTTGGCGCGCATAGAATCATCAACGCGCGTCGCAAGCTGAGCGACCTTGCCGAGGTGTTCGCGATGATGGACCGGGGCGCCGTCCTCAAATGCGCAGTAATTCCCTGATTCAGGCGCCTGGGGCCCGAGGTGGCGCGCCAGTGCGATCGGATGAACGAGTCAGACCAAATGAGCCAGCTCTCGCAAACCGAATCTCAACCGCTCTCAGCTCCGGTCGGGCCCCACGACGAGTTTGTCGCGCGGCTCGACTACATCATCGAGCACGCCCAGGGTTCGCTAATCGATCAACAGCACCCCGAGGGTTACTGGCAAGCCGTGCTCGAAGCGAACGCCGAGATGAACGCGGAGTACATCATCTTCAGTCACTTCATGGGCGCGGTCGACGTCGAGCTGGAAGCGAAGCTCAAGAAGCAGCTGCTCGATGCGCAAAATGCCGACGGTAGCTGGAGTATCTTCGCGGGCGGTCCGGGATATCTTTCCATCTCGATCGAGACCTACTTTGCGCTCAAGCTGGCCGGAATGCGCGCCGGCGACGAGACGATGATCCAGGCGCGGCGCTGGATCCTGTCCCAGGGCGGAATTGAAAAGTGCGGCACGCTGGCGCGCTTTTACCTCGCCGCGATGGGCCAGGTGCCATGGGATGCGACCGCGGCGCTGCCGGTCGAGGTCTCGCTGTTTCCGAACTGGTTCCCATTCAACATGTACGAGCTTGGATCGTGGGCGCGCGGCACCACGTTCGGCCTGATGGTCCTGCAGGCGATGCGCCCGACCGTGCAGGTAAGCCATCAGGATGGCATCCTCGAGCTCTATATCCAGCCGCCGCATTTCACCAGGTTCAAACAGCCGAGCGCGAAGAAAGCGCTCTCGCTGCGCAGCGTCTTCAACGTCATCGATAAGGGCCTCCGCGTCTACGACCATCACAACCTCAAGGGATTGCGCGCCCGCGCGTTGCGCTATGCCGAGAGCTGGATTCTCGAGCATCAAGATGCCAACGGAACGTGGGGCGGAATCGAGCCGTGTTACCTGCTGAGCGCGATGGCGCTCAAGGCGTTGGGCTATCGCAACGATCATCCGGTCCTCAAGAAGGCGCTCGAAGGATCACGGGAACTCATCTGGGACCTCGGCGACACCGCGCTCTACATGCCGTGTGTCTCGCCGAACTGGGACACCGCGCTGGCCGCGAAGGCGCTGATTGACTCCGGCACTCCGGGAGATCATCCGGCGCTGCGCAAGACCGCCTCGTGGTTCATCAGCAATCAGATTTTCAAGCGCGGCGATTGGTCGATAAAGCGGCCGGACTTGGAGCCGGGCGGATGGGCGTTTCAGTTTTATAATGACTGGTATCCCGACGTGGATGACTCCGCCGTCATCCTGATGGTCATGGCGCAAGCGGCGTGCGACGACGCCGCCAAGCGCGAGCGATGCATCAGCATCGGCGCGAACTGGGTCATGGGCATGCAATCGAAGGATGGCGGGTTCGCCGCCTTCGACGTCGACAACGACGCGCATTGGCTCAACAATCTGCCGCTTGCAGACGTCGAAGCGGTGACCGATCCTTCCTGTGCCGATCTTACCGGCCGAGTGCTCGAGATGATGGCCGCGGTCGGCTACAAGCCGGACCATCCCGTCGCGCGGCGCGCGATCGATTGGCTCAAGCGCAATCAGTCTTCCGATGGCGCCTGGTGGGGCCGATGGGGCGTCGCGTATATCTACGGCACCTCGGCGGCGCTCTCCGGCCTGCGCGCGATCGGATGCGACGTAAAAGAGCCCTGGATCAAGCGCGCAGTCGAGTGGCTCAAGTCAAAGCAGAACGCTGACGGCGGATGGGGCGAGAGTCCGCTTGCCGACAAAGACCCCGCGTGGCGCGGCCGCGGCACCAGCACGGCATCGCAGACCGCCTGGGCCCTTATCGGGCTGATTGCCGGCGAAGACGGCGTCAGCGAATCGGTGTTGCGCGGCGTGCAATGGCTGGCGGAGCGGCAGAACGACGCCGGCGCGTGGGACGAGAACGAATTTACGGGGACCGGATTCCCCAACCACTTTTACCTGCGCTATTGGATGTACGCACACTATTTCCCGCTGATGGCGCTGGGGCGTTTTCGCAGCCGGCTCAAGGAAACCGCATCGAATTAGACGGCCTATCGAGCGATGAAGACCATCTCGATACTCGGCTCGACCGGCTCGGTTGGTGTCACCACGCTCGACGTGGTGAGCCGTTTTCCCGAGCGCTTTCGCGTTGCGGCCATGGCGGCGGGCCGCAATCTCGATCTGCTCATCGAGCAGGTAAAAAAATTTCGCCCGGAGCTGGTCTCGGTTGCGACCGCGGAACTCGCCGGTGAACTTCGCGCCCGCCTGGGAACCATCAAGGTCGAAATAGTTCACGGCATCGAAGGAGCGACCGCCGTCGCGACTCATCCCGATGCGCAAATACTGATGTCGGCGCTGGTCGGCGCGATGGGCCTGCGCCCCACGCTCGCAGCGATCAAGGCGGGCAAGGACATCGCCTTCGCCAACAAGGAAGTACTGGTAATCGCCGGCGAGTTGGTGACGCGGACGGTGCGTGAGCACGGCGTCCGCCTGCTTCCCGTCGACAGCGAGCACAACGCAATCTTCCAGTGCCTGGAAGGACGTGGCCGCGAAGGCCTGCGGCGCATCGTCCTGACCGCTTCCGGGGGCCCGTTCCGTGAGCTTCCCGCGGAGCATTTCGAATCGATCACGATCCAGCAGGCATTGAACCATCCGACCTGGCGGATGGGTAGCAAGATTACGATCGATTCCGCGACGCTGATGAACAAGGGCCTCGAAGTGATCGAAGCGCGATGGCTGTTCGGCGTCGATGCAGACCAAATTTCGGTGGTGATTCATCCGCAGAGCGTCATCCACTCGATGGTTGAAATGGTGGATGGCTCCGTGATCGCCGAGATGGCGATTCCCGACATGGCGATTCCGGTCGCCTATGCGCTCGCGTATCCCGATCGGCTGCCGATGCCGCACCTGAAGACTCTTTCGCTTGCCGAATGCTCGCAACTCACGTTCGAAGAACCGGACCTCGGCCGCTTTCCCTGTCTGGGGCTGGCATTCGAGGCGCTCAAGTTGGGCCGCACGATGCCGGCGTGCCTCAACGCCGCGAACGAGGAACTGGTCGCGGGGTTCCTGGCGGGCAGGGCGCGCTTCACCGACATTCCGCGCCATATCGAATCGATCATGGGGCGGCATTCGAATGCCGCCGCGCGCTCGCTGGAAGACCTGCTCGAAACGGACGAATGGGCGCGCACGGAGGCTCGCCGGCTGATGGGTGCGCATTCAGCGGCGGCCTGAACCCGCGCAAGTGAGGGACATGGAAGCGATGGGGACTGTGCTTGGCACTGAATCGGCGGCGGCCATTCTTGGCGATGGTGCCGCGCGCCCCGTGGCGGTTTCCGTCGAAGCCGCCTACGAGTTCTGCGCGGCGCTTGCAAAATCTCACTACGAAAACTTCACCGTCGCCTCTTGGCTGATGCCACCTGCGATGCGCAGGCATATGTACGCAATCTACGCGTACGCGCGAATCGCCGACGACTTTGCCGACGAGGATCACGACCTCGCCAAGCTCGATGCCTGGGAGCGCGAACTCGACTTGGCGTATGCGGGCGTGCCGTGTCATCCGGTGTTCGTGGCGCTAGCCGACACCCTGAATCGATTTGAGATTCCGCGCGAACCATTCGCCGATCTGCTGGTGGCCTTCCGCTCCGACGTGAATTTCCAGGGCTTCGAAACGATCGGCGATCTACTCGGCTACTCCCGCTATTCGGCAAATCCGGTCGGCCGTCTGGTGCTCTATCTGTTCGGCTATCGCGATGCCGAACGCCAGCGGCTTTCCGATCTCGTATGCAGCGGTTTGCAACTCGCCAATTTCTGGCAGGATGTCGCCATCGACCTCGGCAAGGGGCGGGTCTATCTTCCCCGCCGCGACATGGCGCAATTCGGCGTGACCGTCGAGGACCTGAAACGCGGCGCGGCGGACCGGAACTTCACCGCGCTGCTTACGCATGAAGTCGGCGTTGCGCGCGCGATGCTCATCGAAGGCGGGCAGATCCACCGGCTCGTCGACCGGCGTCTCAGCCGCGACATGCTGATGTTTGCCGGCGGCGGCCTGGCGATACTCCGCGCCATCGAGCGCGTGGGTTACGACGTCTTTCGCAACCGGCCCAAGCTCTCGAAACTCGACTATCTGAAACTAGGATGGAACGCGCTGCGTGGGAAACTTGAATCCTGACCTGAGCGCCGCCGATCGCCCTGAGGAAAGCGCCGCGGCATCGCTGGAGGCGGACTACCGCCGCTGCGCCGAGATAACGCGGCAGTCGTCGTCGAACTTTTACTACGCCTTCATGCTGCTGGCGGCGGAACGCCGCCGCGCGCTGTACGCCGTCTATGCGTTCTGCCGTTTCGTCGACGACATAGCCGACGACGAATCGATTCACGAACCTGCCGTCCTGCTGGCGCGATGGCGCGAGGAGCTGGGCCGCGTCTACGGGGACGGCGAGCCGACGCGCCCGATCTCTCGCGCGCTGGCGGACGCCGTGGAGCGGTTCAAGGTCCCGCGCAAATACTTC
>Ga0074044_10004607_pt1 | contig 11370 bp, 14 predicted proteins | sample BogForMeECP23OM1_FD_94443 | JGI IMG/M metagenome (GOLD analysis project Ga0074044, IMG submission 94443) | Bog forest soil microbial communities from Calvert Island, British Columbia, Canada - Bog Forest MetaG ECP23OM1 | ecosystem: Environmental > Terrestrial > Soil > Wetlands ...
AAAGGTAAAGGCTGTGACATTGGTTATGCTCTAGCCGCCAGCTCCTGCGAGGGAGCCAACAGCGTGGAGGCATGCACCGTCACAGCCCTTGATGCGATCACCGCTTTCGCGGTCCCAAACCCCAACTGCCCCTCGCAGAGCCGTCGGTTTTTTCAGGTCTGGCTGCTCTTCGGGTCGCCCCGCCGAGCTGATCACTCAGCTTACTTCGGACTGGCAAAATTTTATTTGAGCCAACCCTTTCAGCCGTCGACGGAAGCAACCTTAGAGAATTGCTCGAGGATTGTCAACGCCCCTTTTCGGTGCAATCGGAGATTCGCAATCCACTAAAAATGGCAGACGCAACCTGTTGAAACATTAACGGTTAATGAACGGCAGATTAATTTCTTCCCATTTTTGCACAGTAACATCCACAGATTCTCGAAAGCGGGTTCGAACCGACAAGGCGACAAAAAGGAATCAGGAGAGCATCTTGACGCGAACAGATACCTCAGGCATGTTGGTAGTAACGAATGTCAGACCTCGTGGCCTATGTCGATGGCGGCTCTTTCGGGAATCCCGGTCCGTCCGGTATTGGGGTGGTCATTGACGGTTCTGCAGACGGCCCCATCAGAATCGCAAAATGGATTGGGAACCAGGACAATAATGTTGCCGAATATGTCGCCTTGCTAGAGGCGCTGCAATGTGCGCTGGGGCTTAAGGCGAAGACCCTTCACGTATTCTCCGATTCCGAAGTCATCGTTAAGCAGATGAGCGGCGAGTACAGTTGCCGGAGTCCGCGGCTCTATTCGCTGAATTGGGTCTGTCGGAAACTGGCGCGTTCGCTCGATTTCTCGATCTCCCACGTCCGGCGAGAAGACAACGCCGAGGCCAATCGCCTGGCCAGTTCCGCAGCTCGCAACGCGGCAGGATAGTCTATAGCCGCACCAGTTGATTACAATCTCAAATATTGCCTGCCGGTTCTAAAGGCAAGACTGGCAGGGTGCCGGTAGCCCAGCCCTCCGGTGGGTTCAAGTTCCGTCGTTCATCACTGAATCAAGTCAAAGTAAGATATCTTTACTCTATGTAGGAGGGTGAGCAATTCCGACATTTTGCGACAAGGGGACAGAAGTCTGACAGCGTGTCGCTGGGGATGATTGGCCTGCGAGTCTTCTCCGTGCGATCCTGCTTCTTGCGGCGCTGATTGCTGGCGGAGAATCCGCCGTTCGGGCGCAGACTACAGGTCATCCAGCTCAGTCTCCGGTGCTTCGGCACGATCAACTTTACCCGCATCCGGAGACGCTGGTCACCTTCATCGGGAATCACGACGACGCGCGCTTCGTGAGTGAAAAAGACAGCAACCCCGCCAAACTGAAAGCCGCATTGGCGCTGCTGCTGACCTTGCGCGGGATTCCACAGATTTATTCCGGCGACGAAATTGTTCTGCCTGGCGGCATCGACCCCGACAATCGCCGTGACTTCCCGGGAGGTTTCCCCGGCGATCCACGGAACGCCTTCACCGCCAGCGGCCGCACCGCCGAACAACAGGATGTATTCGCATACGTGAGGTCGCTGCTGACGCTGCGCAAAGACCACGCCGCCCTGCGCATCGGAGAACAGTGGCATATCGGGTGGGACGAAACTTACTACGCTTCCTTACGGGATCTGCCGCAGGAAAAACTGCTAGTTGTCTACAACAACGCGGCAACGGCACGCCATCTGCAGATTCCTGTTGCCGGCACACCGATCGCCGGCGCCCATGTCCTGCAGTCGCTTTTCGGGGGAGCGACGGGGTTGATCGATGAGGGCAGTGTGCAAGTGACTCTGGCACCCTTGTCGCTGGCCGTCTTCAGCGTTGGCTGGGGAGCGCCGAGTATTTTCGAAGAATCGCGAGAGACGCGCGAATCGCGGTTGGAAATCCCGGATTCAACCGACTGAGACTACGGGATGATCCGAAAGCCTGCGTCGTTATTCAGAACGTACCTAATCCCTGTCCAGATATTCCTCAGGCACGTCGTCTTCGGGAACCTCACGCGTTCGAACTTCCTTTTCATCAGAATCGTCCGCCCGTTCCACGCCGCTCACTACGCCCGCCTCGAAAACATTCCCCTCTTCGATCAGCTCACTCACGCTTTCCGAATCCGCGCGTTCGACATCGGACAAGCCCTGTGAATCTGCGTCCCCCGAGAGCGCCGGTACCCTTTGTGACTCGGAGAATGCTGGATCGAACATCTGCTTTCTCGCCCGAACCCGTTTCTTGGATGCGTTGCTCATTCTAGCCGCCGGCCTGGGAGCTCGCTTCGCAGCCTTCTTTGCGGGAGCGGCTTTTTTCTGCGCTGACTTTTTGTGAGCTCTTCTCCCTGTTTGGATTTTCTCTGCGGGAGTCTTCTTCTTTTTCGGAGCCTTCTTCTTCGCAGCCATAGCGGAAAGTCTACCACTACACCGTGGGTTCGAGGAGGGTCGGCAGACTGAACTGCACTACCCCGAACGGAGTACGTGTCCATACCAATCTCGGGCTAGCAAAGATGCAAGAAGATCGTCCAATCCGCAAGAAGGGCTCAAGAAGGCCGCCGACTGGCTTCGAGTGTTTCTCACCGCGTGGCTCCATTTCGACGATAAGACATGGGTTCCGAAAGACGAACAACTGAAGCGCATGCTCGTGATCGTTACTTTTGACGAGTCGGAGGGAAATAGCAAAACGGAACGAGTCTACACCGTATTTCTGGGTGCCATGGTCACGCTGCAGGAGGTCACGGCTGCTTACGACCATTACAGTGTTTTGCGAACGATCGAGGACAATTTCGGGCTCGACCCAATTCATAGACAATCAGGAGATGGCACTGCTTCTGTCATCACCGGAATCTGGAAATAACTCGTATTGTTGTTGCAAGATCCCGGGTTTGTCACATCACGGGGAGGGTGCATTGTCCCTCGTGTCCTCTCCGAGACGGTTGTGCGGCTCGATGGGGAATATAATGAGACGCAAACCGGTGTCACTTTCCCGTGACCCCGCATCAAGCTCTGCCGAGAGTTGAGATTTGAAACGGTCCGTCGCATTTTCGACCTGACTCTGAGCCCGCGCAACCTACTTGCGACCGTTAGGCAATACCGTTCATGAGGGCCCTATGCAAGGGCGCACCGGAGTGCGCCATTGCTGGGCTGTCTTGTTTAGTTGATGTTGATGGTTACAGCACTGGAATGGGTTATTGAGCCGGATGTGCCCGTCACCATCAGGGTGACCTGAGATGCGGGCGCTTGAGCTTTTGAACTGCTACCGCATCCGACCGCGAACAATGAGATGAGAAGCAGCAACCCCAGTACGGTCGTCGACACAATGCTCTTGCGCGTAAGCGGATTCCGTTTGCGAGTGGCAAGAACGGTTCCGAACAGCCCGAGACCAGAGAGCAGGACTCCTAGGCCGGACGCGCCGTAGCCGTGGCCCCCCGGCGGGGTCGAAGCGGCAGAGATGGTCAAGGTGGAAGACGGCGTGCTCGAACCGGGAGAGATCGTTGTGGGGTTGAAGGCACATGTCAGCCCAGCGGGCGCGGAGCAGGTAAGCGAAATCTGGCCGTTGAATCCTCCTGCCGCGCTGGCGCTGATCATCAAGTTAGTCGAACCGCCCGGCGCGACAGTTACACTCTGTGCCGAGAGACTCAGAGAAAAATCAGGGCTGCCGACCTCCGCTGCGGGGAGGATGCCAGCGAATACAGCGGTCGTGCTGCCTCCGGACGGAAAGTTGGGTTGGTTGCTACCTCCCGCCGTGAGATAAAGGGTGCCTGGATCGCCAGAGGGGCCGCCTCCGCCAAACACCATATCCCACAAGCCGGGATTCACCAACGCATTGTTCGAAGAGTCGGTAAGTTGCCCGAGAAACTTCCCCGTGGCGTCGAACGCGTCGATGGTGCCGTCGCCAAAATTTCCCACCAGAATTGCATTGGGGAACGTGCCAAAGGCAGAAGGAGTCTCCACCACGCCCCAAGGCGCGTTCAGTTTGCCACCGGCGGCGACGAAGGTGCTCACGAAATTGCCATTCGTGTCGAAGATATCCACCTGCCCGAGGCCGGCGCCAGGTTGCGCGTCATGCTTTGGAGCATCCTGCATGGCATAAGCGACGTAGATCTGGTTGCCGATAACGTGAATGCCGTGGGGAGCGAAACCCGCGGGAAGCTTCGGATCGGTAAACGAACCACTCAGTGAAGTGGGGGTAAAGTTACGATCGTAGACGTCGACCTTACCACTATTGAAGTTCGCAGCCAAAAGGAAGCTGCCGTTGAGCAGGGCGAGGCCTTTGTAAACCGCGCCGCTGGCGGAGTTATCGTAGGCCACTACTGCGCTGGTGCCGCCGTTCCAGTTGGCGATGATGCCATCTTCGGTGTCAAATATGAACGAGCCGCCGCCGAAGTAGCCGCCGTTGCCGTTGGACACGTTGCCCGTAGGGCAGCCAGGGCTGCAATTGCCATTCGGATTCTTTGTGGCCCCGGGTATGGTAACCACCAGCGCGTTCTTGTTGCCTTCCGCGTCGTAGAGTGTGGATGTGCCACTGTTATTGTTGGCGATCCAGAAATCTTGCCCGGGGAGAATAGAGATACCCCAGGGATTCAACAGTTGAGGGTCAGTGGTGGTGCCTACACCGGCAGTATTGGAGACCAGGGTGGTCTGGGAATAGCCGGCCTGCTGGGCGAGCAGCCCTGAAGGAACTGCTAATGTCATGAGCAGTCCGAATAACAAAAGTTTCCTTTTCACGTTGTCCTCCATAATCTCATTCTGTGATTTGTACGACTTTGAGCCCGGCCGCCCTTTCCGCTGCGAAGCCGTTGGTTGCCGGCTGCTTTCTACTGATTAGTATGCTGTGACTTATTCGCTATCGATAACCACCCGAGGTGGTATTACACAGAGTTCTTTCCGAGCGTGGGTTATCGAATGCTTTTCACAACATATTGGGTTAGACGCAGCGACCAACGGCGAGATGCGGACAGGATGTCACTTGATTGTCAACTCTTTGTCGGAAGGATGTTACAAACTCGCCATAGCAACAGTTATCGAGTTTCGCTCTCTACCGAAAGCATTCCCACAGACGGCTCGAACATTGCGTGGAGCAGCTTCAGGTCCAGAACGATTGTCGTCTGGTTACCCGTAGCCGGAGTGCATAGGGGGCCGCCGTAATCTTCTCCCACGGAAGCGGGCATGTGACAGTTGTCGTCCCTCGTTGCTGCGATCAGTGTTCCGGCGCATTGAGCCCCGCTATAGTCCTCGCCGATAGATGAAATGTGACAGTCTTGGTTTTTTACCACGGACGGCCAATTAGTCTCTTTCATCGCGCCTAACAGCTCAGGAAAATCCTCATGGCCGACCCGCGCGGACCCCACAATCTCCTGCGCTCCTCTGTTCTGAAGCGTTGATGGAGTCAAGGGTCCTGGCAACAGTGCGGCGCTCAAAGGCGAGAATTGGAACTTGATTTCCCGAGTGTCAACGTGAATGACTGGATTGTTGTACATTGGCCCGGCGTATGCCTCGGTCGGCGCCACTGTGATCGTGCGTTCCACGCGAGTCAATGTAAGATCCCCGATGACTTCCAACTTGCCGTTCCCTGTACTCAGGATGCGCTTGGACTTGAAGGTCAGCAGGGTATGATCGCTCGCATCAGGAACGTAGCCAATCGGCAACGCGCCATTAACACTAAGTGCGTGACTCCAGTACTCATCCGCAGGATAGATACTAAGATCGAAGATAGACTTGTCCGGGTCGTTTGTGTCTAGCTTCACCTTTCCAGTCACGCGAGCGACACCAGTGTTTACTGAATCGGGATTTGCTTTGGACCCCTGATACAACCTGGCATTGGACGTACTAGAGTCGAGAGTCCAGGTATCTCCAGCGAAAGCCAGTGAGCTGAAAAGACAAGCCGCGAACGCGAATGTTATAGCTCGATGTTTCATGTTGTATTCCTTCCATTCCTCGTTTGATACGATCTGAAGTAGTGCGACATTACCTTCTTGCGCCCTTCGACGTTAGCGGGCATGTGCACTCTGTTAGTGTTAACCGCAGCGACCGCGATTTATTCCAGAACTTGGATGCATGTATTGCCAAGGCCGCGGCCTTCGTTCAGAACAGCGAAGTAAAAGGCCGTCCCGCTGATTGGGACGGCCTTTGGGTTTTTCGAGCTTTTTCTTAACAGACCGGCAAGCACGCCGAGGTCTACATTTCACAACTCACAAACCATAGTGAATGTCACCCGCTGCTGTCACGATGGCGTCACCCTCGATCATCCGAGAATCGCTGAGATGTCTTCGAGCTTCACTTCACAACGATCTGGCCGGTCATCTTCGGGTGAATCGTGCAGTAGTACGCATACGTTCCCGCCTTTGTAAACGTGTAGGAGAACTTGTCGTCCGTATCCAGCACCTTGGACTTGAACACTCCCTCTGTGCTGACCGACGTATGAGGAATGTCGTCAACGTTGGTCCAGGTAACTGTCGTTCCGACCGGCACCGTGAGCGTTCGCGGCCCAAAAACGAAATTATCGATTTTGACCGCCGCGTTTGCCGCAGAGGGCTGGTCACTCGCCTTGACGCTCGGCGATCCAGCGAACAGCAGCAGCATCGCAGTCAGTACCGGCGCCGCCACACCTGCAACCCACATATTGTTTCTTGTCATTGGTTTGTTTCCTTTCTAGTCTGATGTTCTTGCTTGATCTTCTTTGTTTGGGACCGGATCCCTCTCGGTCCCTAGCTGCGGATTGAGTCAACTACCGCCAGGGGCGCGCTTGTATTTCATCAAGCCGAAGTACCCGAGTCCCCAAGTGGTGAATCGACAACTGCCAGGCTGCGACCGCTGACCAGATAGTTCACATCGGTGATACCCAACACCCGCTGCAACTGGTCGGCTGGCACCTTCATGGGCCCGGCTGAGGGAGCGGTTCCCGGTGCAGGTTGAGGGAAAGCCGTCGACATTGCGGTGTGGAACGAAACCTTCCCTTCCACCTTCTGCATGATCTGGTGAATATGGCCGTTTAACTCAGTCACCGAACCAAAACGCTTGACGTACGACAACGCTTGTTCACTGTCGTCGGTTCCCCAGCCCCAATCGGGATAGATGGTCCACAGCGGGATGTGGGCAAAGAGCACAATGGGAGTGCTGGCGGAGCGGCCCTTAAGATCGTCTTCCAGCCACTCCAGTTGTTCGTGACCGAGCGATCCCATGCCTCCAGCTTTCAAATTGGCGACATTTACCAGACCGACAAAATGCACACCCTTGTGATCGAAGCTGTAATAGCCAGTGCCTTTTGTACCTTTGCCATAGCGCTCAAGAAATTGCTCGCCATTGTCGGAGAGCATGTCGTGTTCGCCCGGCACAAAGTAGATCTGTTTCGCCGACGCGCTTTTTAACGCCTGGTCGAGCGTGTCGAACTCACTCGGCTTTGAGAGCTGACTCAGATCACCGGTGTGAATGATGAAGTCCGGTTTGCGAGGCATCGCGTTGATCTTGTTGATTGCCACCTGCAGCGTAGCGGTAACATCCGGATTAGCCGGCTTGTTAAAGCCGATATGGCTGTCGCTGATCTGAACAAAGCTGAAGTCCGCAGCTACGCCAGCATCTTTGCCGCCGCTCTTGGCGAAGGCCTGAGAAACCGGAATGCCGCCGCTCAGGGTCCAGACCAGGCCTGTACCCGCCCATGCCATGCACTTCAGGAACCCGCGACGGTCGACGCCATCATTGTCGAGATCTTGCAACCGCTGATCGATTACATCTTGCTTTTTATTCGGCATTTGCCCTCCGTGGTTTGTAGCGCTCTGAGTTGATAACTGATGTGACTTGTTTTTATTCCACCGATTTATTCCATTGGCCCAGTTTCGACTCGACTCGGTTAACTGGGTCCGTTCACACCACTCAGAAATCCACCGAGATGCCCCGTCAGCCCCACAATCAATACCGCGAGCGCCTCGATCGGCAGACGGTAGTTTGGCAAGGATCGTTCTGGAAACCGGCGCACTCGCTGGTGGATCCAAAAGACTATCCAGATCAACACGCTCGATGTGCATCCCAAGATCAGGTGCATCAGCAGAATCCCTTTTAGCTTCTGCCCATCGAGCGCCCACTGCCACGCCGCAAGGCCGGACGCGACGACCGGCAACGTCGAAATCGCGGCTAGCAGCAAATTGAAATACGCTGCGGCAGCCAGCGCATGGTTCTTCGTCCACTGCGCCAGAAAATCGAACGCCACCGCCGTAATGAACAGTGCGATTGGAAAATGGATCAGCACGACATGTTGCGCGTGCTTGGCCAGGAATACCGTCTTGAGATCGAAAGGATTTACCATAGCCTGCTCCTGTAAGATTGAATCAATAGCGGACCGCGCCGAAGGTGGCTTGACGAAACCAACCAAGTAGTGACCCGCGAACCCGTTATTGCCCTGTCGTGCCGGAAAAAGTGCCGGAAGAAGTGCGGGAAGAAGTGTGATAAGAAGTGCGGGAAGAGGCTCGGGAAGATATCGTGCGAGCCTGCGTCTCCACGGGCCCGCTGCCGCCCACAAGCAAAAGCATCGCGCTGCCTTTATCGACCTTTAACACCTTGCTTTTGGAACTCAATGTGACTTCACCAACCGGCGCGGTCCGTCCCGCATGGAAAACCGTCAGGTCGCCGAACCCATAGGCGCCGCAGGCGTTCACTGAGAAGAGCCAAAACCCTTGCGGATGGTCGTTGTCGTCGATCGTGCCGCGGCATGGCGTTCCCAGGTCCTGGCCCCCATAAGCCAGCACGCCTTGGCTGGTGTATTTCCCCACGACCTGCGATCCCACCATGACCGGCCCATCGCTACCGTATGAAATCTGGTCGCCTCCGATTTGAACTTGGTTGTCGGCATACTCGCTCGAAGTCAGCAGAGGTGCGGCGGCAAGTACCGCGTGTTTCGACGCTACCGCGCGCACGTTGGTGGTGATTGAGATGTTCTGCTTACCCAGTACCACTTGATCAAATTGAAACGAGATCTTTGATTCGTCAGATCGATTTCCCGGAACGATGGCTTCGATCACATGCCCTGTTACCTTCGATCCTTTACGCAGGGTTTCTCCCGGACCTACGATTACGTCCTGCATGACCGTGGCCGTGATCGCGTCTCCGCTTCCGCTCTTGTCCGAGCGCAAGGTGGAATTCAAGCTGACCGGAATAATGGTGCCCGCCGGAATCGATTCTGCAGATCGTGTGTTCTGCTCTTGCGAGGGTTGATAGTCCTGCGTCAGATCTTGGCCTGTACCGGCATGCAGGTACATCGGCAGCATGCACAACACCAGGCTGAGCATCCTCAAGTTGTTTTTCATTTTGTTCCTCCTAGGAAGTGCTAAAGAGCGTGTGGTTCTTCCGCACCATTTCCTCTGTGACTCCAGTTCGCTCTGTGACTCGTTGTGCAGAACCGACCGCAGCCGGTTTTATTCCACGGCAAATATTTATGGGGTATGGGAATAAAACGGCCGTCCGCTTGTTCACTCTTTTGTGGGCACCGGAAGCCAGCTTGCCGCCGAGTTGTTTGAGCAGTTCGCCATTCCTCACTTCGACCGGCTCTATAACTTTGCCTGCTGGCTAACGCACGACCGGCAAGAAGCCGAGGATCTGGTGCAGGAGACTTACGCCAAGGCACTTAAGGGATTTTCGTCGTTCCTGCCGGGAACGAATTTTCGCGCCTGGATTTACAAAATCCTGCGGAATACGTTCCTGACCTCCCGCACCGGGCTGAAGGCGACCGCTACCGTGCCGTTGGATCTTGAAGGGGAAGAGGAAACGCTGCCCTCGGTCAAGAAAACGCCAGAAAGCATCCTGCTGCAGCGTTCGGACGGGCAGTTCGTGCAGCAGGCTTTGGAACAACTGCCCGTCGCCTATCGCGAGGTGCTGCTGCTGTGTGAAGTCGAAGAGATGTCATATCAGGAAATCTCTGCCACGCTTGCCATCCCGATGGGCACGGTGATGTCGCGTTTATCGCGGGCCAGAGAAGCGTTACGCAATGGCCTACGGCCACAGTTTCAAAAAGGATGTATCCAACGGTGAACTATGGCTTGTGAGTCATGGAAAGCAAAACTCGACACTTACCTCGACGGCGAGCTTCCGGAGCAGGAGATGCGCACCTTCGACGCTCATGTGCGCGGATGCCAGTCTTGCTCGGCGGATGCCCTTACGCGAGTTCAAATGAAGCGCGTGATTCAAGTCGCCGGAAAACGTTTCGTTCCCACTATTGATTTCCGGAGACGGATAGAGCAGAGCGTTACGCCCAAACCGCGGCGCAGTTTCCGTCTGGGATGGATCTTAGCGGCGGCGACGGCCGTAATTCTCGTGGTCGGGACATTGACTTCAACCTGCCTGGGATCCTGGTCCGGCAAAGGCCAAGCCTCACGAGATCATGTTTACAGCGAGATTGCCGACTTGCACGTGGCGACCATGGCCAGTTCATCGCCGGTGGACGTGATGTCCACGGATCGGCATACGGTGAAGCCATGGTTCCAGGGAAAAATCCCCTTCGCGTTCAATTTGCCGGACCTCCAGAACTCCGAATTCTCTCTGCTTGGCGGCCGTATGACCTATCTCGACCAAACGCCGGGCGCGCATCTGATCTACGATGTGCGGAAGCATCACATTTCAGTGTTTGTGTTCCAGGAACGGTCAGTGTCATTGTCATTGAAATTGCCAGCCAGCTTGGACGATACTTCTCTCTCGCCGAAGCAACTGCCGTTCAACATGGAAACATGGAGTCAGGGCGGGCTTCGCTATTTCGTAATTGGCGACGCGAGTGCCGCGGACATCGATAGTCTAGCGAAATTGTTTAAAGCCGCGTCGTAGATTTGACGTCGTAAATCGGATGCCCCTCACTTAATGCGGCACTATGGATTGAGGCACAAACTTATAGCCCAGACCGTGTACGGTGAGAAGGTGCGACGGGTGCAAAGGGTCGCTCTCGAGTTTCTGCCGCAGCCTCGGGATATGGGTTTTCGCCAGTGCCCGGATGAAGGGTAAGCAACCTCGCAGTGCCAGCATTTTAGTTGAGGACTATGTTAGGCCGGCGGCGGTCAAGGTCGGGATTCTCACGGCTGAGGACTCCCGCAGGTTTGGCTTCCACAACCTGAGGCATTCGCTGGCATCCTTTTTAGTCAGTGTCGGCACAAACCCGAAAGTCGTTCAGGGGTTGCTCCGACACAGCGACGTCCACACTACCCTCCAACTTTACAGCCAGAGCGTGAGTGCAGATCGGCTCGCGGCGCAAGGCGCCATGCTCGACGCTATGGGTGTTCGACCGGAGTTGGTAAATTGAAAGAACGGGCAAGCGACGGGCTGGGGAGAAAATGCTAGAACTGGCTAACCCCTTTAGAATGATGGTGGCCAGGGACGGAGTTGAACCGCCGACGCCAGCCTTTTCAG
>Ga0074044_10004608_pt1 | contig 11370 bp, 13 predicted proteins | sample BogForMeECP23OM1_FD_94443 | JGI IMG/M metagenome (GOLD analysis project Ga0074044, IMG submission 94443) | Bog forest soil microbial communities from Calvert Island, British Columbia, Canada - Bog Forest MetaG ECP23OM1 | ecosystem: Environmental > Terrestrial > Soil > Wetlands ...
CGCGGGCACGCAGACCGCCGGGGGACCGTACTTGGCGCACATCAGGTCGAACGTCTTGCGCCGGAACTCCTCGTCGGTCGCGTCGCCAATCATGGCTTCGGCGAGCGGGGTCTCCATCCGATCGTTGATGATCCGGGCAACCTTGAGAACGTTTTCCGAGCGGTCCACAAGCGCGACCGCCTTGGCGCCTCGCTCTGCAAGTTCGAGGGCAACCGCCTGCCCGATGCCGCTGGCGGCGCCTGTTACGATCGCACATTTCCCCTGAATGTTCATGATCACCTCTCCCACCCCGACGGGTCCGCGAACCACTGGACCGGCGAGCCACAGCCCGAGCACTCAGGCCGTCGGTTCCTGGGAACACTTGCTTGCCGGATCGACTTTCTCCGCGAAAACAAACTCCGGCCGGCCAGAGGCACTCTCGCCCGGTCTGATCCAGGGACCGGTCCTGGGTATCGAATGGTCGGCGATCCACTGCGCCGCCTCAGGCCAGAAGGTCTTGTGGGCCTTCGAGCTGACGGCCAGGATTTCATGCCCTCCCTCCAGCGACAGGCTCTTGACGTCGCGCGAGCAGATGCGCGGCACCAAGCCCATGGTCGACAGTGGCGTGACCAGTCGGTCGGCGGTGGCCGTCAGCAGCAGCACAGCGCAGGTGATCCGGTCCAGCCGCACCGGGGCGCCCTCGATCGCGAGCTGGCCCTGTGCCAGCAGATTGCGCCGGTAGAGCAATTCCACGACGTCGCGGAACAATTCGCCGGCGACCGAGACCTGAGCGTTCGCCCATTGCTGGAGCGCCACGAAGCTTGCGACGGACTCCTCATCGTGCATTCTGCCCGTCAGGTCACCGAATCTGCCGTAGAGATTGCGGACGGGATCGAGGAGGGCGAAGAACGACCGCAGGAAGGCGCCCGGACAGTTCCCGAACGCAGCGATGAACGAGTCGACGTCGAAACAGTCCTGGTTGGCCCAGGCCTTCAGAAGAGTGTTTTCGCCGCCAAGATCGATGGGTGCCGACATCAGCACCAGATCTTTCACCACGCTGGGGTAACGCGCTGTAAAGATCGTTGCGAGCGTGCCTCCCAGGCAGTATCCCATGAGGTGGAAATGGGGCATTCTCACCCTCATGCGGATGAACTGGACGACGTTTTTCAGGATCCGGTCGGCAAGGTCAGAGAGCCTCGTGCCCCGGTCAGCCGCGGTCGCAATGCCCCAATCGATCAGATAGGTGTCGAATCCCGCGGCGAGCATCTGCCGGACCACGCTGCGACTGGCGCCAAGATCCAGAATATACGGCCGGCTCACGGGGGCCGAGCAGATGAGCAGCGGCTCGGCCCAGACCGGAGGGGATTCCCGATGAAACTGGAGCAGTCGCATGGATCCTTCGGTGTAGACGACACGGTGGGCGGTGGCGAACCCACGGTTGTGCACCGCCCGCCGCCACATCCGCGGTACGTTGAAAACGCCCTGCAAGAGCCGGAATGATTCGCACAGGGCGGTTTTCTGCTGCTCGACGACCAGGTCCATCAAGGCCGGTGTCATGATCCGAGGCTCCTCGAATTCGATCGCACGACGGATCGACTCGGCCAGCGGGCCCTGGTGCTCTCGCCATTGATCCGCGGGCCACAGCAGGCGGCTTCTCGCCCCGCCCCGCTCGCCCACCTCTGCTCTCATGCCGCCCGATCCGGGCTCGGCTCGCGGAGTCGCTCCTGCGGCGAGGAGACGTATCGTCGCTGCCTCAAACCTTTCCCCGGGTCACCATCTCCAGCCACATCTGGGCCAGGCCCTCGACATACTTGCTCTGAGCCTCGAACGTCCTCTTGTAAAAATCGATGCTTTTCCGCCAGAATTCCTGCGTCAATCGCCAGTACTCCTCGGGCGTCCGCGCTTCGGTCATGCGGAACGTCGACGCGATCGTGTCGATACCGCTCTTGTACTGCTGATTGAGCGCTTCGCGGTGCTTCTCCATGGTCTCCGCCAGGGTCTGGCTCCATTTTTTTTGGTAGGAGCAGATCTGATCCTTGACCACCCCCCGATCGACAGCCTTCGTGACATCAGCCTTCGTGACATCAGGCCATTTGACTGGCCACCCGTTCATCCACTGGCGGTACATTTCTTGTTGCATCTTGAACGACGAATCAACCGCCCTGCGATACTCGTCGAAGATCTGCTCGAACATCGTCCATCCCCCCCCTCAGACGAGGCAACGATGGGACTATCCGGATCTGGATGCTTCCTTTCGACGACTCCACAAGGCCACCCGGCCCCAACCCCGGCGGGCAAGAGAAACCTCGCGCGAAAGTTCCTTCCTATCCTTCTATACTGGCTGCAAGGAAGAGCCTTGTCAAGGCGCTAATGCTGCATTTGCAACAAAGAGCCAAAAGCCGGAGAACGCCTGGGAACTGGTAGGCTTGGCGGGAACGGGCGACAAGTCTATATTGCAGTTGCATCATGGTTCTTCCTACAATGAAAACATGGTGCAAGGCGTGAAACCAGGATGAGCCAGTTTGAGCTGAGCTCACGTCGGCCAGGCAGCGGGTCGAGGACCCTGCCAGGAGCCTCTCTAGGGGGAATGAGCCGTGGGCACTTCTGCTCCTGAAGTCGTCTCCATCAAGCGCTATCCCAATCGCCGGCTGTACGATCGCCAGGCGCGGCGTTACATCACGCTTCAGGACCTGGAAGACCTCGTCCTCGGGGGCAAGAAGATCGAGGTTCGCGACAGCAGGACCGGCGAGGACCTGACCCGGTCGATCCTCACCCAGATTCTGCTGGAGCGCCATCCCGAGAAGATGGAGATGTTTCCCGTGGCGATGCTGCATGGGATCCTCCAGGCCAACGACTTGGTGCTGGACTTCCTTCGAAGCTATCTGCGGCAGTCGCTGGCCATCCTCGAACAGATGCAGCAGCCGACCCACCTGGCTCCCTTCCTCGCGCCCATGGACTGGATGAGGGCGATGATTCCGCCGACGCTGCCGTTCCCCGCGGTACGTCCGTCCGAGTCCTCATCCGGCTCAGGTCGACACGCTGAGCTGGATGCCCGGATCTCGGAGATCGAGGAACGGCTCAGGCGTCTGGAACAGCCCTCGCAGCGGATCCACAAGGGCGGCCCCGTCCCTCCGTCCGGCCAGCCGCACTCCGCCCAGGACGAAAGCGCTTCCCTGGACCGGCTCGAGCAACGCTTGAGCGAGCTGGAAACCGGGACCAGTCGTCCCACGAAGCACGGCACCGGCTAAGCGGCCCGCATGCCCGCTTCGATCCGCTCGGTGGACGTTCTCGGAGTGGCGGAGTTTCCCTCGGAAGACGAAAGGAAGCAGAGGCCAGATACCTCGAGGTGGATGATTCGGCGGCTTACCCGTGATTTGTCGTCACGGAGGCGTCATAATCGTTGAGGCCGGATCAGCAGGAGGATTCGCCAGCGGATTGCGACCACAACAGCCCCTCGAAGTTGGATCGAGGGCGCGAGTTGGATCGAGGGCGCGAGGATGAATTCGCCCGCGGGTCTTGTTAGGAGAACCAGGCATGTCGTCGTCCAGACAGTATGCAGATCACGAGGCTCGAACAGGATCGATGGAAGAGCTTGAACCGGCGCTGCGGGGGACGCGGCTGCTGCGCGATCCGCTGCTCAACAAGGAGGCGTCATTCTCTCGCCCCGAGCGCGACCGGCTCGGCCTGCGCGGTCTGCTGCCCCATGCCCGGCTGACCATCGAGCAGCAGGTGGCACTCGAGCTCGAGCGAGTCAAGGCCAAGGCCGACAACCTGGAAAAATACATCGGGCTGGCCGCACTGCAAGACCGGAACGAAACGCTCTTCTACCGGGTCCTGAGCGAGAACCTCGGTGAGCTCTTACCGATTGTCTACACCCCGACGGTGGGCAAGGCCTGCCAGCTCTACAGCCATATCGTCCGCAATCCACGCGGTCTCTGGATCACGCCCGAGGACGTCCAGGACATCCCCTCGGTGCTGCGCAACGCACCCAACCTCGACGTCCGTCTGATCGTGGTCACCGACAACGAGCGGATCCTGGGCCTGGGTGACCAGGGCGCCGGCGGCATGGGAATCCCGGTCGGCAAGCTTGCGATCTACACCGCCGCGGGGGGTATCAACCCCGCGCTCTGCCTGCCGATCTCGCTCGACGTCGGCACCGACAACGTCGAGCTGCTGGCCGACCCGTTCTATCGGGGCTATCGCCAGCGCCGGCTGCGGGGTGAGAAGTACGAGGAGTTCATCGAGGCCTTCGTCGACGGCGTGCGCAGGGTCTTCCCGCACGCGCTCTTGCAATGGGAAGATTTTCACAAGAACACAGCATTGATGCTTCTGGATCGCTATCGCAAGCGGATTCCCTGCTTCAACGACGACATCCAGGGGACCGGGGCGGTCACGCTGGCGGGCATTCTCTCCGCGTTGCGGATCACGCATGGGCGGCTCGCCGACCAGCGCATCGTCTATCTCGGGGCCGGTGCGGCCGGCGTCGGCATCGCTCGACTGGTGAAGACCGGCATCGCCAAGGATGGTGCCGACGCGACCATGACTCGCCGGGCCCAGGCGATGGTCGATTCGCAGGGCCTGGTCTTCAACCGGCGCGACGAGCGCGATCCTTACAAGAGCGAATTCTGCTGGACGCGCGAGGACGTGGACCACTACGAGTTCTCCGGCGACGGTCCCTTCCCTCTGCTCGAGGTCGTCGCGCGGGTGAAGCCGACCGTACTGATCGGCACGACGGGCAATCCCGGCGTCTTCAGCGAAGCAGTGATCCGCGAGATGGCCCGGCACGTCGAGCGCCCGGTTATCCTGCCCCTGAGCAATCCCACCTCGAAGATCGAGTGCAGCCCTTACGAGGCCCTGCACTGGACGGACGGACGGGCCATCGTGGCCACGGGCAGTCCCTTTGGCCCGCTCGAGTTCGGCGGATCGGTCCGCCACATCGGCCAGGCCAACAACGTTTACATCTTTCCGGGAATCGGCCTGGGGGCAATCCTCGCCGAAACCCATGAGGTGAGCGAGTCGATGTTCCTGATCGCTGCCGAGGCTCTCGCCTCGTGTGTGAGCGAAGAGGACCTGGCCGTCGGCCGGATTTATCCCGACCAGAGCCATCTGCGGCGAGTCGCCCGCACCATCGCCGCCGGCGTCATCCGCGAGGCCCGCCGGCTGAACCTGGGCCGGATGATCCCCGACCAGGCCATCGATTCGGTGCTGGATGGCTTCATCTGGTATCCGGAGTATCGCGAACTCGCGAGCTCCTAGGCCCGTGGGCGCGCGTCAACCTGTGCGGGCCATGGGCAGGGAGTCATCGCATGCTGGTTTCTCGGCCCTCCAGGGGTGATCTCATGAGCCAGGTAACCAATGCCGGCGACCTGCCCCTGCTGTCGCGAACGCCCGATTCGTGGGCGGGCGCCGTGATCAAGGACGTTCTTGCGCTCCTGAACGACCACGCCTATCTCGAGAAGAAGGCAGCGTCCAATGCGCTCGAGCTGCTCAACCGGTGGCCCGAGCCGGATTGCCCGCACGATTGGGTCAGCACACTGGCGGCCATTGCCAGCGATGAGGCTGCGCACTTAAGCTCGGTGGTTCGGCTCTTGAACCGCCGGGGAGGCCGGCTGGAGCGGACGCACCGTAACCCCTACGCCAATGCCCTGCGCGGCCTGGTGCGCAAGGGATGGGGCAACGAAGAGCTGGCCGACCGGCTCTTGATCTCGGCACTCATCGAGGCCCGTTCCTGCGAGCGCTTCGAGGTTCTTGCCCGTTGCAGTCCCGACCGTGAGCTCGCCCGCTTTTACGCGCGCCTGAGCTCATCCGAGCTCGGCCACTACACGGTCTTCGTGCGTCTGGCGGGTCATGTGCTGCCCGAGGAAGACATCGGCCGCCGCTGGCGTGAGTTGCTCGAAGCCGAAGCGGCCCTCATCGCTGCCCAGCCGCCAGGAAGCCGGATGCACGGCGGGCTTTGAGAGCAAGCGCGGACCGATAAAAGAGCCGGGCGGGCCGGTGGACGCAGGTCGGGGATCGGCTGCGGCCCGGGAATGATCCGCACGCCCTGATGGATCGGCGGCAGGAAGCTGCTGTCCCAGATCTGCGATCCCCCGTAGGGCAAATGCTCGCAGAGGACGACGTGCGACGGCAGGTTGGGGTTGAAGGTTCCCAGTCCGTGGCTGATCCACGCTCCCAGGCTGGGAAGCGGCACCGTGGCCGACCCGGTGTGCATGGCCAGGACTGCCTGGAAGTGCTCGACGATGTCGGTGTGCAGCGACCGGATCACGCACAGCTCGTCGGCCACGCCGCCCAGGTGCGGAAACAGCTCGCTGATCATGAGGCCCGACTGTCCGCAGGCGCGAAACGGAAGCGGCGAGCCTAGAAGTGGCCGGCTGCTCGTCTCGTCGGCCCGGAGCCCGAACGAGGGAACAGGCTTGCCGCTGTCGCGGTTCAACCTCGGCTTGTGGTCGAAGGTATCCACATGAGACAACCCGCCTGAAAGAAAGAGCACGATCAACTGACGGGCCGCGGGATCGTGATGAGGCAGCCGGGGTGCCAGCAGGCCTCCGCCCCCGAACTCCGCCGCCTGGACCAGTCTGGCGTATCGACCAGGAATCGTTGCGGCGGTGATGGCGGCGGCCGACCTGAGGAACCCGCGGCGGTCCAGTCGATTGCGCCAGCGATCTCGGTTTTCCATGAGCTGGAACCTCCGGCAATTCGGCTGCAACGACAGCGCACCGAGGGCGTGCCCCGTCATTCGATGTAGAGAAACTCGTTGGCGGTCAGGAGGATTCGGGCCAGGTTGGTCCAGGCCTCGAGCTCTTGCCGGTCATTGCTGATCCCGCTGGCGGCCGCGGCGGCGGAATACGTCGCCAGTATAGCGGCACGCCCGCTCGTTTTCCCGAGGCGATGGCGGCCGGCCCCAGGCCAGCTCCCAGGTGCGCTCGGGGCGCCTGGGGACGTTGCAGGCTTCGCGCAGCAGCCTTCGAGCCAGGGCGGCGGACTGCTCCTGGATGAATGGGTTATTCATCAGGTGGAGGGCCTGGAGCGGAACGGTCGAGCGGGGGCGGACGTCGGTGGAGGTGTTGGTATCCGGACCGTCGAAGATCGCCAGGAAGGGATGCTTCACCAGCCGCTGGGTCATCAAGAAGACGCCGCGCTGCTCGCTCGGATAAATCGCCTTGAATGCAGTGTGCTGGGTCCAGTGCCAGTCCTCGATCGCGGGAAACGGGTGGGCCGAGGGCCGGCGGAGATCGAGCTGGCCCGAGACCGCCAGCATGGCATCGCGAATCGACTCGGCGTCGAGCCGGCGGCGGTCGAACCTCCAGAGCCAGTGGTTGCCGGGGTCAATACCCGCGCTTTGCTCGTCGGACTCGCTCGAGAGCCGGTAGGTGCGCGACAGCAGGATCTCGCGGTGCAGGTCCTTGATCGACCAGCCGCTGGCGACCAGCCTGGCTGCGAGCCAGTCGAGCAGCTCGGGATGGCTCGGCTGCTCACCGCGAACCCCGAAGTTCGACGGGGTCGAGACGATACCCCGGCCAAGGTGATGCTGCCAGACCCGGTTGGCGATCACCCTGGCGGTCAGAGGATGATCGGGACGGGTGATCCATTCTGCCAGCTCCAGCCTGCCGCTCGCGCCTGCCGCAACGGCCGGAGGTGAAGCACCGCTCACGGACCCAAGCCGTGGCACGCCGCGGGGAATGACAGGCCCGGCCCGGCTGGGATCTCCACCGCGCTGGACCGCGGCGTCCTGGGGCAGGCCCTCCGATAACGGTATAGGTGCACGGCAGGTCGGGAGGCAGCCCCGCCCGCCGCAGCCTTTCGTGTTCCTTACGCAGCGCTGCCAGGCGTGCCGGATCAGCCCTGCTTGCCTTCGGCGACGTTTTTTTTCCAACGACCCGACACACAGCTAAGAATTCGGGCCTTCTGCCCAGGAATCTTCGCGTTTCTAGCCGTATTTCGGGTCGTTGTAATTTAACGGTATTGGGCCTAGGCCCGCTGGCGAAAGCAGGCGATCGACTGGCTCAAGGCCGACCTGACGTTCTGGACCAAGCAGGTCGAGACGGGCCGGCAGCAGGCTCGGGCCTCCGTCATGCCGACCCTTCAGCACTGGAAAGCCGACCCGGACCTGGCGGGCATTCGAGACGGATCTGCCTTGGCCAAACTGCCCGAGGACGAGCGGAAAACCTGCCGCGCACTCTGGGCCGAGGTCGAGGTGTTGCTCAAGAAAGCACAATCTCCGTAGAACGGGGTTCTCCTCTCGATCCTCTTCGCTCCTCATGGAGCGGCGGAGAGAAATCTGCTTGATGATCACTGGTTTTCCTACCATGCCCCTTAGATCGACCAGTCGTCCAACATGAGCCCGGGTATTCGCGCGAAATCGCGGCGGTTCCGGGTGAGCAAAGTGACCTGGTTTGCCAGGGCAATCGCTCCGATCTTCAGATCTTGTGTGCCGATGTGGAGGTGACGGTGTTGCTGGAAATAGGACTCAGCCGCATCGTCGTAGAGTGGGACGGGAAGGTGGGCAAAGAGCTGGATCGTCTCGGCGAGCATCGCATAGCGGCGAATGCGGGTCGGTCCATCACTGGCCCGGGAAAGCTGGACCAGGCGGCCGCGCAACGACTCCTCGACGGTCACAATCGAGACGCCGACCGAGCCGGGAGGCTGCGACGAAAGGCGGTTCCCGAGAGCCGGCAAGCCGTGCTGGAACAACGTCAGGTGATCGGTATCGAAGAGGAACCGGAGCATCCGCTCTCGTCCGGAAAGTCGCCGTCCCGCCGATCTGCCTCAGCGCGAGACCGGCGCAGTTCATCCAGATAGTCAGCAAAATCGGGGTCTTCCTTGGCGTGGCCGAACCATTTCATCAAGGGAGGTTCCGCCGACATCTCGACCGCCTGAAGCTGGCCCGAATCGATGCACCCCTGAAGCATTGTGCGCAACTGCTCCACGGCCGTTTCGCGGCTCTTTGCGGTGGCACGGAGGTCAGGAAGTCCCACGAGCTGGGCCGAGAAGAAGCCCTGAGGCTCGGGCCGGACCAAGACAAGACAAGATCTCGGGGGGTATACCATCGGGCTTTCCAGGCTCATCTCAACTTCTCCTCAATCATCCTGATGATACCACATCGAGGCAATGCCTGTCTCCCACCAATGAATGAATGTGCAATGTGAATGGGACCCTCTATCTGAATACAGGCAGGTTCGACTCCGAAAACTGATGTGCGCGTCCGCGGCGTGAGCGAGCCGTTCTCGTGCCAGTTCCTGTTGCCGCCGGTTCCCAATGTCGCTTACTCGGCCTGTCTGATGCACCAGGTCGAGACCATGATCGAGTCGGGCAGGGCCCCCTACCCCGTCGAGCGAACCCTTCTGGTCAGCGGCGTCCTCGAGAGCTGCCTCGACTCCAAGCTCCAGTCTCATCGCCGCCTCGACACCCCTCACCTCGCCGTCCGCTATCAGCCCCCGCGCGACTCGCGCTTTTGCAGGAGCTGAGCGAGCGTGTGGCCGGCAACCTGACACAGATGGGTCTTCGGCCAATGATCGGGTATGATCGGACAAATGAGAAACAAGGATCTTGAACGCCATCGACAGGGAGCCGGACCATGAGCACGGCGGTCGCTACCAAGACTCACCACACGCCCGAGGATCTGCTGGCCATGCCTGATGGCAAGAGCTACGAGCTGGTCGGAGGTCAACTCGAGGAGCGGAATATGGGAGTCGAATCCAGTTGGGTGGGAAGCCGGATCGTCTCGCGTCTCGACCGGTTTTGCGAGGAACACAAGATCGGCTGGGCGTTGCAGGCCGACTGTGGCTATCAGTGCTTCCCTCACGATCCTGGCATGGTTCGCAAACCCGATGCTTCCTTCGTCAAGACCGGCCGCTTTCCCGGTGATGTCCTGCCCAAGGGTTGGGCCAAGAGCCCCCCGGACCTGGTGGTCGAAGTCGTGTCGCCCAACGACCTGGTCTATAAGCTGGAGGAGAAGCTGAATGACTATCGGAAAGTGGGTGTGCCTCTGATCTGGGTGATCAGCCCCGAGTCGCGCACCGTGACGGTCTACCGCCGTGACGGCTCGATCAGCCGCTTGCAAGACGATGACGAGCTCTCAGGCGAGGACGTCGTGCCCGGCTTTCGCTGCCCGATCCGCGAGATCCTTCCGCCGCTCGGGCAGCCTGAGGAAGCCCAATCGACCCCGACCCAGACGAACGGACCCGGATAGGAAACCGGGCACGGACGATGGCCAGCCGTACTGCCTCCTTTGACAGTTCTGTCCAGGCTTTCTTCCAGAGATTTTGCCGATGACCTGTCGGCCTGTATGTCATTCTTCGCGAAACCCGATCCGCGTCAACGGCCGTGGATGTTTCGGCGACAATCACTCGAAACGTAGTCTGCGTCATCGCACTTGGCTGTCCATCGAACCACGAGAGCCGAAGTCGCGATACTCACCGTCGGGCTGCAATGACGCGGTCCCGCTCGATGGACCACGCATTAACTCGGTCCATTGATGGCGTCTCTCATGCGCGACGACTTTCTGGGATTATCGGTCGGATGCCAGTGGTTGCACGCCGCGCGTCGGTGTGTCGGACCGACGCGCGCAAGATTCTGCTCGACACTCTCCTCGTGATCCCCGAGCCCAGCGCCGAGTCGTCCTGTCGCAGCGCTCATTGTGCGGGCCTCCGGGTCGGGGCGGACGCACTACTGGGCACCGCGGTTAATGCCTGCCCGTGCTGAGCCAAGGGCTGACCAGCCGGAACTCGTTTTGTGTATGAGGATTGCTTATCTTCTGGGAAGACTCGATCAGCGGCCGGCCAGCTTCCAACACACGTGTGGGCTGCCCGGCGGACCTCGGAGATGATTCATAGCTCTCACTGGGAACAGTTCCGCGAGTTCTGGGAGGCTTTACGGGGCGAGTTTGACACTCCCCGGTTGACGCGGATGGTCCGCTTCGCCCTCTATAAGCGCCTTGATGAGATCGCCAGGCCCGTCGACTTCCAGCAGGTCGTCTTCGGCCTGATCCAAGACACGGTGCTTGGTGGCTACACAATGGAGCTGCTGAATGCTGCCCTCCAGTCCCAGCCCGGCAACGAGAGGTTGCTGGCGTTCGCCCAGCAGTTCAGGCTCTCGGCCGTTACCGCCGAGCAAGGGAGGATCGTCCGCGGGAACCAGAAGTTCATCCAGGTTTCGCAGTAGTGTACCCGGGTGGGCGAGGTGGAAGCGCAGCTCTGCCGGGTTGAAGCGGCTACCTCTTTCGGCACAGGCTTTCTCGTCGGCCCCGGCCTTGCTACCATACCGGAAAGTGAGTAGCCGTTCACCGGTGTTGTGTATTCCCGACCAAGGATGTAGCATAGCCCATCATGAGACCCAAGGCACGGAAGTCTTGCCCGAACTGTCGGCGCTTGCAGACGAAGTTGGACGCCCAAG
>Ga0074044_10004609_pt1 | contig 11370 bp, 11 predicted proteins | sample BogForMeECP23OM1_FD_94443 | JGI IMG/M metagenome (GOLD analysis project Ga0074044, IMG submission 94443) | Bog forest soil microbial communities from Calvert Island, British Columbia, Canada - Bog Forest MetaG ECP23OM1 | ecosystem: Environmental > Terrestrial > Soil > Wetlands ...
AACCAGATTGCTCGACTGACAGGCAAGCTCGGAAAAATTGAAACTCTATCCAACTATCTGGTCTCGGTGACGGACGAAGAACTACCTGTCGTTGCCACATTTCTTACTGGACGCGCTTTTTCCCGCACAATCGGGAAAACGTTGCAAGTCGGCTGGGCGGTCATCCGCAAAGCACTGATCCAGGCAAGCGGCCTGAGCGAATCACGTTTTCGCAGTATTTCCGCGGGATACGGAGATGCCGGCCGTATTGCCTACGAAGTATTGTTGGGTCGAACAATCGCCAGGGAAATATCTATCCAGGAGGTTTCCGAGCGGTTCGCTGCTATGCAGAATGCTACCGGCACCGTCGCAAAAACGGCGCTCCTCACTGATTGGCTCCGGACGGTTGGCCCCGAATCCGGTAACTACATCGTACGCATCATGACAGGAGATCTCCGCATCGGCTTAAAGGAAGGCCTGTTAGAAGAAGCGATCGCGGCCGCATTCGAAGCGAGCCTTGAACGGGTCAAAGAAGTAAATATGCTAACAGGAGATATCGGTGAGACGGCACAACTCGCCAAAACAAATCGACTTACTGCCGCGAACCTCACGCTGTTTCGGCCGGTCAGATGTATGTTAGCGATTCCCGAGTCGACAGCCGAAACGATCTGGGATCGTGTGCGGTCGGAGTTCACGGCACAAACTGCTCTCGCCGAAGCGAAGTACGATGGAATTCGGGCCCAGCTTCACGGAAGCTCTTCTCGGACGGAACTCTATAGCCGTGATTTGCGCAATATCTCTCAGGAATTTCCGGAGCTGGCTGGACTTCGATTTGCCGAAGATCTAATTCTCGATGGCGAACTTGTGGCATTCGGCCCGGACAGAAAACTCTCATTCTTTGATCTGCAACGACGGCTGGGGAGGAAACGCACTCTCGACTTTTTCGAAACCGAAGATGTTCCAGTCCTCTATATGGTGTTTGATTTGCTCCGGTTGAACGGCGAGACTCTATTAAGAACACCATTGAGCGAGCGACGGCGACGATTAAGCCAGCTGATGCTTCCGGATCGAGTCAGAGTCTCTCCAATACTGGAAATTACTTCTATCAAGGACATAGACGAAGCGTATCAGAAAGCCAGGCATCAATCTCAGGAGGGCTTGATGATCAAAGACGCAGACAGCCTCTATACGCCTGGGAAACGTGGCGGCAGTTGGATCAAATTCAAAAAAGAGCTAGCAACCCTCGATGTCGTAATAGTCGGCGTCGAACAGGGCCACGGCAAACGCAGTCATCTGCTCAGTGACTATACGTTTTCCGTTCGAGACGAAGAAACCGGTGCATTGCAAACAATTGGAAAAGCTTACTCCGGACTTCGAGACGAGGAAATCGAAGAGTTAACGGAGCACTTCCTTCGAACCACTATCCGGAAGGAAGGCCATTTTCGCGAGGTTACTCCTGAGATAGTTCTGGAGGTCGCTTTTGATGCCGTTCAGCCGAGCGATCGCCATGCGAGCGGGCTCGCTCTACGGTTTCCAAGAATCAAATCGATTCGGCATGACAAAAAGCTTCAAGAAATCGATACCGTCCAATACGCGCGGCAATTTGTGCGCCAAGGGTGAGCGAAGGCTCCAGCCTTTGCTCTGGCTCTTTCACTCGATTGCGGTCGGCAAAATCTGGAGCTTTCGCTGAAATTCCGCCCACGAGTGCCGCGTATCAGGGCTACTCGGCGGCAAACTTGCCGGGACCGACCTGCTTAACCCCTTTCAAACGGTAGATTCGCGCAAATAGATTTTTCTTGGGCTCTGGAGAAGCAAACTTATAGCCATTCGACAAGAGGCCTTCCAAAATCTCGGAAACGCTCATCGGCGAATTCCTGGATTTCAGAACCTTCACAACGGCTGGAGCCAGAGGGCCTGTAGGCGATGTGGAGCGTCGACCTCGACCTCTTCCAGCCGGTGCAACTACGGCAGCCTTTCTTCCACGCCCGCGACTCACAGTAGGAGTAGCCGTCGCAGCGACCACGGGAGCTGAACTAGCCTCTTCGCCTGTTTGTAACAAACCGTTAAGTTCCGCTTCCAAATGCTCGATGCGCTCCTGAATTTCTGCTGCTTTCCTTAGAGTGGAGGAAGATAATTTCACAGGCGCAAACTATTCATGGTTTCCTACTTTGCAAGAAACTTTAGATAGTTTTACTCTTTTGAGTTCGGGGGAGTTAGCTCTTCCGACCGGTAGTTGGTTTGTACTCCTGTCCAGGAAATTTCTACACCTTTCTCGGGACATCCTACGGCGGATCTCGCAGAAGCGCGTCCCTACCATCTCACGGCACTATAACCTTCGATTCATACTTTCGGCTGCGATCCAATTGGGCATCGAGTCCACTTTCCAAAAACGTCTTGGGGACTAGTTCGTATACCAAGCGCTTGATCCTATTGGATTTTTAGAGAATCACCGTCGAGACAGTTTCACTGCCTGCGAAGGATTCGCTACTTCCGTTAAACTCCCAGGCTTTCGCATGAACTAACGGGCGGCGAGTATAATGAAAAGCAAAAGCAACGCATACCGGCGGCCAAGTCTCTGGGATTCGCATTGCGATTCCCGAATTAGTTAAGAACGAGAACTGGCACAATCTTCAATCCTGATCTATCTTTGTGCCCTGCCCGCAAAACAACATTGCCTTTCATTGCGACCATGGAAAAGAGCGTGACGCAGCTCATTGCGAAGATCCTTGACTCCTACCAAAAAATCGGTGGGATTAACAACATCGACGGCTCCAATCTGCCATCCAAAAGGGCGATCGCACAAATCTGTGAGGACCTTCTCCAACTTATGTTTCCGGGATTCCATGATGAGGAGCCGATAGCAACCGAGCAACTGCGCGAGATTACGTCAGCCAGTATTTTGGGCGCCGCCGAGAGACTTAGGGTAGAAACCTTTAAGAGTTTGCGTTTGCAGGAGCCGGAGTGCCCCAGCCGGCGGGCGGAAAAGATCGTCTTCGACCTGATCAGGGAGCTCCCCGGTGTCCGTGACCTGTTGCGAACCGATGTCGAAGCGGCATATGAAGGAGATCCTTCGAGCACCAGTTTCGACGAAATTATCGTCGGATATCCCTGCATAGAGGCCATTGCGATACAGCGAATCGCTCATATCCTTTACCGGGAACAGCTCCCGCTGATACCTCGAATCATGACGGAGTGGGCGCATAGCCGAACCGGGATCGACATTCATCCGGGAGCCGAAATCGGAGGCTACTTCTTTATCGATCATGGTACGGGTGTTGTTATTGGTGAGACGTGCCGGATCGGTTCCCACGTGAAGCTCTATCACGGCGTCACGCTTGGTGCTCGCAGCTTTCAGAAGGACGAAGGCGGCATAATCAAGAAAGGGGGAAAGCGGCATCCAGACGTTGAAGATTGGGTAACCATTTACCCCAACGCAACAATTCTGGGAGGCGAAACTAGAATCGGCGCGCGATCTACAATCGGGGGCAACGTGTTTTTGATGGAGAGCATCCCTTCTGATTCGCTCGTCACCAACGAGAAGGCGCAAATCAAAATTGTCTCGAAGAGGAAAAGACCGGCTAATTCCGACCGGAATGATTCTTCAATTTTGCCCGAAAATTCCGATTGGTCCTGGGTAATTTAGCGTTCCCCGGAATCATGAGCGCGACAATTTGTGGGAGTCGTTCCGACCCCTAGCCTGCAATGAGCTTGTCGCTTCGCCCTTTGCGTGATTTTTGCGCACTAGCGGAGACGGTGCCCGCGTTTAAAGGACCTCTTCCTCCGCGTGCAGGCCAGAATCTTCTCGAATAGAGCGCAGCCGGCGCCTCATCCCGAGTTTTGACTGCGGTCCATTAATCAGCTCAACTACCACTCCCACAAGTGCGGGAGCCGTCGTCGCGATCGCCAGTAAGAGCATTGCCAGCGCAGCGGTGTTCCGCCTGTTTTCGCTAATCCTACCCGCGAGTAATATCCCTATTCCGCAGCCAATCGCCGTTTGGGAGATCGTGAGCAACGCCGCCGAGGGGAGCGAAAGCGCAACAGTATTATAATTATCGCTCGACATAAAACAGGATTACTCTGTTGAGGGGTTGGCCGTGAGCCTCTATAACTTGCGGTAGCCTTCGTCGTTAATCTATAGAAAAATCTTGGGCGATAATTGAGCGATGTCGAATTCTTTTTATGTACTTGTGTTGGCGGGAGGCAGCGGGGAACGGTTCTGGCCACTTAGTCGGAAAGCGACACCCAAACAGTTGCTGCGCTTGTTCAGTTCCCAATCTCTGCTCGAAGAGACGGTTCATCGGCTCGATGGACTCGTTCCCCTGGAGAATATTTTAATTTTGACCAACCAGGAACAGGAAGCAGGCGTCCGGAGCGTATTGCCAAATCATCCTGAGAACAACATTGTCGCCGAACCGGCAAAGCGGGACACGGCAGCTGCGATCGCACTTGGGGTGGGAATCATTGCCGCGCGGAATGCTGCCACGACCATGGCGGTACTGCCGGCAGATCATCGAATCTCCGACAAGGCTGCATTTCAGCGAGACCTGAAAAGCGCAGCAAATACCGCCGAACGTAGTGGAGACTTGGTTACTATCGGAATCAAGCCCACCTGGGCATGTCCGGGATTCGGTTACATAGAGCGGGGCAAGCAGATTGGGAATTCCGACGTTTTCGAGGTAATCCGGTTCCGGGAAAAGCCAAATCCAGATCTCGCCGAGTCCTTTGTGCGAAGCGGTAACTTTTACTGGAATGCCGGAATGTTTATCTGGTCGGTGCATTCCATCTTAACGGAGTTCAATCGTCATGCGCCCGATCTTGCAGAATTCGTGTCCGCAATTCGGAATTCGTCTGATAAGAAAAAGGTGCTTAGAGATCGCTTCCAAAGTTTGCGCAAGACCTCAATTGATTACGCGATCATGGAGAAAGCTAGCCGTGTGCTCGTGAAGCCCGCGACGTTCGACTGGGACGACGTCGGCAGCTGGACCGCTATCTCGAAATATCTCGAACAATTGCCCGGCAACAACGCGTCCAATTCACCCGTGACCCTCGAAGCCGCATCGAATAATATCGTGTTTTCAGATTCGAAAATGCACATCGCCCTTCTCGGCGTGAGCGACTTGGTCGTAGTGCACTCGAAGGACGCGATCTTGGTTTGCCATCGTCACGAAGTCGAGAAAATCAAAAAATTGATCCCTCAGCTTCCGGAGCAACTCCAATAGGTATGCGCTTGCTCGGCATCGACCATGGAGATAGTCGGATAGGTCTTTCAATCTCCGACGAATTGGCCTCCTTTGCTCATCCTTATCGCACCCTGCAACGCGACACGCGGATTTTCCACGAGATTCGCCAGATTGTGGAGCGCGAAAGAATAACCGGGATTGTGATCGGGCTGCCCAAGAACATGGATGGCACGCTCGGCCAATCTGCCGCAAAGGCCAAGGCCTTTGGCGGTGAACTTGCTCTAGTCATTCCAGTGATCAATATCATTTTCTGGGACGAACGGCTGACTACGATGGAAGCCCAGCGCGCACTGCACGCTGCCGGCAAAAATGCTAAGCAAAGCAAGAAAATGATTGACCAGGTCGCTGCGCAGATCTTGTTGCAGAGCTATCTGGACTCGCTACGTTGGGCCGCGGGCGACGGTCAGTAAGCGTTGGGCATTCTCGGTTGGTTCCGCTGAGAAACCGTCCCCTCCCCGGCGAAAAACTTCTTAGAAAGAACTCAAGAACTCGAGCACCCAAGAATGGTGCGCTGCGGAACTCGGTAAGAGATCTTGGTTCTTCTTGAATCCTTGAGTCCTTGAATCCCTCCGAGAGCTAGTCCAGCCTGCCCTCATGCCAGCCCTCGAACGTTTGAAGCTGACTGTCGCATATGACGGGCGACCCTTCGGCGGTTGGCAGAGCCAGCCTAACCAGAACGGCGTTCAGGATCATTTAAAAGGAGCCTTCCTCGCACTATTATCGGAACCAGTGAAATTACACGGTGCCGGAAGGACAGATTCCGGGGTTCATGCTCTCGGACAAGTGGCTCATGTCGATGTACCGCAGCACAAATTTAATCCGGCCAAATGGGTCTCGGCCCTGAACGCCCACCTGCCCGCTCAGATTCGTATCCTCCGATGCCAACGTGCATCGACCCGTTTTCACGCTCAGTATTCTGCAATCGGAAAGGTGTATCAGTACCGCCTGTGGAATGACTCGGTGTTTCAACCCTTAGAAATTGGAAGATCTTGGCACGTCCCTCAAACGCTTGACCTGGGCACTCTTCGGGCAGCCGCCGATCGCCTCATCGGCACTCATGACTTCGCTTCTTTTGCCGCAAATCGCGGAAAGGCGGTTGAAGCCACGACACGAACTATTCGCCAGATTCGTGTTCGTCACCGCAAAGAGCTCATTACTATGGAGTTTGATGGAGACGGTTTCCTTTATCGGATGGTTAGAATGCTTACCGGAGCCATCGTGCGCGTTGCTTCCGGACGAAAAGATCTGAGTTGGATAGATCAACTCCTCGGCGCCCCAGGCAAAACCAAGGCGAGCTATACTGCACCTGCCGAAGGTTTGTACCTCGTGAAGGTCAAATACAGATAAGCGGTCTGTAGGGCCCGATGACGCTCAGTCGGCGGCGTGAAGCACTCAAACCTAAATTACGAATTTGAAACCACCGCGAAATCTGAAGCGTGTGATTTTTGCGGGTTAAGATTGCCCGACATATGGAATCGTCAACGGTCCCTGCGGGAGAACCGCCACTCGAGTCTCGGGCCCAAGCTTGCCCACCCGATCGCGTACCGCGGCCGCGATATCGTGGCATGGCAACATTTTCGCGCCTAGGACCTTTTCATCCGGCAACTGGCTGTGCACCAGTACCTCCGCTCGGCGTTGGATCACCATCTGCACAATCACTTGCCACTGTTCCGGTTCCTCTCTGCCAGGATCAAGAATGAATTTAAATACCTCTTCAAAGGACGGAGAATGATTCAGCAGGCAACGGAGTTAACCAGCGTGATATTTTGTTTTGGCACTTTTCGGGTTAGCTCTTCAAGCAGCCATGGAATCAGTCGCTCGTTCGGCGTCGCCCGCGTGATGTCGGTAAACAAGACACAAATTTTACTGTCCGGCTTAATCCATTCAGCAAGCGGCCGCGATTGGATCGGGTGCCGCAAGGCGTCCGCCACCGCATTCCTTTCATCCGATAACCCTTGAATAAATCGAGGCTCAATAACCTTGGCGTTCGAAGGGAAGTTAACCTCCAATCGCCCGCGACCGTAGGCAAGCTGGACGGTTTTCTCAACAAGGCAAGGCATACGAAGCAAGGTCGACTAAGTTTGGCGGCTCGTCCAGGTGGCGTCGCGTTTTAGACGTGCCATGCCGGATCACACGAAGGTCACCAAGGTCAGAGGAGGTCACGAAGGCACTTAAGGATTTTAAGAAACAGGGTGGAAATGGGAATCGGTCCAAAACTTCATCTTTCCTTCGTGACCCCATTATGATCTTTGCGACCTTTGTGTGAGTCAGGATTTGTGAGGCATGCAGGTTTGGCCGGTGAGCTTTTGAACGCAGTAGGGCTTGGCGCTAAGGCGTTCTCTGGTCCGCCGGGGATGGCGCACCCGACGGCGTGCCGCTTTCGCTCCGGCTGGCATCCGGAATCGGAGGGATAAGAGCCGTCTCGACCGCCATTGAGTATTCGACCGTCACTTTGCCTACCCGCTCGATTTTTGTCGCTTTCGCCGGATCTGCGTACGTGTAAACAGCCAGGCGATTATCATTCAACCATGCGACCCGCACCGCAATCTCGTTGTCGTATGCAAACACATTACCATTGCCGTCCGGCAGACTTTCTTTCGCGCCCAGTATTGATACGTGTGTTGTGATTGAATGTTCTTCAGGACAAAGCCGGCGGAAAGTGACCGCCTTCAGCTGTCCGTCCGGGGAAATCTCTTCCGATGTGGTCACGTTGCGGCATCGCTCCGGTTCATGACAGGAACTCATCAAGACGCTCGCAGACAGCAATGATAGGCACCAGAGCCAAGCAGTTCTTGTTATTTCTGAAAAGCCTGGCCACATCGTGTTATTTTAGCCGTGCTCTGCCCAACGAATTCTATTGACCGGCAGTCAGTTCGGCTGAAGGGCTATCGCAGCGCGCCGCCGGTCGAGATAGACTTTACAAATCCCCTTCATCCGCGTGAGGACGTAATACACGGTCTGGCTGCGCGCCCGAATCAAATCTCCGCCAACTATCTTTGGCACGAAGTCGCTTGGCACTTCCAGAACCTCAGTGACCGTGGAATGCTCCAGCCCACGGCAAAGAATCGAGGTCATCGCTCGAGTCAACGTTTGCACCTGGGGACCCAACGTTACTCGAAGCATTCCCCTATCTTCGTCGCCTACCTTGAGAAAGACACCCACGGTATCGGTGCATTCTTCATCTTTCCGGACATCCTCAAGGTCAAAAGTTTCACCCTCTTTGGGCTCCCATCTTCGGGCTTGGTCAGCATACGAAATCAGTGCGTCACGTTTTTCCTGATCGGGCAGGGATTCAAAGAAACTGACGATCGTTTGCAGGCCCTTTGGATAGACCGATTCAGCTTCGCGCTCCGGGTTCCAGATTCCGTGCTCCATATTTATTAGGCGTTGAGGGTTGCACTACCCGCGTTCAGGAGGTTCCCTGCCTTTACGCGCTCGAATTACGAAACGTCAAAAGGCAAAACAAGCAAGCCTGCATCGCTCGCAAATCCTTAAAGATTTGTGAGTGATGCGGGCTCAGGCAGCGGAATTCTCCGCCGCCGTCTCATCCCCGGCACTCCTGACTTCTTGACTTGCGCGTCTGCTTAACAGCCATGTGGACCGCGAAAGGAGTGTGGACGCAAATCACGTGCGAGTTTTGCGCGCTAGGGCTTTTGGATCGGAGCCCTCACCTTGTTGCCCCATTCCGTCCACGAGCCGTCGTAATTCTTCACGTCCTCGAATCCCAGAAGTTTCGTCAGAACAAACCACGTATGACTCGAGCGCTCGCCAATCCGGCAGTAAACGACGGTGTGCTCCGATGGATCGAAGCCAAGATTATCAATGTAAATCTTCCGAAGTTCTTCAACCGTTTTGAACGTTCCATCATCTCGGGCCGCGGTTTTCCAAGGAACGCTCTTCGCCGCAGGAACGTGTCCTCCGCGCAAAACTCCCTCCTGGGGATATTCCGGCATATGAGTTATTTCTCCCTTGAATTCACCAGGAGAACGAACATCGATTAACGGCTTACCAGCCTTGCTTTGCTCCAGAGCTTCGTCGTAGAACGCGCGAATCTTGTCGTCCGCCCGGCTAGGGGGAACCGGGTAGTGCGTCGGAGGATAACTCGGTACTTCTCGAGTTAGATCTCTTTTTTCGGAGATCCACTTGTCGCGGCCACCATTTACGATTCTCAGGTCTTTGTGTCCGAAAAGAGTAAACACCCACAGTGCATAGCAAGCCCACCAATTCGATTTATCTCCGTAAAAGACGACGGTGGTGTCCGACGTAATTCCGATTCGGCTCGCCAAGTCCGCAAACCCCCTTGGATCGATATAGTCTCGCACGGTCTGGTCATTCAGATCCCGCCGCCAATCCACATGGACAGCACCGGGAATATGACCGGTATCGTAAAGGAGCACGTCTTCGTTGCTCTCAATGATCCGCACGTTCGGATCATTCAAGTGGTCAGCAACCCAGTCCGTGCCGACCAATGATTCAGGATGAGCGTATTCAGTGGAGGACATAATCGCCGAAGGTACACAAAGTAACGCGTTTCGCAAATAATCTCTACTTCTCCGTAGAGTTTAGTATGTTTGAGGCTCTCCGGCAGTCGTAACCGAAGGCTACAGCCGTTCCCGGCCAGAACAGAGCAGAGCAAAAGCTGGAGCTTTCACCGACAGCCGACAAAAAGGCCCCTCTCGCGCCCATGCCCCTCCAGTAAGCGAATCCTCCAGGCTTTGCCCCTCCCCAGTAAGCGAAGCCTCCAGCCAACCCTCAGGAGTTTCCGGATGAAGTAAACCACTGTTCGACCTACAGTTCGCGCAGAGCAAAGGGCAGGAATTAACGACACTCCGACATCGACTGAATCGAGCATCTCACTTCTATCGCGATGAATATCGGTATTCTAGGTGCAGGGAAGGTCGGTAGCTCGATCGCGGCTCTGCTCGACGTTGCCGGATTTGTCGACTCGGTCATTCTCGGTGACGCGCAAATGGTCAGCAATCTGGATGGACTGCGAAAAGTCCGTTTTCGTCAGTTAGACGTACTTACGGCGTCAGAATTGGAAGATTTCGTCCGCGACTGTGACGCTATCGTGAGCGCAGCACCGTTCTACCTCAACAAAACAATCGCAAGGGCGTGTGCTCGTTTCGGACGGTCCTACTTCGATCTGACTGAGGATGTCGATACGGCGGGATTCGTTCGCGGCCTCGCGGAAGGCGGTCGCTCAACCTTCATGCCCCAATGCGGACTCGCTCCGGGCGCAATCAATATTATCGCCAGCGGTCTCGCCAATTCCTTCAAGGTCGTTCGTTCAGTAGAAATGCGCGTCGGCGCCCTGCCACTCTCGGCCGGCAACCAGATGAAATACTATCTGAGTTGGAGCACCGCAGGGCTTATCAACGAATATTGTCAATGTGGCGAAGCGCTGTACCAAGGTCGCCGTATCCCGACTTTGCCATTGGACGGGGTGGAACACCTGACGATTGATGGCGTCGAGTACGAGGCCTTCAATACTTCCGGCGGAGCAGCGACCATGTGCGAAACTTTCGAAGGGCGGGTAAGCGAACTCAATTACAAGACATTGCGGTACCCGGGACACCGAGACTTGATGAAGTTCCTGCTGAACGATTTGAATCTGAGTCACAAACAGGATTTGCTGACCCAGATTTTCGACCAGGAAGTGCCCATGACCTTTAGCGATGTGGTCGTTGTGTATGTCAATAGTGTCGGGAACGATGACGCAGGGCTCATCCAAAGAAGTTTCGTGAAGAAGATTTATGCCGGAACAGTGGGCGGTCGCCCGCTTTCGGCGATTCAGCTTTCGACGGCCGCCGGCGCGGTCGCTGCAATCGAGTTGTTTGCTCGCGGCCATTTGCCCGCTGGTTTCGTAAAGCAGGAATCGATCGCTCTGGAACAATTTTTCGATACGGAATGGGGCGGCCGTGTATATCGGGAGGCCGAAACGGTAGCCCCGCGCATTTCGATTCAAGCCTAGCCACAGGCTAGCCAGAAATGCAGACCGAAACATCTTTCCCCGCCGATCTTTGCAGAAATAAGCCTAACGGCTTAGACAGATTAAAAAAACCACGAACCAACACACGGAAGAAAAATCCGAGGACGAGGACGAGTTCGAGGACGAGCACGATTATGGGAACGATTGCGAGTGAGGAGA
>Ga0074044_10004610_pt1 | contig 11368 bp, 7 predicted proteins | sample BogForMeECP23OM1_FD_94443 | JGI IMG/M metagenome (GOLD analysis project Ga0074044, IMG submission 94443) | Bog forest soil microbial communities from Calvert Island, British Columbia, Canada - Bog Forest MetaG ECP23OM1 | ecosystem: Environmental > Terrestrial > Soil > Wetlands ...
AGAAGATCAGGTCCACATAGAAGTCCTTGGAGTCAGTGCTGATGCGCTGCTGTCGCGCCACGAACGCAAATCCCTTGCCGAGTTCCAGCAAGAAGGTTTGCAGGTTCTCAACCAGCGCTTGTTCCAGGCCGGATTCGAGCAGTTTGCCGGTATTCGGCAACCCCAGGAATTCAAGCAGGACCGGATCACGGACAAATTCCCTTGGTGTTGGTCTGTAAGCGGCGAGCTTGTGATGAGCCTCTTTGCGCACGGAGCGTCGGTCCCTGCTGGCCAGCAAACGCTCGTAGTACAGCGTGCCGATCTGTCGCACCAGTGACCGCGAACTCCAGTTCTGTTCAGCAGCTTCCCGCATGTACCAGTTTCGCGCCTGTGGGTCATCCAGGCGCAGCAGTGTACGGTAGTGGGTCCAACTCAATTCGTGACGCAGTGCGTCACAATTCGGGAAGGCACCATAGAAAAGCCGCATGTACCGCAGATTCGAGGCGTCGAAACCTCGGCCAAATTCGGCAGTCAGCCGATCCGCCAGCCGGGGCAGGAGTTTTGCGCCGTACTTCGCCCGGTCCGCGCCACCTTGCTCGAACTCGACGATGTGCCTTCCAACTTCCCAGCAAGTGCGGACCTGCACCACGTCCACAGCCCGAAGGGCGTGCTGTCTGGCTTCCTGGATCAGTCCGCGCAGCCGCCCGAGCAATCCCTCGAAAGCCACCGGAGCGCCCTCAACTTCCTTCTTCCCGGCTCTCTTTTTCCTCACAAGCTCCTCACATTATTGAGACCGTGCTGCTGGAGAATGGCTGTCAGTTTCGTCGTTCCGGCAAGCTGCCGTTCCAATGTCGCTTACTCCACCGTTCCTGAGCGCAGAGGCGAAGATAAAATTCCCGCTCTTCATCCGGCTTGCTGCGGCTCATGATCAGGAGGTTGTGGGTCGACGACAAAACTCGCACCAGTGGTGCGAGTCTTGGAAGGCCGCGATACGTTTCGTAAAACTGCATCATCCGCCAGAGATTGCTGGCGGAAAATCCGCGGGCATTAGGCCGGCGTGCGTGGATGTATTCGGCCAGGGCCGCAAGCATCGAATTGCGAAAGCACTGCAGAACCATGTATTTTGCAAGGCGCCGCTGAAGCACAGGGTCTGTAATGAACGCGCGGACTTCGTCATGGTCGCTCACACGGGCCTCCGGAACTCTACTACTATGACATGAACTCGCAAGATGGCAGAGATCACCCACCGTTTTCGCAAAGTACGCGAACAAAGGATGGGACCCCCGATAGGAACGCCCGGCTCGCGTGGGCGCCCGGAAAACCACGGCATTCTCGGGTACAGCCAAAAACAAAACCGCGCCAGCGAGGGCGCTAGCGCGGCCTTAACACTGCTCAGTACTCGCTGGGCAGATGGATCACATTGTTGGCGAAGTAGAGTGTGATTTCATCCAGCGGGAAATCGGTGTGCTCGATTGTCTTGGTGAACACGATGTTGCCGTTGCCATCGTCGCACGTAAGCGTAGCGGTTCGGTCGGCATGTACGGCGAGCTTCCAGACTTGAAATTCCTCCGCGGCGACAGTCTTGTTGTAGGGCTGAATGAGAGCGATTTCATCCAGAAGCCAATACGCTCCGCCGTGCTCGGCGACGTGCTGCGCGCCGTCGGTGTAGAGAACGTTGCGGTTGATCCCATGCCGATACCAATTGTCACTGCCGGTGAACTGCGCGAGATCGCTTGTGCTGAGAGTCTTGGTCGTCATAATGTGTGCCTCGTTTCTTGAAGTGGCCCCTAGGACGGGGGCGAGAGAGGCAACAAAAACAGCCGCGTTGAAGGCGCAGAGTCATAGGCAACGTGGAATAAAAGAGGGGAAGCCCGTAGGGGAGGCTCATTTTATGCCGCGAAAGGCCTTGACGCACGCCTGCGGCTGTTAATTTGACTCCGAACCCGTCCGGCAATAGGCCACGGAAAGAGGCGCATCGTGACGAAGACGGCGCGTAGAGATACGGCGAGAGGGCAGGGACGTTCATGTGAAGAGGAGTAACGGTTCCCGGTTGCGGCCTGCGGCGGTGGCAGTTTTGGCGTTCTGACATGCAAGGCAGTCGTGGATTGCCCGGCCCGAGCGGTCAAGAGGGTGAGATTCGCAAAACCTCAACGTTCTGGTCGCACCAAACCCCAGCGAGTCGACTCCCGTTCCGCGCGAAGAAGCTCATGCTCTTTGTTGTTCGCGGTCGAGCCCCGCGGTCCTGATCGTGGCCTCGCCTTCCTCCTGCCGTTCGTTGGCAATGGTGTACTGTTCAATCAGAGCATCGAGCGTATTCAGAAACTTGCCTCGCCTGCCGTAGTCGTCAGCTTGGTACACATATTGAGTTGATCTCTGCACGAGAAACACTCCGTCGTTGCCAGAGTTCAGCAGTAGGTATTGCCTCCGGTCCCTGGCGATTTTCCGCTGCTCGGTGTCGTAGTTGTGTGAGGGCGCGGAGCGCTGGAATTGCGCGCGTCCGTTCTCGTGCCACAAGCGGAGAAACTGCTCAATCTTCGGGTGGTCGGTGGTTACAGGGCGCATTGTAGTAGCTGGCATGGTTCGATACCTCCGCTAAGGCAACAGGCGGTTGAGACTTGATTGCCGGGTTGCGTACCGGCCCTGAGTCCTTGCTCAGACGCCACTGTCGCGGTGGTGAGTAGGGGACCTAAGCCGATTTCAGTTCGGCCATGCGCTCGGCAAGGTGCCAGAGGGCGCGATTGAGCTTTACGTCTTGATCGATAGCTTTCACTTCGCGGGTGGTCGTGTGGCGGCGGTGGCCGTTGGCGTCATGTCCCCACGCGGACAATCCGCCCCGGATTACGTTTTCCTGAATGCGGTTGAAGGTCCGCCATAGATCAGCGCCGTTATCATCGCGGCGGCGAGATTGGAGCAGTTGAGCCGGCGTGATGGGCGTATCGACTTTGCCTTCGGCATCTCCGAAGCGAACCACGTGAGCGGATTCCGCAAGTACGGCTTGCTCTCCGCTGGTTAGCTCAAGCCTTTTCCATGATTGGACGGTGTCCAGAATCTTCGGGGCATTCTGAGCAATGCGCAGGCTGCCGTTCACGACTTCGGTAATGACATCCCCGCTGTGGCGCACGGCAATGCTGTCCTGCATGGATTCGGAAACCACCATGCCGTTCCAGCAGACAAGACGGAAGATTCCGGCCATCAGTCTGTAGGAGCTGGTGCCGTCGTGTGAATTGACGAGAACAACTTCGACCAGCGAATCTCCGACCGCCACAGAGGGCAGGGAATTAGCGTGTCGAAAGCGAATCATGTGCTTGGTGTGTTCGCTGCGGGAGGTGTCGCGGGTGCCGGATTGAGTAGCGCGGAAAGGCAGGAATCCCGCATCTCTCATACCGTTGATAACTTCGATTGTGGGGATGTAGGTATAGCGTTGGGACATGCCGTCAGAGGCTTCTCGCGCGAGGGCGGAAGGGGCAAGGCGTGCGATGTCATCGGTGGTGAGAGGCTGATTGCGCGTGCTGGTCATTGGAAGTTCGCTCCTTTTGTGATTTTGAGAATTCGGGCCTGGTAGGCCAGAAAAAAACATTCGTTTCATAAATGGCGAGGGGGGAGCGGAGAGAGGCGCTGTCAATCTCCGGAGCGCAGCGGAGCCCTGGAGCGGCTAAGCGGAAGGGGCGCGGAAGCGAGCACGGCGCGGGTTTGGGGTCAGCGGCGCGCGGAGCTGCACAAGCGGGATTGACAGAAGGAGCCGAACGGAGCTCTAGACTTCGCCATGAAACGAATGTGAAATGGGGGAAGATCAGCCGAAGGCTGCACCGAGAATCGGCACATTTTAGTGCCCTGGAGGATGGCGGCGGTTGCAGATTTGTTGAAATAGTCGAAGCGGTCTGCGCTCCCGTGATGCGCTGGTAATAGTGGTTTGAAACCGTTACCTTAGGTGAGCAAGGCGAGATGTCATTGGCTCTGCAGCACTGTTTACTCTCTCCATGCCTCGTGCGCGAGAGGCAAGCAATTCAACTCTTCCCGCAAAGACCTCCACCGAGGCAAATGCTTGTCCATGATCGCGATAAATCGATCATCGTGGTGTTTGGCAAGCAGGTGCACGAGTTCATGCATCACAACGTATTCAAGACAGTCAGTAGATTTTTTCGCCAGTTCGAGGTTGATCCAGATACGACGCGCATCGACACTGCACGTACCCCACTTGGTTTTCATCTTTTTGACGCCGAATGAAGATGCCTCGACGCCAAGGCGCTTTTGCCATTTCTCCAACAACGGCGGGACCGCATCTTTGAGGTGCTGCCGATACCAGTTCATGAGCACTTTCCGGCGGATTTCAACGCTTGCGCCCACTCGCGCATGAAGCTCGATAGTCGAGTTATTCCTTATCACTACCCTGGCGGGCCCTCCTGTGGCATAGACACAGAGACGGTAGCGCCGCCCCGAAAAATAGTGGCTCTCGCCGCTCACCATTTCCCGCGCCGATTGGCGTGGTTGTCGCTCGAACCTCGCCCGCTGTCGTTTGATCCACCCCAGCTTGCCGACCACGGCTAAGCGTACCGCCTCGTTACTGACCCTCACTGGCGCAGCGACGCGAACCCGCCCCGCAGGCGGATACACCCCGAGGTGAAGATTCTTTATGTTCTTCCTCACGATCTCAACGCGAACGCCCGAGACGGTGATTTGGTGTTGCTCAGTATTCATTTTGATTTTTGACCAGTTCCAGGGTCTTCGCGGTTAATTCTTCGTCATTGTTGAGCGCAGCTTTGATCGCGAGCCGAACCCTCTTGATCTTGAACTGGTTATTTCGCCAATCGTCTTGCCTGCTTGCGCGAATCGAACGGTCAACAGCAAGAGCGAGCGCTTGATCCTTGCCAAGGTTGTCATACAACGCGCGCTTGCCCGGTGTATCCAGGTCCTTTGCATACGACTCACCGGATGCCGGGTTCACAACCTTTCTTGCCAGATCAACGATGCGCTCCAGATATTTCTGGTAATCGAGCGCCTCCTTCTTGCGTTGGGTAATAAGGGCGTCCAGGAGCTCCGACATCTTGTCATAGTATTTGGGGTTTAACGGCTGCTCGTCGATAATGAGCCTGCGCACGTTATTCTCAATCGTCTCCGAAGCCGCTTGTCGGTTATCGCGGATTCCCTTCGGCAAAGCTTTGATGGCATCTGCGCCGCGTTCCACGATCAGTTGGACGAGTGGGGTGTCGTCAAATGAGGCGATCTTCGTGCTCTCTTCGGCACGGATGTAAGTGTCGATCAGGTGGCGCATAGCGGGTTCGTACATCTTCAGGTCGATATAGTCGCCGCTTGCCAACTTGACCTCTTCGCGGACCTTTTCAAAACGCTCAACGTCTGCCTTGAGAGCGGTGATCTCATCGTCAGTGAAGCCAGCCTCCTGCAGTTCATTGGCTATGCTCGCGAAGGCCCGCACAAACTCCGCAACGTCCTTATAAAGCCGGATGCGCCGCGGCTCGTTTTCTTTGAGCTGATCGGCATTGCCAGATTCCATGGCGCAGAAATAGCGCAGATGCGCCGCGGAATCTTTCGGTGGCGGCACGGGCTCGCAGAGCGCCCGAACGGTCTCTTGCGCATCTTCCAGTCTCTCCCGAGCCTTCTCTAACCGATTCTCCAGGAGCCCCGCGACATCTTCCTTGTCATAGCCGTCGAACGCTCCGGATGTGTAGTCGTTCACCGCTCCTTCGAGGCTTTTGAAAAGGTCCTTGTAGTCGATGATGTATCCATAATCTTTATCATCGCCGTCCAAGCGATTCACACGGCAGATCGCCTGGAAAAGGCCGTGGTCGCGCATCTGCTTATCGATGTAGAGGTAGGTTGCCGGGGGCGCATCAAAGCCGGTCAGAAGCTTATCCACCACGATCAGCAGCTTCATCTGGCCCGGTTCTTTGATGAACTTCTCCTTCACTTCTTTTTCAAAGATCTCAATCTTGTTCGCTGCAGCTTCCTGCGACTCGTTGAACCACTCGGCGAGCATCCTTCGGTAAATGTCGAACTGGCGCAATCGTTCGGTGAGCCCTTCGCCGCTCTCTTCCCCCTTGATCTGGGCGGCATCCGGCTTATACGAGGTGATGATTGCGCACTTGCCCTTGAGGTCGGTCTTCTCAAAAAGCTCGTAGAACTTGCAGGCCTGGTAGATGCTTCCGGATACTAAGAGCGCATTCCCCCGGCCGCTTTTCAGCCGGTCGCGCGTTTCCATGTCCATGAGGACATCGGCAACGATCTTTTCCAGCCGGTCCTGGCAGCTGAGGACTTTTTTCATCGTTCCCCACCGCTTTTTGAGCTCTGCCTTCGCCAGATCCTTCAGCCCTTTGGTTTTGGCCTCGAACCACTGGTCGATCTTGGCTTGAGACGTGATGTTCTGGTCGATATCGCGTGCCTCATAGCGCAGGTCGAGCACGACGCCGTCCTTCACGGCTTCATCGAACTTGTACGTATGGATGTAGCGGCCAAAGATCTCGATACTCTTCTGCTTGTCCGACTTGAGTAAAGGCGTTCCCGTGAAGCCGACGAACACGGCATTCGGAAGAATCGCCTTCATGGCCTTGTGGAGTTCGCCAGACTGAGTGCGGTGACACTCGTCCACGAAGACGTAAAGATCGCCTTTGGCGTTGAAACCCGGCGGCAGGGCCTTTTTCATTTCTTCAACGAAAGTCTCAACGTCGATCTCCGAATCGCCGTCGGTCTTACCACCAAACTTGTGCACGAGCGAGCAGATCAGCCATGGCGTGGAGTCATTCAGTGTCGAGACAAGATCAGCACCACTCTTCGTGCGATAAATCTTTTCATTGACGCCCTTGAACACACCTTCAATTTGTTCATCGAGTTCAGTGCGGTCCGTGATGACAAGCACGCGGGAGTTCTTTACGTTTTCCCAGATCCACTTGGCGAGCCATACCATCGTCAGGCTCTTGCCAGAGCCCTGCGTGTGCCAAATGATGCCGCCTTCCCGACGGCGCACATAGTCTTGAGCCGCTCGCGTGCCGAAATACTGATTGTGACGGCAGAGCTTCTTGGTCCCGGCGTCAAAAACGATGAAGTCGTGAATTATTTCCAGGAACCGCTTCTTCTCGCAGAGCTGCAGCAGCGCGCGGTCCAGGGGATTCTCGACTGAGCTCTGTTCCTTCCACGTTAGGTAGTATTTTTCCGGGGTCTGGATCGCGGCATAGCGCAAGCCTTCGGTGTCATTGCCGGCCATCACCAGCTGCATCGTCGAAAAGAAATGCTCGATGAAGATCTTCTTCTGATTGTCGAGGTTCTGGCGGATGCCCTCGGACACCGAGACGATAGAGCGCTTCAGCTCCAACACGCCGAGCGCAATCCCGTTGATGTAGAGCACGATGTCGGGGCGCTTCGTGTTCGCGCCTGAGCTGGCTCCAGAAACGCTCACTTCCTCGGCGATGGCGAAGTGGTTCTTTTCCGGGTTTTTCCAGTCGATCAACCAGATCGTCTGCGTGTTCTCGCCGACATCTGGTTTTACCTTCACGCCGTAGCGCAGCAATTCGTATACCGCCCGGTTCCGGTCGTAGAGGCTCTTACTCGTGTCCCCCGCTTCTCGCTCAAGCAAATACAGCGTCCGGTCAACGATGTTCTGATCGTGGCCCTGCTCCTTGAGGAATGCACGCAGCAGGTCTGCCTCGATGTTGCGATTACCGATCCGCTCATCCCAGTTGCCCAAGTAGTCATAACCAAGCTTATCCTTGTCGCGAAAAAGGGCCACGATACGATTTTGGGTGAGACGCTCTCGTTGTCCGATGTCGTTCTTCCTCATATGAGTCTTGTTTTTCCAGTGAGCAATTCTTGCATCATCCCTTGCTTGAGGGCACGAGTCTTATCACGCCTCTGCTCCAGGACCGCAATCTCGGCATCCATGTCGGATAAGACCGCGGCGATAGCCCGCTGTTCGGGAATTGGCGGAAGAGGAATAAATATCTTCTTAATGTTTGTTTTACTGATTCCAGTGACTTTTGTGCCAACCGCATAGTAATAAAACTGCCTCTTGATGTCACGAGTTTGAAAGCAGTACCGCTTGTAGGTATTGTCCAGTGACGTGGTTTTGCTCTTCGCAACGATTGTGTGCAGCCCGGAGATATAAGGAAGCTTTTCGTCGTTGATCACGACGACGTGTTTACTGGCCCCCTCGTCATCCTCAGATGCGTCGACAAACACAACGTCACCGGTAGCCAGAAGCGACTTCGACGAAACCCGCATCAAGGGAACATTGAGCTTGGGTATGTCCAGATACTCAGTGCCAACATCCACGAAGCTCTTGGCCGATTTGTGAATATCACCGTAATGCAGGTAACAATGCCCTTCGTTGTTCAATTGGGCTCGGGAGGCAGAAAAGCCACCACTGATACTGAACAACTCTCCAAGAGCATCCATCTCCCAATCCTCGGGGATTACGCCAGCCTCGGTCTGCTTGAATTCGAATTTTGCAGGCGCGAAGCCAGACAGGCGTCTCTTGCCGGTGAGGAGCTGCTGCATGGCAGCCTGTTTGAGATCGCGCTTCTTGGCAATCAGCTTGTCCAGAGCACCAATCAGTGCGTCTGCATCGCTTAGTACTGCACCGATTACTTGCTGCTCATCTGGCGGGGGCAACAGCGCTTGCACCCGTCTCAGATCCGCCTGCCCGATGTTTGCTCGAATAGCTCCCTGCCCACACGCGGTGATCTGTCGACGGACTACTGGCGTGCGAAATGCATAACCCGAGAATACGGCATCAAGAATTCCAGCGTTCGGTCTGCCACAAATGACGAACCCGCCAAAGACCGCCTCTTCATCATCAGCGTATACAGAGGTCAGTCCAACCTCTTCCTGAGTTTCGGACGTGCGGTTGAAAAGAAGATCACCCCGACGCAGGGAATACGAGGCAACAATATTCTTGGCCAGCGTCACCCGGCCAGGAATCTCTGAACAGTGGATGTGCGTGTAGGTAATAACCTCCAACAGATTCACAAAAGGCGTGCCCCTTCCATAGGCTTCCTTCGGGGCGTTAACGCCATTCCGAAAGTGAAGGAAGTCTCCTAGCGGGATGAGTCGCCAGTTTTCGGGCACCAAAGGGATCTCCGTTTGTTTATAGCCTGATTTCAGTTCCATCTTGCGCCCATCTTCTTTAGGTGTTCATTCACGCGGGCAGAAAGGGATTCCACTTCCCCGGTAAGCTTTGGTAGCGGGGTCGCGTAGCGCTCGGCCAGTTGCTTGATGCGACCAGTGAGCGCCCGCGAGACGCGGTCCAGTTCCGACCGCACCACGCTGGCAAGCGTGCCCATCCATTTGTCATCAACAACGAGAGTCTTAGTCTCATCCTTGCTGAGCTTCCCGTATTTCGCTGCAACCCTAGCGTCCAGGTCCTTCACCGCTTCTTTTGCTTTCTTGTTGGCGGCAGCTTCCTTTTCAACGAGAGCGAGGTAGTCCTTCAACACCTTCCGCTCGTCGCCTCCATCCTTGTCGTCGGCGATCTCCTCAAGCCGATCCTTCACGCTAGCTTTGGTCAGCTTGCCCTTCTCGTTCTTGGCATCATAGAGAAGACCATCCTCACCACCGTGTTCTTCGTCGAATTCTTCCACTTGACCCGCAATGGCATCGCGGCCCATTTCGAGCTGCTCGATCGCCGCCCGGTCTGCTGCAAAATACCGGCTAATGATGAGGGCGGTTGGGATCAAGTCGGTATTCGGATTACCATCCAGGACTGCTTTCCATCCTTCCGTCACGAGTAGATATGCGTCGTCCTGCATCGTCTCTGCCCAATAATCCATAAGGTGCTGATACACATCGTAGGGATCAAGCAGTTCGGCTTTCTGGAAAGTCGCGAGGAGATCTTCGGCGAGCGCGAGAATTAGCACCTTCGGCCTGTCACCGACCGCAATCGCTTTCAAGACTGGCACCTGAGTTGCCTTCCACTTCTCAAATAGCTCCGTCACTGATTGCTGGAAGTCCTCGAACTCGGAATGTCCAAAGATCGTCTTGTTAATGTCCGCTTGTGCCACCTTGAGATCGGAATATCCGGGCCGGTTGAGTGGAGCAAATAGCGTTGTTCTTAAACCTGGGAAAACCTGCCAGTAGTGATCGAGTTCGGAGATATCGCGGTCAGAGATGCCCCCTCGTAGATGACCATCGATGTCTTGGAGGTCCTCCGGCTCGGTGCTATCAACGTAGCGCGACAGGTTCAGGTTAAAGTCATTCTTAGGATCACTGATCTCAGCAAGCGCTACCATCCGCGAGTACTTTGGAATTTCAGTCTGCCTATTGAAAGCGTCGACGATCTTGTGAATGTCCTGCTCCCGCAGGCGGTTTTTGTTGCCGTCCTTGAGGAAACCCCTGCTCGCATCGATAATAAAGATACCTTTGCGGGCGGCGGCGTTCTCCTTGTCGAGCACAACGATGCAGGCCGTGATACTGGTTCCGTAAAACAAGTTTGGTGGAAGGCCGATGATCCCCTTGATGTAACCCCTACGGATTATCTGTTTGCGAATTTCCCCCTCGACATTGCCACGGAATAGGACGCCGTGGGGCATGATTATCGCGCCCTTGCCCGTACTCTTGAGCGAAGCGAGAACCTGCAAGAGAAATGCGTAGTCGCCGTTCTTGGTCGGCGGAACACCGAACACAAAGCGGCCAAACGGATCATGCTCTGTGTTCACGCCATTACTCCACGCCTTGCTGGAGAATGGCGGATTCGCGACCACGAAATCAAACGTCTTTAGACCACCTTTTTCCGTGAAGTGGGGATTCGAAAGGGTGTTTCCTTTCCATACTTCCGCTGACGGGCAGTCGTGCAAGAACATGTTCATTTTTGCGAGCGCCCAGGTAGCAAGGTCGTTCTCTTGGCCGTAGATCGCAAGATCTTTTCCGGTTGCGCTCTTGGCTTCGTCATGTCCTTTGAGTAGCAAAGATCCGGAACCGCACGTGGGATCGTAGATTGTCTGCGTGCCACTTTTTGCGTCACGAATGCCAATCACCTTCGCCATGATGCGCGAGACTTCCGCCGGGGTGTAGAACTGACCCTTGCTCTTGCCCGACTCCGTTGCAAAATGACGCATCAGGTATTCATAGGCGTCGCCCAGGAGGTCATCGCCTTCGGCGTGGTTGCCATGGAAATTCAGTTCCGACTTGTCAAAGATCCCTACCAGATTGGAGAGCCGGTCCACCATCTCCTTGCCGCTACCCAACTTTGCCGGATCGTTGAAGTCGGTCTGATCGATGACGCCCTTCAGGCCATTCGCCTCGGCAAGCTTGGCAATGATCTTGTTGATCTTGTCACCAATCTCTTTGTCGCCTTTGAGCGCGACCATATCGCCGAACCCCCCACCCTTGGGGATCTCAACCATCGCGTCTTTCTGGCCCGCATATTTGTCGGAGACGTATTTCACGA
>Ga0074044_10004612_pt1 | contig 11360 bp, 9 predicted proteins | sample BogForMeECP23OM1_FD_94443 | JGI IMG/M metagenome (GOLD analysis project Ga0074044, IMG submission 94443) | Bog forest soil microbial communities from Calvert Island, British Columbia, Canada - Bog Forest MetaG ECP23OM1 | ecosystem: Environmental > Terrestrial > Soil > Wetlands ...
ATCCCTCACCAGGAGGTTAGCAAAGAACGAAGAACGGGTGATCGGCGGAGTGAAAGTGAACAGCACGCTGAAAGCGCCGCTCTTGGTGTCGACTTTGAAAATGGTTCCGTAGCCAAAGGGGTTGCCGTGGTGATCTCCGCCCCCCGATGCAATGCCATAGAGGTTGTCTTCCGAGTCGATAATCACACCCAGAGGGCCCGCGCCGTCTTTGTGGTTGCTGAACGTGTGCAGTACAGTGTACTTGCCGTGGACATCCACTTTGAAGATGGCTCCGCAGCCGGGGGCATTATTATTACGGTCGCCCACGGCCCGGCATGCGCGGATGCCGCCAAACATAGCAGCGCCGTACAGGTTGCCTTTAGTATCCCGCACCAAGCCACTCTCAGGATACATTCCATCCGTTCCCTTAAAGGTGTGGATTGTGGTGAACTTGCCGTTTGGGGTCATCTTAAACAGTGTTCCACAGGCCAACCCATGGTAGTCCCAACCGCAATTGGGGGTGCCTCCGTAGGGGACCATGCCATAGACATTGCCTTTCGCGTTCCAAGGCGACAGGGGAATCTAAGGAGCCGAAATTGATGCCGGCCGAAGGGACGTAGGATGTCTCCTGGCCTCCCGGAGTAAGCTTGAATACCACCGACAAGCCAGAGAAGCCGCTGCCCTGAGTCGTCCCATAGAGGTCGCCACTAGCGTCCCGAACTAAGCCAGCGATCGGATAGACGCCATTGTTTCCGCCGGTGAAGTCGTAGAGATCAGTGAGCTTGCCAGCGGGGTCGACCTTAAACACGTACCCGCAACCGAAACCACAGAGGCTGTTACCGCCAGCTTCGGCTGCGCCATACAAATTGCCTTCCGCGTCCCGGATCAGCGGAGTAGGATAAACGCCATCTGTTGAACCCGTGAACGTATGCAGAACCGTGTGAGTGAATTGCGCATTCGCCGGCGCTGCGGCAATGGCGGACAGCGTGAATGCGAGTACCGCGGAAATCAGCGTTTGTGATGTTCTCAAGGTTTGCCTCCGTCGATTGCAACCACCCAAGAATGAACTGCAGCTATTCGTCGGGTGACAATACCACTGCTGCGCCGTGAGCTTGTCAAAGGGATGTAAAAAGAAAGTCAAAAAGAAGAGAAAAGTGGATCGTAGTAATGCTCATCGCTTCCCGACTAATTCCTTTCACCCACATTTCTCAAAAATGTCCTTATTGTACGCCGATCTCGCCATCGGCCTTGCACCTCATATGCCCGGAAATCATTGTGCCGAATTCCGCAATGGGTGTAGGATGCGGTCGAACGGGCTGGCAGGATCAGCCGCCACTTTGTTGATCTGGAGCGAGGCATGAATACTTTCCCGGTTTTGCTGGGGGCGCTGTGCGTGTATGCGATTGCCTACCGTTATTACAGTGCGTTCATTGCGGCGAAGGCTCTGGCGCTTGACGATCGCCGGACGACTCCCGCGCACGCTTATCCTGACGGACATAATTACGTCGCTTCTCCGAAGTGGGTGCTCTTTGGCCACCACTTCGCGGCCATTGCGGGAGCGGGGCCGCTGGTCGGGCCTACGCTGGCGGCGCAGTTTGGCTTTGCGCCGGGCTTTCTCTGGATTCTGATCGGCGGCGTGCTGGCGGGTTGCGTGCAGGATTTCACCGTGCTGGTGGCTTCGGTGCGGCACCGCGGGCGATCGCTGGCGGATATTGCCCGTACCGAGATCAGTCCTTTTGCTGGGCTGGTAGCAATGATCGCCGTGCTCTTTATTCTTCTGGTGACCCTGGCCGGTCTTGGCATCGTCGTGGTGAATGCGCTTTCGAATAGCCCGTGGGGTGTTTTCACTATTGGCATGACGATTCCCATTGCCGTCATCATGGGATTGTGGATGTTTAGGAGCCATGCCGGGCAAATTACGGTTACCGGCCCGAGTATTTTTGGGGTGGTTCTTTTGCTCAGCGCCGTAATCGCCGGGCACTGGGTGGCGCAGAGCGGAGCGGCAGCGGCGCTTACGTTCACGCCGCATCAGATTACGATCCTCATGGCGATTTATGGTTTAGTGGCTTCGGTTCTTCCCGTCTGGCTGGTGCTGGAGCCGCGCGACTATCTCTCGACCTACGTTAAGCTGGGCACGATTGCCGTCCTGGTCATCGGCGTTTTCGTGGTTCATCCCAACATTCAATTTCCGAATTTCACGCAGTTCGTTCACGGTGGTGGACCGATCATCAAAGGAAGTCTGTTTCCGTTTCTCTTCGTCACCATTGCTTGCGGGGCGATCTCGGGGTTTCACTCGCTGGTCTCATCGGGCACCACGCCGAAAATGCTGGACAAGGAAACGGACGCCCGCTTCATCGGATATGGAGCGATGGTTGCGGAGTCGCTGGTGGGGGTGCTGGCTCTGATTGCGGCCTGCTCGATGTATCCGGGCGATTACTTTGCTATCAATACCACGCCGCAGGTCTTCAGCCATTTGGGTCTGCACACGGTGAGTCTGGATATGTTCTCGCGCGAAGTGGGCGAGAACCTGGCGGGGCGCACGGGAGGGGCGGTTTCGCTGGCGGTCGGCATGGCGGGGATTTTCCGCGGGCTGCCTGGGATGGATCGTTTGATGGGTTACTGGTATCACTACGCCATCATGTTTGAAGCGCTGTTCATCCTGACCACGGTGGATACGGGGACACGCGTTGCTCGCTACGTTCTGCAGGAACTGATGGGCAAAGTGCACAAGCCGTTCGGCAACAGCGCTTGGCTGCCGGGAAATCTGATTACCAGCTTCTTTGTGGTTCTGGGTTGGGGATACCTGATTTACACGGGAAATATTTCCACGATATGGCCGTTGTTCGGAACCGGAAACCAATTGCTGGCGACCATCGCGCTGGCGGTGACGACCACCTTCCTCATCAACATGGGCAAGGCGAAATATGCCTGGATCACGGCGGTTCCGATGTGCTTCGTGGGCGCGACTACGCTTACGGCGGGAGTGCTGTCGATCAAGAATATTTTCTGGCCATTGACCTCGAAGCCGGGCCAGGTCTTTACCGGCTATCTGGACACCGTGCTTATGAGCATCTTCATCGCGGGCGTCGTTCTGGTTGTATTCGACGCGGTGCGGCGGTGGATCGCGGTGGCGAAGGGTGCTCCGGCGCCGATGGAGGCCTTTGGTCCTCCGTTGACCGCTGCCGGGGAAGTGAAGATGGGTTGTTGTTAGGGGTCACAGGCGGGACCGCGTTTCAATTCGACGCGTGAAGCAGGAGGCGATCATGAGTGCAACGTTACAGCTGAACAGTTCGGGACCTGACGTGAGGGCTTTGCAGCAAGCGCTTCAGGCAGCCGGATTCAGTCCCGGTGCAATCGATGGGTCCTTCGGACCCGGCACCGAGGCTGCCGTGCTTGCCTTTCAGCGGAGCGAAGGAATCGCGGCGGACGGGATTGTTGGCACGAAAACTGCCACGGCGCTGGGCTTGGCGGCGATACCGCCGGTTCCGTCCGCGATTCCCAACGTCACTGTCCAAGTTGTCTCCCAGATGTTTCCGGTGACGCCGATAGGAAATATCAAGGCGAATCTGCCGCCCGTCCTGGATGCTCTGGTCTCTGCGCAGCTGCCTGACAGGGCAATGGTATTAATGGCGCTGGGGACGATTCGCGCCGAGACGGAATCGTTTCTGCCGATCAGCGAAGGACAATCACGTTTCAACACTTCACCTTCGGGCCATCCCTTCGATCTCTACGACAATCGTCAAGATCTGGGCAATACCGGGGCTCCTGACGGGGCGAATTTCCGTGGACGCGGATTCGTGCAGCTCACTGGACGCACGAATTACACGCTCTATGCGGGCGAGATCAGCGTGGACCTGGTAAACAATCCGGAACTTGCGAACGATCCCCAGGTTGCGGCGAAACTGCTGGCCAGATTTCTTGGCGACCGGGAAGATCGGATCCGTGAGGCGCTGGCTGCCAACGATCTGGCCACCGCTCGCCGCCTGGTGAATGGCGGCAGTAACGGCTTAGACAGATTTACCGACGCTTTCAACCGGGGCATGCAGCTCATTCCCGCCTAGAGCGGTTCTCGTGATGGTGCAGAGCGCGCCCCCCGCGGCTTTTAAGCCATGCCCTTTCCGTTTTCCTTCCCTATACACTGAGGCGAGAACCGCTCTAGTAGTTTTGCACTCGAATTGAGGGGCAGTGCTGACGATCCTACCGGAGCCTGACGGCTTTCAAGCTTGGGTGCCAAGCGCAACCTTGTAACCACGCTGAAAAGTGCTCAAGTGAGCGCGGATGGCTTTGCGAGCGGCGGCGGGGTTGCGCTGCTTCAAGGCTGCCAGGATTTTCTCGTGCTGTTTACACGCCAGGTTCATGCCGTTGGGGAGAAGCAGGCTCTTTCTGATGAGTTCCTGCAAGGCGCCGCGGATGTGCCCGAGCAACTCGGCCAGGACCTCGTTCTTGCTGCTGGCGGCTATCGAAAGATGGAACTCCAGGTCTAACTGCTGGAATTCCCCCCGGTCTTCGTCTTTGGCAACGTTCATCTTCCTATTCAAGTCTTCCAGGGTTGCCAGCTCCCGGCGGGTGGCACGGCGCGCGCACAAAGAAGCCAGTTCTGTTTCCAGAACCAACCGGGCCTCGGAAAGATCGTTTACGTCCTTTTCCGTGTTGAGTAGGCCTCGGGCCAGCAGCGGTCGATTCACGTACTTGGAAGGACGCTCTGCAACGTAACTGCCACCCCCGGCGCGCATGCGAATGATTCCGACGAAGGCCAGCGATTTCAGGGCCTCGCGCAGGCTAGACCTGCCGACATTGAAAGCCCGGCAAAGCTCCGCCTCGGAAGGCAGCTTGTCACCGGGCTGCCAGCGTTTGGCCGCGACTTCGGCCGCGAGTTGCAGAGCTACTTGCTCGCTAAGCGTGGTGCGGGAAACCGGCTTCAAGGGACTAATGGCCTTCATCTTCTGGACTCCGGCAGGAACCCGGCGAATTCTCGAAAGCTCATCCGCCCTCTAGGGCTACTCCTGTGGGCCTGTCTTTTATGTGACCGCCATCACATTCATGCGTGAGCTAGGTCGCAGCTTGTAAGACAAGATGATAAGAGAATTCGTCATCCTAGCGCCTGTGTTCCTAGGATGATGTCGGCCCTGAGAGTCTCCCGTTTCTTGGCAGGAGCGTCATGACAAAGGCGGTTTTTGTGCGCGCGGCTTTGGCTAAGGCTCTACGCTCACCCCTTTCTGAGGGCGCAACCTGCGCTATCCTGACCTTCCTTTTCGTGCGAGCGTTCTTGTTTTTTTCTTTTCCACAGCTACGCACAACTGGTGCGCGTCGGCGGACGGGACTACAATGCCTCACCAAAATATCTGCAGGCTACAGGAGAAATCCATGACCTCTGCAAGCGCAAAGGTGCCCCCACCTGCTGTCGAATCGGCCAACCCCGTAGCGTGGGTCAGCGCACTCGCTGTAGCGATTGTTGCCGCAGTGTTGATCTTGAGGATTCCGCCCCTTGCCCAACCCTGGCCACAAAGCTACGACCCGACCGGACACTGGTGGTTGTCGGCCCTGCTGGCGGCACTGCCGGTGGTTGTTCTGCTGGGCTCCCTGGCTCTACTGCACATGAAAGCGCATTTTTCAGCGCTGCTGGGTCTGGCCACTTCGATCATCTGCGCGATCTGGCTTTTCGGCATGCCCGCGAGCTTAGCGGCTAAGACCGCGGTGTTGGGAGCTGGCTACGGCCTGCTGCCGATTGGTTGGATCATTCTGAACGTAATCTTCCTGTATCAGCTCACCTGCGACGCGGGACTCTTCAAGGTGCTGCAAGAGAGCCTGACGGGCATCACACAAGACCGGCGCTTGCAGCTTTTGCTGATCGCCTTCAGCTTTGGCGCTTTCTTTGAAGGCGCGGCGGGGTTTGGCACGCCGGTGGCGGTGACCGCGGCGGTCTTGATCGGTTTGGGATTCAAGCCTCTGGAAGCGTCTGGGCTGTCGCTGATTGCCAACACCGCGCCCGTGGCCTACGGCGCGCTAGGAACTCCTCTTATCGCCTTGCAGGGAGTTACCGGATTGAATCTCGGCGAATTGAGCGCGCAGGTTGGCCGCATCCTGCCTTTCTTCTCGGTGCTGGTGCCCTTCTGGCTGGTATGGGCGTTTGCCGGCTTTGAGGGAATGGTTGAGGTTTGGCCCGCGGTGCTGGTGGCAGGCGTGTTCTTCGCCATCCCGCAATATCTTGTTTCGAACTTTCACGGGCCGTGGCTGGTGGATGTGGTCGCCGCGATTGTTTCCATGTTGGCTTTGATCGTCTTCCTGCTGAAGTGGCACCCCAAGCGAATTTGGGGATTTGAGCACGAGGGAACACGCGATGCCCGCGGTACGCACGGCCATAGCCGGTCGCTGGTGACAAGAGCATGGGTGCCATGGCTGGTTTTGAGCGTTGTGGTTTTCGTGTGGGGCCTACCGAGTGTAAAGACCCAGCTTGACAAGCTCTCGGCACCGAAGTTTCCGGTGGTGGGTCTGCACAAAATGGTGCAACGCATGCCGCCGGTGGTACCCAAGCCCACAGCTGAGGCCGCCGTGTATTCGCTGAACTGGTTGACCGCGACCGGCTCGGGGATTTTCGTTGCCGCGATCATCTCGGGCTTCGTTATGGGCTTCACGCCGTGGAAGATGGCACACACATATTGGCGGACGCTGGTGCGCGTGCGCTTCTCGTTGCTCACCATCGCCGCCATGCTTTCCATAGGTTTCCTCACACGCTATTCAGGGCTGGACGCCACCATGGGGTTGGCATTCGCGCGAACCGGCGTGCTCTATCCATTCTTTGGAACCTTGCTGGGATGGTTAGGCGTGGCGCTGACCGGGTCGGACACCTCGTCGAATGTGTTGTTCGGCAGCCTGCAAAAAATTTCCGCTGAACAAGTCGGGGTCTCATCCACCTTGATGGCGGCGGCGAACAGTTGTGGTGGCGTGATGGGAAAAATGATTGATGCGCAAAGCATCGTCGTGGCCAGCACCGCCACCGAGTGGTACGGACACGAAGGCGATATCTTGCGGTACGTGTTTTTCCACAGCATCGCGCTGGCGGCCTTGGTGGGAATTATGGTGACCCTCCAGGCTTATGTATTTCCGTTCACCCGTTTGGTGGTGCGGTAAGCGCACCGGACCTGGCGAGTCGGGTAATCGGTTAGCTGGGCCCAGTTACCGTTCCACAGCCTAAACCCAGTAATGGTTTGGGACGGTCTGGCAGTTTTGGCGAAAGGTTTTACCGGTACCAAGCATTCGAAATTCAGCGAAGAAGGAGAGCCCATATTTATGTCGAAGTTTAAGAAGTGGCTGTGTATATCACTACTCACAATCGTAGCGGCCGCACCCGTCATGGCTGGGTCGGACGATGCCGTCCCTGCGAATACTGGAACCGGACCCAACGCTACCAATGCGGCGGAGCCAGCTCCTAGTCCTGCAACCCTGAACCCGACGTCGGCAATCAGCACTGGGAACGTCACCGCGTTGCTGGGTGTCCTGGTGATGAAGGGCGTGCTTGCGCCCTCGGAAGCGAAAGCGATTCAAGGCGCAGCTCCCGAAGCTGAATTTCAACTTCTGGTCGAAGCACTTACGCGCAAAGGGTTATTGAACGCAGCCGATGTGTCGGCGGCGAACTCTGCAGCGCAACCCTCTACTGCTGAGGTCTCGGCATCGGTGGCAAGCCCAGCGTCCCCGGCGCAAGCTGCGACTGCTCCGCAGACACCACAGACAGAGAAGCCCGTACCACGGACGGTGGTCGCCGCGGTTAGTCCGGTACGTGTTCTTCCCATCGATCCGCCCACCAAGGATGGGCTGGTTGCAGCCATCAAATTAGGCCAAGTGAAGATGACGCCCTACGGTTTCGTCAAGGCCACCATAGTTCATGACTCGAGTGACCCCCGGGGCGATGACTTCCCGCTTCCGGGCTTCCTGAACGCCGATACAGGCCCAACGACCGACCCGGCATTCCACGTCAAAGCTCGCTCCACACGCTTTGGGGCAAACTTCGAATGGCCGGACATCTCACCCAAGCTGACCTTAACTGGTCGAATCGAGGGTGACTTCGAAGGTAACTTCAGCCGCGCGGACAACCGCAACGTCTCCAGCATCCGCAGCAACGCGCCGCAACTGCGACTGGCTTACGCAAGGTTGGACTTTGCCGCCAGCGATAAGACGGACATCTTCTTCGAAGGCGGACAGGATTGGACGCTCTATGGATCGAGCGCCTTGCCGAACATCCTCGAAACTACACTCTTGGGCGCGTACTGGGGCAACACCTATGAACGCTCTCCTCAACTGCGTACCGGTTTGGTGCAAAAGCTGGGTGGTTCGCGGAACTTCAAATTCTCTCCCGAGTTTGCGGTGATGATGCCGAGTGAAGGCAATCTGCCTGCCGATGCAACCATAACCTCGTGCACCATACCGGACACTTTCGTCCCCGGGGCTACGACTACCATAGGTTGCACCAGCACGGTGGTAAACGGGCTCGGCAACCAATTGGGATACGGTGAGCGCCAGGGTTCCGACTCCAACAATCTGGAGTACGAATCCCGGGCGGTTCTCCAATTCCAACTCGATCCGGCTCCGGCGGTGGCTCCGGCCCAGATCATCGCCAGCGGCTTTGAAACTCATCGTGAAGCGATCGTGTTGCACTCGGCGATTGCTGCTCCAGCCGGCAGTTCCGCGGCCACCATTGCCGAATACGATGCGGTCAAGGCCGCCTTCCCGACTGGCGCAACCAACCGGAGCGAGGGCTACGGCGGGCAAGTTGCGATTCAGTTGCCAACCCGTTGGGCTACGCTCGTGGCTAGCGCCTATCGCGGTGGAGATCTGCGGTTCATGTTCGCGGGCCAGACCTTGTCTAACTTTAACGATGCTGGCGGCCTGACTGATGTGGTTACCGCCCCCTCGGTGGATCGCTCCTCAACCGTGGCGTTCGGTACCAACGCCGCTGGACAAATCGTGGTCGCTCCGCAGCGCAGCGTCCGCGCTTACGGCGGTTTCATCAACCTGGGCCTGCCGCTTTCGCGTTGGTTCAACGCGGATCCGAAGGGCCACAATGCCGGCTGGCAACTCTACTTCCATCACGGTCTGGATCAAGTCGTGCACTCCGACTTCGCCAAGGCCAAGGAGATTGGGGCGGACGGTGCCGGTCCTTACAAGAGCACACTCAACGCAATGACCCTGTTCTACCGGCTGAACCCCTGGGTCCAGTTTGGGTTTGAGCAGTCGCTCTACAGCAGTTATTCGCTGACGAATAATGCGGGGGTCTACACGCCTAACACATCGGTGGCGGGCGTTCCGGGCCGCACGTGGAGAGATCTGCGTTCGGAGTTCGGGCCGATCTTTACTTTCTAGCGGAAAGAACGGCTCGTGTTTTGTAAGTCACGGCATCGAGGGGCTGAAGAGGTCTGGGGACAGAGTTGTCTCTTCTAGGGGAATGACTTTGTCCCCCGGACTTGGCGTAAAATCACGGATAGCCCAGAGACTAGACATCAGGTTCTCGTCGAGAGGATACAGTTTCGTCGGGGAAGTGGAGAGCCTTGTGGCCGAGGGGCTGCCGGAGGTGAACGAATAACGTGGGGTTGAATATGAGGTGTAACGCCAGGCTGGTCGCGGCGTTTTTTCTGCTCACTGCCGTAATGTGCATTGCCGCAACCAAGAACATCCGGTTTCGCATTACAGTGTTGGATGCGCAGTCGAAAACTCTCAACGCCGATCCTGATACGGTGCCGAGAGATTGCGACCAAGTCAATTACTCGGGCTATTGCCACGAGAGTAAGGTCGCTCCTGTGCGAAATACCATGCGCGTTCAAGAAGGGAGCGGCAAGCCGTTCGACATCACCTGCGTCTGGGATAATCACTGGTCCAAATGCGTTGCTTTGCCGATTGGGCAGACATTTGACGCGCGCCAGGATAAGCACGGGATCACAATTTTCTACGAGGATGAAAAGGGTGGGGCAAGCAAGCAGCTCTACACGGTAGTTGCGGCGGTCCAAACGCCTCAGCCAGCGGTGTCCGCTGGTTCAACCCAGAGCCGTTCAACCCAAAGTTCAACCCCGCCGACAACGAATGCGGTGAGTCCCGTGCAAGCGACATCCCCCGCCGCGGCTGAAGTTAATCGCGAGAAAATCAAATGTAATTTCAGTTCAACGCCTCCGGGCGCTGAAATCACGCTGGACGGCAGATACGTGGGCAACACGCCTTCCACCGTTGGCGTCAGCACTGGTACTCATGTGGTTGTTCTTTTTATGCCAGGTTTTGCGCAGTGGAAGCGGGAACTTACAGTGTCAAACGGATCGGATTTGAACGTAAACGCCACTCTGCAGAAGGCGTCGGAGTAAGTCAAAGGGCGCTACGTGAGCGCACGCGGGTTTGCGTCTTGATCTGCCGCAATCTTCCATCTTCGTGGAGACTTGCTCCCCGAAGTCGCGGTCCATACCCCAGGCGCTGGAAGGAAGGTGGTCTTAAGTATGAACCGGTACACGACTATCCTTCCGGCGGTTATTTTGATGGGCGCGGTTTGGGCGAACGCTGCATCGAAGAGCGGCGAACTGCTGACGATTAAGGTAATGAGCGCGAATACGGAATCCATTCCGCTCAACTCTGACAACAACGGCGCTCCCAAGGATTGTAACCTTATGGACTTTTCCGCCTATTGCCACCATAGCCGGAGCGCCATAGTTCGCCACACGATGGTGGTGCAGGACAGCGCCGGAAAATCTTTCTCCATTTCGTGTAGGGTCGATTCGATATGGTCGAAGTGCACCGCTCTACCGCCGGGAGTGACTTTCAGTGCGCAATCGGCGAAGCGCGGGATCGCGGTTTGGTATCCGACTGCGAAAGGCAGACAAGTGAAACAATTGTATGCCGTGGGTCCGGCGGCGGACGAGCCTTCAGCCGCATCAAGTTCGCAACCAGACTCCTCGGTTGCCAATTTGGCGAACAGCGCTGGTACTGCGGCTGCGGCAGTTTCCGAAGCTAATCGAGACACGGTAAAGTGCAATTTCACTTCGACTCCTTCGGGAGCTGAGATCATCCTTGACGGCAGCTATGTTGGCAACACGCCATCTACCATCGCGGTTGGCGCTGGCAGGCATGTCGTGGTGCTGGCCATGCCCGGATTTGCCAAATGGAAGCGTGAGCTGTTGGTGTCGGCGGGATCGGACGTTGGAGTAAGCGCTACCTTGCAGAAGACACGTCATTGAGCGGCGCAAGCCCGAAGGCATGCGTCTTTGCATTTTGAGCAGCGCGGGGCTTCGAAGGATCTGAGAAAAAGCATGCAGCAAAAAATATCGCTCTTCGTGCCATGCTTCGTGGACCAACTGCTGCCTGAGGTTGCAGTTGACACGGTCAAGGTGTTGCGCCGGATTGGATACGAAGTC
>Ga0074044_10004613_pt1 | contig 11359 bp, 11 predicted proteins | sample BogForMeECP23OM1_FD_94443 | JGI IMG/M metagenome (GOLD analysis project Ga0074044, IMG submission 94443) | Bog forest soil microbial communities from Calvert Island, British Columbia, Canada - Bog Forest MetaG ECP23OM1 | ecosystem: Environmental > Terrestrial > Soil > Wetlands ...
TGCCATAGGCATCGAATACCGCGGCGCGAATGCCGGCGAGCCTTGGGTCCGTCATGTCGGCCTCGACGGTCTTAGGTATCTCGGCACGCGGGAACGCGGATCGCCACTCGGACACGTCCGCTCTGCGGCACTTAATTCCTCGCCGCCCCCAAATCCTTCTCGAGCTCGAGGCTGAGCCGCGTTCCGGCGAGGCGCTCGCGATAGATGTGGAGCGACTCGAGGACTCGCTGCAGGTAGTTGCGCGTCTCCTCGAAGGGGATCATCTCGATCCAATCGATCGCATCGATCTGGGGCAAGCGCGGATCGCCGTACTCGCGGATCCACTCGTACACGCGCGAGAGGCCCGCATTGTAGGCGGCGAGCGCCAGCACGTAATTGCCGCCGAATTCGTCGAGGTTGTGGGCGAGGATGGCACTGCCCAGGCGGATGTTGTAGTGGGGATCCTGGGTGAGCTTGGTCGCGGCAAAGCCGAGGCCGAGCACGCCGGCCGTCTTGCGCGCGGTCATGGGCATGACCTGCATGAGCCCGCGCGCGCCCGCCGAGCTCACCGCTCTTGCGTCGAAGGCGCTTTCCTGACGGATCACGGAGAGTACGAGTGCCTGCTCGGTGGGGTTGGATGCCGGCAGCGGCACGAGGGGATAGCCCTCCGCCGTGAGCGGCATCTCGCCGTGCCAGGTCTGGCGCGCGAGCCGCACGGCGAGATCGGGCCGCGACTCCTCGATCGCGAGGGAGGCCACCAGTGCCGCCTCCTCCGGCGAGGTCGCAAGTGCGGCCAGGCGCTTGATGAAGGCTTCCTCGACGTCGTCCTCGCCGATCTCGGCGATTTCGCGGACGATGCGTACCAGCTCGCGGGCGTTGAATGCCTCGCGCTGGGCAAGCGAGGGCTCGGGGGCTGCCGGCAGCGCGGGACGCGAGGCCGGATCGAGTTGCAGGGCCGAGAGCTGGCCATAGTAGGTCATGCCGTAATGCGCGGCGGAGGCATAGACCTCCTCCGCTTCCTTGCTCTTGCCCATCGCGCCGAGCGCGCGCGCCCTCCAGTACTCAGCGCGCGCGCGGCTCACCGGATACTGCACCGCCTCCGCCATTCGTTGAAAATGCGCGAGTGCTGAAGAGGGGTCCTTGAGCAGCCGAAGTGCTATCCAGCCTGCGATCCACTCGCCCTCGGCGTAGCCGCGCGTGCCGGGCGGCTGGCCGTGGTCCTCGGCCATGCGCTGAGCTTCCGAGTAGTAGCCTTGGGCGAAGGCGCGGTGGATCTCGATCGCGCGCTCGCGCCACCAGAGCTCGGGCCGCACGAGAACGGCAGGCGGCTGCTTGAGGATCTCGCGCGCCTCGTCGTCGCGATCTTTGCGCACGCGCCAGCGCAGGCGGTCGAAGGCGAGGCCCGGATCGTCGCTCAGGCTCTGCGGCACGCGGCGGAGGGCGGCTTCGACGCCGGGCTCGAGCCCCTGGAGCAAGAGGCGCGCGTCGGCGAGGGCCGCGTGGTCCTTGTCGACGCGCCGCAACATCTCCCGCGCGGCTTGCGCTTGCCCGCTCCACAGCAGCCGATCCAGGCGCGCGACATGGTCCTCGAGTCGGATGAGCTCGTGGTGCTTGAACATCAGGATCTGCTCCTGGCGCTCGCCCAGATTGCCTTCGATCCAGACCTTGCGCAGGAGCTCGGTTCCCCGCTGCGCCTCGCCGGTCGCGAGCAGCGCCTCGGCATAGCGGATATTGCCGGTCGCGGAGACGGGCGGGTTGGCCTCGAGCCAGCCCCGCACGGCCGAAGGCGCCAAATCGTCGGGAATTGCCTCCTCGGCGCGCTCGTGCAGGCTATTTTGCCAAGGCCAGTCGGGATTTTGCTTAATGAAGGCCGCGATTTCGTCGAAGCTGGCGCCGCTCGAGGGGCGCGCCAGGTAGAGCCACTCGACCGCCTTGGCGAGCAAGCGGTCGCGCGCCTCGGAGGCGAGCGAGGTCGCCTGGCTCCAACGGCCGCTCTCTGCGGCTTTGAAGGCGGCGCGGTAGATCTCCTGGTCGTGGCTCGAAAGCTTCGTCCCTTGGGCGCGGGCGCCGCCGGCAAGGCCCAAGCCCAGGGCCACCACGATCATCCAGAGAAAGGGTCTCACGGCCTCCCCTTGCTTTCCTTGTCCCAGGCGAGCGCGGAGCAAGCGCTCGGACAGTCGAAATCTTAAGCGCAAGCGGCGATCCCGCCAAGGCTTGTCGTATAGGCTCGTCGTAAGGGCGCGAGGGCCTACTCCTCGCACCGCCCTCCCGCGCAAGGCTTGCTCGCGGCGTCTTGCGGCGCTATCGTCCTTTGGGGAGGAAGCCCGAAAGCGAGGACGACAGCCATGTTCAAGGGATGTTTGACCGCGCTGATCACGCCTTTCCGCGCGGGAGCGGTCGACGAGAAGGCCTTCCAGTCCTTTGTCGACTGGCAGATCAAGGAGGGCATCCACGGTCTCGTGCCTTGCGGCACGACCGGCGAATCGCCCACCTTGAGCCACAAGGAACATGAACGCGTGACCGAGCTCTGCGTCGAGGTGGCAAAGGGCCGGGTCCCCGTCATCGCCGGGACCGGCTCCAACTCGACCGAGGAGGCGATCGGCTTCGCTCGCCACGCCGAGAAGGCGGGGGCCGACGCCCAGCTCGTGGTGACGCCCTATTACAACAAGCCGACTCAGGAGGGCCTCTATCGCCACTTCAAGGCGATCCACGACTCCTGCGCGCTGCCGATCATCATCTACAACATCCCGCCGCGCTCGGTCGTCGACATGACGGTCGAGACCATGGCGCGCTTGGCCAAGCTGCCGCGCATCGTGGGCGTCAAGGACGCGACCAACGATCTGACGCGGCCGTTGCGCACCAAGCTCGCGATCGGCGGCAAATTCTCGATTCTCTCGGGGGAGGACGGCACGGCGCTGGCCTTTCTCGCCGGCAGCGGGCACGGCTGCATCTCGGTGACCTCGAACGTCGCCCCGAGACTCTGCGCCGGAATGCACGAAGCCTGGCAGAAAGGCAATCTCAAGCGCGCGCAAGAGCTCAACGAGAGCCTGATGCCGCTCCACCTCGCACTCTTCACCGAGACCAGCCCGGCGCCCGTCAAATACGCGGCGAGCCTCTTGGGCCTGTGCAGCGCGGACGTGCGCCTGCCGCTCTGCGAGATTCAGGACACGACGAAGGCCAAGGTGCGCGACGCCATGGCTCATCTCGGCCTCCTGAAGCGCGGCGAGCGCAGCGCCGCCGAGTGACACTACCCCGCACCGTCGCCCAGAACCGCCGCGCCCGCCACGATTACTCGATCGAGGAGACCGTCGAGGCGGGGATCGTGCTCGCCGGCAGCGAGGTGAAGGCGCTGCGCGACGGTCGCGGCAATCTGAACGACGCCTACGCCGGGCCGTCCGAAGGGGCGCTCTGGCTCTATAACGCCTATATCCCCGAGTACAAAGCCGCCAACCGCTTCAACCACGAGACGCGGCGGCCGCGCAAGCTCCTGCTGCACCGGCGCCAGGTCGACCGGCTCTCGGGCTTCGTCCAGCGCGAGGGGGCGACGCTCGTGCCGCTCTCCGTCTATTTCAACGAGCGCGGCATCGCCAAGGTGCAGCTCGGCTTGGCGCATGGCAAGCGCAAGGTGGACAAGCGCGCTAGCGAGAAGGCGCGCGAGTGGCAGCGCGACAAGGCCCGCATCCTGCGCGCGAAAGCCTAGTGTCTCGATTCGGAAGTTCGTCCCACCTGAGGATAACCGTCATTGCGAGCGCAGCGAACCCCGGCGTACGCCGGGGCAGGGCGCTGGGTGCGATAGCGTCTCTGGATTGCTTCGGCGCCTTCGGCGCCTCGCAATGACGGGCGTTTTCTTGATGTCGCCATCTCTGTCCTCGCCCCGGCGAGGCCGGGGTGCACGCTCTAACCTCGATCCTTGATCGCCAGATGGGCTACGATGCGCGCGAAGATGGCCTCGAACATGGCCGGCGTGAGGCGCCCGGTATTGGTGTTGAGGCGCGAGCAGTGATAGCTGTCGAAGAGACGGAGGCGGGGCGAGAGCGCGTGCTCGGCGCCGTGGGCGAAGGCGCAGCGGGCGGGCTTGAGGCCGAAGCTCGCCACCACCGCGGCATGCGCGATGGCACCTAGGGCGAGGATGGCGCCGAGGTGCCGAAGGGCTGCGATCTCCGCCGCGAGGAAGCCGCGGCAGGTCGCGACCTCGGCGGCGCTCGGCTTGTTCTCGGGCGGGACGCAGCGCACCGCGTTGGTGATGCGGGCCGCCGCGAGCCTGAGGCCGTCCGTCGCCTCGGCGCCGTAAGCGCCCCTGGCAAAGCCGAACTTGGCGAGCGTGGCGTAGAGCAGATCGCCGGCGTAATCGCCGGTGAAGGGGCGGCCGGTGCGGTTGGCTCCCTTGAGGCCGGGGGCCAGGCCGACGACGAGAAGCCGCGCCTCGGCGCCGCCGAAGGAGGGCACGGGCGAATTGTGAAAATCCGGAAAGTGCTGGCGATTGCGCTTGCGGAATGCCGCAAGCCGCGGACAGAGACGGCAGTCGCGGCCCGGCTCGCGCATGGCGCCGCGCTCCGGGCGGGGCCTCAATCGGTGCCGTACATGTCGTCCTGATCGTCGTTGCGCCGCGCGTTCTCGCGCATATTCTCCCGCGCGTTCTCGCGCATGTTCTCCCGCACGTTCTCCCGCACGTTCTCCCGCACGTTCTCCCCTGGCTCGCGGTGATGATGCATGCGCTGGATCTGAGGCGCGAGATCCTGCAGCTCGACGAAGCTGTCGGCCTGGCGCCGCAGCTCGTCGGCCACCATGGGCGGCTGCGAGCGGATCGTGCTGACGACCGACACGCGCACGCCCTTGCGCTGCACCGCCTCGACGAGCCGGCGGAAGTCGCCGTCGCCCGAGAAGAGCACGATATGGTCGAGCCGTTCGGCCATCTCCATCACGTCGATGGCAAGCTCGATGTCCATGTTGCCCTTGATCTTGCGCCGGCCCATGGCGTCGGTGAACTCCTTGGTGGGCTTGGTCACCATGGTGTAGCCGTTGTAGTCGAGCCAGTCGACGAGCGGCCGGATCGGCGAGTACTCCTGGTCCTCGACGAGGGCCGTGTAGTAGAAGGCGCGCACGAGGTTGCCCTTCGTCTGGAAGAGCTCGAGCAGCCGCTTGTAGTCGATGTCGAACCCGAGCGAGCGGGCCGCCGCGTATAGGTTCGAGCCGTCGATGAAGAGCGCAATGCGCTCGTTGGGATAGAAATGCATTTTTCAATACCCGATGCAAAATCGACAAGAGCCGCCAGAGGGAACCGGCAAAGGACGATCCATGCGCGGTCGCGTCTGGTAAGTGGTCGTCAGTTAGGTAATGATCAAATGCGCCGCTGGCAAGTCCAAAACGAAGGTCCGCCTCGACATGATCCTCATCGCCCTTGGCGCCAACTTGCCCACTCGGCACTTCGGCGAACCGCGCGCAGCTTGCGAGGCGGCCCTCTCGGAGCTCGCGGCGCGCGGCATCCGCGTGGTGCGGCGCTCGCGCTGGTACCGCTCGCGGCCGGTGCCGCCATCCGCCCAGCCGGATTACGTGAACGGCGTCGTGGCCGTTGAAACCACGCTCGATCCCGCCGCCTTGCTCGCCGAGCTCCACAGCATCGAGGCCGCCTTCGGGCGCGAGCGGGGCGAGAAGAACGCCGCGCGGACGCTCGATCTCGATCTCATCGCCTATCATGAGCGCGTGAGCGACGGCGGCGCGGGCGGCCCCGTGCTGCCCCACCCCCGCCTGGCGAGCCGCGCCTTTGTCCTCAAGCCTCTCAGCGACGTGGCACCCGATTGGCGCCATCCGGCGAGCGGGCGCACGCTCGCCGAGCTCCTCGCCGCACTCGATCCGGAGGAGCCGGCGGTCCCCATGTGAGCGGCCCTCTAAGGCACGGAAATCCCCGGCAATCCCCGCCTTTGCCTTGCTTTGGGCCGGCTCAGCCCATATATTGGTCAGTTCATTTTGCCGGATGTTGGAGAGACTCGGACATGGCTCGTGTAACCGTAGAAGATTGCGTCCTCAAGGTTCCCAACCGCTTCGAGCTCGTCATGCTCGCGGCGCACCGCGCGCGCGACTTGGCTGCCGGGGCGGCCCTCACGGTCGATCGGGACAACGACAAGAACCCGGTCGTGGCCCTCCGCGAGATCGCGGACGAGACGCTGGGGGTCGATGCCCTCAGGGAGAATGTCATCAAGGGCATGCAAAAGCTGGTCGAGCCCGACGAGCCCGAGGAGGAGGAGATGGACGCGCTTGCGGCCCAGCAGCTCGCGGCGGCGGGCGGCGAGCTCGCCGGCGGTACTGCCGCAGCCGAGGAGGAGGGCGAGGACGACGACGAGCTCCTGGCCGAGGTCGAGGATGTCGATGCGGACTCCGTGGCGGAAGCCGGGGAGGAGTCCGAACGGGACGCGGGGTGACCGCGCCCAGCGCCATGGCGGCACGCGACTCGCCGTGGCGCGGCCTTTGTCCTGCCTTCGCTGAGCCAAGCCTTTATGCCGCACCGCCCGGCCCGGGAGCGCGGGTGCGATGATCCGCCAATACGAGCTGGTCGAGCGGGTCAAGTCCTACGATCCCCACGCGGACGAGGACAAGCTGAACCGCGCCTACGTCTTCTCGATGAAGGCGCACGGCAGCCAGACGCGCGAGTCGGGCGACGCCTACTTCTCCCACCCCCTCGAAGTCGCGGGCATCCTGACGCGCTATAAGCTCGACGACGATACCATCGTGACGGCACTCCTCCACGACACGGTCGAGGACACGCTGGCCACCCTTCCCGACATCGAGCGCCGCTTCGGCTCCGAGGTCGCCCGGCTCGTCGACGGCGTCACCAAGCTCTCGCGCATCGAGCTGCAATCGGAGGCGAGCCGGCAGGCCGAGAACTTCCGCAAGCTCCTCCTCGCCATGTCCGAGGACATCCGCGTGCTGCTCGTCAAGCTCGCGGACCGGCTCCACAACATGCGCACCCTGCGCTACATCCCGGACAGCGAGCGCCGGCGCCGCATCGCGCGCGAGACGATGGACATCTATGCGCCGCTCGCCGAGCGCATCGGCATGCACGACATCAAGGACGAGCTCGAGGATCTGGCGTTCGCCGAGCTCAATCCGGACGCCCGCGAGTCGATCGTCGCGCGCCTCAAGTTCCTGCGCGAGCAGGGCGGCGATCTCGTCGAGCGCATCATCAAGGAGCTGACGAGGATTCTCCGCGAGGACGGGCTCGAGGCCCAGATCACGGGGCGCGAGAAGCAGCCCTACTCGATCTGGCGCAAGATGCAGAAGCGCAACGTCGCCTTCGAGCAGCTCTCCGACATCATGGCCTTCCGCATGGTGGTCGAGACGGTGCCCGATTGCTATAAGGCGCTCGGCATCCTCCACAGCCGCTACCCGGTCGTCCCCGGCCGCTTCAAGGACTACATCTCGCTGCCCAAGCCGAATGCCTACCGCTCGCTCCACACCGGCGTCTTCGGCCCCGAGAAGCAGCGCATCGAGATCCAGATCCGCACGCGCGAGATGCACGAGGTCGCCGAGAACGGCGTTGCCGCGCATTGGGAATACAAGCAGGGCACGCCGACCGACGGCAAGCGCTACCGTTGGCTGCGCGAGCTCCTCGAGATCCTCGAGCACGCCTCCAACCCGGACGAGTTCCTCGAGCACACCAAGCTGGAGATGTTCCGCGACCAGGTGTTCTGCTTCACGCCCAAGGGCGATCTGATCGCGCTGCCGTCCGGCGCCACCCCGGTCGACTTCGCCTACCAGATTCACTCCCAGATCGGCGATACCTGCGTCGGCTGCAAGATCAACGGGCGCATGATGCCGCTCCGGACGCTGCTTAAGAACGGCGACCAGGTGGAGATCGCCACCTCGCGGACCCAGACGCCGTCGCCGGAATGGGAGCGCTTCGTCGTCACCGGCAAGGCGCGCGCGCGCATCCGGCGCTTCATCCGCACGCAGCGGCGCGAGGAATATCTGACGCTCGGCCGCAGCATACTCGACAAGGCGTTCCGGCAGGCCGGCTACGACTTCACCGAAAAGGGCGTCGAGGGCGTCCTCAAGATCTTCAAGGCCGAGGATGCCGAGGATCTGATCGCCAGCGTCGGCGAGGGCCTTCATACCAGCCGCGAGGTGCTCCACGCGGTCTATCCCGGCCTCAAGCAGCAGGTCGCGCGCGCGAGCCGGAACGGCAAGGTGGTCCCCCTCGCCAAGGCGCGCGTCCGCCGCGACCAGGCGGCCGAGAACGCGGTGCCCATCAAGGGCCTCATCCCGGGCATGGCGATCCATTTCGCCGGCTGCTGCCATCCGCTGCCGGGCGACCGCATCGTCGGCGTGGTCACCACCGGAAAGGGGGTCACCATCCATACGATCGACTGCGCGACGCTCGAACGCTACAGCGACGAGCCCGAGCGCTGGCTCGATGTCGGCTGGAATTCCGACACGGCCGAGGCCGACGGCCGCGTCGGGCGCATCACCGTGGTGGTCGCGAACGAGCCCGGCACGCTCGGCGAGCTCACCACGCTCATCGGCAAGCAGAAGGGCAACATCACCAACCTCCGCATAACCAACCGCTCGGCCGAGTTCTTCGAGATCAGCGTCGACATCGCGGTACAGGACCTGCGGCATCTCAGCAACATCATGGCGGCGCTCCGCGCCTCGCCGGCGATCAATTCCGTCGAGCGCGCGCGCGGCTGAGGTATCAAGAAGAGGGAGCGGAAGCGAGAGCGATGAAGCGTTATCTCCGTCTCGGCGTAAACATCGATCACGTGGCGACCATCCGCAACGCGCGCGGCGGGCGCCATCCGGACCCCGTGCGCGCGGCGCGGCTCGCGGCGACCGCGGGTGCCGACGGGATCACGGCGCACCTGCGCGAGGATCGCCGCCACATTTCGGACGAGGACATCCTGCGCTTGAGCCGCGAGGTCGATCTGCCGCTCAACCTCGAGATGGCGGCGACCGACGAGATGCTGGAGATCGCACTCAAGCACAAGCCGCACGCCGCCTGCATCGTGCCGGAGCGGCGCGCCGAGGTCACCACCGAAGGCGGGCTCGACGCGTTGGGCGGCCATGATCATCTCGCGCGCTTCGTCCGCGAGATGGCGGCCGCGCGCATCCGCGTCTCGCTCTTCATCGATCCCGCGCCCGCCCAGCTCGATGCCGCCAGATCGCTCGGGGCACCCGTGGTCGAGCTTCATACCGGCGCCTATTGCGAGGCGGAAGGTCAAGCGCGCGCGCGCGAGCTCGACAGGCTCGTGGCCGCCGCCCGGCACGCAGACGCGATCGGGCTCGAGTGCCACGCCGGGCACGGCCTCTCCTTCGAGACGGTCGGCCCGGTCGCGGCGATTGCGACGATCGTCGAGCTCAACATCGGCCACTTCCTCGTCGGCGAGGCGATCTTCGGCGGGCTCGAGTCGGCGATTCGCCGCATGCGCGCCGTCATGGACAAGGCGCGCGCGGAGAAGAGCGCATGAGTTACCCCCCTCCCTACCCTCCCCCTCAAGGGGGGAGGGGATACGCGAGTGCAGTAAAAAACTTCCCCCTCCCCCTTGAGGGGGGAGGGTGGGGTGGGGGTGGCGCTCGATCTAGCGAAAGCCGGCGAGGGCAGCCGTGATCGTCGGCATCGGCAGCGACCTCATCGACATCCGCCGCATCGAGCGCACCCTCGAGCGCTTCGGCGACAAATTCATCACTCGCATCTTCACTGACCTCGAGCGCGCCAAGTGCGAGCGCCGCCGCACGCGCGCCGCGAGCTACGCGCGGCGCTTCGCCGCCAAGGAGGCCTGCTCCAAGGCGCTCGGCACGGGCTTCCGCAAGGGCGTCTTCTGGCGCGACATGGGGGTCGTCAACCTCGCCTCGGGGCGGCCCACCATGAGCCTCACGGGCGGGGCCTCCCGGCGCCTCGCCGAGCTGATCCCGCCCGGCATGGAAGCGCGCATCGACGTGACCCTGACCGACGAGCCTCCGCTCGCCGAGGCCGTGGTGATCATCTCGGCGGTGCCGCGCGCGGCTGAGGGCTGAGGAGGCACAAGCGTCCCTCGAGCCGGGCCGCGCTTTACCGGGAAGTGGCTTGACAGAGCGGTCTTCGGCTGGCTTGATCGAGCGGGCCGCAGACGGGCGGGATTTTGCGAGAATCAAGGGATGTCAGAGAGTTACCGACCAAAGCTCATGACCAGGAAAAAAACCGGAACCCTCTGGGAAACGGTCAAGACGGTCGTCTACGCCGTGCTGATCGCGCTTCTCATCCGCACGGTCGCCTACGAGCCGTTCAACATCCCCTCGGGCTCGATGATCCCCACGCTTCTGGTAGGCGACTATCTCTTCGTCTCGAAATTCTCCTACGGCTACAGCCGATACTCGCTTCCTTTGGGGCTGCCGTTCTTCTCGGGGCGCATCTTCTTCACTCAGCCCAAGCGCGGCGACGTCATCGTCTTCAAGTTGCCGCGCGACCCCAAGGTCGATTACATCAAGCGCGTGATCGGGCTGCCGGGCGACCGTATCCAGGTCGTCCGCGGCGTTCTCCACATCAACGGCGAGCCGGTCAAGCTGGAGCGCACCTCGGACTACGTGACGGACGAGGACGGCTACGAGACGCGCATGCCGCAATTGATCGAGACGCTGCCGGGTGGGGTGCGCCATCCGATCCTCAAACTGACCGACGAGGGACCGCTCAACAATACCGGCGAGTACGTGGTGCCGCCGGGCGATTACTTCATGATGGGCGACAACCGCGACAACTCGCTCGACAGTCGGACCACCCAGGTCGGCTACGTGCCGGCCGAGAATCTGGTCGGCCGCGCCGAGTTCCTCTTCTTCTCCACCGACGGCAATGCCTCGCTCTGGGAAGTCTGGAAGTGGCCGTTCGCCATTCGCTACGGGCGGCTCCTCGAGGCGATTCGCTAGACGTGGCGGAGGCGCGGGCCGCCAAGCTCAGGGCGCTCGAGGAGGCGCTCGGCCATAAATTCAAGCGACTCGAGCTCCTCGATCAGGCGCTGACCCACCGCAGTGCCATCAAGGCCCGCGGCAAGGTGCCCGAGGGCTACGAGCGGCTCGAATTCCTCGGCGACCGCGTGCTCGGGCTGCTTGTCGCCGAGTTCCTCGTCCACCGCTTTCCGCGCGAGCAGGAGGGAGAGCTGACGCGCCGGCACACCGCCCTCGTGCGCCGCGATTCGCTCGTGCGCGTGGCCCGCGGCATCGCCTTGGGCGACAATCTCAGGCTCTCCAAGGGCGAGGCCGAGGCGGGCGGGCGCAAGAGCCCGACCTTGCTTGCCGATGCCTGCGAGGCGGTGATCGCGGCACTCTATCTCGACGGCGGCCTCGAGGCGGCGCGCCCCTTCATCGAGCGGCATTGGAGCCCGCTCATCGAGGAGGACGAGACGCCGCCGCGCGATGCCAA
>Ga0074044_10004614_pt1 | contig 11359 bp, 9 predicted proteins | sample BogForMeECP23OM1_FD_94443 | JGI IMG/M metagenome (GOLD analysis project Ga0074044, IMG submission 94443) | Bog forest soil microbial communities from Calvert Island, British Columbia, Canada - Bog Forest MetaG ECP23OM1 | ecosystem: Environmental > Terrestrial > Soil > Wetlands ...
GGATCACGAGGCCTCCGCCGCCTTCTCTGACGTTGTTTCCAGCACCCGCGTGACGCTCGACCGGGTCATGGTCATCTTCACGCCCTTGTCGTCGTCGATGCGAACCACCAGCTTGTCTCCGGTTGGATCCACCGAGACCACCGTGCCAAAGATGCCGCTGGCTGTCACGATCTTGTCGTTCTTCTTCAGGGCATCGATCATCGCCCGCCGCTTCTTCTCTTGTTGCTGCTGGGGAAGCCAGATCATGAAGTAGAACAGGAAGGGAATGGGCAGCAGGATCAGGAGTCCGTTCCAGTTGTTCCCCGGGTCCTGGGCGAACAGCAATCCAAGCTGGTGAAACAATCCGGGCATAATAGGAGGTCCGTGTGGTGCTCGGTAGGATCAGCAATCCAAGGAACGAGGCTCACCCGGGACATTTCCCGTCCCGAGCCCTGGCTGCCGGCCATCAGAAACTGCACTCTAACGCCTAGGGTCCCAATGCTTCAAGCACTTCCAGACGTAACTGGACAAACCGGCCCTCGGCGATCGCCTGACGAATCGCGCGAGTTAGCCGATGCAGGTACGTCAGGTTATGGATCGACGCCAGGATCGGCCCCAGCATCTCCTTGGCCAGAAAAAGGTGGCGCAGGTAAGAGCGACTGAACCGGCGACACGCCAGACACTCGCATCCCTCCTCGATAGGCCGGGGGTCGCGAGCGTGCGAGGCATTACGTAACTTTACCGATCCCTCACTACTAAAACAAGTTGCATTGCGGCCATTGCGCGTCGGCAAGGCGCAGTCGAAGAGATCGATGCCGGTGGCCACGGCGTTCACGATATCCTGGGGCCGGCCGACACCCATCAGGTAGCGTGGCTTGTCATCGGGCAGTAGGTGAGTCGTGACCTCCAGGGCCAGCCCAACCTCATCGCGGCTCTCGCCCACGCTCACTCCACCGATGGCGTAGCCGTCAAAATCGAGCGCGATCAGCGCCTCGGCACACATCCCGCGCAGATCGCCGTGCGAACCTCCCTGGACAATGCCGAAGAGCGACTGGTCGGCCCGGGTGTGCGCCTCCTTGCAGCGACTAGCCCAGGCGATGGTCCGATCCACCGCCTGGCCGATCTCGTCCCGGCTTGCCGGCAGCGCGGGGCAATGATCCAGGCACATGGCCACATCGGAGCCCAGCGCCTGCTGGATGGATACGGCGCGTTCGGGTGTCAATTCCAGGAGCCGGCCATCGACGTGCGACCGGAACGTCACTCCGTGATCACTGATCTGGTTCCGGCCTGCCAGGCTGAAGACCTGGAACCCACCCGAATCGGTCAAGATCGGGCCGTCCCATCCCATGAACGAGTGCAGGCCGCCGAGCGCAGCGACGGTCTCCTCACCAGGCCGAAGGGCCAGATGGTACGCGTTTGTCAGGAGCATACGCGCGCCGGTGGCGCGAATCTGGTCGGGAGTCAGGCCTTTGACCGTTGCTTGTGTTCCCACCGGCATGAATGCCGGGGTCTCGACCGCGCCGTGAGGAGTCTCGAGCCGGCCCAGCCGTGCCGCCGAGGCGCCATCCCTGGCCAGGGCTGAGAACCGCACCGGACGGCTCGACACGATCCGACCGCTGGTTTGTGAGCAGATGGTCAAGCGCGCGTACCCTGCCCGAACGGTCCGGGCCAGCCGAGTGAGTGGGAAAGGTGTGGTGGGCCGCGCTCTTCGCTTGACCCACCCTCGGGATCGATCGCCCCGCGGGGCGGGAGAGCGCTGATCCGATCAGTCGTTCTTGAGCTTCAGCCCCAGCGTGCTCAGCTTGTCGCGGACTTCGTTGAGCGAGGTCACGCCGAAGTTCTTGCACTCCAGGAGCTCATCACCAGACCGCTTGGCCAGATCGCCCACCGACTGGATGTTGAGCTTGCTCATGCACTTGCGAGCACGTACCGAAAGGCTGAGCTCGCTGATCGGCTTGATCAGCAAGGCCTGCATCTCGGGGGGCACCTCCGGGGGTGGATCGGCGCGGTGGTCCTGCGTGGCCACGCCGCGATCGCCGCCTTCGAGCGCCATGCCCAGCCGAACGCCCTTGGAGGTCATCATCTCCTTGATCTCGGCGAGCGAGGTCTCGCCAAAATTCTTGCTGGACAGAAGCGCGGCTTCGGTGGTGCGTGTCAGGTCTCCGAGCGTGCGGATGTTCATCTTGCGAAGGCAGTTGCGGCTGCGGACCGAGAGCTCGAAGTCAGTCACGGGGATCTCGAGAAGCTGCTTGAGGACCGTATAGCCCTTCTCGGCCTCCTCGTCGTAGTACATTCCCTTGCTGGCCTGGCAATCCTTGACGAACAGCCGGGCGCGCGGGTGATTGGGTTCATGGGCAAGGACCTGGCGATAGCATTGCTCGGCCTCGCGGAACCGCATCTCGTCTTCGTAGAGCACGCCCAGGTTGATCCAGGCCGCCAGGGGAACCGGCGGGCGCTCAGTGCACCGCTTGTAAAGATCCACCGCCGCGTCGTCGTTGCCGAAGAGGTCGTTGATGTACGCCAGCTCGAACAGGGCGCCGTTGTGGTCCCGATCGAGGCTGAGGGCTTTTTCCAGTTCGGTTGCGGCCTGGCTGAGCTCTCCCTCGGCGGCCAGGATGGCACCCTGCTGAAAATGGAACTCGGCCGAGGACCCGCTCAGCTTCTGCAAGCCGCCGAGGATCTTCTTGGCCTCCTCCGCGTGGCCGGTGCGGCGCAGGGCGCCCGCACGATGAAGCTCGGAATTCTTAGGGTCATATCCAAGCCTGGCCGCGTGGGCGAAGGCCTTCGCGGCGTCGTCGTACTTCTGTAAGTTCTCGAACGCCAGCCCCTGGAAGAAGAAGGCCATCCCCGCTTCACCGGCCCGCTTGAGGTATTCCAGCCCCGAGCCGTATCGGCCCAGGAGCACCTCGCCCACTCCCAGGCGGAGAAAAGTCTCGGGCTTCTGATCCTTCTTGTCCCGTTCGCGAATATTGGCGACGGCGTCGCGTAGCGTCCGGTAACGCGAGGGGTCGCGGCCCAGCACCTCGCGCAGATCCGCCACTGCGGAAACATCAAACGGCGTCCGGTCCATGATCGCGCGGACGTCGGTGGTCATCATCTCGGCCATGCCATCAATTCTCCAGTAACCCCTCCCTCGGTCCCGGGATACCCTGATCGCCACCGCATCATCAGGGTGGACTTCCTTCATCATCGCCGGAACATCGTCTGGCTGTGTCAGGCCCCTCCTCCAGTGATCGGCGGAACACGGCATCGAGAGGATGAATCCCATATAATACCAAGGTCGTGTCGTTTGTCAAAGTACCGCCGACGCCTGAATCAGGGTCGCACTTTGATCCGGTCTATAACAAGCCGTCCGGATCGCCAGTTGGAAATGGTGATCTCGGGACGCGATTCGGGAATGGATAACACCATGCCATCGGACAGGGAGTATCGCCGATTCGTGCTGAGGCTCGTGCCGAACTCAAGGCCCAAAGCCGACCGGGAGATGTCGTCGCGGGAATCCCTAGACACGCTCATGATCGGCGTGCTCTCCACGTCGCTCGGGATCGTCATCGTCGTGGAGTTTTTCAGGCAAGAGCCATCTTTGCCCACCAGTGTTTTCGTCCTCATCACGAGCGTTGGAGTATGCCTGGGAATCGCTGGCAACCTTCTGGCCAGGGGTAGGGGGCGTATCATGTCACCCCTCTCGACTCTCGGAACAATTGTTTGTCTCGTGTCTCTGGCACTGGTCTCTATTCTCGTGTCTATGGTTCTCTTGCCACTCGTCGGCATGATAGTGCTCCCGATCTACGCAGCGCTGACCGGGATGGAAGAAAGGGCGATAAGGAATAATGGGCGATGCTAGAAGAGGCTCATCTGGCGTGCTTTCCTCGGCTTGTCGCGAGTGACGCGATTCTGGTAGGTCTGACAAGATGCTGTAAAAACCATGGGCACTGCAAGTCTCAGACGATCTTGACCGGCAAGGTCCGGTTGTAGGGGCACGTTAATCACCGGAACTCTTTGCTTGACAGGTGTCAACACAGGGTATAGGATTCGGTGGATGAGCCGGTCCCGACACCCCAACAAGCACATCGAACTGGCGATCCAATACGCGGAGTCGCTGGGCTGGCGTGTCGAACTGTCCCGGGGGCACGCTTGGGGCCACCTTTTATGTCCCCGGAGCACGAGGGAAGCCTGCATTGTTTCCGTGTGGTCAACCCCGAAGAATCCAGAGAATCACGCCCGCCACATCAGGCGGGATGTAGACATGTGTCCCCATGGCCCGATTGCCCAAAGCCAGCAGGAACAAGAGAACGTGGAAGAGAATGATGAACACGAAGCCCAGGATCGAATGTGAGCGTGAGCACGACTTCGCCTTGGTCCTGTCTGGCATCACCGAGTTGACACCCGAGGTCCAGGATGCGTTGTTTGAGGCTGGATGTGATGACGCTACGATCAGCGTCCGAGCTGGCCGCGTGTATCTCACTTTCTCGCGCAACAGCCGGTCACTCAAGGATGCCATTCTGACTGCGATCCAGGACGTGAAGAGCGCAAGGATAGGAGCGGACGTGTTGCGGGTTGACGTGTGCAACTTGGTGACCCAAGCCGACATTGCTCGCAAGATTGGCAGGTCGCGTCAGCTCGTTCACCAGTACATCGCCGGCATTCGAGGTCCTGGAAACTTTCCCGCTCCCGCGTGCAACATCACGGATGGTGTCCCTCTATGGTACTGGTGCGAGGTGGCTTACTGGCTTCGGCAAAACGACATGATTTCACACGTTGACGCCACAGAAGCCCAAGGGGTTGCCTTGATTAACGCGATTCTTGAAATGCGATACCATCGGAAATTGGACCCCGAGCTGGGTGAGGAGATCCTGCGATCGCTCGCGGATGAACCATCATCAGCCAATGCCTCTGACGTCGCCCCGGGGTGAAGCAAGGCGCCGGCAAGCTAAGTCTTCTGAGTACCCCCGATAGATCGTCCGAGTTGCAAGCCGGTAGCCTCGTGGCGAGCGCGAGCGCGCACGCGACCGAGGACGAAAGCCAGCCCCGGGGAAGTTCCCCGAGCTGGTCAACCACCGTATGGTGCGATTCCTGGATGTCGACCTGGTCGGCGGCTGCCCGCACACCCACGTCGTCAGCCAGCGGACCGGCCGCCCGGCATACAAAGGCTGAGGCGGGAAACACAGCCCTCGTCCCGCACAGCCGCACCATCGGCCCATCCCCCGGGGTGGGCCGCTGGTGTTTCAGGCCCGCGCGTTTCCAGGGTGCCGTGGCTAGACCGGCACAGTTCATCAACGCGATGCTATTGGAGTTCCTGGCGCTTCCCGAAGATGTGAGGGAAGACCGAGCCAAGAGTTATCGTGATCGGGTCAGGTGGGCGCGCGGTACGGACGGGGCGATGGTCTCGAGGTGGACTGTCGAGAACTGGTGGTAAAGGGTGGTCAGGGGGATCTGGAACATTCCGTGCTCGGTGACGAAACCGTGCTCGATCCCCTCCCGGCCCTTGGGGGTGAAGTTCTGCCCCCAAGGATTCCAGACGCTGGCGAGGTCGGTCCGCGGGGCGTAGCCGATGATCGCGTAGGCATGGTCGTACCTCAATCCGGGGACCTTGGCTTGGCCGGCGGGAGGCGCCCGGTTCATCTCGACCCCGGCCAGCATGCCCCGGGCGAGTACCGCCGGGAGTTCACGGCGCAATTCGGAGAGCCGTCGGGCCGCCTCGCGAGAATCGCGCAGCTTGATGGCCTGGGACCGATGGCCCGAGTAGAGCTTGATCATCATCTCCGTACCGCTGCCCGCCGCCATCGCGTCGGTCGTTTCGGCCGTCCGCTTGGCCTGGTTCTTTGTCGTGGCGCGCATTCGTTTGCCTACCGCTTTCTCCAGCACACAGAGCCAGTAGCCGTCTGACAGGCTGCTGGCCGAATTGTTGACGAGCATCTCGGCCTCGGTCGGGGCCGACACTGGAATGACCTCGCGGTCGAAGAACTGGACGGTGAAGTTGCCGCCGGGCTCGGGCACGATCATGCGGACGATCTTCCACGGCTCGCGGGCGGCCAGGTAGCCAGTCAAGCTGAAGAAATAGCAATCACCGATTGCGCCTTGCTTCATGGCGCGGAAATCCGGCTGGTTGCCGGCGAAAAGTCGTGGCACGAGGGTACCAAGCACCTTCAGGTTGAGGAGGAAGTGGGCCTCGTAGCTGAAGGGATGTGGGCCGCCGCGCGCCGGATCAGCCGCGAGGGCCCTCCCCTGGCTGCTGGCCTGGCCCGTAAGCTGCGCGAGCGAGGTGGAAAAGTGGGCTCGTTCGGCCACCGGTGTCGTGCGCTCGCGGAGCTTGATGGCAGCCAGGGCGGCGGCCTCCTCGCCCCGAATTGTATGCCGATTCATCAACTGGTCGATCTCCTGGGCCTCGAGCCGCCCGTCGCGGTTCAGGTCCCACTCGGCGAAGTGGGCCCGCACGACCTCGGCGAACTTGTGGCCAGGCTCGATCTCAAGGCCCCGCGCCTGGGAGAGTGGCAGTAACAGGACCAGCATACACCCTGTGGAAAGCTTGGCCATCATGGATCCAACTCCGTCGTACCGCGGACGACTCTATCCGTTCGGGTCAGAATCATGACAATTTTGACTGTTCGGATTGCCAGCGGCAGTCAATCGATCAGGGCCCCGCCCTCTTCGGCCTCGGCGACCTCTCCTTCGCGCACTTGCCGCACGCCGTAGATGATCCGGTGAGCGTGTGAGAAGTCCCGGGCATACCAGCTATTCCGGCTGAAGGGACGGATCTGCACGCCGGACGGGATGCGAACGCCATTGGAGTCTCTGTGACCAGAGGACGTCGAGTCGAGAATCAGCGGCGTTCGGTCGGGCGACACCCCGACCTGGCCAAGCCAGAGGATGACATGGGCCAAGCGTCCCTTCTCATTCCGGATGTAGAGCAGGTCGGCCGGCTGGAGGCGGGTGATCAACTCGTCATAGCTCGCGGGTTCCACGATGCCAATGGCTAGGATCCCCCTTCCCCCCGGCCCGCGGACTTCCCGCCGCTCGGCCTGGGTATGGATTGCAGTGTCGAGCTTGATTCCCAGCGCGTAATTGAAGCAGAACGAGCTGAGGTTACTGCAATCGATTCCCCTGGAGTTCCGCCCGGTTGCGACCCTGTGCCAGGGCCACTGGGCCGGCGGATCCCAGTCGGGGATGTGGTGATACTGGTACGGGTAATTGATCCAGAACGAGGCCGCGTGGATCACCCGATCCTGCATCCAGGCCGGGTCGCGGCGCTCCAGGGCCGGCGGCGCCGGATACTGGCGAGCCGGCGGGCCCCACGCTCCGAACTTGTGAAGCACTCTGGGGCTGTACCACTCTTGCGCCGGGACGGCCGATTCGAATTGCGCGCCGTTCCACGGAGCTTCGGCGAAGCCGGCCTCCAGTTCCTCGACGGGGTGGCGGAACCTCAGTCGATACGGAGCCCGATAGGCCGATTCCTGCCGCGCGGAGACCTGCGCACCGGCTGCAAGCCCCAGGCCGGTCAGGTTCCGGGCCAGACGCGAGAGCAGAGCACGCCGATTCATCAGACATATACTCATCAATTATTCTCGGTGAGATAGCCCTGGGGAGCGTGGCCTAGGGGACCGGCGTCGTGCTCGACGTCGTTGACGTGCCGGCAGCCACCAGCCCCTGGATCGAGAGCAGCATGTGCCGCCAGGCCAGGTGGCATCGGAGGCTCAGGGTGACGGAACTGGTCGCGGGGTCGTACTGGACAGACCGGATCGGCACCACGTACGGGCGAGACCGCCGGTAGGGTCCGGGTCGCGTCAAGTAATAGTTGCTCAGCCTGCCGGCAGTCACCGGATTGAGCGATGTGTTGAAGAAGACCTGCACTTCTTCATGGCGGCGCTGTCCCCTGCCCACAATCTGCGTGCTTATGCTGAGAATTGACGGTGCCGCAGGTGGTGGTGGCGAGGGCGGCGAGGGCGGGGCCGGCGGCTGAACCTGGACCCACGTCGCCGCCGAGGTACTCATGCTGAAGCCGGACAGCGAGGGAGATGGGTTGAACTGCGCCGAGACGGAATTGCCGCCGACCGCCAGCCCACTCGTCGAATAGGTTGCGGAGTTGCCTAAGAGTTGGACGGTCGCCAGGGGAGTGGAACCGTCGAAGAAAGTAACAGTTCCCGTCGGAATCGTCGTTGAGCCGTTGATCGGCACGGGGCTGATGGTGGCGGTGAGCGTGACGGGAGTTGTGGCGGGCACGGACGTTGCGGACGAGATCAGGGTGAGGGGCGGGCTCACCGGGCCTGCTGCAAAGCCGAAGTTCGTCGTGACGGTCGTCACCGTCGACCCCGGGGCGATGCCGAAACTCTGCAAGGTCGTCGTGGTTGCGACATAGCCGGACTGGGCTGTCACCTGGACGGCGTATAGCCCCGGTGCGACGACGAAGCTGAAGCCGCCGCTGGCGTTCGTCGTTGTCGATGCCGCTAGGGACGTGCCGGGAACGAACTGGCCATTCTGGATGCTCCCCAGGGTGGCGGTCCAGCCGGCAAGGCCAGGGTCGTTGGAGGCGAGCTGGCCGTTGAGGTTCAGGTCGTTGAAGACCGTGCCGCTAATTGTGATTTTCCCGCCGACGAGTTGATTGCTCGCGTTCAACTGACCGGCGATCAGGTCGGCGACGAGTAGATTGGCGACCGGGCTGCCCAAGCCGGTGTGCAGGTTGTATCCGGGCTGGATGGCCGTCCCGTCGTCGAGCTGAGTGATTTTGTGGAAGTCTGAAGACGGGAGTTGATAGAGCAGCGGCAGCGTCTGGGTCGGGCCGTCGAGCGGCCCCTCGCCGGCGATTTGGCGGCCTTGGTTCACGATGGCTAGGAGGCCGGCCCACAGCGGGGCAGCCAGACTTGTGCCATAGGCGGCATCCCCCCAATGGAAGGAAGATGATTCTAGCGAGTCGTACTCCGCCGCTGCTGACGAAACCGAGCCGAAGAACGCCACGTCCGGGGTCGCACGGTTCGAAGAAGAGAACTGCTGGACCGGGCTGTTCAGGAACTGCTGGACCGAGGGGGCGGACTCAACGCTGCTCACCCCTGCCCCCGTTCCGATCAGGCCGACCTCGCCGAGGTACGCGCCCGACGCGTTCAGGCTGAGCTGGGTCTCCCCGACGGAAAGGACGTTGCTCGACGGGGCGACGCCGCCGCCACTTGCTCCCACGGCCGGTCCGATGCGGTCGCCGGCGGAGACGACGACCGTCACGTTGTGGTTCGGGGCAACGAAGGTCGAGTCCGGAATGCTGTCCGTGACGTCACTGATCGACATCACGGAGACGGGTGGGAGAGTCGCCCCAGGCGCAAGGGTGTTGAGGGTGGCTTGGAATTGCGTTTCGCTCAACGCCGTCGTGATGGCCGTCTGCATATTACTATCCGCTAGGACGACGATGTTGGCGTAAGGGGCGATGGCGTGCACCCACTCGATGTCCTGCGTCTCCTCGCCGTTCGGGCTCTGGGCAGTCGTGTTTGATCCGTTCATGTTCAGTTGGAGGAAGATGGGCTGGCCCGGCACGCTGCCGTCGCCGAAGTCCTCCAAGCCGAAGAGGTTGTCGAACTCATGCAGGTCGGAGTTGTCGTAATTCGCCTGGTCAGTGCTGGAGGAGAAATTCGACCCGGGATTTTGTTCGTAGATCGCGACCGTCTGGCCCACCCCGGTCCCGATGACGCCGCCGCCAAGGATAATCTTGTTCAGACCATACGCCTGGATGACTTGTTGCGGCGTGTAATCCGGAGGGGTGGTCGCCGTGGCCGCCGGCAGGAGCAGGAGGTCGAACTGTCTCGATGTCTGGTTGTTCGCGCTATCGGTGGCGGTGACGGTGAACGTGTAATCGCCGGGCGCGTCGGTGACCAACGGCTGCCCGATGATCTGACCGTTGCTCAGCAGGCCCAACCCCGGGGGCAAGCCGCCGGTGTTGACCGCGAACGAGTAGCCGGTCCCACTCCCGCCGGAGACACTCAGTTGGATGGGAATGGGAAACCCGTCATTCCCACTGGCGGAGTCAGCGGGTGTCGATTGGTAGTACGGAACGCCCGCGGCGGCCGGGGGCAGGTACGACGTGTCGATCGTCAGTGCCGCGGGACTAATACTCAGTGTGTACCAACTGGTGACAGTGATTGGCGGCGAGGAATTATCTGTCGCCGTGACCGAGAACGGGACGGCGACCGGGGAGGTCGGCAGCGCCGAGCCTGTGAACGTAGGGGTCCCGCTCAGGGTGGCCTGGTTCGACCCGGTTTGTTGCGTGAGGCTGAGTCCGCTGACTTGGTCGTTCAACTCGTTCGCGGCGAGGTCGGAGGAGGCGATCGTGTACCCAGCCGTGCCGCCGCCCACCGTGAACTCCTGCTGATACTTCGTGCCGAACGTGGCGACCGGTAGACTATGCGCCGTCCCCGGCGCAAGCGTCAGAGGGCTACCCGAGCTCAGATTGACTTGAAGGTCATACTCCTGCACGAGGGTGTCGCCGTAACTGTCCTGGAGCACAAACTCGAGAGGGTAGACCCTGGGCGTGAGGCTGTTGGCCGGGGTGCCGCTCACGGTGATGGTCGACGACGACAAAGACACCGATAGTCCGTTCTGGGTCAGCTCACTGAAAAATTTGCTGTTTTGCAATTCGTAACCGGTCCCACTCCCGCCCGAGACCGTGAATGTCTGCGAGTAAGAACTACCGATCGTCGCCGGCGGTATCGAGAACCCACCCGCCGGGGTCACCGATAACTCTTGCGCCGCGACGTTCAGGCTGAACTGAGTCCCCGTATTCGTCGGGTCGTTGGCGTCCGTCGCCATCACCGTAACAGTATAATTCCCTGTGGCGGTAGGTGTGCCACTCACGACTCCGGCCGCCGACAGGGCCAATCCCGGGGGGAGGGCCGAATTTGTTGTGAAGGTGTACGGCCCGGACCCGCCGGTGGCTGTCACCGCCTGCGAATACGTTGACCCAACGACGGCCGGCAGGAACTCGCTCGGGTTCGTGCTTAGGGATTGATAGTTTAGTGGGTTCGGGACGGAGAGCGTGAGCGTGAGGAGAGTGCGGTTCTCGAGAGGCTCGAGGAGAGGCCGCAGGCGTTGCCGGGCACCCACAACGGACCGCCCCGAGCGAGGCCCGAACGAAGACCTCCAGGCATCTCGGATCCAGGTTGACTTGCTCATGGTGTACTGACACCCCAGGGGAGAACGCTACAAGAGCCGGATAGACTATAGCAACGCTGGCCTAGTCCACCTGCAAGCGGGCCTCCGCCAAACCGCTTATGTCCAAACCCTAAGTGGTCCGTTTCACAAATAACGTCGTGGTTTCGGCGGACTTTTAGTAGAAGGAGGTGGACTCCCAAAAAATCCCGGCAAGGAAAGGATGCCGCTATGCCAGGACCGAGGCCTGCTCTCTGTA
>Ga0074044_10004615_pt1 | contig 11356 bp, 8 predicted proteins | sample BogForMeECP23OM1_FD_94443 | JGI IMG/M metagenome (GOLD analysis project Ga0074044, IMG submission 94443) | Bog forest soil microbial communities from Calvert Island, British Columbia, Canada - Bog Forest MetaG ECP23OM1 | ecosystem: Environmental > Terrestrial > Soil > Wetlands ...
CCGCAGGTTTCCCGCCGGGGTCCGGGTTGGAGACCTGTCCTTCGGTCGGCGCGGTGGCAAGGTCAGGAGACCTTGCCACAACTTGGTCCGTGATTGCGAAAACTCCGGGAAATTATTCCCGGCTTGTTCCTTAGCTCTCCCAATTGCAGGAATCGGTACGTGCCTGATACGGCGGCGGATTCCGGCTGAATTGCTGCTGTCCTGGAAACGATGACCACCCTTGTCGCCCTTGTTTCTGGCTTTGGCTGGCATGTCGCCGACCTGCAACGCGCGGCCGGGGCGCTCGATATCAAGCTCGAGGCTGCGCTGTTCGCGCAGGTCTCGGCTCGGGTCGGCGCGGGGCGACAAACAGTCGAGGCCGGGGGTGTCACGCTGACCGAAGCCGACGGTGTGCTGGTTCGGATGATGCCGCCGGGAAGCCTGGAGCAGGTCGTTTTCCGGATGGATGCGCTGCATCGCGTGGTTGCCTCGGGAGTTCCCGTCTGGAACCCGCCCCGGGCCGTCGAGGCGGCGGTCGACAAGTATCTGACATCGGCACTACTCGATCAGGCCTGCCTGCCTGTGCCGCCAACCTGGACGGGTCAGACGGCGAGTGAGGCGCTGGCGGCGTTCGAGAATCTGGGAGGAGACGTGGTGGTCAAGCCCCTCTTCGGCTCGGAGGGGCGCGGGCTGGTCCGCGTGAGCGACCGCGAGCTCGCCTGGCGAACGTTGCACGCGCTCGAGCGGCTGGGTGCGGTCCTCTATCTCCAGCAAACGATCCGCCATCCCGGCCATGACATCCGGGTCTTCGTCCTGCGGGGGCGCGTTCTGGGAGCGATGCGCCGGTTTGCCCCCGCGGGGGAGTGGCGCACCAACGTCTCGCTGGGGGGCCGAGCCGAGCCCGCCGAGATCGACTTCGAGGCGAAACACCTGGCGCTGGGCGCCGCCAAAGCCCTGGGCGCCGAGGTTGCCGGCGTGGACCTGGTGGAGGATCTGGACCGGGGGCGGCTGACGATCCTGGAGGTCAACGCAGTCCCTGGGTGGCGCGCGCTCTCAAGGGTCACGGGCATCGACGTGGCGGCGGCGGTGCTTGCGGGGTTGCGGGATGCGAACCGATGAACGAGCCTGACCCTGGCGAGCGAGCAAGCAACGTCACACGTCTCTCCGCGGGACGGCTGGCCCAGGTCGCCTGCCTGCTCGAGGTCACGGCGCGGAAGCCAGGGAATGTTCATCGCTTTCGCGACTTCTCGGAGCTTCATTACCTGGACTTCCTGCTCAGCGCAACTGCCATCGGGGGGCCGCTCGACCATGCCGTGGAGCGGGGAATCGGGGCGACTGTTCTGGCCGCGGTCAAGGCCACGAGGCGGGTGGTCAGCACCAACACGAACCTGGGAATGATCCTCTTGCTCACCCCGCTCGCGGCGGTGCCGCCGGCGATCGACCTGGCCGACGGTGTCGAGCAGGTACTCGCGGGGACGACCAGGGACGACGCCCGACTCGTCTACCAGGCGATTCTCCTGGCATCCCCTGGCGGCATCGGCCGGGTCGACGAGCAGGATGTGGCCGCTGAGCCCACGCTGACCCTCCGCGAAGTTATGGCCCTGGCGGCCGATCGCGACCTGATCGCCAGGCAGTATGCCAGCGGCTTCCAGGAGATCTTTCACGAAGTGCTGCCGATGATCTGTGAAGCCCTGCACGGCGGCCATCTGCTGGAGACGGCGATCATCGCTGCGTTTCTGGGCACGCTGGCCCGGCATCCTGACTCCCTCATCCTTCGCAAGGCCGGTCGAGAGGTGGCTCTGAGCGTGTCCAGGAAGGCTGCCGAGGTCCTGCAAGCGGGGTGGCCCGGCTCCGCCGCAAGTCATGACCGGTTGCAGGAACTGGATGCCTGGCTGCGCTCGCGGGGCAACCAGCTCAATCCGGGCACCACCGCCGACCTCGTGACGGCCGCCTTGTTCGCGGCCCTGCGGGATGGCACAATTCCATTGCCCCGTCCCGCCGGCCCCGCAAGCTGGTCGGTCGCATGAAATGCCAGATGCAACTCCAGGAGTCAAGAGGCCGTGTCGAGCTCGCGTTTCAAGGTCAGGGTTACCAAGGATTACCTGGTGTTCTGCTCCGGGCATTTCATCACTTATGAAGGTGATCGCTGTGAGCGGTTGCACGGCCACAACTACCGCACGGCGGTCGAGGTTGCAGGTGATCTCGACGAGAACCACTACGTCGTCGATTTTATCGCGCTCAAGGACATGACCCGCGCGATCACCGACGAGCTCGATCACCGGATGCTCCTGCCCACCCGCAACCACTTGATCGGCTTGCACGAGGAAGGGGCGAATCTCCGCGTGACCTACCGCGACCGCATGTGGAGCTTCCCGCGCGACGAATGCGTGCTTTTGCCGATCGCCAATACCACGGCCGAGCTGCTGGCGGATCACATCGCCGGCCGGTTGCGGCAGGAGATGGCTGCGCGCGGCTGGACGGTTCCCCGCGTCTTGCGGGTCGAGGTCGAGGAGTGCTACGGTCAATCAGCCGAGGTCGAGTGGCGCGGCGACTCATCGGCCGAGGGGTGAAGATCCACGTGCCGCGGCTCTCACCCCCCCTACCCCCCCCTTCGCAAGGGGGGGAAAGTCAGAGGTCCTCTTTGCAAGGAGGAGAGAGTCGGCGGCGTCTTGAATTATTTCCCCCCCTTGCGAAGGGGGGGTAGGGGGGGTGCTTCGAGTGCCTCTGCGTTGTGCCAGGTTCATCATCCACGCGATTGACAATCGCGCTAGCTCCTCCCGCCCGATTCGCCCGTCGTGCAGCGCCGAGCCGACCAGGGCGGCTGCTGCGCCGGCCGTCCGCACGGCGATGAGCTCTTCGGTTCCCGAGATTCCTCCGCCGACGCTCACCTCCACGAGGGGACGCGATTCGCGGAGCCGCACGAGCAGTTCCCCGGTTCCGGTTCCCCGGCCAGTCCCGACGCGGGCAAGATCGAGCAGCAGCAAGCGGCAGACTCCCAGCTCGAGAACTTGCCGCGACAGCCCCTCCAGATCGGTCGCGGCCCAGTCCGCGCCCGTCGGCAGGCGCGGCACGCCTGCAAACAGGTCCAGGCTGAGGACGACCCGGTCGGGATCGATTCGATCGAGGATATCCCGCACGGCGTCCGGACCGGCAGCGGTCTCGAGTCCGACCACGATCGTGGTGTGATCGAGATCGATCAGAGCGTCCAGGTCGTCTTCGTTCTTCAACCCGGCATCGATCCAGAGACGCACGTCCTTACTGGCGAGTTTGCGATAGAGCGACAGATCGGGTCGTTGTCCCGAAATGGCATCGAGGTCGGCGAGGTAGAGCTCCCGCAAATCAAGCAGGTCGCGGTAGGCGCGGGCCAGCTCCAGCGGATCGCAAGAGGGATGCAAGATACTTTGCAGCGGCCGATAATGGGAGCGAGTTCCTCCGACGGCATGGACAGCCTGCCCGTTCTTGACGTCAAGCACCGGGATCACGCGAAAGTGGCTCTCGAGCATGGCTTCCTCAGCTCCACTCACAATCCTGGTTCATGAATGGGTTACAGGCGGTGGCCTGGCGGGTTCCACCGTTCGTCCGTCGTGGGCCGCCGAGGGGCTGGCGATGCGGCGGGCCATCGCCGCCGACTTCGCGGCTCTTCCCGGTCCGGGCGCACGGGTGCTGGTAACTGTCGATGCGCGCTGGCCCGATGATCCCGGCCCCTGGACGACGATTCGAATGGATACAGGAGACTCCAATCAATGGCTTGCCGATGTCGCGCGGCGTGTGGATTATACCGTCCTCATCGCCCCCGAGACGATGGGGGTGCTGGCCGGGCTGGCCCTTGGCCTGGAAAGCGCCGGCGCCCGCTCTCTGGGCTGCTCGGCCCGATCGATGGAATTGACCGGGAACAAGGCAAGGCTGGCGGACTGGCTACAGGCGAGAGGCATCGCGACTCCTTCGTGCCGGACCGTCGTGCCCGCGGCAGGGCTTCCCCCGGACGCGCCTTATCCGGCCGTGCTCAAGCCCGTCGATGGAGCGGGCTCGGTCGATACGTACTGGGTGGCCCATGCCGGCGACCTGCCGCTCACCGCCCTGGCAATGCCGGTCGCGCTGCTTCAGCCGTTTCATGCAGGGATTCCGATGAGTGCAAGTTTCCTGGTCGCCGAAGATCGTGCCTGGCTGATCGGGAGCGGCCGTCAGAGAACCGCGATCAGGGAAGGGCGATTCGTGTACCTGGGGGGCCTGATCCCCGTGCCATGCGGCCGGGCCGAATCGCTGCTCAGACGAGCCGTCGAGTCGGTGGCGGGCCTGCGCGGGTTCGTCGGCGTCGATTTCTTCTGGGAACCACAGCTCGGTGAGACCACCGTGCTGGAGATCAACCCGCGTGCCACCACGTCGTTCGTGGGACTCAGCCGGCTCTTGCCTGCCGGCCGCCTGGCCGCGGCCTGGCTGGCGGCCTGCGGCGTTCCGGGATACACGTGCGACCTGCTGGAGAATCTTGCCGGCCTCGTGCGCCGGCAACCGCCGGTCTGCTTCGATGCCGACGGCACGATCTGGCCGGTCACGCACGAGGCGGTGATCTCATGAGCAGGCGGACAGATCCGGAAGTCTCTCCGACGCGCTGGCTGGCCCTTGACATCGGGGGCGCCAATCTCAAGGCGGCACACAGCGATGGCCCAACGACGACGGAGCCTTTCGAGGTCTGGCGGCGACCGGCCGAGCTGGGCAAGGCAATCGCCAGGCTGGCCGCTGTGCTTCCGCCCTTTGACCGGGCCGCGGTCACGATGACAGCGGAACTTTGCGACTGCTACCCGACCAAGGCCGAGGGAGTGCTGGCCATTCTCGAAGCCGCCACGCAAGCGCTGGGCGGCCGTCCCTTGGCGGTCTGGGGCAGCGACGGCCGCTTTCACGAGCTGGACGGGATCCGGCGGCGGCCGGTCCTGGCGGCCGCGGCCAACTGGCTGGCCCTGGCGACCGCGGCGGCCCGGCTTGTTCCCGCCGATCGCGGCCTGATGATCGATATCGGCTCGACCACGACCGACATCATTCCCCTCGACAGGGGTAGAGTCGCCGTCCGGGGCCGGACCGACACCGAGCGTCTGCGGACCGGAGAGCTCGTCTACGCCGGAATCCGGCGCACGCCGCTGTGCGCGCTGGCCACCGAGCTTCCGCTCGGGCAAGGGCCGCCCATCGGCCTGGCCGCCGAGCTCTTTGCGACGAGTCTCGACGTCTTCTTGACGCTGGGCGACCTCGACCCGGATCCGACGGACCTGGCAACCGCCGACGGGCGCGGGGCCTCGGTCGACGCCGCGCGGGACCGCCTGGCGCGGATGGTCGGCGCCGACCGGGAGGGGTTCTCGGCCGACGATGCCGTGGAGCTTTCCCGATCCGCCGCGGAGTGCCTCTTGCGCAGGCTGTCCCAGGCTGCTCATCGGGTCTGCCAGGCGACGATCGGCAGTCCCGATGTCGCGGTCGTTGCCGGGTCCGGCGAATTCCTGGCGCGGCGGTTGGCGGCGCGAGTTCTCGGACCGGATCGTCCGATCATCAGCCTTGCCGAGGCCTGGGGATGCGCGGCCTCCACCGCGGGTTGTGCCCGCGCCCTGCTCATGCTCGTCATGGAACATGAGAATCCGTTGTGATCGATGCCGATTTGCGAGGAGACGACGATCTCTACAAGCCTGGCGACGTCAACATCCGGCCTCGTGGTGATCAAGGTGGGGGGCAGCCTGCTTGACTGGCCCGAGCTGCCAGGGCGGCTCGCGGCGTTTCTTGACAACCAGCGCGGTCGCGAAGCCTGCCTCCGCGAGCAGGCTGTCCTGGTTGCCGGTGGGGGACCATTTGCCGACCTGATCCGGACGATGGATCAAACTCACGATCTGGGCGACCAGAAAGCGCACCGCCTGGCGATCAGGTCGCTCGACCTCACGGCCGAGCTGCTCGCAGGCCTCTTGCCGGGGTCCGCGGTGGTGCACCGGCCGGGAGACCTGGGGGCGTGCAGGAATCCTGGAGAGGTTCCGATCCTGGCTCCCGGGCAGTTTCTGGAGGAAGTTGACGATCGTGGGCCGGACCCGCTGCCGGCAAGCTGGGATGTGACCTCGGACTCGATCGCCGCGCGGATTGCCGTTCTGCTCGGGGCCAGGCGCCTCATCTTGCTCAAGAGCGTGGGGCTCGCCGCGGATATCGACCGCGGCGAGGCCGCGCGGCTCGGTCTGGTTGATGCGTTGTTCCCGCGAATCGCCAGCGAGCTGGAGGTCGTGGAACTTGTCTGTCTGCGTGACTGCGAGCCCCTGACGCGAGTACTTACCGACATTCGCGGAGGTTCCGAGCCCGAGCGAGCCAGGAATTCGACCTGACGGGGCTGACCCGGCAGTAGGATGGCAGCCGCGGAATCGCTATCCTGAATGACTGGTGAAGTCGCGTGAACCGCTGTCACACATGGGAAAACGCGCACCCGTCTGTCATCGAGTTCGAGAGTCATGTCCCAACCGAAGCTGATTTCCGTCGATCATCCTGAAGTCCCGGCGCTGGCGATCTCGACCCGCCTGAGGTCGCAGCTCGTCTATTTCATGACGCCGCCCGATACGCCGGGAATTCCTGTGCTGGGCGAGAGCGAGTACTGGCTTTCCCGGAGCGAGGTCACCAAGTGGCTGAGCGACGGGGTCTTGCTGCTCGTCTCTCCCCTCGATACGGAAAACATGACCGAGGTCGAGCTGTCCGAGGAGCAAGAGGTCCTCCTGGGCTGGCTGGACAAGTACCAGGTCCAGCACATCCGAGTGGTCGAATAAGCCGCGGGGCGCCTCGCCCATCTTCCAGGATACGACACGATCTTGACGCGAATCGAGCCGCAAACCCCCCTTCTGTTTTGCCGACCCGTGACAGCCCTGGCACCGCTCGACCAGAATGGGCCGGACGCTCTTCTCGAAGAACTCCATGGCGGAGGGATCGGTCTTGGTTTTCCCAGCTTCAGAAGCCGGCTCTGCGGCCCTGCCCGCGGCGGATGCGCTCCAGAACGCTTTGATTCTTTACTAAGGGGAAAAAATCCTGGAAGAATCTCAATAAGGCTATGTTTAGCGGTTGCCAATGTAGTACACTGCATGGTATAACACTTGGGATGTCCCACTGTCCAACAAGACGTCTTGCTGTCGCGCCGTCCCTCTGAGAGGGGGAAGCGACACGGAGGTCAGGATGGGCTCCTCCGAATCGTTGCGAGCCGGACCACCGGCTGAGAGCCTCGACGTCACTGAGGCTGCCCGATCAAGCGATGCCCCATTCGCCGTGGTGGGGGTTGGCGCCTCGGCCGGGGGCCTGGAGGCACTCAGCGACCTGCTCGCGAACCTGCCGGCGAACACCGGCATGGCCGTCGTGGTGGTGCAGCACCTCGACCCCCAGCACGAGAGCAAGCTGAGCAACTTGCTGTCCAGGGTCACACACTTGCCCGTCCTGGAGGCGACGCAAGACCTGGCCGTCCAGCCAGACCACGTTTACGTCATTCCCAGGAACATGACGATGACGATCGCCCAGGGCGTCTTGCAGCTCGCGCCCCGCGGGGCTCGCGGCACGCACATGCCGATCGACCTGTTCCTGAAGTCGCTGGCCGCGGACCGGCAGTCCGCCGCGATCGGCGTGATCCTGTCGGGCACCGGCTCCGACGGCACGCATGGGATGGAGGAAATCAAGGCCGCGGGCGGTATCACTTTCGCCCAGGACGAGTCTTCCGCCAAGTACCCGGGCATGCCTCAAAGCGCGGCCAGAAGCGGCTGCATCGATCTCGTCCTGCCGCCGGATCAGATCGCCCGCGAACTGACGCGGATCAGCCAGCACTCCTACGTGGCCCCGGACCAGGCCGCCCAGGCGGGTGCCGGGCTGAGCGCCGAGGACGACATCCACTTCAAGAAGATCCTGGCGATCTTGCGGGCCGCGTTCCGCGTCGACTTCAGCGCCTATCGAGAGTCGACCGTCAGGCGGCGGATCCTCCGCCGCATGGTGCTCCAAACCAAGGACAATCTGGCGGACTACATCGAGCATCTGAAGCGGGACCTCCCCGAGGTCGAGGCACTTTATCAGGACATCCTCATCAACGTGACCAGTTTCTTCCGAGAACCGCAGACCTTCGAGGTCCTCAAGGAGCGCGTCTTTCCCGAGATCCTGAGGACCAAGAGCCAGGACACGCCGATCCGCCTCTGGGTACCGGGCTGCTCGACGGGCCAGGAAGCCTGCTCCCTGGCGATCGCCCTGGTGGAATTCCTGGACACGCAGCCCGTCCGGCCCCCGATCCAGATATTCGCCACCGACCTCAGCGAGATCGGTTCCCTGGCCAAGGCGCGGGAGGGAGTCTATCCCGGGAACATCGTGGCCGAGGTCTCGCCGGAACGGCTCCGCCGCTTCTTCACGAAAGAGCAGGCAACCTATCGGATCAGCAAGGCGATCCGAGACATGTGCGTCTTCGCCAGGCAGAACGTGGCGGCCGACCCGCCGTTCTCCCGCCTGGACATGATCAGTTGCCGCAACGTGCTGATCTACCTCACCCCGGCGCTCCAGAAGCGGGTCATCCCGACTTTCCACTATGCCTTGAGCCCGAATGGGTTCCTCTTGCTGGGGGCCTCGGAGACGGTCGGCTCGTTCGCCAACCTGTTCGGCGCGGTGGACCCGAAATGTCGCATCTACGCGAAGAAGGCGGCGGGGATGCGGCAATACCCGCACTTCCACGGCGGGGACGTTCTCACCGGGGAGCCTGCCGACGTGCAGAACACTCCGCTGACCTTCGCGCCGTTGATATGGCAGCGTGCGGCAGACTCCGTCGTGCTCAATGAGTACGCCCCGGCCGGCGTGCTGGTCAACGACGATTTCGACATCCTCCAGTTCCGCGGTCAGACCGGAGACTACCTGGCGCCTCCCCCGGGGGAGCCGAGCCACAACCTCCTCAAGATGGCCCGCGAGGGCCTGATGCTGCCAGTCCACGACTCCCTGAATGAATGCCGGCAGGGGAACGCGCCCGCGCGGCGAAGCAGAGTTCAGATCCGTGGTGGTGGGGCGATTCGGGAGACCGACATTCTCGTCCTTCCGGTGAAGCTACCCGACTCCGACGAACGCTGCTGCCTCGTGTTGTTCGAGGAGCCCAAGCACGAGCCGGCGGCCGTGTCGGGGTCTTCCGCCGGCGCGACCGGACCCAGCAGCCCGGCCCGCTGGCTGCCGCCGTGGTCGCGGCGCCTTTTCACCCGTGCGGCGGCCTCCGGTGGTACCGCGGTGCCCGCGCCCCCGGACGCAAGCGACTTCGACCGGCTGCGGCAGGAACTCGCCGCGATGCGCGACTACCTCCAGTCCGTCATCGAGCAAAAAGACACCGTTAACGAGGAGCTGAGATCGGCCAACGAAGAGATCCTCTCCAGCAACGAGGAGCTCCGGAGCACCAACGAGGAGATGGAGACCGCCAAGGAAGAGCTCCAGTCCGTCAACGAAGAGCTGGTGACGGTCAACGAGCAGCTCATGAACCGGAATCTGGAATTGACGCGGGTCAGCGATGACGTGACCAACCTGCTCGGCAGCGCGAACGTGCCGATGCTGGCCGTGGGTGTCGATCTCCGCATCCGCTGGTTCACGCCGTCAGCCGGCAAGGTCCTGAGCCTTCTGCCTACCGACGTCGGACGCCCCATCGACGAGCTCAGGATGCTCTTCGATCTGTCCGAACTGGAGGCGTTGATCACGGAGGTGATCGACTCCGTTCAGACGGAGGAGCGCGAGGTCCGCGACCGAGACGGCCACTGGTACATGCTCCGCATCCGCCCCTACCGGACCGCCGAGAACAAGATCGACGGCGCCGTGGTCGTTCTGGCTGACATCGACGAGGCCAAGCACGCCCAGATGCGCCTCAGGGAATCCGGCGAGTACACCCAGAGCATCGTGGACACGGTGCGGGATCCACTTCTGATCCTCACCGACGACTTGCGGGTCAAGTCGGCGAATCAATCCTTCTACCAGACCTTTCAGGTCAAGCCCGAGGAGACGGAGAACCTGTTCCTCTACGACCTGGGGAGAGGACAGTGGGACCTTCCCCCACTGCGGAGGCTGCTGGAAGATGTCCTCCCCAGCAACCGCGCGTTCGAGGAGTTCGAGGTCGAGCACGACTTCCCCGTGATCGGGCACAGGGCGATGCTCCTCAACGCTCGTCGCGTGCTCCCGCAGGACGGCGCCTCGCCACTCATCCTCCTGGCGTTTCAGGATGTGACCGAGCACAGGCAGGCGGAGGCGGCGTTGCGGCAGAGCGGGGAGCGATTCCGCTTCCTGGCCGAATCGATGCCCCAGATCATCTTCACCGCCACGCCCGACGGCGCTCTGGATTACTTCAACTGGCACTGGACCGAGTTCACTGGCCTGTCCTCCGAGTCGATCGAGGGCCTGAACTGGACGCAATTCGTCCACCCCGCCGACCTGGAGGAGAACCTCCGTCGCTGGCAGCACTCCATCGACACTGGCGATCCCTTCCAGTTCGAGCATCGCTTCCGGCGCTCCGACGGGGTCTACTGCTGGCACCTCACCCGCGCCAACGCCCTGCGCGACGCCGGCGGCCACGTGGTGATCTGGACCGGCTCGAGCACCGACATCGACGACCAGAAACGCTCTGAAGACGCCCTCAAGCAGGCCGACACCCAGAAGAATGAATTTCTGGCGATGCTTGCCCACGAGCTTCGGAACCCGCTGGCCGCGCTGGAATGCGGTCTGTCGCTGGTTACCGGCGGCGGAGACGAGAGCGACCGCGACTGGGCCTTGACGATGGCCGGGCACCAGGTGCAACTGCTCAGGCGCATGATCGACGACCTGATGGACACGTCGCGGATCACGCGCGGCACGTTCCTGCTGAGGAAGGAACGGGTGCGGACGGCCGACTTGATCGAGCGAGCCGTCGACACGGTGCGGCACCTCGCCGAGGCCGAAGGGCATCAACTGCACCTCGCGGTGGCCCCGAACCTGCCGCAACTGGAAGCCGACCCGGCTCGGCTCGAGCAGGTCATCTACAACCTCCTGACGAATGCCTTCAAATTCACGCCGCTGGGCGGACGGGTCGAGTTCTCGGTCGAGGCTGAGAGGGGCGAACTGGTGCTGGCGATACGCGACACCGGGAGGGGGATTGCTCCTGCCTTTCTGGCGCACATCTTCGAACCGTTCGCGCAGGCCGAGACAACCCTGGCGCGGGGGCGTAGCGGCCTCGGGATCGGTCTGACGCTGGTCAAAGCGATCGTCGAACTGCATGGCGGCTCGGTCGAGGCGAGGAGCGCCGGGTTGAACCGCGGTTGCGAGATCGTCGTTCGACTGCCGACCGTCGGGGCCGACGACGACAACGGTTCCGGGCCCTCGTCCCTCGAGGATGGGCCGACCCTCGAGAGTGGGCCGACCCTCG
>Ga0074044_10004616_pt1 | contig 11355 bp, 11 predicted proteins | sample BogForMeECP23OM1_FD_94443 | JGI IMG/M metagenome (GOLD analysis project Ga0074044, IMG submission 94443) | Bog forest soil microbial communities from Calvert Island, British Columbia, Canada - Bog Forest MetaG ECP23OM1 | ecosystem: Environmental > Terrestrial > Soil > Wetlands ...
GAGCGCGTGAGGAAAATGTTGTCTGGCTTCAAGTCGCGGTGGAGGATTCCCAGCTTGTGCGCGGAGTTCAGCCCGCGCGCGGCCTGCTGGAGGATTTCCGCGCACTCGGGCAGCGGCAGCGCTCCGCGGCGCTCGAGGACTTGCCGCAGCGTTTCGCCTTCCAGGTATTCCATGGCGATGTACGGCGAGCCGTCGTCGGACTGGCCCGACTCGTATATCGTGACCACGTTCGGATGGCGGATGCGGCCGGTGGAAGCCGCTTCGTTCTGGAAGCGGAGAAGAAACGCCGGGTCGTCCAACAGTTTTCGGAGAAGAACTTTGAGTGCTACCGGGCGATTTCCCACGGTGAGTTGCTCGGCCAGATAAACGGTGCCCATTCCGCCCGCGCCCAGCCGCCGCACAATGTGAAAACGGCGTGCGAGTCCAGCCTCAAGCTCCGCCGCCGAAACCTCCCCGGCGGGAGGCAAAGCAGTACCGTCGCGCGGGCAGAACTCCGTGTCGTCAGGATAAGTCCTCTTACATTTGGGACACGCGCGCATCAGCCCCCTGAATGCTCGGGCATCTCTTTCATTGGAAGCGAACTATAAAACAGATGCACAATCCTGTGAATAGAAAGGGGCGAACCGGCCGTAACCGGATGGGCAGAGACGCGCGTCTGCCGCTGCAATCTGCAGCCGTCCTAAGTTGTAGGGGCCGACCAATGCGTCGGTTCTCCACAACTGCCGGTTAAATGCGGCGCTCGGTCGACGGAAAATCCTGCCACACCTTCACGCCGCAGAAATGCGAGCCTTCCGTGCAGATGGGCGTGGTGATTCCGGCGCGGAGATGGCAGGGCGGACCGATGTAGCGCGCCAGCGCGGGATGCGCGGCGCGCACCTGCTCGAGCTCCTCCATCGAGGTTTGGTAAATCTCCTCCTGCGCATTGAAGCAGGTGCGCATGGTCCATTTGTGGAGCAGGTGAAGCAGCGACCCGCTCTCCACGAGGCGAATGGCCTTGGCGTTGGGCAGGAGGTAGAGCGCGTCCTCGGGGGAAACGCCGCGGCCGAGCAATTCGTTTTTCGCGCGCCAGGCTTCGGTCATGGCGCGTTCGTAGGCCTCGCGCGCGCGGGCGTTTCCGCGGATGAGCATGGGCATCACCGCGTCCGGCTCGCGCGTATCCGCCAGCGTGAGCAGCGGGCGCGAGCCCGGCACCATGCGGTGCCGCTGGTCCTGGCTGTCCGCGGTGTGCGAAATCTTCTTGGCAAACGTGTAGGCGGCGTTTTCGAGCGCGCGCATCATGGGCGCGTGCACGCCGATGTCGAGCGTCTGGAGGCGATAGGGGTTGCGCGCGGGATTCATCAGGCGGTCGATGGCCTCGGCGTCGGGGCAGGCCTCGCGCGTCAGTCCCACCACGGCGCGATAGGCCTCGGCGATCACCTGCGGCGCGCGCGGAGAAAAATCCAGGAGCTTCGAGGTGCGCCCTTCGAGCCGCGCGTCGAACTCACGCGCGAACGCGTCGCCCCCGCCCTGCGAGGCCGCCGGGAGCTTCCACTCCGGCAGGTCCTGCATCGGCTCGTTGTCGAAGCGGTCGAAGAACTGCGCGTCCACCTCGCGCACCCGGGCCACCATCGCGCCGACGACGGCGCGCGCTTCCGCCGGCGTGTCGCAGGCGTTCTGCATGCGCCACAGCCGGTGCAGCACGATGCCGGAAAGCGTATGGACCATGGTGGTGAACGCGGCCACCGGCAGGACGTAGCGGGCCACCTCGAAGGCGCGTTTTTCCGCCTGTTTTTCCACCTTGTCGCGCCGCTTGGCGTGCGACATGGGCCCGATATGCCAGATGTCGGAAAGAATGGCCCGCGCGTCGGGCACCAGCAGTTGGGTGATCTCGCGGTACGCGTCCCACGCGCGTGCGATGGCGGCCTCGTAGACAGCGCGCGCGGCTGCGCCGAACCGCGGCGACTCCGCGGGCACATAGGCGCGCGCGCGGTCCATGCGCACGTAGCGCTGCGACTGCTGCTCCGAGTTGTAGAAGGGATGCGCGTGCAGGAACGACCAGACGAACTGCCGGCTGATGTTCTCCAGGCCGAACTCGAAGTGCGCGTGCTGGAAGACGGTGTGGTGCCCCGCGTAAAACGTGGCGGCCCCGATGGTGAGCCGTTGTTTGTCGGTGATTTCGGCGGGGCAGATCAGCCGCGGCGCGTAGCAGGTGCGCGCGGCGGCAATGGCGGAGTCGTACGGCTGCGCGAACCAGCTCCGCAATGTCACCCGCGCCGCCGCCGTTTCGACGAGCGATGAATCACCGGATTGCGCAGTTGGAGGAATGGAAGGGCTGGCGGCCATACCGAAACGTGATTCTACACTGTTTGCGGTAACGCCGGCGTCCCGCCGGAGGTGCCTTGCTAAGATCTCGACTACTTGCCCTTCGGCTTGGCGGCGGCCGCCGCGTATTTTTTCTGGAAGCGCTCGACGCGCCCGGCGGTGTCAATCAGCTTCTGCTTGCCGGTAAAGAACGGATGACAATTCGAGCAGATTTCGAGTTTCAGGATATTGCCCTTGTGCGTGGACCGCGTCTTGAACGTGTGGCCACAGGCGCAGGCCACCGTCACTTCGTGGTAGTCGGGATGAATGCCGGGCTTCATGCGGGATGCTCCTCTCGTCCAGCCGGTCTGCGCGGCTCCCCCCATCCGGAAAGTTCGAGCAGGGGCACACAGCCGCGTCGCTAGGCCGGAAGCGAATCTACAATTTTACCCCAGAGCGCATCTTTCTGCCAAACGCGGCGTTTCGCACAAACGGGGGACCGAGATTGATTTTGCCGCCGTAGCAGGGTAGCCTCACGGATTGCACCCATTCAGGGGACGTCGTGGCTGAATCGAAGAAGGCCGGCAAAGATGAAAAGGGGCCGCTGGTCGTCGTGGTGGACGACGATCCGGCCACGCTGCGCATCATCGAGATGCTGCTGGAACGCAACGGCTACACCGTGCGCACGGCCAACTCCGGCGAGAACGCGCTGACGCTGCTGCGCGAGACCATTCCCGCGGCCATGGTGCTGGACGTGAACATGCCCGGCATGTCCGGCTTCGATGTCTGCCAGATCATCAAACGCGACGAGCGCTTCGACAAAATTCCCGTGATCCTGCTCACCGCGCAAAGCGCGCCCCAGGACTTCAAGACCGGCCATGATGCCGGCGCCGTCATCTATATGGTGAAGCCCTTCAAGCCCGAGCGCCTGCTCCAGGTGATCCGCCTGCTCATCGCCCCGCCTACGAACTGAAAAGGCGAAAATCGAAAAACGAAATTCGAAAATCGGTCAGAGGTGTACGAGCCTCATGCGCTCGTAACGGCTTCCCATTCATTCGCCTCCCGGGCATGCAAACTGCGGCGGGAATCCTTACGCGGGTGATGCGCAGGACAGGATAGCAGGAGCCGTTTTTCGAATTTCGTTTTTCGATTTCCCGCCGCGCTAGCGCGCTGGCGCGGCCGCGCGGTTCGACTGTTTCATCTCGCTTTTCTGGGTGTAGAGTGCATGGTCGGCGCGCTCGAGCATCTGCTCGGGAGTGCCGTGCGCATCGAAACCGGCCACACCGGCGGAGAATCGCACCTGGATATCGGTCCCCCGGAAATTCACTTCCAGATTCTCCAGGCGCGTGAGCAGTCCGGGGATCTGCTCCGCCGGGCATTCCGGGAGGATCACCAGGAACTCGTCGCCGCCCATACGCACGGCCAGGTCGGAAACGCGAATGGAACGGCTGAGGCGCAGTCCAAACTCCTTCAGCACCAGATCGCCGGCCAGATGCCCGAGTTTGTCGTTGATCTGTTTGAAGTCGTTGAGGTCGATCACCACCACGGTCAGCGGATGGCCGTAGCGCTTCGAGCGGTCCACCTCCGCGGTGAGACGAAGCTCGGCAAAGCGCCGGTTGTAGAGCCCGGTGAGCGGATCCACCATGGCGAGCTTGTGGTACTGGTTGGCGCGAAGGCGCAGGCCGGCCATCATTTCGATCTGGGAGGCGAGCTGCGCGCGCAGCCTCTTGATCAGCACCTGCTGGTAGATGGTGTACAGGTTGAACAGCAGCACCAGTCCCACCAGGCCCCGCACCGCCTGCTCCAGATGGAATTGGAAGAAAGAATACGGATCGGACATCAGCGCCGGGAGCGACATGCTGACCACGGCCACGGTCAGCAGCAGCATCACCACCACCGCCGCCGACCACAGCCACCAGTCCCGCCGCTCGAGCCGCGCCAGCGAGGCGCGGATCCGCTGCATCTCCTCGATGCCGGAATCGATGGGGCTTTCCACCAGCACGATTTCCCCTGGAGAGTCCGGAAAGCTTTCCCGGCCCAACTGATTACTTCGGCGCGGAAGGGATAATTCTTTATTCAGCGGGAGGCGGGGCGTGCACCGCGCTTGCACTCGGCGACGTAGCGGTCGGCGCGGCGCGTGGGCCTGGGCACCCGCGGCCCGTCGCACGCCTCCATCACCAGTTCGATTGCGCGCTCCAGCGAAACGCGGTGCCCGCTCGATATGTACATCGGCCGCGCACCCGCGCGCGTCCGCAGCACGGCGCCGATGCGTTCTCCCTCGTGGACGAGCGGCGTCCACGCGCCCGCTTGCCGCCGGGGCTCCCGATACTCCCCAATCAGGCGCGACTTGGCGCAGCCGATCGTGGGCACGTCGAGGAGCACGCCCAGGTGGCAGGCCAGGCCGAAGCGCCGCGGGTGCGCGTAGCCCTGTCCATCGCAGAAGATCAGGTCAGGCATCTCGCGCAGACGTGCGACCGCCGCCAGGATCGCCGGGATCTCCCGAAAACTGAGCAGGCCGGGCACGTAGGGGAAGGTGAGGGGCTGCCGGGCCGCGGCGCATTCCAGTTCCTCCCAACCCGGGTAGGAAAAGAGCACGATGCCGGCGATCGCCTGGCCGCCCGGCACGGAGGCATCAAACGCCACGTCGGCGCCGGCCACGCAGCGGATGCGCCCGGCGCGGTCGCCCCTTTCAAGCCGGGAGCGCCATTCGAGCTGCAGCGCGCGCGCCTCCGCCGGCGTCACATCCCAGCGATGCAGGCGCAGAGCCTTCTGCGGATCTCGCACGCGAGGCACGCTAGTGGCGGGACGAGCGCGTGTCAAGCAGTGGAGCAGCCACTCGCCGCGGCGAGTGGCTGCTCCCCCTGACCAGCGTTTTTCTTCTTCTACGGGGAATTCCGGCGCTATAATCCGCCCACTACCTGCCCGATGGCCCTGTCCGGGGGCCTGGAAAGGCTGCCGCGGGGGGGAGAGACGCATGCCTCTCACGATTGAGCGACGCACCGTTGGCGACATCGTCGTGCTGGACTTGAAGGGCCGCGCCACCATAGGCAGCGACGCGGACCGCCTGAACGAAGCCTTGCGCCGCGAATTGAGCGGCGGGACGCGCAAGCTGCTCGCGAATCTTACCGACCTCATTCAAGTGGACAGCTCCGGGCTGGCCATGCTGGTGCGCAGCTTTGTGAGCATGGGATGCAGCGGAGGCGTGATGCGGCTGGTGGTGCCGCCGGGCCGCGTGCGCGAAGTTTTCGAGGTCACTCAACTTTCTCGCGCCATCACCTGCTACGGCGACGAGGCTTCGGCGCTGGCCAGTTTCCGCTGACGCCGCATGCCGGCGCGGCATTCTCTTCCCGAGGAGCAAAATGAATCGTGTGAAATGCTTCATCGCAGCGTTCCTGCTCTCTTCCGCGCCCGTTCTTTTTCTCTCCGCGAGGCCACTGTCCGCGCAGGCGCGCGACCCAAAGCTGGATGCGCTGGCCGAGGAAGTGGCCCGAGGCATCGAGAAGCATAAGCCTGAGGGTGCGGCCAAGAAGCACCTGGTTACCTTCCTGGTGTTCGACTTTCCGGAAGCGACGGGTGGGACGACGCAGCTCGGAATCCATCTGGCCGACGACTTGTCCCAGGCGCTGGTGCTCCGATCGCGCAAAATGAAATCCGTGGATCGCGCCGACCTTCGCGCATTGATCGAGCAGGAGCATCTGGACCGCGCCGTTTTTCAACAGGACAAAGTGGCGCTGTGGGGCGCGGCCACGCTGGGCGCAGACCTGGCGGTCGTGGGAACGATCGAGCGGGCGAGCGACGCCATCCACCTTAAGATCCGCGTGATCGGCCACGACCCGGAGAAAAGCTTCGCACTCGACAACGGAGCCGTGGATTGGACCGACGAGCGCCATGCCTGGCAGGAACAGTCCGTGCCGCAATTTCCTCCGGCCAATCCCTGGAAGGACGTTCCCAACGCGAATGGCAAGGGCTATACCCCTCCCACGTGCATTGACTGCCCGCAGCCGCCCTACTCCCAGGAAGCGCGAAACGCCCGGTTTTCCGGCACGGCGACCGTGCTGCTCCTGATCGGCGATGACGGGAGCGTTCGCGAGGTAAGGCTGGTGCAGGGATTGCCTTGCGACCTGAACTCCCAGATTGTGACCGCGTTAAAGGAATGGAGGTTTCAGCCCCCCACGGGACCCGACGGCAAACCGGCAGTTGTTCAGTTGAGGGCGGAAATCAATTTTCACTTGCTCTAGCAGGAGCGCTAGGTTTGAAGTGCCGACGAGGGCCGATTCTTACCGGCGCTCCGTGGCCTCCGTCCCTCCGTGAGCTCCGCGTTGCAACTTTTCCTCATTCGTCGTGCCGTAGCAGGCGAGCGCAGAAAAGCGGGCCGGTGGGCGATTAGGCGCCTTTTTTCAATTCGGTGAGGACCTGCTTGGCGACTTCGCGGAGGGTTTCGAAGATGCCCACGCCCTGCACGGCAACGCCTTCCACCACGGGCTCGCCCTTGGCCTGAAGCTGCTTTTTCAGTTCTTCGACGGGAAGTACGTTGGGCAGATCGCGTTTATTGAGCTGCAAGACGTAGGGGATGGTCTCGAAGGAGAGCCCGTGCTCCTTCAAGTGCTCGCGCAGGTTTTCCAGCGTCTCGAAGTTGGCGTCCAGCCGCTCCTCCTGCGAGTCGGCCACAAACACCACGCCATCCGCGCCCTTCAAAATCAGCTTGCGGCTGGCCTCGTAGAACACCTGGCCGGGGACGGTGTAAAGATGGAAGCGCGTCTTGAACCCGCGCACGGTGCCCAGATCGAGAGGCAGGAAATCGAAAAACAGGGTGCGGTCCGTCTCCGTGGCCAGCGAGATCATCTTGCCCCTCTGCTGGGTCCCGGTCTTCTCATAAATCCACTGCAAATTCGCCGTCTTGCCGCCGAGGCCGGGGCCATAATAGACGAGCTTGCAGTTGATTTCGCGCGCGGGAAAGTTGATAAAAGACACGATTCCTCAATCAGACTGAGCGGGTATATATAGCACAGGCCAGCGCACGGCGCGAGCGAGAGGTTACAGTATGGATACTTCCCCAGCCAAAAGGGAGGGCCGGGCAGAAGAGCCGCAAGCGCCGCGACTCCGGGAAATGAGCGGCCCCGCGGATTTTGCGCTCCCGGCGGCTGCGTTGACTCCCCCTCTTGCCTTTGCTACCATCCCGCGCTGACCAAGATGACAAAAGCCGGCAAGCGCCGCGCCACCCCAGCTCGAGGCCCGGCGTCCCTTCCTTCTAACACACTGAAACGAAAAGGGATTGCCGCAGGTTCCGGATCGATCCGGCGGGAGAAAGAGATGACCGACCCCCGCGTCCGCGAGCAGCAGCAATCCTTCGAAGAGGCCATGCGGCAGTTCCACGAGCAAAAATTCCATAAAGCGAAGCAGGCCTTCGAAAAAGTGCTGGAGGGGCCCAGCCGCGAATTGGTGGACCGCGCCCAGGTGCATCTGCGCATCTGCGAACGCCGCATCACCAAGCCCCCGGACACCGCGCCCCGCACGGCCGAGGAGCATTACCACCACGGCGTGGCCATGATGAACCTGGGCCGCTGGGAAGACAGCCGGCAGGCGCTCGAGCGTGCGCGGAAGATCGCCCCGAAAGCCGACTACATCATTTACGCGCTGGCCGCGCTCGACTCGCTGACGGGCGAGGTCGAATCCGCCATGACCCATCTCAAACTGGCCATCGAGCTGCGCCCGGAGAACCGCTACCACGCGCGCAACGACCAGGACTTCGCTTACCTGCTGGAAGATCCCCGCTTCACCGAGCTGCTGTATCCGGAGCGCGAGGGTCCGCTCAGCTAGACCGCCGTGGCTTCTACGGTTCGAAAAAACGCGCCGTCGCACTCCGTCCGCATCGTCGCGCTGGGAGGCGGCACGGGGCTTTCCACGCTGCTTCGCGGGCTCAAGGGATATGCTCCGGCGCCCCGAGCCGCACAGGGCGCGCCGGGAGCGCGCGGGCCGATCGCGGACCTTGCCGCCATCGTGACCGTGAGCGACGACGGCGGCAGCTCCGGCCGGCTGCGCCGCGAGTATCGCATTCTGCCTCCCGGCGATTTGCGCAACTGCCTGGTGGCGCTGTCGCAGGACGAAGCACTGCTCAGCCGCCTGTTCCAATTCCGCTTCCAGAGCGGGGGCAGCCTGAAGGGCCACAGCTTCGGGAATCTGTTTCTGGCCGCGCTGACAAAGGTGACCGGCGACTTTCCCGAGGCGGTGCGGCTGTGCAGCGAAGTGCTGGCGATTCGCGGGCGGATTTTTCCGGCCACCTCGCAGCTCGTCACGCTGAAGGCGGAGCTGGCCGGCGGGCGCGTGGTCCGCGGCGAGACGCGCATCAGCCGTTCGCGCGAGCGCATCCGGCGCGTGCGCCTGGAGCCGCGGCGCGTGCGTCCGCTGGCCGGGGCGCTGGAAGCCATCCGCGAGGCGGACCTGATCCTGCTCGGCCCCGGCTCGCTTTACACCAGCATCATCCCCAACCTGCTGGTGGCGGGCGTGGCCGACGCGATCCGGAAATCGCGGGCTACGCGCGTTTACATCGCCAACATCATGACCCAACCCGGCGAGACGAACGGGTACAGCGTGTCGGACCACCTGCGCGCGATCTACGAGCACGCCGGCGGGCGCATCTTCGACTGGGTGATCGTCAACAACCAGCCCATTTCTCCCGGCCTGCTCCGCCGCTACCGCGCCCAGGGCGCCGCGCCGGTCCGCGTCCACGTCGGCGAGCTTCAGAAGCTTGGTCTGCGCTGCATCTTCGACAATCTGGTGGAAGAAGACGGTGTGGTGCGGCACAACGCGGCGCGGCTCACGCGTCTGCTGCTGGAAGAATTTGTCGAGCGCCGGCCAACCTAGCCATCGATACCATTGCGTCACTCCAAGCGACAAGCCAGGAGAGGTTGAATTTGGAGTTGGTCTCGGGCCGTGGGAGCGGTCTACTGGGCCAGGCCCATACCTCGCAGAATTTTTTGAAACCTGGGCTCGCTGCGGAGCGGGTCAAAGGTCGGGTCCACTTTGACGGCCGTGGAGATGGTGCGATCGGCGTAGGCCGCCTCCAGGTAGTCCAGGGCTTTTTCTTTTTCGCCCAGGCCAATCTCCGCCACGGCGATCAGCATCGTGATGGGCTTCGGCCCGCCACGGGGCGCAAGCAACTTTCCCAGCGCACGGCGTGCGTTTGCTGTCTCGCCCGCGTTGCCGTACACATAGGCGAGCATCGCCCAGGGTCGCCCGCCGGGGAGCGCCGGCCAGCGCTCGATTGTGGCCAGCGCCTCCGGGTACTTCCGCTCCTGGACGTAGGGGTAAACCACCATCCCCGCTCGCGGAAAATCCGGTTGCATTTCCAGAACGGCGTCAAACTGCTCGATGGCGCGGTCATACTGGCGGGAGTAATACAGGATGGCGCCGCGGTCGGCTCCAATGATCAGGGAGAGCGGGTCCAGGCTCCGCGCGCGGTCAATCTCCGTGAGCGACTCCGGAAAACGGCCGACCAAAGCCAGTTCTTCTGCGTACCACTGATGTGCGGTGGCATAGTTTGCGTCCAGCTCAATGGCGCGCCGGTACTCGCTTTCTGCGGTCTTCCAGTCCCAATCGTAGTTCTGCGCAATCACGGCAAGCGATGTGTGCGCTTCGGCCAGCGTGGGGTCCAGTTGCACGGCCTTCTGTGCAGCATCCCTGGCCTTGGGCATCTCCTCGTTTGGCGCAACGATGGCGTAAGAGCTCCTGAGCGCGTAAGCGTCCGCCAGGCCGGCGTAGGCCCGCGCGTAGCTGGGGTCCTTGTCAATCGCCTGCTGGAAATACTCCTTCGCGCGCTGGAATCCTTCCGCTGTCCTCTTGTTCCAGAAGTAGCGCCCCCGCAAATACAGGTCGTAGGCCTCGAGGCGTGGCGCCGAGAGCTTACTTTCCAAGTTTGCGCTCGCGGGCCGTGACGGGGCCAGCTTCAAGTCGACTTCCGTAGCAATTGCTTCCGCAATTTCCGCCTGGAGCTCGATCAGGTTACTTATCCCTCTGTCGTACTCTTTTCCCCACACGCGTGATTGATCCTTCGTCTGGATAAGTTCCGCCGTGACGCGCACCCTGTCGCCGTCGCGGCGCACGCTGCCTTCCAGCACGTATTGGACTCCCAGTTCGCGCTTCACTTGTTCCAGTGCGTCCGCGCTGCGCTTGTAGCGCATCACGGAGGTGCGCGCGATCACTCCCATCTGCGCGGGATCCAGCCGGCCGAGCTGCGCGATCATCTCTTCGGTCATCCCATCGCTGAAGTATTCTTCGCCGGCGTCTCCCGTCAGGTTTTCAAAGGGAAGCACGGCCAGCATCAGCCGCCCGCCAGGAGTTTTTCCGCTCGCCGCCGGTTCCTCACGAGGGGCCGTGCGGGCACGGATCAAGCGCATCGAGAAGAACAGGCTGGCGAGGACCGTGGTGGCGATGGCGGCCAGGACCCAGGCGTTGCGCGTCCAGGTGCGCGACGCTTCATTTGCTCTGGCCTTACCTTCGACTGGCGCTGGAGTCTCCTGGGCGGGCAACTGCTGTTCGTGATCCTCCGCCGCGGCCGGCTCCGTGCCGGCCACGCCGGCCTCGCGTTCCACGGGCACGATCAGCCGGTAGCCCAGCTTCGGCAGAGTCTCGATGTACCGAGGCTCCTTGGCGGAGTCGCTCAGCACCCCGCGAAGTTCCTTGATCGCCGTGTTCAGCCCGTGCTCAAAATCCACGAAGGTATCCGAAGCCCAAACCCGATCGCGCACCTGCTCCCGCGTGACGACGTCCTCGGAATGCTCCAGCAACAGCAGGAGGACCTGATACGGCTGGGGGCGCAACTTGAGCTTCCTCCCGTGCTTGAAAAGCTCGCGCGCGCGGGTAGACAGTTCGAACGGGCCGAAGCGATATTTGCAAACAGGGGATGCCAAGGGAGTTTGCCTGGGCCTGGGGAACCCAAACAAGATTGTGGCCTTCCTTGGTCGGTTTTTCAACCTACCTTCTGTAGAATCAGTGGATTGCGCCTTCACCTCTTTCTCACCTTTGCTTCATCGTGCTTCCATTGACCCCCGCTCCCCAATCTGCGATTCCCATAGCGCA
>Ga0074044_10004617_pt1 | contig 11355 bp, 7 predicted proteins | sample BogForMeECP23OM1_FD_94443 | JGI IMG/M metagenome (GOLD analysis project Ga0074044, IMG submission 94443) | Bog forest soil microbial communities from Calvert Island, British Columbia, Canada - Bog Forest MetaG ECP23OM1 | ecosystem: Environmental > Terrestrial > Soil > Wetlands ...
CAGCAGTGCGATGTGGTGATTGTCGTTGGTTCGCCGAACAGCTCGAACTCGAACCGGTTGCGCGAGGTCGCGTCCCATCAGGGCGTGCCGGCTTACATGGTGGACAATGCGCGCGAATTCGATCCACTTTGGGTGGTGAACAAATCAAGAGTCGGCATCACCGCCGGAGCTTCGGCACCGGAATTACTGGTACGCGAAGTTGTGGCGCGCCTGCGCGAGCTCGGTGCGGTCGAAGTTTCCGAGCTTGCCGGCATCACTGAAAAAGTCGCTTTCCCATTACCCAGGAATCTTGCTGCCCATGCATTGTAACTTGTTCCGTCAGGCATAAAAAAATCCCCGCTGAGGCGGGGATTTTTTTTGTGCAGTGGCGTCGTCAGTTTATTGCTCTGGCTCCATGTACCAGTAGATCTTGGTGGAGCCACCGATAGTACCGACATTAGTGGAGTGAAATATCCCGCCTGATTGGGCGGTATTTATGACCTGATTTCCAACCACTAACAATTGGCCGGTTGAGATATAGCCGCGGACGATGAAGCTTGCATAATAGCGGTCGCTGGCGCTCGCGACAGTGCCGCCATTGAGGGGTTCCAGATTGCCCAACAGCGCGCCAATTTGGTTCAGCCTTCCTTGCCCGGGCGGGGTGCAGGCATTGATCTGTGCCGCCGGCGCATAGGTGGCAAAGGTGAGTTCATTGAAGAACACGGTCGGCGAATTGGTCACTTTCTCGCCGACGTCCAGCTTGCGGTACCAGCCCTGCTTTCCGACCAGGACCGTAGCCGTCAGGCCAGCGCATGTGACACCAGTTCCGCCAACCCCGCAGGTATTAGTGTCTGCAAGTTGAACCAGAGACGCCGTGGTGATGGGTGTGGCAATCGTTGAAGGTCCTGCTGTGTTGGGTGTGCCGCCGCCCGAAACCAGGCTCGGATCGTCCATCAGCATGAATATCCGGTCGGTAGCGACGGCAGCCGCACAGCCATTGACACCGGCTGTCGAGCAAATCGGATGTTCCGTGTCTCCTGACCCGATATAAACTCCATCAAATAGGAACGGTATGTTTTGTGGCGCGACCGCCGGCGGGAAAAAGAACTTGCGTTTTTCTCCCGCTGCATCCGACAATTTTGCCAATTGCTCACCTTCCCAGAGAGATGGATTAGAATTGGAAATGTCGAAGCGCCACACATTGCCGCCCATATCGCCGACGTAAACACGGTCGAGAAAGCCCTGCGCGCTGTTCTGAGTATTGAGTGCCGTGACATCCGATGGAATGGAGAACTTCGAGATTGTATTACCCGTAAGGTAACTGCCAGATTGACCGACGCCCCACGAGTTGAGCACCTGAGTATTATCGGCGCGGATGACATAGACGGCGCGACCTATGTCGTCTTGGCCCGCGTCGCCGACCCACGGCAGCGCATCCTCCAAGGGATCATAGCCGCCGGCAAAAATCAGCGCCGGGATGTAGCCAGGGGCAGCACCGAGACTGAGGATCGGGCCGATCTGTGGCGTTGACCAGGTTTGCCCAAGCTGGTTGAACAGCGCATTGGGGGTGCATGTGGCAACCCCCATACAGACCATACCACTCCCGCTATTGGCGGTGATTTTCCACATGAATTGCGGCTGGTCTTTATTGGTGATATCCACTGCATACAAGACCCGGCCACCGCGCCGCAAACCGAAAAACAGCCATACTCGATCGGTTCCAGGCTCGATAATGCCGTCGCCATTCTCGTCGTCGTAGAATACTGCCGGCGAGCCGTCGGCGACATAGATTTCTGGACCATTGACATTGGCTGCCATCGTACTGAGTTGCGGCAGTGCTTCCTCAATCAAAAATGACCACTGTTCCTTTCCAGTGTTGGCATCCACTGCCGTCAACATGCCGTTGTCTTGGACGTAGAATATCTCCTGAATAGGCGGATTCTGCGTACCGTCATAGGTGACCGCGGTCGGCCTCGAATGCTGGATGTCAAAGTGTGGCCAGGTTGCCCATGTTGTGCAAGGCGTGGCGGCATTGCCGTCGGTGCAATTAGGGTCTGCCGTCGAGCCGCCACGGATATAACTAAGCAGCGTTTCCCAAGTTGCGTTTGAACCGGTGCCTACCATGGCTGGAGTAATCATAGTAGTAGACGGGTTTGTACTATTGCTGGGCGTGGTCAAATTAGTCGAGTTTGACACCCCGTTGCTAAGAAAGGTATAGACGTGGCGTGTGTCAGGCGTGAACGCAGGGGTGTTGGCGATCAACTGGTAGCCATCACCTCCTTTGTTCGGCAGGTCGCCGTCCTGTAAATTGGATGGCCCCCAGAAGCTCGATGCGGTCGGATCAACGATGGTCTGGTTGGTGAGCGGATCAATGGTGTCAATGTTTTCGAGGCCGCTCGATAGCACAGTCTGGCCAATCAGACATGGCGTGTTCGGGATTGTAACCGTAGCTCCGCTGCTACTCGTCATAGTTGTATTACCGCAGGCCGCTGCAGTCGTTCCGAGTTCGAACTTCTTGAGAGTTCCCTGCCAGGTCTCCTGAGGTGACGGACCGAAGAAAGCCAGGAATACGTTATCCGAACTTTGTCCGCGGTTCAGATTATTGAGTGGCACGGTAAGGAACGCCGCCGTCGGGGTCCAATTGGAAATTGCCACGAAGGCCTGGGTCAGCGCAGTACCTAATTGCTGAGCATTATTCGCAATATAGAAAGAGCCGTTCGCGGATTGCGCCGCATTTGCCAATACCGGCGTACTTACACCCGCGAATCCAATCGTGTAGGTATTGATGGTTTGCGAGCCCGGCAATTGGTCAGCGAGATTCTCGCCTTCAAAATCTGAAGCGCCGGGGCTGACATCGGCATTCGACATGAAATAAGCCAGTTCATCGAGCCAGATGTAGCCGCCATCGTATGCGGTGGTTGCCAGATCAACCGGGCCGTACGGAGGGCCGCCCGGAATCGCCGGAATCTGGTTATATTCAGTACCGTTTGCAAAATTGGAATCCAAATCGGTGCGCGGCGAGACAAATGTATTGAGGGGGCTCTTCCAGCGCATGATAGAGGTGGGGCCCTTGATGTACTGGTTCGCATCGTAATCATCCTCCGGTTGCCCATTGGATATAAAGACGATGTAGTTTTTCTGGCACCCGGCCGGGGAGGCAACCGATGGATTGTCCATCATTGGCGAGTTGTATTTCCCATTTGCTCCAAACAGATCGACATTGGAAAAAGTGGAAACCGGATCAACCGTTGTACCTACCGTATTTTCATAACCGGCGGACACCGTGCCCCCGGATTCCGCGGGGGTCGAGAGTGTGCCGTAGACCGGCGCGCGGCCCGAAAAATAGAGATAAGCCTCATACATGGCATCCGTTAGCGGCGAGCGGGAGGAAGCGACCACCGCCTGAATCGCGCCGACCAGAGCCGCACGATTATTGTAGGCCGGCAAGTCGCTTGCATTACTGCCCATGCGGCGGATTGCAAACTCGATGTTGCCGCCATTGGCGTTGAGCGAGGTATCGGTCTTGTTAAGGGTTTCCAATCCGATGCGTACCCCGTTGGTGGACTGAACGACGGCAGACAATGCATCCTTGGCAATCTGCAGTCGTGTCTTGCGACCGATCGGGTTGCAAGTCGCGGTCGCTGAAATCGGAGCGCTGGTGATCAGGTTGCCCGAAACATCGCGGCATGCTTTTGCGCCAAACAGCCAATTGAGATAATTGACTGAATAAAGATCAATGTTCTTGGCGGAGTTAGCCACATATCTTTGCGCAACCGGTGCCGCTGGCGTGACATAGGGCTGGGTCAGAGCAGTGTTGGCGGTGGCCGTAGTGGCGGCTGGCGGCGCGGGGTTAGTGGCGAACGTGCGCATGTACGAAGTCGGATAGCCACTTCCCGGGTTTAGCGCCAACGGCCCGTCTGATAAGCACTCGTGATAGAGGTACGTCGTGTCAGCGTTTAGCTTGTACGCCTGATAATAGTAAGTTGTTCCCGCCTGGGCCGCTATAGCCAAAGTCGTTGTCGCGTTAGGACAGACCGCGGTGTTGTTCAAGGGATAGCCGTTGATCGCATTCGAGGCCGAGTTGTCGCAAGTGGACCCATAGCGGGCTAAACAGAACTGGGTGGTATTTGCTTCCGTAGTCGCGCAGGCTCGGTTGAAGGTCTGACTGTTGCCGCGGATCGTCAGCGCCGTGCCGCCCGAGAACGCGCAGGTCGTCAACGGATTGGTGGTGACACGCAAGGGGCTTGGATCCGGTGCCGCCGTGGGCGCAGTTGTCCGTGACGCGACAGTATAGGCGGCCGGCACGGTGTATTTGAGGCCGCCGCCGCAGGTGCCGCCGTAAGCATAGTTGCCGGCGGCAATGGCATTGGTGCAGCCAGTGCTGGCCGAGGTGCCTGCGTCGAATACCGCGGTGGTTACCGGGCCAACGACGGAAGTTCTACTGACACCGTCTAATGTCAGCGTGTTGTTGACGGCAGAGCAGCTGGTGGTCGAAGCGGCGCCGCCGCCGGTTTCCTGACAGGTGCCGCCGTAGTAATAATAACCCTGGCCTTCAATAAAGAGATTCTGCCGGCCCGACCAGGCGCAGGCGCCGACGGTGAGGGTCGACGTACCGGCAGCTGAGCAGTTGGTGTTGATGAATAGCGTATCAAAAGCAGGGTCGGCAATTTGGGTCGGCGTGGCGCAGCCAACCGGTGGTGCAAAGTCGCCGCAATTTAAATGTGGCGCGACGTAACCTGCCGCGGCCGTACGCGGATCCGAACAAGTCGGCGGGGTTGCCGCCGTAGGCCGTATCGAGCATGAGCCACCGTAGGAGCGCAGGGTGCTACTGGCGTCATATTCGCGGAATAGCGGGGTATAGCCGCAGGTTAGCGTCCAGGTTGCGGTTTGCGCGCCTGTGCCGCCAAAGGTTATTCCGATACAGTCGCCGCTCGTCGAGGGGCCGGTCGTCGGATTGCAGGCGACAGTCGTATCGTAATAGGCCGGCGCGCCGGTACTCATGCCAAACGCGGGCGCACTGTCACGGTTACCTTCAAAGGCGGTCAACGGCCAGGTTCCGCCAAGCTCATTCGTGACGCTATAAAACCCCAAAACGGTAGACAGCACGGCGTAGCTGGTGGCTAGGGTGCAAGTCGTAGTCGTCGCGCCGGTAAGGGGGCAGCTATACGGATAGCCGGTCGTTCCCAAGCCGTTTAGCACAGACGGCACGAAGGTATAACCACCGAGATCGGCCGCGACGTCAGTCCAGCCGGCGTAACTTTTAGTTCCATTCGGTGTTGTGCTTGGTGAAACCACGGCGGTACTCTCGATACGGATCGGCAGCCCGGTAGCGCCGGTACTGACCGCGGTGGTGCTGTTCAGGCTGTCGCGATAAGGGGCGCCGGGGTACGAACCCACTGCGACGGGTGGCACAGGAAAGCCGTTGACCGGTGGCTCGAACGATGAGTTGAGGTAACCCTCGTAGTAGGTGTTGAGGACCGCATTGCTTCCCGGATAACCGGAATTGCCCACCGTCGAGAGTCCGAGATACGGTTCCCAGCGTATCCACTGTTGATTGAGCCAAACGCCGGCGTTTTGCGGCGCGCCGGTCGGCGCCATTACGGTTGACGCAGCCAGTGGCGTACTCGCTATGACATTAGTTTGGGCGCACAGGTTGTAGGCGGAGTAATTGTTGACGGTCGTATAGTTATATGGGGTCGTCGGGGCGGTGGGCGGGAATACGATGCCGCCGCGCGTACCGGCGGTGTAATTAGCACTAGGACCCGCGCGGAAGCGATTGAATGAGACCGATGTCAGACGCAGGTCGGTGATTGAGGTGCCGGCTGGCAGCCAATAGAGCCATGAGTAGTCGTTAAAATAGTTGCGGAAGTTATACATCGGGCCGGGGTCGCCGGGGAGCGTGGAGTTGGCATAAGTTTTGGTCGCCAGCCACAGTTGCTGGGCAGGCGCAGTCGAATCCCAGAACCCCCACGGGCTGAACGGAGTGACGGACTGAGGCGCATCGGAAATCGCACCGGCATTTTCAGCGGTGACCTCGAGTTGTGTGCCTGACGTGTTATTGCTGATGATGTTGATGTCATTCCAAAGATATTCAACATGCGAATCGTAGGCACGCACTATTGCATTGGTCACGGTGGTTGAGGCGGCCGTCGCCACGGTGATGGTGTTGCCGTTGATGGCACTGATGAGAGTCGTCAGCCTTGCTCCGCCGACACCGGCGCCGTCGATGGCGAGACTCGTTCCGACCGTATAATTCCCGACTGAAACAACCGTCAGCGTCGTTGATCCACTATTAATGCTACCGGTGGTATTGCCGTCGGTATATTCGCGCCATGCCTCGGGAATATTCATTCGGTCGTTGGTGCCCAAAATGAGCAACACATTCGGCTCGGAGACGGTAGTATTGGCGTTGGTGACTATTGCATTGGTCACGGTGTTTGAAGCAGCCGTCGCTAGGGTGATCGTATTGGCAACGCTGTTGATAGCACTGATGGTAGCCTGCAGCGGCGTTCCACCAATGCCGGCGCCGTCAACGTAAAGACTCGTTCCGACTTGATAGTTCTCGATTGAAGCAACTGTCAGCGTCGTTGATCCACTATTAATGCTGCCGGTGGTAGAGACGGTGTTGGACGTTAGATAAATGTCGGTGTCGCGCGCGAACGCCGGCGCCACCGGTAGCACGGGATTGGCCAAAGTGATAATCAGCGACCAAGTGATGGTTTTCCTGACTAATCTGTTTTTACTCATGACGTCACCTCATTGATCAAACCCACGACTTCGATATATATCCATGTAAATTGCATATCAGCACGATCCCGGAGCGGCCAATGTCTGCACTCCAGTATGCAAGGTGGTACTGCCTCCCAGCGTTCCGGTCGCGGTGGCGTTGACATCAAATTGCACCGCTTGCAAATTGACTCCGCCCATCTGCTGGCCATAAGCAAACCATTGTCCACAGGCGAGTTGGATGGGCGTTACGGTGACGCTGCCCCCGTAAACTAAGGGTGGTGCGCTGGCGCAATTTGCTAAGCTACATGCCAGCGGGGCGCCAGGGGTGCCGAGAGGGATTGATAGAAAAGTGGGCGCGAATTGTCCATTGTTGAGAGAAATAAAGTTGTTGAGCGCGAGCTCCGCATTGGAAAAGTTGAGTGCCTCGATGTGGCTCGCGCCGCCGATTTTGAGTTCAATGCTCGAAGTTTTGATCAATGAAATCACAAACAGCGTTATCACAACGAGCATGATCAGGCCGACGACAAGTACCGCGCCTTGCTGACGATTGGCAGCACGGAGGTTCGTTTGTGCCATCGGGTTCATGCGCCTCTCCGCATTGCAACATTCCGTAACTGGAAAACCTGCGAAAAAACCCTACGTTTATAGCGGCAGGCCAGGGGATTAGTCGCGGTATATTGTGTGCACGCGTAAACGGCGGTCACGCCGTCTCCGACTAAGTCATATTGTTTGCCGCTGTCGTCATAGTTGCTATTAAAGTTTGGCGAACGTACCAGTACGCCAATTCTGACTGCTACTACATTTTGCCAATCGGTTGCGATCGGGTTCGTAATGAAGATTTGGGGGACCCCACTGGGAGGATTATTATTGTCGATCCCGTACTGGATGCTAAGCATGTCGATGCCTTCCACCAGCGGAACCTCCGTCATTGCGCTGCCATTCAGCTCTTGCCGAACCAAAGAGGGGATGGGATGACCGCCATCGTCGTTGGCATTGCCGCAAGAGACCCCGTTGGCAGGATAACTGCACGGGCGGATGTAATAGACATAGGCATGATATTCAAAGACGTCGACGTCGTGACCATTGGGCAAAAAAACGGTTTGATTCGCCGCTCGTAATGCCGCGTACTGGGAGCCATAGAAAATAGACCCTGCGTACGGAACACCACCAATAGTCACTTGCAGGCTTGGAGCGGATTGAATATAGATTGTGGTCGCATAATTTTGTTGTTCAGTTAATCCATCGGTAACATTGCCATCACCATTGGGATCCGGCATGGAATAGCCACCGGCGCCGCGTGTAACCAGAATCGGACTGTTGTTTTGAAAGTTTGAGGACTGAATGCAGGGGAATGCCCCGTTTACGGTCAGTTGTGTCAGTCCGGTCACCCCATAAATTGGAGAGGGTGCGCCGTTGGTGGTGAGAGCCAGCGCCCAGTTAACCACCGGTGGATTGGTCGCTGAACCGCAATCTGTGGTGGTTGTCACACCGTTGGTGGTGATATTGATTGATGTTGGATCCTGCGTGTAGCCATAAAATCCGGCCATTCGTATTGAGTCGCCCATGTAACGCAGGGCAGCTGTACCGTTTTCCTGCATACGAGAAAAGTCGTCCTGTATTTTGAAGGCCTGTGATGAATTGGCGAGCAGCGTGAACATTCCCAATGTGAGAAATAATCCAATCGTCAGCCCGACCATCAACTCAATCAATGTCAGCCCGACTTGTGCCGTCATTGATCGAGCATTGTGCCGCCTGCGGTTGTGGACTGTGATTAGCGTTAGCATGGTTGAAGCACCATTAAGTCGAGCGACACCAAGCGCCGCTTGGTTTCTGCGCCATACTGGCCAGTGCCGCAGGTGGAAGTCGTCGGCGGGACGGTGTCGTCATGGCCCTGCCAAGCCACGCTGATGCGGATGGACTGGGTATAGGTTGCGACCCCATTGCCGGGAACGGGGCAGGCGGCCTGAGTGCTGCCGGTATTTTCAATACACCCTCTCGCATCGATAATGCCGCCGATCCGGTTGCCGCCTACAACCTGCGATTCGGTAAAGCCATTCAATAACCCGTCCCATAGTGCGAGATCATAAGTTACGAGATTCGCCGGGGAGCATGCGTTGAGCGCGCAATCGGTGATCGCACCGTTCAAATATTGGGTGTAGTCGATCGCTCCTGGGCCGAGAGGGTTATTGACCGATGCGCCCGCAATGTAGGTAATGGCTCCGGAGCTGTTATCACGTATGCGTTCGGCCATATCGTTGGCCAGTGCAAGTGCCTCTTGGCGCTGAAAAGCTTCATATGAAGCGCGCTGACCTTTGGCCATCAATCCGGCAATGCCGAGTAGTCCGAACAACAGGATTACCAGTGTGACCAGCACCTCAAGTAGAGTGAAGCCGCGGCTTAACATGGAAGTGGGACTGCCAAATTGTTAGGATTAAGGTTTTCCACATGAGTCCTACCGTCAAGACCAAATAAAATGCCGCGAATTTTAGTATGGGTAGGATCGCCGTTGTTCATTTGGTCAATAACGTAGATACCGTCATTCATGGTTGGGACGCTGATGCGGACGACCCGGCCGTCAGGCCGGAAAATGATGTCGGTAGCAAAATCGCCGACGTTAGTACATACCCGGATGGTGCCGGACGAACCGTTGAAGATTTTGCGTTGCTCGCCGACATCGTACGCATCGTTATCGTTTAAATCGACGTAAACACGCCAGCCGTTTGTCCAGCTGGGGCCGGGGGTCATTTGAAGATGAGTACGATGACTGTTCTCAACCGCTTGATAACGCGCGAAAGCAATATCACCAGCAAGATCGGAGGTGACGGAACGGACGTGCTGATCGGCCATGAAATCTTCTAGAGCTGGGATGCCTGCCACCATCAAAATGGCGGCTATCATTATCACTATCATTAACTCAATGAGGGAAAACCCCAGCGCAGAACGTGCCGCTTCTGTCATCATGGTTGCGGCGTACATGTGCTGATTTCCCAGAGGCAATCGGTGGCCGCTTCGTATATAAAGTCACCGTCAATCTCGCGCCAGTGTTGCTGCTGGTCGTTGATGATTAACGTTCCATCCCCGACCATCGGACCGCCCGCCAAGGGCGCCAGTGAAATTTGGAAAGTCGGGGGGGTTGCCGCATTGTTGATGGTGAATACCGGCGCTTGGTAATAAGTCGTGATTTCAGGCGGCATGGTCATGTTGAGGCCGCCAGCGCCGAGGGAAGTGGCGTACTGCCGCTGATCGAGTAGGTATTGCTCTTGACGTTGCGCAATGTCCATCAGGAAATCCTGACCTCCAGTACGCTCACCACGTATCACTTGGTTTTTATAGGATGGATAAGCGATGGCTACCAATATTGCGAGAATCGCAACTACTATCATCAATTCAATGAGGGTGAAACCCAGACGATGCTGCATATTTAACTCCCATAATGCTGGAATGTTAGTCAAGACGATTAGCCTAATCTATCAAAGGCCGATGAGCGGTCGCTTTGCCGGAATAAGCGGGGTGGCGACCTATGTGTTTGTAAAAAAAGGTTTTAATGTGTCACTCTTACATATTATCAGGCGCTTAGGAGAAGCTCTAATAAAAATATCAACAATTCATTCTCTGCCACCTTGAATATTGGTGCGATATCTCACACTGAAGGTAAGATTAAATGGGGCATTGGCTACATTAAACAGCTTGTTTGTTAGCGACCACAAATAAGATTAGACATAGTCTAACCATCAATTTAGAATCAAAGTATGGCCGAAAATAAATATACACGGGACAATCTGGCTGAAGTGCTGCGCGGATATGGTGTTACACCGACTCATCAACGCATCGAAATTGCCCACGCTTTGTTTTCGCGTAATGAACATCTATCTGCTGATCGGATTTTGGCGATTGTCAACGGCCGCGCTCCGGAAACGTCCAAGGCGACCGTCTATAACACGTTGAATTTGTTTCTCGAAAAAAAATTAATACGCGAGGTAATCGTGGATCCCAACAAAGTATTCTATGACCCGAATACCGCACCTCATCACCATTTTTATAATGTTGATAGCGGGGAGTTGGTGGACATCGATGCTCGCGATGTCCATATTTCCGGATTGCCGGTATTGCCTCCGGGTATGACGACTGAAGGCATCGATGTTATCGTCCGCATTCGCTCCAGCGCCCCCTGATACAATTATTGCTGGTTCTTGCGCTGGTGTAGCTCAGTTGGTAGAGCAACTGATTCGTAATCAGTAGGTCGGACGTTCGATTCGTCTCACCAGCACCACTTCCACGCTCCATCGCTCCGCTCTATTCTTGGTTACCCTGTCCTTGTAGATAAGTTGGTAACTACTTATGACGGCTATTTTTTGGCCGCTTAAGACGGCATTTGCCAAGCACAACCTCGCCCACATTTTGCCGCTTCTTGCTGTGCAATTTTTAGGCAATTTTCCCTATTTTAACAATTAAATCCGCGCTGTTTCGCAGGTAAAAACTGAGGGCGTAAAAAAAGTTTCAAAAAGCTATTGACGCTAATCAATTTCAAACACTAGAATTAGTCACGACATTTAATCTGTACACAATATATAGTGGTTTATACACAATAAATAATATCTGCTGTTGTTGACCAGTATGGCAGAAAAAACATAATGAAATGAAAGAGTA
>Ga0074044_10004618_pt1 | contig 11354 bp, 12 predicted proteins | sample BogForMeECP23OM1_FD_94443 | JGI IMG/M metagenome (GOLD analysis project Ga0074044, IMG submission 94443) | Bog forest soil microbial communities from Calvert Island, British Columbia, Canada - Bog Forest MetaG ECP23OM1 | ecosystem: Environmental > Terrestrial > Soil > Wetlands ...
GCTCGGTGATTGGGATTATCTTCGCCATCGGGTGTAGGTCTCCTTTTCGGAATGGCTTTAGCTTGCGAGGCCAAAGCCAACTTACACCCTCTCGCTTTTTACACAATCGAATTTACGTCACCCCCCTCCCGGTAGTGGGCTACTTTGAAATTCGGTTCACTTTTCGCTGAGCCATCTTGCGGAGGTTGTCGCTGAAAAGGTGAGTCCACTTCGGGTTCAGAACAATAGCTTTTTCGATTGTAAGGTCGATTCGGCCCATCTCTACCAACCTCTCAAATCCTCCAGTGCCAGATTTTGATACGACGTTTCGGATGGCCGCAATGCCGCCCCTATACTGTTTACAGTGCGGCATGAACATCTGATAGAACCGGTTGGCTGGATACCCAAGGGTTTTCCACTTTTGGTACAGTCGCAGCAATAAGGCTTCTAGGTCAGTTTCAGTCTGAACATCAGTCATGCTACCGCTCTTTCCGCCCTCCGCTGTTCATAGGCTTCCCAGAGGGCAACGAAATCCTCTACACTCCACAGCCCGCCTCCCGTCAGTTGATGCGGTAATGGCAGCCGCGGCTTTCGCGGGCTTGTTGCGCGGCTTCGAGGATCAGGAGCGCCGTCAACATGCCATTGCGCAGGCCGATGATGGAATCGCTGACTTCGCACTTTTCGTAGAAGCGCGCAATCTCGAGATCGAGTTCGCTCAAAATTCGCATGGCGCGGTCCAGACGCTTCTCGCTGCGAATCAGGCCGACATAATTCCACATCGTGTGCTGGATGGTCATCCAATCCTGCGTGATGAGGGCGGGGTCGGCGGGTTCGTGCTCGTAGCGCCAGTCCGCCACCTTGGGAAAATAGAAATCATCGCCGCGCTGGATGCCTTCGGCGGCTTGTGCGCCGGAGCGCGTTCCCCACACCAGGCATTCGAGCAGGGAAGTGCTGGCCAGCCGGTTGGCGCCCTGCAATCCAGTGCACGCGACCTCACCGGCTGCCCGCAGCCGTTGTACGGTTGTGCGGCCGTAATCGTCGGTGGCAATGCCGCCGCAACTGTAATGCGCGGCGGGAACCACGGGGATGGGTTGTCGCGTCAGGTCGATGCCGCGCTCGATGCACACGGCGTAGATTCCGGGAAAACGTTCGCGAAGATAATCGGCGGGCTTGTGAGTGATGTCCAGATAAACACAAGGCTCACCCGATTTGAGCATGGTCTGGTAGATGGCGCGCGCGGCTATGTCGCGGGGCGCGAGCGAGCCATCGGGATGGAACTTTTGCATAAATTCCTTCCCTTGACGATCGACCAGACGGCCGCCTTCGCCGCGCACCGTCTCCGAGATCAGGAAGCAGCCGTCGGGCGCAAGCAACGCTGTGGGATGAAATTGTACGTACTGCATATTCATGCAGCGAGCGCCAGCGCGGTAGGCCATGGCGATGCCGTCGCCGCGCGCTCCGGGAGGATTCGTGGTATGGAGAAAAACGCTGCCCAATCCTCCGGTGGCGAGGATGGTTTCCTTGGCCAGCAGAGAGAAAATCTTTCCCGTCGTCTGATCGAGCACGTAGGCCCCGACGCAGGTCAGCGGTCGATAGACGTCGGTGGGCTCGAGCGAGTGGTGGGAAGGAGTCAGCAAGTCGACGGCGGTGGCATCGGAAATTACTTTTATGTTCGGATGCGCGCGGACCCGCTCCAGGAACGCGCGCTCAATGGCGGCGCCGGTTTGGTCTTTGCGATGAATGATGCGGGGCAGGGAATGGCCGGCCTCGCGGGTCAGGTCAAGTTCCTCGGGATTGTCTATGGAGGAATCAAACGGAACGCCCAGTTCGTCGATCAGAATTTCCTGCACCAGACGCGGGCCTTCGCGACTCAGCAGGCGAGCGGCATGGGGCGAACTCAAGCGGCCGCCAACGGAGAGGATGTCGGCAACCAGTTGATCTGGCGATTCCTCGGGCGCATGAAAGATAATTCCGCCCTGCGCCCAATTGGTATTGCTTTCGGCAGCGTTGGAAGTGCGCGTCAGCATAGTGACCTGGCAGCCGCGTTTAGCAGCGGCCCAAGCGGACGCGAGGCCAGCCAGGCCGCTGCCGATGACGAGAATATCGGTCTGTAAAGTATCCTGCAAAGTAGCCTGCAAAGCTTCTTGCGTCACTCGGGTTCAATCTCGAAGCTCAAGTCCACGGCTGGGGCGGAGTGGGTGAGCGCGCCGACCGAAATCCAGTCTACGCCTGTCTCGGCGAACTCCCGTACGCTGGCGAGCGATATTCCACCGGAGGCCTCGAGGAGAATCTTATGCGCGGGATCGAGCCGCGCATTTTTTGAGAGCCGTGTCTGTTCGACTGCCTGGCGCACCTGCTCGGGACTCATGTTATCAAGAAGGATAACATCTGGCTCATTAACATCGGTTCGGTGAGCCAGCGCGTCGCGCAGCTCGTCGAAATTTGTCACTTCGATTTCCGTCCACGCCACATGGCCTTGCGCCGGTTGCGCCGCGCGGAGCGCGGCTGCGACTCCGCCCGCCATACGGATATGATTCTCTTTGATGAGGACGGCCTCGGCCAGATCCTTGCGGTGATTGCGGCCTCCACCGACGCGGACCGCGTATTTTTCCAGCATGCGCAATCCGGGCGTAGTCTTTCTGGTGTCGAGAATCTGCGCGCCCGTGCCCGCTACTTCGCGCACGAAACGGCGCGTCAGTGTGGCGATGCCAGATAGCCGCTGGAGCAGGTTCAAAGCTACGCGTTCTCCGGTGAGTAGCGTGCGCGCAGAAGCCTGCACTTCGACCGGAGTCTCACCAGGGCGGAGTTCTTCTCCGTCGTGGCGAGCGATGACCGCTACCGCCGCGGGTTCGAGTAGCCGGAAAACTTCGAGGAACGGCTCAATTCCGGCGAGCACCAGCGGAGCTTTGGCGATCAGTTGCCCGCGAGCGCGGCGACCGGCGGCCACGATCGTGTTCGTGGTAATGTCTCCGGCTCCCAGATCCTCTTCGAGGAATCGGCGCAGAAGTTCGCGGTAACTCGAGGGGTCGGGCGTGAGTTTAGAAATCGATTCGGACATGGGGTCAGGCATAGACCAATGCGGGCAAAATACCAGCCTGTGCTTTCATGAATTGTCTTTCATGAATTGTCTTTGTATGAGTTGTCATTCCTCGCTTCACTCGGGATGACAAAGTCTAGTAAATTGCGAATGGAACAGCGAAGTCTGAAGTGTGCCACGCACTAGCTCATCTCGAACATGCGAACAATGGGACGCAACGCGCGTTGCCGCAAGTCTTCGTCCAGAGTGATTTCTGGCGTGCGATCTCTCATGCACAGGTAGAGTTTCTCCATCGTGTTCAGCCGCATGTGCGGGCATTCGCTGCACGCGCAGCCACCCTCGCCGGGAGCCGAAATAAACGTTTTCTCCGGGCAAGCCTTCTCCATCTGATGGAGGATGCCCTTTTCCGTGGCCACGATGAACTCGGTCTCGGGGCTCTGTTCCGCATACTTCAAAATTCCAGTGGTCGAGCCGACGTAATCGGCGTGGCGCAGAACCGCTTCCGGGCACTCAGGATGCGCCAGGACTTTAGCTTTCGGGTGGCGTTCTTTTAGCTGCACCAGGCTGCGCTCGGAAAACATTTCGTGGACAATGCAACTGCCCGGCCATAGGCGCAGCTCGCGTCCCGTCTTCTTCATGAGGTAGCGGCCCAGATGCTGGTCGGGCGCGAACAGAATCGGCTTCTCGGGCGGAATCTGGCGGATGATTTTCTCTGCGTTGCTCGAGGTGCAGATGATATCGCTAAGGGCTTTGACCTCGGCGCTGCAGTTGATGTACGTGATCGCCACATGATCGGGGTAGCGCTCGCGAAAAGCCCGGAACAAGTTCGCCGGGCAACCATCCGCCAACGAGCATCCCGCGTTCAGGTCAGGAAGAAGGACCAGTTTGCTGGGGTTAAGGATCTTCGCGGTCTCGGCCATGAACAACACGCCGCAAAAGACAATCACATCGGCCGAAGTCTTGGCCGCCTGCTGCGACAGTTGCAGGCTGTCGCCGACAAAATCGGCCAGGTCCTGAATCTCCGATTCCTGGTAGAAGTGCGCCAGGATGACGGCATTCATCTCGCGCTTCAGCCGCAGGATCTCATGCTCGAGATCGGGGTACGCCAGGGATTCGGGAGCGTCGGTTTGTGCTGGGGCTAAGAGCATTGCCTACCTATATATATGATGGGCCAACGCGAGTTGCGATGCAAAAGCTGTCAACTCCGCCTCTTCCCGGAGGGCGCGTCAACGGATCTCGTAGAGATAAGCGTCGTCGATGTACCTGCCTCCGATCTGAGTGTTGCCGAGCCGTGCGCCTTCCACAGACGCAGTCTTCCCAAATACAGAACGCAGAGCCTGATAGAACGGCTGTTTGGGACTGATAAGCTCGATCCTCAAGAGCTGGGCCGAATCCGCTGGAATACGACGGGTTAGATCGGACAGTTCTTCGTAGGCCTTTCTCGGCCCTATTTCATCCACTAGTGGAGTCGCAATCACCAGGTGCCATTCGCCCGATTTGGATTTAAAACTCCAGAGGGCTCCATTGGCTCGAAACTTCTTGTTTCGACGCAGAGCGTGCCAGAGCGCTTTTCCGAAATCTATATCTGCTCCGTTTAGAGCTTCAACGTATGCCATTACCATCTTCCCCGAATCCATTCCACTATGCCAGAGCCGGCTTCCGTAGAAGCTTCGTACAGCACCTTCGCCTCTAATTCTTCGACAACATCGTAACGCCTGCCGTCATCCCAGTCTTTGACCGTACTCCAATTGGCCTTTAGCTTCTCGTCTATTTTTATATCTTCCTGCAATGCAACCCAAAGTTCCGCGTTCAATTCAAATAGTTTCTTCAGGTCGTGATTGTACATGTCATTCACAAACTTTTTGTCTGGGAAGTCGTGCTCCCTCACTACGCTGGCCAAGCAAGACTTTAACGCACACTCGACGGCAAGGCCGGTCATGTAGTATGCACCAGTCCAAAGCTTATTCGCCAAGAGAACGCGAGCCTCTTCGAGCCTGCTGCCTGCCATCGTCCGCAGAGTATCTCGATTCAATCGCGCAATGGGCACGCGCCCGCCTCCTAAGCGTGTTTCTTCTTCGCTTTCTTCTTGCCTTTTTCCGGTGCAGGTTCGGCGTCTTCGTTCCAGAAGCGGTGCCCGGTGCGATGGATGAAGACGTCTTCCAAAGTGGGCTTGCTTACGCTCAGCGACTGAATCTCTCCGGGGAAGGCTTCGACTACGTCGGGGACGAAGCGATGTCCGTTTTCAATTTCGATACGGACCTGCTTGTCCATGACGGTGGCATCGACATGAAACTTTTCGCGGATGCGGTCGGCTAAAGTCTGCGGGTCGCGCGCTTCGAGCAAAATCACATCGCCGCCGATCTCGCGGGTCAGGGCTTCGGGTGTTCCCAGCGCAACCAGATTACCTTCGTTCAAGATCGCCAGGCGGTCGCAACGTTCGGCCTCTTCCATCAGGTGCGTGGTGACGATGACGGAGACGTGCTCCTGATCGCGCAAGATCTGTAAGTATTGCCAAAGGTCATGCCGGGCGCCGGGATCGAGGCCGGTGGTCGGCTCGTCGAGAAGCAAAACCTCAGGATGATGGAGCAGTCCTTTGGCGAGCTCGATGCGGCGCTGCATGCCTCCGGAAAAAGTTTCCACGCGATCGGCGCTGCGGTCGAGCAATCCGACGCGGGTGAGGATTTCGTTGATTCGCGTTTTGAGTTCGGGGCCGCGCAGACCGTAGAGGTGTCCCTGATGCCAGAGGTTTTCGTAGGCGGTCAGCTTGGGGTCGACACTCTGGGCTTGGAAGACAACGCCGATGTGGCGGCGCAGGGCTCCGGGCTGGCGGACGGCGTCGAAGCCGGCGATCGTGGCGCTGCCCGAGGTCGGGACCATGAGCGTCGAAAGAATGCGGAAGAGAGTAGTTTTGCCGCTGCCGTTGGGGCCGAGCAGCCCGAAGAGTTCAGCCGGGCGAACTTCAAAGGAAACGCCGTTGAGCGCGGTGCGGTCCTGATAGCGATGCACCACATCGCGAACAGCAATAATGGAGACCGGCTGGCCGGCGCCCGCAGCAGGCTGGGCGGGGGGTGCGGTGTCGATGGCGGTTGAGTTCGGGGTCACAGGCTATTCTACGCCGGGAACGGGATGATTTTCATCCGGAGGCAACGATCTAATGTCCCGGGAAACATTACGCGGCGACGGGATTCGAGCCGGGAACGCGCTCCTCGAATGCGACGGGCACGTGGCGCCACACCTGGATAGCCAGAACGATGGTTGCGGCGAGCAGCAACGCTCCCACGGCCACGTGAACGACGGTTGAAATCACCATGGGCAGTTCGGGCTGCGCGGCGTCCTTTCCCCACATCACGCGGGTGACAAAGGCGAGGAAGCCGAGGCAAAGTTGCGCGAGCATCAGGAAGAGCATGGCCACTGCCGGACGGCGGATGGCGTCCACATGCGGGTACACGGTGATGGCGCGAATGGTTGTCCAGGAAAGGACGATGGCGACCAAACCTGCGTTCACGATGTGCGGCCACCAGCTTAAGCCATGATGGCGGAACATGGCGCCGAGAAACAATTGTACGTACAGCACAAAGATCGCCAGCAGAATCAGAGTGAAGAGAGCGGGACGGCGCTGGTCGAATTCGGTGCGCGGCTGCTCTTCGACCCAGCGGCGGCCGGTGAAGACGCCAATCGCCACCGCAATACAGAAAAAAGTCTGGGCCACAAGGGCGTGCGCGCTGGAAACGATCGGGGGCAGAAAGAATAATACCGTCAGTCCGCCGAGGATGCCTTGCACGATGACGGTCCCAAGCGCGGCCAGGCCGAGAAGGCGCATCCAGCGGCGTTTTTCGACTCGCCAGGTCCACACTGCCAGGATGATAGTGAGCAGCCCCACGAATTCCGCCACCATGCGGTGAGTGTGCTCGTACTTTATGCCGCCCACCATGTGCGGGATCTTGTAATAGGAGCCGAAGCTGGTCGGCCAATCGGGGACGGATAAGCCTGCGTCATTGCTGGTGACGAGAGCGCCGGCAACGATCAGGACCAGAGTGACGCTGGCGGTGAAAATGGCAAAGCGGTGGAGTCCGCGATGGTACGGGATTTCGATGCCTTTCAGGATGGCCCCCCATGGGAACAGCGGCGTCGGCAGCGCCGCACGACGTTTCCTAAAACGCATTAGTTTAGCAGACGATTGGCTGCAGTGGGGCTTATCGGCGTTGGTGAATCTCGTCGCGATCAAACCGCCATCCGTCCGAATGACCGCTACCGGACAGACGCTCGAATTCCGCGATCCATTCCTCTGCGTCGGCTCCAGACCGCCCTTGCGAAGTCCGGAACAGTCGATTGATCACCTTGACGAGGGCGACGGCCTTCTCGCGGACGTGCGCAATAACACCGATGGCCATGGAGATCTTCATCGACTCATCATACGCGAACTTGAATAAGCCGAGCACAGCAACGCATCTCTACGGCCGCGGCTGTTCCGCCCCCGCGGCCACGCTCTGCGACTCCATCGCCTGAATAATGGCGTCGGCGAATTCCGAGGTGCTGGCGCTGCCGCCTACGTCGCGGGTCAGTTTGGTGCGGTCGCGGTAGACCTCGTCGATGGCGTTGCGGATTTTCCAGGCAGCGTCGGCTTCGCCTAGATGGCGCAGCATGAGCAGGGCAGATCGCAGCACCGCGGTCGGATTGGCGATATTTTTGCCGGCGATGTCGGGCGCGGAACCGTGCACCGCTTCAAAGATGGCGCATTCGTGGCCGAAATTCGCGCCTGGAACCAGGCCGAGTCCGCCGACCAGCCCCGCGCACAGATCGGAAATAATGTCGCCGTAGAAATTCTCCAGCAGCAGCATGTCGTACTGGTAGGGATTCATCACCAGTTGCATGCAGGTGTTGTCGACAATGTGCTCGCCGTAGGTGATCTCGGGATATTCTTTGGAGACGGTGCGCGCACAGCGCAGAAACAAGCCATCGGACAGCTTCATGATGTTGGCTTTGTGGATGCAATGAATCTTCTTGCGTTGGTTTTTGCGGGCATGCTCAAAAGCGAAACGCGAGATGCGGGTGGAAGCTTTTTCGCTGATCACCTTGATGCTCTCCACCACGCCCGGGACAACTTCATGCTCAATGCCGGAATACAGTCCCTCGGTATTTTCGCGCACCACGATCAGGTCGATGCCCGGGTAGCGCGTGGGAATATGCGGCAGATTGCGTATAGGCCGGAAGTTGGCGAAGAGTTCGAAGCGCTTGCGCAGCTCGACGTTGATGCTGGAGAAGCCGCCGCCGATAGGCGTAGTCACCGGACCCTTCAGTCCGACGCGGGTGCGCTCGATCGATTCGCTGAGTTCCTTGGGAATGTATTCGTGATACTTCTCAAAAGCTTCGGCCCCGGCCGCAAAGCTTTCCCACTCAAACTTAACTCCGGTGGCTTCGACCATGCGAACCGTAGCCTGAATCACTTCGGGACCGATGCCGTCGCCGGGGATGAGGGTTACTTTATGAGAAGTCATTGAATCATTTAGACATTGAATCATTTAATCATTGAATCATTTAACACCCTGCTTCGACGTGCGCAAAGATGCTCCGAAGATCTTTACCAGTTCATTGGCCTCTTTCAGCAGATCTCGGGTTCTTTCTTCGCGAACTACTCCTGTGTCGCCCAGTAGCTCCAGCCAGAATACCGTTTCGTCTGCTTCTTCAACCACTATACCCATTCTTGCTATGAACTCGGCTTGGGAACGGGCGCGACAGAAGGCTCGATAATTCGCAGCCACCGAGGTGCCGCAGCGCAAAAGCTGCTTTCCCAGAGATTGTGCGTCGGGAGAATGAGGCAGAGAACGAAAGAGATTTACGATCCGGATCGCAAAACTCTTTGTGCGCCGCTTCAACTCCGCCGCTTTGTCCAGTGAGTTCATGGAGCTATTAGATCATTTAGTCATTGAAACATTGAGGCATTGAAACATTCAGGCATTAAGTCCTTCAATGATTCAATGCCTCAATGATTCAATGCCTCAATGATTCAATGTCTCAATCAGCTTTTCCCGGCTTTGCCTTTGGACTCGGGCGTGACTTTGAGCAGATCCTTCAGCTCCGCCATAAACTCCTGCACGTCCTTAAAGTCGAGATAGACGGAGGCGAACCGTACGTACGCGACTTTGTCGTGGCGGCGCAGGCGGTTCATGATCAGCTCTCCTATTTCGCTGGTCTTGCGTTCGCGCTCGGCGGACTCGATCACGAACGACTCCGCTTCATTGACAATCTGCTCGAGCCGGCTGATGGGCACGGGACGTTTCTCGCAGGCGCGCATCAGTCCGTTGAGCACCTTCTGGCGGTCAAAACGCTCGCGGCGGCCGTCTTTTTTCACCACCATGTAAGGAATTTCGTCGATGCGCTCGTAGGTGGTGAAGCGCTTTTCGCACTTCAGGCATTCGCGGCGCCGGCGGATGGAATCGGCTTCCTTGCTCTCGCGCGAATCCACGACCTTGTCATTTTCAAACCCGCAAAAGGGGCATTTCATGCGCTTGGCTGTGCTCGAAAAGTTAAAGTCGATTGTAGCAGGCGCGTCGGCGAGTGATGGTGGATGGGCGACCATGATGGACAGACTTCCGAGTTGTCCCGTGGCACGGAACGAAGGACTGAACGCCCATCATTGCGTTGACGGCGATTTCGCGGGCTTGGTGGCCGCGACGCGAGTCTCTTTTCCGCTCACGAACACCTTCATGGAGCTCTCGCTTTCGCCCGACTCGTCGGTGTATTCGTAGGAGTCCGCTGAAACAAACTTCATGATGTACCGGGTGTGATACGGCTTCCCGGCAAAAATGCTCTCCCCAAGCCAGGTCCATACGTCGCCGTTCACGGTGCCAGTCTTGTTTTCTATTCCTCCTGAACTGTCAACTGCGTGGTATCGGTATGTTTTGGAAGTCGGATCGTAGTAGACGAAAGAAGAATCCGAGTATTTCCTTCTTCCGGGTCTATAGAGTGCCGCCTCGCAGATCACGGCGAAGCCGCCTGCCGTCCATCTGCAATCGTCAGTGCCACTGAATTTCATCGCTGGCGAGTTCGGCCCCATTGCCCCGGCTTTCACTTCGTCTTCCACTGTGAACCTGCCGACCATTACTGCCAGCTTCTTCACTTCCGGGCCAGGCATTGTCTGAGACTGAGCGCCAGCCGCGATTACGCTCGAAGCGCACGCCAACACAAATGAGACCAACCTTTGGGCGCCGCTCATTTGGATTCTCCTTTCAGAGGTGCCACGCATGCTAGCACAAAACGAACGGGAATCCGGAAATGCGAATGGTCGACGTTAAATCGCGATCTCACTCACAACGCCAGAACCCTCCTTGGTTGCCTTTTTCGAGATTTCAAAGATCATCACTTTCTTGATTCCCGGTACAGAACCCAAAAAGCGAGCAGGTCCGCGTATCCAGGAGTGATATGAGGCCAGCGGTAGGCTTCGCCAGCTATTCGTTTCTCAGCGCTCGCATGGGATCCACGGCAGCCGCGCGCCGCGCCGGCAGCAGGGCAGCGAGAAATGCGGCCAGCAACAGCACCGCGGTACTGGCAAAGATGACGACTGGATCGCCGACTTTGGTTTGGTAGAGCAGGCTGCCGATCCATCGCGTTGCTCCAAATGCCAGCGCCAACCCAGCCAAAATGCCTCCCACAACCGGAATGGCCGCCTGTCGCATGACCAATTGCATCAACGCAGGTTTGCCTGAACCCAGGGCCACGCGGATGCCAAACTCCTGCTCGCGCATCGATACGGAGTACGCCAGTACCCCGTAAACCCCGAGCACTGCCAGCAACAAAGCGGCCGCGCCAAAGCTTGACAGCAGCATTGCCTGAAAGCGCTCCGTCGCGACCGAGTCGTTGACCTGATCGTCCAGCGATTTCAGCGTCGGAATAGCAACCTGCGGATCGATGTTCCAAATCGTGCGGCGAATCGAATCCGCCAGCGCCGGGGTCGGCTGCGGGCTGCGGATGAAGAAAAACGCTCGCCACCACGGATTTTGCCAGTATGGCACGTAGACCATGCTGGCAGTCTGCTTCAAATCGTTGATGCGGGCGTCCGCTACCACGCCGACGACGGTATAGGTCGTTTCGCCGCCAACTTCGAAGACCTTTCCGACAGGATCCTCTCCCGGCCATGCCGCCCGCGCCGCCTGCTCAGAGATGAGCGCATTGGTCGGATGATTCTGGTCGGAAGCCTGCAAATCACGGCCCGCAAGAAGGGGTATCTTCAGCGTGCTGGCATAGGACGGACTCACCCAGCGTATGTTGGCGTCGGGTTCTTGCCCGAGGGGTACGGGATGGTCCGACCGGACGATACTGCTGACCCAGGTCTCGCCGGCGA
>Ga0074044_10004619_pt1 | contig 11353 bp, 8 predicted proteins | sample BogForMeECP23OM1_FD_94443 | JGI IMG/M metagenome (GOLD analysis project Ga0074044, IMG submission 94443) | Bog forest soil microbial communities from Calvert Island, British Columbia, Canada - Bog Forest MetaG ECP23OM1 | ecosystem: Environmental > Terrestrial > Soil > Wetlands ...
GATTCAGCCCTCGATCAAGAGGCGCGACTACGCGGCACCAGCGTCTACTTCCCCGACCGCGCCGTCCCCATGCTGCCGCTCGAGCTTTCGACCGATGTCTGCAGCCTGCGCCCGCACGTTGACCGGCTCGTGCTCTCCTGCATCATGAAGATCGATCATCGTGGCGAGATCCTTAGTTATGAGTTGAACGAAGGCATCATGCGCTCTGCCGAGCGCATGACCTACACCGACGTGAACGCGGTGCTCGAAGGCGATGCCGGCACACGCAAACGTTACGCAAGCCTGGTTGGAACTTTTGAGATGATGCGCGACCTCGCCCTCATTTTGAATCGCAAGCGCGAGCGCCGCGGCTCCATCGACTTTGATTTGCCCGAACCCGTCATCGAATTCGATGAATTTGGATTAATGAAAAGCATTACGCGTTCGGAGCGCAACATCGCGCATCGCCTGATTGAGGAATTTATGCTCTCGGCCAACGAATGTGTAGCCGGATATCTGGAAAACAAACGCGTCGCTTCGCTCTACCGCATTCACGAAAAGCCCGATGCCAAGCGGGTGTACGATTTCGAAGTTATCGCCGCAGCCTTCGGATATTCGCTGGGTGTGGGCGCTCTACCCATTCAGCGGCTGCAGTTCAAGTCCGACCGTCGCGCCAGCTACGGGACGGGCAAGCGTCCGCGTGAGATTGAAATCCCGAAAGAAGTTCATATTACGCCGCGCATGTATCAGAAGCTGACCGAGAAAATCGCGGGCAAGCCGGAGGAACGAATTCTCTCCTACCTGATGCTGCGTTCATTGAAGCAAGCACGATATTCAGAAGAGAACCTGGGACACTTCGCGCTGGCGGCGACAACCTATACGCACTTCACCTCGCCAATCCGCCGTTATCCCGACCTGATCGTCCACCGCATTCTGAAAGAAGTATTACGCGACTCGTCGAACGATGATGATCGTGTGGCGCGGGCGCCCTCGCCCGCGAAAGATGCGGACGCCGCGCCTTCCCCCTGGTCAAAACGCCGAGAACACACTCCACCTCAACCTCTCGGCGGCCCGATCTCCCTTGAAGAGCTTCACGAGATCGCCGAGGAATCCAGCCGATCGGAACGCCGCGCCGACGAAGCGGAACGCGACCTGATGGAATGGAAGAAGGTCAAGTTCATGGAGGACCGGGTCGGCGAAGATTTCGACGGCCTGATCATCAGCGTGACCAAGTTTGGATTCTTCGTCGAGCTCACGGATCTATTTATCGAAGGCCTGGTCCCGCTTGACTCGTTAACCGACGACCGCTATACCTACCACGAAAACACCCGCGAGATCATCGGCCAGCGCAACCGTAAGATCTACAGCCTGGGGCAGAAAATACGCGTACTAGTGGATCGTATCGACCCCGTGGAAAAGAAAATCCAGTTTGCCGTTTTCGAAGAAAAACCACAGCGCCCTGCAAAGCGCAAACGGAGGTAGTCCGAGATCAGTGGAGAACGGGCGTCCCCGCCCGTCCCAATTTTTCGATCCGGATAAAACGGTCCAAGCGAAACTGCGCCTGCTAGTGTAAAATTCCTAAGTCAACCCCATCCGCTGCGGCTGCCTTGAGCAGCGGGTCTCCTATCCGTCGGGACGTGGCTCAGCCTGGTAGAGCACTCGCTTGGGGTGCGAGGGGTCGGCAGTTCAAATCTGCCCGTCCCGACCATTTACTTTCCTACGCTGCGACGCAAGGTCCTTCACTTCGTTCAGGATTTCGCCAGCGGACTCCCGCTTCGCTCACGCCCGCTAATCGGCTCAACTTGGGGTGCGAGGGGTCGGCAGTTCAAATCTGCCCGTCCCGACCAATGAATCTATATTGTCCCATGCCTACTCCGCCGATGATGAAATCGTGCGAAGTTCACTATCAACAACAGATGAATGTTCAGGTTCTGTAAAGTAATGTAAAACCCGAGTGGATTGTGCTCCGGCGGGTTTATCTTTTAGAGATTCAAGACAAACGTGAAAGATCCGAACGGATTGGGGACCTTCGTTGCTTCTGCGTTTCTCATTATTGTTCGTCCTTTGTTATTCTAAAAGGACTCCGTTTCACAGAACCTGCGAACGCCAGAACTGAGTATTATCGCTTCGCAGAATAACTGCGGCTTCTGCCCGCGAGCGGGGCTTGATTTACGGGAGATATATTCGTTTGAACAGTTTTGTGACCCGCTCCGTTGTTTGCTTTGTTCTTGCAAACTTGCTTTTGCTCACTTCGGCTGCCCAGCAGACGCCGCCTCCCAACCCGCCTGCATCTCAGCAGACCCCACCCGCGGACAAGAGTCAGAACGCTCAAGACCCGAAGGCTCCAGACAAGAATCAGAGCGGCACTTCGAATGACCGGCTTTTCTTCGCCTTGCCGAACTTCCTGACCTTGGAGAATGGTGGTAACGTTCCGCCGCTCACCGTCGGGCAGAAATTCAAGGTAGTAGCTCGCGGCTCTTTCGACTACATCCAGATACCCTGGTACGCTTCCCTCGCCGGCATAAGCCAGGCTGAAAACAGCGAACCGGGCTACGGACAGGGTGCCGAGGGTTACGCAAAGCGTTTGGGAGCAGCCTTTGCCGACGGCACCATTGAAAACTTTATGACCAGTGCTATTCTTCCCTCCGTGCTCCACCAGGATCCTCGTTTTTTTCAGAAGAGCCAGGGTGGATTTTTGCATCGCACTGAATACGCGGTCAGCCGCATCTTTGTCACCCGCACCGATTCCGGCCATCAGCAATTCAACTTCTCTGAGATTTTCGGCAGCGCGGCGGCTGCCTCCATTGCCACCTACAGCTACCATCCCCAAGCCGATCGCACTTTGTCCAACACCGCCAGTGTCTGGGGGACGCAGGTAGGGTATGACACGATAACCTATGTGGTGAAGGAATTCTGGCCTGACATTCGGCGCAAGCTGAGCAAGAAAAAAGCTGCACCCTCTGACCTTAGTCCGTAGTCTTCCGGCTTCCTGAATTACAATCGCTCGCAGTCCCATTCCGCCAAGAGCAGGAGCGCCCGCATGTTTCAACCCGATCTGCTGCAGGAGAAGCGCATTCTCATCACGGGCGGAGGCACGGGTTTGGGCAAAGGCATGGCCCATCGTTTTCTGGAACTGGGCGCTATGGTTTACATCTGCGGCCGCCGTCAGCAGGTTCTATCCGAGGCGGAGGCCGAACTGAGCCGCGCGGCCCCGAACAAGATTCGATCTCTGCCCTGCGACGTCCGCGATCTGCCGCGCGTGGAACAGATGATCGAGGCCATTTGGAAGGACGGCCCGCTCGATATCCTGGTGAACAACGCTGCCGGCAACATCCTTGCCCGCACTGAAGAGCTGTCCCCCGGAGCGTTTGAAGCCGTTCTGGGAATCGTGCTCATGGGCACGATTAACGCTACCATGGCCTGCGGACGCCGATGGTTGCAAGCTTCCCACCCGGGAGTTGTGCTGAATATCGCCGCAACCTATACGTCGAGCGGTTCAGCTTATGTCGTACCGTCCGCTATGGCGAAGGCCGGAGTCGTTGCCCTGACCCGCAGTCTCGCCGTGGAATGGGGAGACCGGGGAATCCGCATGAACGCGATCGCTCCCGGGCCAATTCCCACTGAAGGAGCCTTCTCCCGCCTGCTTCCACGGCCAGAGCTAGAAAAATTCGCTCGCGAGAGAAATCCCCTCCGCCGCTTCGGCACCGTCGAAGAGTTGGCGAATCTCGCCGCATTCCTGGTGAGCGATGGATCGAGCTACATCAACGGCGACGTGGTTGTGATGGACGGCGGTGAACAACTGCAAGGAGCAGGAGAGTTCAGCGCCTTAGGTAGATTACTCACCGAGGACGATTGGAAATCGCTCAAACCACGCAAGCCCTCTAAGACTGGTCAGTGAGTAACTGTTGGGGAGTTGCGCCACACCTCCACTGGCCTTCGCTTTAATACCCATGCGGTGACGGCATCACCAGCCACTTCAGCAGCATGTTCACTATCGTGAGCACGATCCCGCCCACGAACGCCGCCCCAAAGCCGTTTATATGAAAGCCAGGCACAAACGCCGAGGCGAGTTCGAGCATGATGGCATTAATCACAAACCAGAAGAGTCCCAGGCTGAGGATGGTGAGCGGGAAGGTGATGATCTTCAAAAACAGCCCCAGCGTCGCGTTGACCAGCCCGATTACGATGGCGGCTATGAGTGCAGCAGCCGCACCGTTCACATAAAAGCCCGGCACTACGCGCGACGTAATCCAGACCGCCAGCGCGCTCACGACCCAGTGCAAGAGCATTCGGAGCATGGAAATATCCTCCCGACTGCAAAACAGACTATAGAGCGACCGACCCAAACCTAGCAACGACCAATAATGCAGGCGCGGACGTCCTCGCCCGTTCGGCGGTGAAACGGGCTCTTCTAAGCGCTTTAGAAACAGTTTAATGAGTGCGTTTTGCCGGCAAAACTTGAACGCCCTAAAGTTATCTGCAGCACTGCCGATAATCCCTGATAACGGTAGGTTGAGGGAGGAATTAACATGGCAACTCCGATTTCGGGGGGAACCGCTTTGGACTTTGGCGCCGCGTCGCAAGCTATTGCAGCGCAACCACAGACGACAGCCGCAGCCGCGCCTGTCAGGCAACCAGCCAAAATTGAGGACACAGTCAAGCTTTCGGATCAGGCCCAAGTCCGGCTTTTGAAAACGCAAGGTCAGACAGTTTCAGCAATCTCCGTCATCACCAGCTTGTCTACGCAAGCAGTAGATAGCTACTTGGGGATAGCGCAGGCACCAACTCCAACCGTCACCACGAGCAATAAGTAGGTTCAGATCGGCATGGCCCTGGCGGGCGTCGAAATAAGCGGATGCGTTCGGCCCTTGGGGGAGGACCGATCTCACTGGGCGCCCGCCGCGGCCTTACTCTCCATTCTCTCAAAGACATCTTCAGCTCGCCGCAGAGCTTCCTGCACGTTCGCGCAGATGTTTTCGTGTCCGATGACGTCTTCAAACTCGGCTTGCTGGATGAGCTGCGCGGGCTGTTCCCGGGCGCCGCAGAGGATCAACGTCCGCTTGGTAGCATGCAGTTCCCGCGCCACTTCCTCCAGTGCGAATAACCCGGTCGCGTCGATTGCAGTCATGTTGCGCAGACGCAGAATGACGACTGGCGGCAACTCATCCATTTTCTCAATGATGGTCGAGACTTTATCCGTAGCTCCAAACAGGAACGGCCCGTGAATGCGGAAAATAGTCGCATAATACGGAATGTCTTTGTCCTGCAGGATGTGTACGCGCCCGTCTTCGACGTAGTCGTCCGTGACCTGAGACACAGTCGTAGTCTTCGCCACCCGCCCAATAAACAATAACGCTGCCAGAATCATTCCCGCCTCGACCGCAACCGTGAGGTCGGCAAACACAGTGAGCGCGAATGTAACCAGCCAGACGCTGATATCGGTCTTGGTCAGCTTCAGCAGCTGCGGGATTTCCCGCCATTCGCCCATGTTGTAGGCGACCACCAGCAAAATCGCTGCCAGCGAAGCCATTGGAATAAAACTGGTCAGAGGTGCGGCAAACAGAAGCACGCAGACCAAGGTCAGCGCGTGAATCATTCCGGCGACCGGCGTCTTAGCTCCAGCGCGGATATTCGTCGCCGTGCGCGCAATCGCGCCCGTGGCCGGCAGCCCCCCAAACATGGGCGAAACAATGTTGGCCACACCCTGCGCCATCAGTTCGACGTTGGGATTGTGATGGTCATTGCTCATGCGGTCCGCCACCACCGCCGACATCAGCGACTCAATCGCGCCCAGCATCGCCACCGTGAAAGCGGAGCCAAGCAGGCCGTGAATGAGATCGGTGCGGAAGTGCGGAATCGCGAAGTGGGGAAATCCGCTCGGAATGCCCCCGAAACGTGTGCCAATAGTTTCGACCGGAAGTTTGAGTGCGACGACCGCGACCGTGCCCACGACCATCGCCACGATCGGTCCGGGAATGCGGTTCGAAAGGGCCCGGCATATCAGCAGCGTCAGCAGCGTAACACTGCCGAGAACCGTTGCCGCGTATGACAGAGTATGAAAATTGGCTGCGAAGCTTTCCATGCGCAGCCAGAACTCGCCTGGAACTTTGCTGATGTGCAATCCAAAGAAATCTTTGATCTGTGTGCTCGCGATCAGAACCGCAATTCCATTGGTGAAACCGATCACGATGGGCCGCGGGATAAACTTCACGGCCGTGCCCATACCTGTTACTCCAAGAATGATAAGCACAACCCCGGCCATCATGGTGCACATGAACAGTCCGTCCACGCCATGCACCGCGACAATTCCCGCGATCACCACTACAAACGCGCCCGTAGGACCGCCGATCTGCGTCCTCGAACCGCCTAATGCCGAAATCAAGAATCCAGTCACCACTGCGCAATAAATTCCCGCCTGCGGCGTGAGCCCGGACGCTATAGCAAAGGCCATAGCCAGCGGCAGCGCCACTAATCCGACCGTCACCCCCGCAATCAGGTCGCGCAGAAACTTGCTTAGACTGTAATCGCGCAGGCTGAGAACAGACGCGGGAAACCAGCGCTCTTCCAGGTCTGCAGTCAACAACGTCGTGGCCAGAGATCATCCTCCATAAACAGTTGATTATGACAGCCGCATGCTCCGGCATTCAATGAATAATGCCGCACGGAGGTGCTACGACGATCCTAATTTGGCAAATCGGCGCGCGACGATTTGCACTATGCCACGACCTCACTCCCATCCCGCCGCATCAATTCGCTTTCCTGTCTGCAAATAGTGATTGATCGCCGCCTCCCAGCTTTGCATCTTGTGCCGAAACCATTTCTGATCGTAACGTTCGACCTCCCGATTCCCTTCAGCCGATAGCCCGGTGTACGTATATTGGATCAGCGCGCTGGTGTGCCCCAACACTCCAGAGCTATTACTGAGACAGATCGTGATCTGTGCTGCCACTAACCCTGGATTCACCCAGGCAAATCCAATGCGGAAGGATGCTGGATCGTAATCAGTGACCACCCAGATGGTCTCAGTGCGGTCTTCGTTCGGTGTGATGAAGACGCAACCGCACTCGGCGACTCCCGATTCCGAGTAAATCAAACGATACTGCCATCCCGGAACCCAATCCGCCTCGCGCACCGGACATAGCAGCGGGAAAACTTTTCCCGGCGGAGCCGCATTGTTCTGGGTGTATTCGAGAATGGCACGCTTGCCTTGAAACTCCGACATAGTTTCCTCCAAAAAGAATGGCCCGCGCCTGGGGCGCGGGCCTGAACTCGTGACCAAAGCAAAAGGCCGGACTGATTACTCAATCCGGCCTTCGCCCTGAACTGAGTTTCTCACATACTTTGCTGCTCTGCAACCGGGTGTCTGGTGTCCTCATTCCTCCGCTGGGCCTAGAACAGATTCCACAAGAACTGGTTATACACATCGTGGTGATACTGCACTTCCGGGGCCTTCACGAACGTTCCCAGCAACCGCGGACAGCGATCGGCTGAAGCCTGCTTCAAGTCTGCGTAGCGGGTCTTCACGTCCTCGCCCAGCAGTTTTGTCGTCCAATCCGCATTGCGGAAATTCGCCAGCGCGTCATAAATGTTATCCGGCAAATAGCGCTGCGCCTGGCGCAGGTTCTTTATCTTGGCCGTGTCGCCGTCGAGGCCAGTCTTGAAGATCGACAACATGACCAAGTAGGGATTGGCGTCCGGCGCAACCGAGCGGACTTCCACCCGCATACTCCTCTCGTTGCCGATGGGAACCCGAATCATGGAGCCGCGATCCACGGGCGATGCTTTGAGTTGGTTCGGCGCCTCAAAGTGCGGGTCCAGCCGGCGATAGGCATTAACGCTGGCATTGAACAGCAGGCACAGATCGTTGCCGTGAGTGAGAATGCGATCGATAAACTCCCAGCCCATTTTGCTCAGCTTCTCTTCGCCCTTCGCATCCCAGAACAAATTCTTCCCGCCCTTGCTGATCGACACGTTGGTGTGCATCCCGCTGCCATTCACGCCCACCACCGGCTTAGGCAGAAAGGACGCGGTGCAACCCATCTTGGTCGCCACTTGCCGGCAAATCAGCTTGTAAAGTTGGATCTGGTCGGCCGCAGCCACCACTTCCCCATAGCCATAGTTGATCTCGAACTGCGAGGGCGCGACTTCGGGGTGATCCTTTTCGTTCTGGAAACCCATGCTGCGCTGCACTTCCGCCGTGGTATCGATGAAGGTGCGCAACACATCGCCGGGCAGCGAATGATAGTAGCCTCCAGTGTTCACGTACTCGAATTTTCCAGTTTCGTGATAACGTCGCTCCGCGTCCGGCCCCTGAAACAGGAAGCCTTCGATTTCGTTGGCTGCATTCAGCGTGTAGCCATTCTTCTTGTACAGCCCTTCCGCATAAGTCTTGAGAATGCCGCGGATGTCGGCACTATAGGGTGTACCACCCTTGTCGATCACATCCCCAAAGACCAGCACCTTGCCCGGTCCGAACACATCGGCAGGCCCCCAGTAGAAAGCCCCCCAGTCGATTCCGAGGCGAAGGTCGCTTTCCCGCTGGGCGGTGAATCCGCGAATCGAAGACCCATCAAAAGTGAGATTGTCCCAGCTCTTGATCAGAAATTTCTTGTCATAATCCAGCATGTGCAGACGGCCTTCCAGGTCGCTGAACAGCACGGTCACGGCCTTGATCCGTTTCTCGCCGCTTAGATATTCAAGCCGCTCCTCTTGAATTTTATGAGTGGCAACCCGATTCTGGCGCTGCTCCTTCGCGCTCAAATTCATCTCTTCCAGTTCGTCGTATGGAATGGCCAAAAAATTTCGCAGTTCAGTAGGCATGGATCTCCTTATAAGTTTTGCAACAAGACTCAGGTGTGTTTCGGGGGATGATCAGAACTAGCTAGGGTATCGCGGAGCCCCACCCCCTGCCAATCAAAAAAGCTTATGAGCCAGATCAAAGGAATCTATCCGGCAGTTCCTGCGCCAGACAGCCGCCTTCGGCTGTCCGGTCGAGCAAAGCTCGACTGGTTCTTCGACCACAAGGCCCGCGGCCTCTGTACAATCTCTAAATCTTGGCTAGCGTCAAAGGATTCACGCAATGGACATAATACTCAACGACGTCGAAACCAGAGTGCTCGGCTCGCTGGTAGAAAAAGACGTCACCACGCCGGACTATTATCCGCTTTCGCTGAATGCCCTGGTTAACGCTTGCAACCAGAAGAACAACCGCGATCCAGTGATGAATCTCGACGAAGAGGCCGTACGGCAGGCGCTAGCCACTCTCCAGGAAAAACGTCTTGCCGGCCCGACCAGCAGCGCCGACAGCCGTGTCACCAAGTACGAGCATCGTCTGCAGGAAGCCTTCAACTTCACTCGGGGAGAAACCGCCGTCCTCTGCGTCCTGCTGTTGCGCGGCCCCCAAACTCCCGGCGAACTCCGCGGTCGCACCGAGCGCATGCATCGCTTCGAAGACCTCACCGAAGTGCACTCCACCTTGCAGCGCCTCATGCAGCGCGACCCGCCGCTGGCCAGAGTTCTGCCCAGACAACCCGGAACCAAAGAAGCCCGCTACAAGCACCTGCTAGCCGGGGACACGGAAGACGTGCCAGATGTCGCGTGGGCGCCCACACCCGCGTCCGTCCGCAGCAACTCAGCCGAGGCCGACCGCATAACCCGCTTAGAGAATGAACTAGCCAATCTCAACAAAGAAGTCGCCGACATCAAACAACAATTCGCCAGCTTCCGAAAGCAGTTCGAGTAGGCAAAATTTCTGTCGGACATCTCTGGGACCTGTGTGGGACCGGGTCGGAGCCTGCCCTGAGCGGAGTCGAAGGGACCCGTCAGATGCGCAGCACCGCCAGACTTAGCTGAGAACTGATAGCTGAGAGCTGACAGCTTGCCTTTCCATCATCTCCGAAACCGTCACGAATTCATATCCTTCAGACTTGTACCGTGTAATCAGTCGATCCGTCGCAATTACGCTTTGCGAGCGGTCCGCCCCAAAGGTTAAATGACCGCCATCATGCAACAGAATCACATCCCCGCCGCGAACCTGCTGCGTGACTCGGCGCTCAATGTACTCGGCCGGTTTTCCTTTCCAGTCCCAGCCAGTGACGCTCCACATCACCGGCTCCAGCCCCAGCGTTCGCGCGATGCGCAGAGTACTCGGCCGGCGTCCACCAAATGGAGGACGGAACAGCCGCGAATGCTCTCCCACCGCATCCGTCAATGCCTGCTCGCAATCCAGTAATTGTTCTCTTGTCTGCCGGGCGGAAACAAAGATCAGATTGGGATGGCTGAAAGTATGATTGCCGACAACATGTCCAGCCTGCGCCAACTCACGCACGATGTCCGGCCTTTGCCTGACGTAGCGTCCGATAAGAAAAAAAGTTGCTCGCACATTGTGCCGGGCAAGAACTTCCAGCAGACGAAAAGTGTGCGGGTCGTTGGGGCCATCGTCATAAGTCAGCGCCAGTTGCCTGGTTCCAGCCTTCAGTCCGGTAAACGTCCGCCCATACCACTGCCCCCTCGGCGCCATGGACTGATAGCCCGAAGCAACAGCCGCGACGGCAAGACCGGCCCCGAAGGCAAACCCACCCATAATGCCGCGATTGTAAATCGTTTCTCTGTGCCTCGGTGTCTCGGAGGTGAAATAGGGGTTACTCTTCCCTCAATTGCGCTCGAAGCTCAGCCGGGATATCCTGCCATTCGAAGCCCGAGCCCTCTAGCCCATGGCCAATCTTTTCGAACTGCCCCGCTACATTGCCGTGGAAGGTCCCATACGCGTCGGAAAAAGCACGCTGACGCGGATTTTGGCGGAGCGTCTGAACGCGCAGCGCGTCATGGAAACCGAGGACAACCCCTTTCTGCGCGCCTTTTACAACGGCGAACGCGGCGCCGGATTCCAGGCGCAGTTCGCCTTTCTCATCCGCCGCTTCGAACAGCTCCGCGCCCTCGACCTCGGACCACGCTCCCAGAAATCGGTGGTCACGGATTTCGTCTTTGAAAAAGACAAACTTTTCGCCTGCCTCAACCTTAGCGACCAGGAACTCGAAACCTACAATCGCTATTACAACTATTTTCGCGAGCAACTCCCCACGCCCGACCTGGTGATTTATTTGCAAGCCACTCCCGAAGTTCTGAAAAAACGTCTGAAGAAAAAGAACTCACCTGACGAGAAGGCGATCAACGAAGAATACCTCGAAGAAGTGATCAAGGCCTACGAACACTTTTTCTTTCACTACACCTCATCCGACCTGCTGATCGTGAATACGTCCGAGATTGATTTCGTCGAGCGTAACGAGGACTTGCAAGAACTGCTGCGAAAAGTTTCCGCTCCGATCAAGGGAACCCAGTATTTCCTGCCGCTGGGGAATCAGGACGCGGCCAGCGC
>Ga0074044_10004620_pt1 | contig 11350 bp, 8 predicted proteins | sample BogForMeECP23OM1_FD_94443 | JGI IMG/M metagenome (GOLD analysis project Ga0074044, IMG submission 94443) | Bog forest soil microbial communities from Calvert Island, British Columbia, Canada - Bog Forest MetaG ECP23OM1 | ecosystem: Environmental > Terrestrial > Soil > Wetlands ...
CGTGAGGATCAGGGTATTGCGGTTGAGCAGGCCCATCCCGCCGAACAGCCGGTACGTCGCCACGTGCATCGCGCTTACGAACCGAATCATCTGATGAGTGAATGGGTCTACTTTCATTTGATGATGATCCGCCTGCGCGCGCGGATAGCCGGCCGACGGCGGTCATACTCCTGTTCTGGCGTTACTTCCGTCCCGGCCTTACTTACGTCTCGGGCGCGTTGGCGCGGCGGCGCCCAACGCCGCTCCCACTGCATTGCCAAGCGCGACGACGACGGCAAACGACATCGTTGGCATTCGCTCCGTGGTCATGAATTGCCGGGCGCCTTGAAGCCGTACTCGCGCACCGTGTTGCAGACCTGGATTTTGTACTCGGAGTAGTACTTGCTGCGTCCGCGTTCCTGCGCGATGAGATGCTCCGGATGCTCGCGCCACGCTGCCAGCGCCTGCTCGGTTTCGAACTCGATCAGGACTAGTTGCTCGCCGTCGTCCGCCGCATACTCTTTGACCGACGCGAAGCCGGGCATCTTCTGCACGATCGCGACCAGCTTCGACACTTCTGCGCCGTATTCCTTGCCGACGCCTGGCTGCAGGCGGTGTTTTAAAATGGTGACGACCATTGCGAGCCCTCCATTCGTGCTGGCGGTATTCCACCCGGGATTTCTATTTTCAATTCTGATTCACAGTCGCACCAACACTGGCCGCATTACAAACGCAAAGCTCGGGCCCAAGCCAAGTAGGAACATTTATGAAAACTTGGTACCGTCACGAAGCCACAAAGGAGGAACAACATGATTGATCTGTACTTCTGGCCAACTCCTAACGGGAAAAAAATTACGATCCTGCTGGAGGAAGCCGGCATCCCTTATAGCATCAAGGCGATCAATATCGGACGCGGCGATCAGCTGGCTCCCGACTTCCTGAAGGTCTCACCCAACGGCCGGATGCCGGCGATTGTGGATCACGAGCCGAAAGGCGGCGGTGCGCCCATCGCCATCTTCGAGTCAGGCGCCATCATGGAGTACCTGGCCGAGAAGAGCGGGAAGTTCTGGCCGCAGGAACCGCATCAGAAATACGAAGTCACACAATGGCTCTATTGGCAGATGGCCAACCAAGGGCCCAAGATGGGCGAACAGGGGCACTTTCGACGCGCCTCGCAGAATCCAAAAAACGGCGATCAGGCGTATGCACTGCTGCGCTTCGATAATGAAGTGCATCGAATCTATGGAGTGATGAATCTGGGCCTGCATAAGAAGCGTTACCTAGCGGCGAGCCAGTACACGATCGCCGACATGATTAGCTATCCGTGGGCGACAACCTAGCAGAACCGAAATATCGAGCTCAACGAATTTCCTAACGTCAAGCGGTGGCTTGACGAGATCGGGGAGCGACCGGCAGTAAAAAAGGCGATGGCGGCGGGCCCCGAGTATCGCGAAGACCCCGCGACGATCACGCCCGAGGAGCAGGCGCGGCGCTCCAAGCTGCTGACTCATCAAAGCGCGCAAGCGGTGCCTAAGGAATGGGCGTAGCGGGCGCGAGCCGCTCGTGCCGGACCGAGAGCCATCAGCGCGGCAACTATCCCGCCGCCTGTCACTGCGCGCGCCTGTCCTAAAATAACTTCGTAGCACACCGTGGTGCTCGCACGGCGTCGAGTAGTCGCATCGCCCGATCTGAACCCCGTCGGGACGGGATCGAAGTCAAGCTCGAGCATCGTCTCCGTATCTATCGCGCACCGGCGGTTAGCGACAAGGTCGAGCGCGATTTCGGTAGTTTCAGGATCATTATGAAATGCAGCCTTGTCTCTGAGCCGCTCCCTTTCGCGGCCCAAGTTCAGCCCAAGTCGGGGAATTGCACTTTTGTTCATTGTCGAATTCCACGAGCCACGAACTGTAGATCCATTGCGTCGGCTGGCACCGTCGAGAACACATCCCCTAGAATGTCGGACACCGAGAACTCCGTGATGGAGGGCGGCAGAGGAACTTATCGAAGAGTCAAGCTGTTTCCATAGTTTCACCGGACCTTATAACTACTCATCGCTTAGTCCGCTGCTTCGAGATCGCGCTTCGCCGGAGCCACCACCTCGGCGATGAGCGCGTCGTGCGGGTCCGGTGTACCGACGTATTCAATACGCCCAATCCGCGTGAGCAAGTGGCGCACTATTAAGCCCCTGTCGCAACAGCTTCCAGTTTGGCAAACATTTGTCCATCAAACTGCCAAATCGATCATTGTGATGACGCACGATTAAGTGCGCCATTTCATGCACGACGATGTATTCAAGATATTCCGAAGGCTTCTTGGCCAGATCGGTATTGAGGCGGATGCTGCGTGTGCCGACATTGCAGCTTCCCCATTTAGTTTTCATGCGCTGCACAAAGAACCGCTCCACCTTCAAGCCCATCACCTGCTCCCACCTGGCGATCAATGACGGCACGGCCTTCTTGATCTGCTCGCGATACCATTGCTCCACGAGGGCCTGCTTGTTCTTGTCATGAGTACCTGGACGCAACCGAAAAACCATCTGGCTGTGTTTCAATTCGATTGACGGCGTCTCGTCGCATTCGACCACTTTGAGGAGGTAGCGTTTTCCCCAAAACGTAGTGGCTTTCGCGATCCAGATATTCGCGCGGCGTCTCGCGTTCCTGCCCCCTGATCTTCGTCTGATGACGCTTGATCCATCCCAACTTGGAAATGGTGAAAACGCGGATAGTGTCGAGGCTCATACGCGACGGGGCCGAGATTCTCACTCGGCCAGTCGGTGGATAGACGCTGAGATGGATGTTCTTGATGTCCTTCAGAACCACATCTACAGCGATGTCGCCCAGCTTAAGCTGCGTGACCATCAGTATTCCTTCTGCGCTTTGATTATGAGGAAGATGCGCTCGACCTCGGCCTCATTACCCAACAGCGGCAACAGTGCGGCCTTGATGGTGTTCTCTTTCGGTTGATACCCGCGCCAACCATCTGGCCGCGACTTCTTGACCGTTTCGTCAATCTTCACCGCCAGCTCTTCATTCTGGTTGAGGTTGTTGTAAAGGGCGCGCTTCCCCGGCGTGTTCAGCTGTACCGGCGTATCATCCGCCTGCCCAGCCTCCACCTTTTTGGCCAGCTCGGCGATGCGCTTCAAATACTCCTCATACTCGATGGCCCTGGCCTTCCTTGCCGCGATTATCTCGTCCAGAAGCGCCGACATCTTTTGATAGAAAGCCGGATCGTTCAGGTGCTCCTTGATGATTTTGCTGCGGACGTTGTTCTCGATCGTCTCGGCAATGGCGTTCTTGTTTCCCCTCAAGCCACCGAGCTGGGTGGCGATCGCATTGGCAATGCCTGTCTTCACGATCAGATCCAGCAGGCTCATGTTGTCGAAGGGCGAAATCTTCCGCGGCTCATCGGCCTCGATGTAGGTGTCGATAAGGTGCCGCATGTCCGCCTCGTAGGCCTTCAGGTCCAGGCTCTCTCCGCTGGCTTTGCGGACGATCTCGCGGATATCCAAGTAGTGATCGAGTTGCTGCTTGATGCGGGCGATGTCCGCACCGCTGTATCCGGCGCCTTCCAATTCATCGGCGATGTTGGCGTAGGCACGCACGAGGGTTGCGGTTGCCTTGTAGAGCGCGGCGCGTTGCGGCTCCCGCTCCTGCAAGTTTGACGGAATCTCCGTGTTGCCGCAGAAGTAGTGGATGTGTTCCAGCTCGCCCTTCGGCGGCTCCACCGGCTCGCACAGCAGGACGAGAGCTTCCAGCGCATTGTCGAAACGCTCCCGGCCCTTCTTCAGCCGGTCCTGAATCAGGACCTCCGGTTCGACTCCCCCCGCGCTGTGATCCAGTTCGGAGGTGTAAACGGCAATGGCATTCTCCACCTTCTTGAACAAGTCCTTGTAATCCACGATGTAGCCGAAGTCCTTGTCCTCGCCGTCCAGCCGGTTCGTGCGGCAGATGGCTTGGAAGAGCCCGTGATCCTGCATGGACTTGTCGATGTACAGGTAGGTGCAGGGTGGCGCGTCGAATCCGGTGAGCAGCTTGTCCACCACCACCAGCAGCTTCATGTTCGCCGGCTCTTTTGTGAAGAGGGCTTTGGCTCTCTCCTCGTAGGTCTCGGTTTTCGTCATGCCGGGCCTGGCTTCGACCTCTTTGAGCAGCTCGATGTAGGTGTTGTAGATGAACTGCTTGTCGGTCTCGGTGTTCGCGCCGACTTCCTCTTTAGTCACGTCCTTCGCCAACGGGTTGTACGAGGTCACTACCGCGCACTTGCCCTTGAGCGGTGTCTTCTGGAACAACGTGAAATACTTACACGCCTCATAAATACTTGACGCCACCAGGATGGCGTTGCCGCGCTCGCTGGAAAGGCGGGGCTTTACGCTGAAGTCGAAGACGATGTCGTTTACTACGCGCTCCATACGGGAGCGTGAGCTGAGCACGTTCTGCATCGTGCCCCATTTCTTCTTCAACTCGTCCTTCTGCCAGTCGTTCAGTCCCTTGGTCTTGGCCTCGAACCACGCGTCGATCTTGTCTTGCGAGCCGAGGTGCTGATCGATATCCCGCGCCTCATAGACGAGGTCTAAAATCACCTCGTCTTCAACTCCCTCGCTGAACTTGTAGGTGTGGATGTAGCCACCGAAGACCTCAAGGCTGGTCTCCTTGTCCGTTTTGAGCAGCGGCGTGCCGGTAAAACCGATGAAAACGGCATTCGGCATCATCGCCTTCATCGCGCGGCGGAGTTTCCCGCTCTGCGTGCGGTGGCATTCGTCCACGAAGACGAATACGTCGCCCACCGTCTTGCTGGGTTGGGACTCCAGCTCCTTGATGAACGCGTCGAAGTCGTCCACCTCTCTGCGGCCGAACTTGTGGATAAGCGAGCAGAGAAGGCGCGGCTTTGTCTGGCCGAGTTGGCTCATCAGGTCGCGGCCACTGCTAGTGCGCTTGATGGCCTCGCCCGACTCGGTGAATACCCGCTCAATCTGTTTGTCCAGCTCGTCGCGGTCGGTGATGATAGCTACGCGGGCGTTGGGGTTGTTCTCCAGAATCCACTTCGCCAAGAGCACCATGACGATGCTCTTGCCGCTGCCCTGCGTGTGCCAGATGATACCGCCTTTGTGCTCGTGTACATGCTTCTGTGCGTCCTTGATGCCGAAATACTGATGCGCGCGCGGCAGTTTCTTCACGCCGCCATCGAATAGCACGAAATAGCGCATCAGCTCGATCAGCCGCTCCTTCGCGCACATCTTGAGCAGATATTTGTCAAGCTTGAAGCGGCTGTCATCCTGTTCGTCTTCCTTCCACTTCAGGAAATACTTCTCAAGCGTGCCGATGGTGCCGTATTTCAGACCCTCGGAATCGTTGCCGGCAAGGATCAATTGCACGGTGCTGAAGAACCATTCGTTGAACTCGGGTTGCTGGTTGGAAAGATTCTGACGGATGCCATCGCCGATGCTGATGCGGCTCTTCTTCAGCTCCAGCACACCGACGGCGATGCCGTTCACATAGAGCACGAGGTCCGGCCGCCGCTCGTGGTTGCCGTGGAGCGTGACCTCCTCGGCGATGGCGAAGTCGTTCTTCTCCGACTCCTGCCAGTTGATTAGGTGAACGGTTTCCGTGGCCTTGCCCGCCTCGATCTTCACTGGCACGCCGTAGCGCAGAAGGTTATAAACGGCTTGGTTGTTGCCGTAGAGCGTGCGGCCGTGGTTGTCCGCCTCGCTGCGAAATTTGTAAATGGCGCTGCTTATCTGTGCCGGGGTATAGTCGCACTTCGTCAGGTAGGCGATGAGCAGGGCTTCCTCGATGTTACTGTTGCCGGGGCGGTCGGTCCAATCGCCGAGATAGCGGTAGCGCAGCTCATCGCGGAACAGGGCGATCACGCGGTTCTGCGTGACGCGTTCGGGTTTGTCGATGTCGCTCATTGATTACCCGCCCAATGTTCTTCGATTTTCCAAAGCGCCTGCCCTTTCAAAGACTCCCGAACGCGTGCGATCACGTCTTCGTACTGTTCTGAACTGAGCTTGGACCATCGCGTCTGGCGTGCCTTCCGCCATTGCTTCTCGTATCCACCAATATCGAGGTCGGCGAGAGTTCTCAGTAGGACGTCATCAATTGGAGGGTGCAGGTCGTGAACCCGTTCGTGCGCACTGTGTCCGCCACAGACGAAGCGGCATTTGAGATATACGTTGATAAGTTTCGCGGCCACTCCGTGAGTAAACGTCAGCCCATGTGACTTGGCCGCGTTGATGACGCTGGCCCGCCATCGCCGATGCTCTTTATTCATGTCTCCTGACGCCGGCAACTGTTCCGGCTTGGAAAAGTCAGCTTTAAAGCCAGCCACTTCAAGGATTGCCCTACCTTGTTCCACCTTAAACCGGCAGCCTTTGACCGACGCCGCTCTGCTGGCAGCCCAAGCCGCAAAAAGGTGACTATGACGTTCGATCCCGTAAGCCGTTGCACAGGGGGCGGGGGCAAAGCTGGCTTCGCTCTGTTTGGTCATACTAGCCGAATCCTCCCGGTGAGGAGTTCCTGCATCATGCCCTGCTTGAGCGCGCGGGTCTTATCACGCTTCTGTTCAAGAGTGGCGATCTCGGCATCCATGTCGGCGAGGATGCCAGCAACAGCGGATTGTTCGGCTTTTGCAAGGGGCAACTTGACCTCAAATTTGGCGAGCTCAGTCTTGCCTATTTCTAGAAAAGTGCTGCCGCCGCACAAGCTGACGAAGTCCTGCCTTTTGGTTAGCAGCAGGTAGTAGAGATACTCGACATCTACATTCCCGAATGAGACAAAATTCTTGAATCCTTGGTTGGTCGAAACAGGCATCTCATTGATGGCGCACTCACCGATTGTAGCTCGTGACGTCATCACGACCGAGCCGACCGGAATCATTTCAGCCGAGCTGCATTTCAGCCCTTGGAGAGTAATCTTTCGAGTGGTCTCTCGCAGGTATTTGTGGCCCTTCAGGGCGGTTATGTTTGTCGGCGTGCACCAGGGAATATCTCCATCCCAGAATTTTGGTTGTGTCGTGCTTGGGGTGCCCCCGCTGCGAATTTCTGCAAGTTGTTCCAGCCGCTTTACCTCCCACTCCCCGCTGAAGCCCGGCAGGCGCCTCTTGCCGGTGATCAGTCCCTGCAGGGCGCCTTGCCTCAGGTGGCGCTTCTTGGCGATCAGTTGCTCCAGCGATTCAACGAAGGTATCTGCATCGCCCAACGCCTTAACGATGGCTTCTTGTTCGGCTTTGGTGGGGGGAAGGGGGATTAGAAACTTCTCTAGGTCACCACAATTCAATCCGGGTTGCGCCCCTCCTTTGATGTAATTCTGAACCTGTCGTGCGCCGCACCAGCACGAGAGCATGTAGCGCAGTAGGGACCGCTAGCCTTAGCCCTGTCTATTGCTACTCTCGCTGTAGTCTGGGTGAGGTTTGCACCTTCGAGCCAACTGGGAACCGTAGCCACTCTACCGGTGCTGGCTCCTACGATCGTAATTAGGACGTCGCCGGTTCTTATCCGAGCGTTGGCGTATGGTTCTTCTACAGTCGGGCTGACGCGAAACAACTCGGACGGGTCGGCCCAGCCGTTTGAGTAGTCTTGCCCTCGCACCATATAGCGTCCATGAGGGTCGAATTTTCCGGGCTGAACGATTCCGTATCGAATAGATCGTGAGGTCTCTACGAGACTGCCAAGTGTCGGCAAACACCAATCCTCCGGAATCACCCCCACCTCGGTCATCTTGTAGCCAGTCTTCAGTTCCATGAGAACCCCATCCTTTCGAGGTGACAGTTCACTTTCGCCTCCAGCTCAGCGACCGTGCGGATCTGCTTGGGGATCGGGGTTTCGTAGCGTTGGGCCAGTTCTTTCACGCGCTGGGCAAAAGCGCGGCTGATGCGGTCCATCTCGCCATGGATGGCCGCATCGAGGGCGGCGAGCCATTTGTCGTCCACCACCAAGGTCCTAATCTCGGCCTCAGTGAGTTTGGGGTATCGGGCATAGGCTTTCGCATCGAGATCGGCCTCAGCGTCCTTGAGCCTCTTCTTAAGGTCGGCCTCCTGGTCGCTGAGCTCCAGCCACTTGTTGAGCACGGCGGTTTCTTGCTCGGCCTCGGGATCGCCCTTGATCTCCTTCAGGCGGACGGTGATGTTTGCCCTGTTCACCTTGTCGAGTTCGCAGAAGGCGCCTTCCTCGTCGGCGTGTTCCTCCTCCAGCTCGGTCATTCGCGCGGAGATGCTTTCTAGCTCGGCCGCAAGCTTGTCGATGGCTTCCTGCTCCTTGGCGAAGTACCGGGCGACTATGAGGGACTTGGGTACGAGATCGCAGGTCCAGCCCTTGTCCTTCTCCTTGCCCTTCTTGTCCTTCTCGATGATGCGATAGGTCTCGGCCTTCCAGCTGTCGGCGGCGATCAGGTAGCAGTCGTCTTGCATCGTCTCCGCCCAGTAGTCCATGAGGTGCTGATAGACGTCGTATTTGTCGATCAGCGGCTTGCCAACGTAATGGGCCAGTAGATCCTCGGACAGGGCGGCGATGATTTCCTTCGGATGACAACCGGCTTTCAACTGCCGCAGCATTTCGGCTCTCTTCTGTCTCCATGCGGCGAAGTGGGCGTTCATACCGGTTGTGAAAGCGACAAACTCCGGGTGCTCGTAGATGGTGGACTTGATCGCGGCCTTGTCTACGGCGAGGTCGAAGTAGCCGGGGCGGTTCGCCTTGATCAAGACTTGGCGGAGCTGCGGGCAGACGGTCCAGTAGTCGTGGAGGGCATCAACGTCGGCCGCCGGGATGCCGCCCTTCAGGTGGCCCTCGATGTCCTGGAGATCCTCGGGCGTCTGGCTGTCGATGTAGCGCGGGAGGTTGAGGTTGAAGTCGTTTTTCTCGATCTCCTCGAATGAGACCATGCGGGAGTATTTCGGGACTTCGAGCCGCTTGTTGAAGACGTCCACGATCTTGTGGATGTCCTGGGCACGGAGGCGGTTTTTGGGGCCATCTTTCATGAATCCCGCGCTGGCATCGATCATGAAGATGCCCTTGCGGGCGTGGGCGTTTTCCTTGTGGATAACGATGATGCAGGCGGCGATGCCCGTGCCGTAGAACAGGTTGCCAGGCAGGCCGATAATGCCCTTGATGTAGCCCCTGCGGACTAGGTTGCGCCGGATGTCGGCTTGGGTATTGCCCCGGAACAGCACTCCGTGCGGCAGGACGCACTCGCCTTTGCCGGTGCTCTTGAGCGAGCGGACAATGTGCAGGAGGTAGGCGTAGTCGCCCTGCTTCGCGGGCGGCGTGCCGAAGGGCTGGAATCGGTCGTACGGGTCATGCAGCGGATCGAGGCCGGTACTCCAGCGCTTGTCGGAAAAGGGGGGATTGGCGACGACGTAGTCGAACGTCTTGAGCGTTTCGCCTTCCTTGAGCTTGGGAACCGTGAGCGTGTTGCCCCGCTCGATAAGCGCCCCCGGGTTGTTGTGCAGGATCATGTTCATCCGCGCCAGACCGGCGGTGGTGGCGTCCTTTTCCTGGCCATAAATGGTGACCGGCGTCCGGGCTTCGTCGGCGATCTTCAGCAGGAGCGAGCCAGAACCGCAGGTGGGGTCATAGACCGTGGTGTCAGGGCTGGTCTTGGCCTGACCGATGCCAAGAATCTGAGCCATGATGCGGCTGACTTCGGCAGGGGTATAGAACTGGCCCTTGCTCTTGCCGCTCTCCGTGGCGAAGTGCCGCATCAAGTATTCGTAGGCGTCGCCGAGGATGTCGTCGCCCTCTGCACGGTTCTTGGAGAAGTCGAGGGCCGGGTTTTCGAAGATGGCGATGAGGTTGGTGAGCCGGTCTACCATCTCCTTGCCGCTGCCGAGCTTCGTGGGCTCGTTGAAGTCCGGCATGTCGGACAGCTTGTTCGCTTTAGCCAGCGGCGCGATGATCTTTTTGTTGATCTGGTCGCCGATGTCCGGCTTGCCTTTCAGCGCGACCATGTCTTTAAAGCTGGCGCCTTCGGGGACGGCAATGGGGGCGAAGGGCACGCCGGCGTATTTGTCGCTGACGTATTTGATGAAGAGCAGAACGAGGATGTAGTCCTTGTACTGGCTGGCATCCATGCCGCCGCGCAGCTCGTCGCAGCTCGACCACAGCGAGGAGTAGAGTTCGGATTTCTTGAGGGCCATCGTTACCCCGTCATCTTCGTCTTGCGCTCAGGAGCGCTCAGGCTGCCACCGCGGGCTCGTTGCGGGGGATAGTAGCGCGTCCTAAAGCAATTTGCCTGCTCTCGTGCCTGCTGAACTCCGGCGCCGCACTGATGTCCGCCCGCAAGGGGGGCTTCGGCCCCCCGGGGACGGCAAATGGTCGCTGCTGCCGCCGCTTCTTTGTGTCGTTGCTCCGGGTCCGGATGGCCACACCCCTTTAGCTTCGGAGTCGCGCGGGCGACGCGTATCTGAGGTACCAACGCACTGGATCTCCAATCCGCAGCGCGCCGAATTGCCGAACTGAATCAACCGTTATTCCGTGACTTGGTCTGAACTTGGCCCCCTTCGGGCGCGAAGAGGGCCCCTGACCGAAGCGCTGAAGAGCAGAACTCTGCCCGGGGACCGGCGTGAGCCTCACGCGCGCGTAGAAGATGCCCCACAGCAAATTTATCTTGCCGCCTGGCTTGGGAAAGAACTCAAGTCCTCTGCATTCAGATGGTCGTGGATCTCGCTGAGCCACCGCGCAGGCTCGAACGGCGCCAACCGAATGCGCGTATCACGATCTCCTTTCACCCATGCGTAGCGACTCTTGCTCACGGGCGAATTCCCGATTGAAAGCGCAAAATGTTTCTGCCTCGAGAACTCGGCGGATTCTCTGGGGACCTTCGTTTTGTGATGAAATTTCCAAAGTCCCCTCCAAAAAATCGAAACAGAGAGAATCTTGCCAAATGGCCCCACATCATCCTGAATGGACCTTTCTCTGCGGGACTTTGAGCTCAGAAAACGCCGTGCACGCGGGCTTTTCGCGACGCAGAGCGCAATTTTCTCTGCTTCGGAGACTCGGGTGCGGAGCGCAGTCAATTCGAACTCTGTGGGGACTTTCCCCTCTGGGCGCAGTCATTCGAACCCTGAGGGGACTTCGGGTCAAAAGGCCGAGTCTCTCCCCAAACCTAGGCACGGCCAAAGTCCCCTCCAAAAAATCGAAACAGAGAGAATCTTGCCAAATGGCCCCACATCATCCTCAATGGACCTTTCTCTGCGGGACTTTGAGCTCAGAAAACCCCGTGCACGCGGGCTTTTCGCGACGCAGAGCGCAATTTTCTCTGCTTCGGAGACTCGGGTGCGGAGGGGGTGGGATTCGAACCCACGAGGGACTTTCATCCCTGCCGGTTTTCAAGACCGGTGCCTTCAACCACTCGGCCACCCCTCCATCGCTTATTTATTA
>Ga0074044_10004621_pt1 | contig 11350 bp, 6 predicted proteins | sample BogForMeECP23OM1_FD_94443 | JGI IMG/M metagenome (GOLD analysis project Ga0074044, IMG submission 94443) | Bog forest soil microbial communities from Calvert Island, British Columbia, Canada - Bog Forest MetaG ECP23OM1 | ecosystem: Environmental > Terrestrial > Soil > Wetlands ...
CTCTGCATGAATCGGATATGTGGGCCGTGGAAGGCCTGACGCACCGCTACCCGACGAAGGTGTTGGCGGAAATGCTCTCGACTTGCTCGCAATATTGCGGACATTGCACGCGCATGGATCTGGTGGGGAACGATGTGCCGCTGGTTGTGAAGCTCAAGTTTCAGATCCCGCAAAAGGATCGTTACCAGCAGATGCTCGATTATCTGCGCGTGACGCCTTCCGTCCGCGACGTTGTGGTGAGCGGCGGCGACATTGCCAACACGCCCATCGCCACGCTCGAGGAATTCTGCTCCAAGCTGATGGATATCCCGAACATCAAGGACATCCGTCTGGCCACGAAAGGCCTGATCGCCATCCCGCAGCACTTTTTGCAGGCGGACGTGCAGGCGGGACTCGACCGCATGGCGAAAAAGGCGCGCGAACGCGGCGTGGACATCGCCGTGCACACGCACGTGAACACCGTTAGGCAAGTGACGCCGCTGGTGGCCAAAGCCGTGCAGTCCTTGCTGGACATGGGCTACCGCGACGTGCGCAACCAGGGCGTGCTTCTGCGTGGCGTGAACGATACCCCTAAAGAGTTGCTGGATTTGTGTTTCATGCTGCTGGATTACGGCAAGATCATGCCGTACTACTTCTATCAGTGCGACATGATTCCCAATGCCGAGCACTGGCGCCTGGCCGTTTATGAAGCACAACAACTGCAACACGACATCATGGGATATTTGCCGGGGTTTGCGACGCCGCGCATGGTTTGCGATGTGCCGTTCGTGGGCAAGCGCTGGGTAAACCAGGTGAAGGAATACGATCGCCACCTGGGCATTTCCTATTGGACGAAAAATTACCGCACCGGCATTGAAGCCGACGATGCGGAAGCGCTCACCCGCCGCTATGAGTACTACGATCCCGTTTACACCTTGCCGCAGCAGGGCCAGGAATGGTGGCGGAACAAGCCCGTTCCTCCCAACCTCTCAAAATAGTCCGCGGATCGCGCGGCTAGACCCAAGAGCTCTCCCTAATTCCGCTGCCTACGATGCGGGCGAAAATTCCGCAGGCAGAGCCGCGCTTTTCCGGTCCAGATAGTAGTGGATGATCGGCGTAAGAATCAGAGAAAGAACGATAGAGCTGAGCAGACCGCCGATCACTGCGATGGCCAGCGGCTGGAGCATCTGCGAACCAGAACCGATCGCGAGGGCGAGCGGCAGCATGCCCGCAATTGTTGCGAGCGCGGTCATGGTGATCGGACGCAAGCGCCGCCGCCCAGCCTGAATCAGGGATTCCTCGGGCGTGAAACCCAGTTTGCGGAAGCGTTGGTCGGCATCGAGAAGCAGGATGCCGTTCTTTGCCACGATCCCTACCACCATGATCATGCCCATGAAGGAGGCTACGTTGAAGGTGGTCTGTTTGACCCAAAGCGAACTGACCAGGAGCGCGACGAATCCACCGGAAGTGGAAAGCAGGGCCGACACCAGGATCGCAACTGGAGCGGAGAAGGTGCGGAACTCAAAGAGGAGCACCACGAACAGCAGCACGAGCGCCAGCAGAAAGACCGTCAGAAGATCCCGGAAGGATTTCTGTTGCTCTTCATACAAGCCGCCATACTCGACGCGGATGGACGACGGCAGGTGCAACTCTGCCACGGCCTTCTTCACCGCCTTCATGCCCGAGCCCAGTCCGATGCCTTCAAATCTTCCCTTGATCTGAACCAGCCGCTGCAAATCTTCGCGGCGAATCTCGGTCTGGCCGGGATCGCTGGTGACCGTGGCGAGGGAGCCGAGCGTGGCGGTGTGGCCGGTGGCACTGGTAAGGAGTGTGTTGCTCATCCGATCGAGCGAGGCGCGGTTTTGCGCGGGGAAGCGCACGCGGATGGTGTAGGCGCGGTCGTTCAGAACTACGGGAGTGGCGGCCGGCGCACCTTCCAGGACTGCCGCTGCGTCCACGGCGACTTCCTCAGGTGTGAAACCCGCGCGGGCGGCAACCAGCGGATCGACCTGATAGTTGACCGCTGGGCCGCTGATGGTGTTCTGGATGCCGTCCGTGATGTCCACGACGTGGGGTATCTTCTGTATGGCTTCCGCAACCTGGGGAGCTGTGGCTGCCAGGAGTTTCGCGTCCGGAGAGAAGAGTTTGATGACGACGGGCTCTGGCGCACCGGTGAGGTCGCCGATCATGTCTTGAAGCACTTGCACGAATTCCACGTCCGTCGCCGGCTCGGTTTTCTCTACCTCAGCGCGTACGCTTTTGATGATTTCAAAGATGTCGCGTTTGCGGTCCTTCTTGAGCTTGACCGTGAAATCGCCGCGATTCGCTTCCGTAACCGCGGAGAGGCCCAATTCGAGGCCCGTGCGGCGCGAGGTGTTTTCCACTTCGGGCTGAGCGCGCACGATTCTTTCGATGTGCTGCAGGATGCGGTCGGACTCGGCAAGAGAGCTTCCGGGCGGCGTCCAGTAATCGAGAATAAAGCTGCCTTCGTCCATGGATGGCAACAAATCGGAATCAAGAGATAAATAGCAAACGACGGAGAGCGCCAAAACGAGCGCTGAACTCAAGGTCAGAAGAACGGGCTTATGAAGCAACGCCTGCATAACGCGGCTGTAAAAAGAAACGACGCGCCCGAAGAAACCCGAAAGGTGGGCTTCGTCGGTGGCGAGTAGCGTAGCGGCGCCGGGGGTTTCCGTCACTGACGCATCGGAACCGATGGCCGTTTCTTTCCGGCGGACGAAGTACAAACTAAGAGTTGGCGTCCACGTGAGAGCCAGGAAGAGCGAACTCAGCAGTGAAACCGTCATGGTGATGGCCAGTGCGCGGAAGAAACTGCCCGTGACGCCTGTTGTGGAAATCAGTGGAAGAAAAACGACGATGGGCGTGATGGTGGAACCGACAAGAGGAACGGTGATTTCGCGTAAGGCGCTCTGAATGGCCTGGAAGCGGGATTCGCCGGCGTCGCGATGCAGCACAATGTTTTCGAGGACAACGATGGCATCATCAATGACCAGGCCGACGGCAGCGGCGAGTCCCCCGAGGGTCATCAGGTTGAAGCTTTGGCCGGTGAGTTTCAAAACGATGAGCGTGAGGAGCAGTGTTACAGGGATGACGAGAGCGGCCACGAGCGAAGAACCCCAATCGCGGAGAAAGAGCACAAGAATTGCCGCTGAAAGGATGATGCCGAGGAGGACGGCGTCACGCACGCTGGCGATGGACTGCTGAACGATGGTGGACTGGTCGTAGAACGCTTCCAGGTGTACTCCCGGCGGGAGCGTTGGGCGTAATTCCGTGATTTTCTCGTGGACCTCGTTAGCCACATCAAGCGTATTGCTCTCTGGCTGGCGATTAACGCTCAGAAGCACGGCGGGTTTGCCATTGGCGGTAACGATCGTGTACACGGGAGCCACGGAAGGCGCCACCGCGGCGATGTCGCCCAGACGTATGGGCACGCCGCTATTGGGAGTTTTCACGACGATTTGCGCGATCTGCTCCGGCGTGCGCACCTGGCCGCTGACCAGGCCGAGGACAAGCTGATGATTGTGTTCAAGCAGGCCGGGCGATTCGATGAGGTTGGTGTGGCGAACGGCCTCCAGAATATCCGAAACAGTGATGCCCGCCGCTTGCAGGCGCGCGGGATCCGGCGTGACCTGGAATTCCGGGACGCGGCCGCCCTGCACGAGCACGGAAGCGACTCCGTCGAGACGATTGATCCGCGGCTTCAGATCGTAAGTGGCAATTTCCCAGAGCTTGCTCTGCGGCACGTTCTCCGACGTCAGGCTGTAACCGATAATCGGAAACGTAGCGAAGGTCAGGCGATGCGTCTCAATTTTCGCGCTCGTAGGAAGTTCCGGCTGCAAGCGCGCGACGACTGCGTCCACACGCTGCAACGTCAGGATCATGTCTGATTTCCAGTCGAAGAAGAGATCGACTTCAGCGGAGCCGCGGCTAGTGATGGACTGAACTTTCTGCAGGCCGGGGACGCTGTTGACCGCTTCCTCGATGGGGCGCGTGATCATGACAAGCATCTGGTCGATGGGCATGATCCCGTTGTCTACGCCGATCACGATTCGAGGAAAATCCGTGTTTGGAAAAACGGAGACGGGGATACTGAAAGCAAGGTAAGCCCCCACCAGCGCGAGGCTGATGGTGAGAAAGAGCATGGGGCGCGATAACTGGCGGAACCACGGCTGGCGTGGCCCTGAAGAGCCAGCCTCAGGACCGAAAGTGGACGGCGATTGCGCAGACCGGCGATCCATGCGGCGTTACTCCTTGCCCTTCGCCGGAGCGGCCAAGTTGGCCGGTTTCTTGCCGGTATTTTCTCTTGGTTTGTCGCCTTGGTCCGCGGAATCCTTTTCGCTACCGGCGGGAGGCGCGGCCTCGATCTTGATCTGTGTTCCATCCGGAAGCGCGTACCCGCCCGCAGTGATCACCGAATCGTTTTCCTTGATGCCGGATGCGATTTCGGCAAGCTCTTTGTTGCGGATGCCGATTTTGATTTTCGCAAGATGCGCCTTGCTGTCGAGCCCGGCAAGCAGCACGTAGTCATCGCCTTCGGGTGTTTTGTAGACCGCAGAGGGGGGAACGACCAGCGCATTGTCAACACTCTTTGCCGTGACGACGACCACGACATTCATTCCCGGCTTCAGTGCTGGCCCCGGCTTGAGCGCTTCAATCCAGACTTCGATGGTGGTGCTGCCGGGATCGAGCGCCGGGCTGACGAGCATGACGCGTCCCTTTATCGGCTGCTCGACGCCCGCCAGTTGCAACTCGGCGGAATTGCCAACCTTCAGAAGAACCGCTTCGTTCTGCGCGATGTGCGCCTTGGCAATGAGCTTGGAGATGTTCATCACCGTGAGAATCGGCTGATTAGCAGTCGCCAGCTCGCCCTGGAACAACGGGCGATCGGTGACGACACCATCGATGGGACTGCGGATCTCGGAGTAGCTGAGCTGAGCCCTGGCGTTGAGATACTTTCCTTTGGCCGCCGATAGCTGGCCTGTCGCGGATTTCAACGCTTGTTCCTTGCCGAGACGCAATAGATCGGCGAGCTGTTTTTGCGCCTGTTCGTTCTGGCTGCGTGCTTGCGCCAGCGCGACTTCTGCGGAATCGAAATCCCGGCGGGGCATGGCTCCCTGATTGAACAGGTCTTTGCGCGCATCGTAAACCTTTTGCTGCGCGTCGAAGGCAGCTTTCGCAGAAGCCGCATCGAGTTCGGCTTTCTGAATTTGTTGCGGCAGGCTGGCGCCAGTCGTGGTCGCATAGCTTGCTTCGGCTTGTTCAAACTCTCCCTTGTTTTGCTCCGCGGCGCCGGCGAGATCTGCGTTCTCCAAGAGCGCCAGGAGTTGGCCCTGCTTCACTTGGCTGCCGCGCTGCACATAAAACTTGCTGATGGTCGAGCTGATTTTGGGTGTGATGACAGCTTGCTGCAGCGGGGAAACCACGGCTTCGGCTGACACGGTGAGGGCAATGGGCCCGCGTTTCGCCGGCGTAACCTGCACGGCGACGATTGGCTCGGGCTCTTTCTCTGTGGCACTACACCCGGAGAAGAGCAACGCAATTCCAATCAGCAGGGAACTGGCCGGCCAAGATTGCCGGCGAGGATGGGAGAGAGTTGCGCATTGCTCGGTCATGGAATTGTTAGCACTCCTGTAAGGGTCTGGAGATTCGCCAGGGCAACGTGGTAGCGAAGCGCACCATCCTGGTAAGCGGCATTGGCTTGCGAAAATGTGGTTTGCGCGTCGACTACTTCAAGGACAGTGGCTTCTCCGTTCTGGTAGCGGAGCGTGGTCAGGCGCAAGCTGTCGGCACCAAGTTCGGCGGAACGCTGCAGACCGGCCAGTTCGTTCAGCGAGGTTTCCGCTTCGGAATAGAGCGAACGCATTTCGGCGAGAAGCTTGCGTTGGGTGAAAGAGAGTTCCAGCTTGGCCTGATCACGCTTCAGTTCCGCCTGGTGCACGCGGCTCTGGGTTGCACCCCAATTCCAGATGGGGAGATTCAGGGTGGCCATGGCAGAAGCCCCTAGATTCTTGAGCTTGCCATCGGCTGTGGTCGTGTATGTGGCGTAGCGCTCGGCATCGATTCCATACCAGTAATCCAGGCTGACAAAGGGGAGATAGCCGGCGCGCGCCGAGTTCACATCTTGGCCAGCAGCCTGAACGGCGGAGAGCGCCGCGCGAATGTCAGGATTCTCGTGAGCCGCCTGAGCCTCGAATTCCTCACGAGGAGGCAATGGGAGGCTGGCGTGGAGATCGTCAGCCAGCTCGAAATTGTCATTAAAGTCCGGGAAGAGGAGAACAGCGAGGTCGAGCCGCGCGTTCAGGAGGGCGAGTTGCGCTTCTTGCAACTGGCGCCGGCGATCCTGAACCTGAAGCTCCGCCTTGATGACGTCCGAATGTGCCACTTCGCCGCCTTTTTCCAGGTTTTGTGTAAGCACGAAGAATTTCTCACCCTCGTCGGCCGTACGATGCGCAGCCAAGAGTTTCTGTTCAGCGGCGGCGACCGCGAAATAATCCTGGACAACGGTAACAACCAGGCCACGGCTCGCCACTTCAGCGCGAGCCTTTGCGGCAGCGGCGAGCGCGGCGGAGCGGCGATAGGAAGAGAACGAAGCGAGGTCGAAAACCTGGTGCACGTTGCCCTGGCTAACATATTCGTGCGCGGCATTGTTGGCGATGAAGCGCACGGCATTCGCACTGGACTGGGTGTAGAGCGCGGAAGTGGTGAAGTCCACGCCGGGGAGGAGCGCGTCGCGGGATTGCGCGCGGTCTTCGCGTGCCATGCCCGCCTCGGTAAGCGCAGCGTGATACGTGGGATCGTTCTTGCGCGCAAGGTTCAGGGCGTCCCGCAGCGTCAGCCGCACGGGCGCGCCGGGAGCCGGGTTCGTTTGCGGAGACGGATGCGGCTCACGGGAAACGACCTCCGGTTGAGGCGTTGGCACATCGGGTTTCTGCGCAGCACGCAGGGCAACGGGAGCTGCAAGGGCAGCCGCCACGGCGAGCAAGAATAAGTTCTGTAGAGATTTGCTGATCAATGGAACTCTCGCATGCATTGCTTAAAGATGAGATTCATCCATGGCGCTATTCGGCCAACCCATTGGGCCCTGCGGCCTTGGACCGAGGTCCGGCAAGAACGCAGGTTAGCGAAGGCGAGATAAACGCAGGATTAATCGCTGGGAGTCCTATCGGGCCTGCAGACGGACCAAGGGGAAGCGTGTGAAGTGCCTGCGAGATGGGGATGTTGCCCAACAGGGGCGCAGCGTGCTGCGCCCCTACGGTCGAAGTGCGGGGAGCGTGACAGTGAATGTGGTTCCGGATGCATCGGAGCGCGCCAGCTCGAGTTGGCCGTGATGTGCTTCGGCGATCCAGCGGGCAATGGAAAGGCCGAGCCCCGCGCCGCCGCTATCGGTTTCCGATCGCGAGCGCGCCTTATCCGCCCGGAAGAAGCGCTCGAAGATGCGTGGTTGTAAATCGGGCAAAATGCCGGGGCCGTTGTCGGTCACGCTGATAAGATACTGCGCTGCCTGCTTTTTGCACTCGAGGGTGACCGCGCCGCCTTCGCGTGTGTACTTGATGGCGTTATCGAGGAGATTCAGGAACAGGCGGCGGATCAGCGCTTCATCACCATGGAACAGCAGTTCCGGCTCAATCGAAGGAGAGAGCGTGATCTGCTTAGCCAGAGCGAGCGAGCGCGTGTGGCGGAGAACATCGGAGGCCAACTCGTCAAGATAAAAATCCCGCGAAGTGATTGGATATTGGCCAGCGTCGGCGCGCGTGAGCGTGAAGAGGTCTTCAATGATATGAGCGAGGCGCTGGGACTCGTCGCGGAGGATTGTAAGGGCTTCGCGATATTCCGCGGGCGAGCGATCGGGCCGCGACAGCGTGACTTCCGATTCACCGCGGAGAATCGCGACCGGTGTGCGCAATTCGTGCGAGGCATCGGCGATGAAACGGCGCTGGCGCTCGAAGGAATCTTCCAGCCGATCAAGCAGCTCATTGAAGGAGATGGCGAGCTGGCCAAGTTCGTCGCGTTGATTCGCTACCCCCAGGCGATCGTGGAGATTCGCGGCGCCGATGGTCCGTGCTTTGGAGGCCATTGACGCCACGGGAGCGAGACTCTTGCGGGCGAGGAAATAGCCGCCAAGGGCTGCAAGTAGAAGCGCAATAGGAATGATCCAGAGGAAGGAATCTCGAATGTCGCCAAGCAGCTCCCGCTGAGGATGCAGGGACTGCAGCGCAACGAGAATGAAGGTGCGCCCCGCTGCTGAGAGAGGCCGAACGTAGGAGCGAAAAACATCCCTTCTCCCATGGATGGTGCGAAACGGATGCGGAGAACCGGCCAGGGATGCGACTGTCTGGAAGCCGGGCGAAACAAAGAGTTCCGCAGTGAGATGTTCATTCGACAAGGCAGCAGAGGGGAGATCGAGAGAGCTCAGGAGAGGATGGCCCTCGGAGTCCTGGAAAACGAAGAGAACGTCGTGGAAACGATGTTCCACCATGGCTTCCCGCGCAGCTTTTCTGGGGCCGTCGGGGCCGATTTCGTCGGCGAGTTCAGCATTGAAAGTAGTCGCGAAGGCATCGGCCAATTCGACCAAGTTGCTATCGGTGCGCTGCGCGATGTTGCGGGCGTAAAGAAAATAGGTGAGAACCGCGAGCAGGACCAAGACGACCGCGACGACCGCGGTGTACCAAAGCGTGAGGCGCACGCGCACGGAATCAAGCATGCGACTTCCTCGGGCTTCCCGGCGTGGCTGCACCCGCGGGCTTTCGCGCTGCCGGCGCAGCGGTTTCTGGCGGAACCGTGAGGACGTAGCCGCTGCCGCGCCGCGTCTGTAAAAGAGGCTTCGCGCTGCCTTCATCGATTTTGCGGCGCAGGCGATTCACATAAACCTCGATGAGGTTGGAGAAGGGATCGAAGGACTCATCCCACACGTGCTCCGCGATTTCCGCCCGCCCCACAACGCGACCGGCATTGAGCGCGAGGAATTCGAGCAAAGCGTATTCCTTGGCCGTCAGGGGAATGGAACGCGCGCCGCGCTTCGCGGTTTGCGATGCCGTGTCGAGCACGAGATCCCCGAGAACGATTTGCGGCGAGCGGAGTTCCGTAGGACGCCGGAGAAGCGCACGCAGGCGCGCGAGGAGTTCGCCAAATTCAAAGGGCTTGGTCAGGTAATCGTCCGCGCCGGAATCAAGGCCATGGATGCGGTCTTCCACGCCATCGCGAGCGGTAAGCATAAGGATAGGCATGCGCTTGCCGACATTGCGAATGGCGCGGCACGTCGCGAAGCCATCCAGGCCGGGAATCATGACGTCGAGGATCACCAGGTCATAGTCGTTGATCTCCACCTGATAGACCGCGTCGTGGCCATTGGCGACGACATCCACGGCGTAGGACTGTTCCTGGAGTCCCTTGGCCACGAAACGCGCAATCCGTGGATCATCTTCGACGAGGAGAAGCCGCATAGGCGTATTTTCCCAGATTTGCGGGGAGAATGGCACCTACTGACTAAGAGATCGGAGTTTTCAGGTTTGCGGCTTTGGCGCAAGTGTCGCGTCCCGAGAATAATGTAAAGATGTCCGGAGTCTTCAGGGGCGCTTCGCGCCCTGGGCTGAAACCCAGGGTCTACCGAGCCCAATACATTTTGCAGGCTTTATGTCAGGGCTGAAGCCCTGACCCCCTAAAGAGAAGAGCATCGAACTTGCGGGATACGGCACTAGCTGCCTGTTTCACTCAGGACAGGCTGCGGGGATTCGATTTCGGTGAGTTCGGCGAGTTTGGCGCGTTTGACGTCCCAAGCCAGGCCGATGGTTTTCAGGGTGTAGATGCCGTACCAATTCATGTCGAGCTCATACCACTTCAAGCCGTGACGCGCGGATTGCGGCGCGAAGTGGTGGTTATTGTGCCAACCTTCGCCAAAGGTGAGAATGGCCACCCAAAGGCTGTTCCTGGAAAGATCACCGGTAGCGAAGCGCTGCGAACCCCACATGTGCGTGGCGGAATTCACGAGCCAAGTCGCATGCAAGCTGACAACGGTGCGCAGGAAAACGCCCCACATTACCCAGGGCCAACCGCCAATGAAATAGAAGATCACCGCGACGACGAGGGAAGGGATCACGTGCCACTTGCTGATCCACAGGTGAAATTTGTCTTTGCGCAGATCGGGAACATAGGGAAGAAGCTCGGTGCGATCGCGGTGCATCGCGCGGCCCGTGATGATCCAGCCCATGTGAGACCAGATGCCGCCATCGCGCGGTGAGTGCGGATCACCTTCCTTATCGGTGTTTTGATGATGGATGCGGTGCGTGGCGACCCAGGCGATGGGACCGCCTTCCATGGCCAGCGTGCCGCAGGCCGTCATGAAATACTCAATCCACTTGGGCGTTTTGTAGCCGCGATGCGTGAGCAGGCGATGATAGCCCATGCCGATGCCCAGGCTGCCGGCGACCCACCACATCACTACGGTGAGAATCAGAGCCTTCCAGGTGAAGAAGAAGATGGCTGCAAGGGCGCAGATGTGCAACCCAATCATGATGAGGGTGACGCCCCAATTGACGGGCTGATGAAAGGTGCGGTCGCGGCGAAACTTAGAAAGGAGGCTCATAGGCGTTGAAAGAGTATCACCTTAAGCTGCGTGAACGTGCGAATTCGCACGGGCGATGGTTCCGGCGCGGGGCAACCTAGTGTCGTGTCCCGACAATATTGTGCAAAAGTTCAGAGTCCTCAGGGGCTAAAGCCCAATTTGTTCTACGGGCTTTACGCCGGGGCTCCCGACCGGGTCGGGAGCCCCGGCCTCCTAAAGAGAAATGCAAGGAACTTCCGGGACGAGACGCCAGGTTTGAGAGGGCGGCTGGTCAGTCGGTGATTTCCAACTCGAGCGCCTCGCCGCGGGACGAATCGGAGCTGACCCAGATGTGGACGAGGCTCGGCTCCACGGTGTATTCGTTGCGGATGTCCCAGAGGGCAAAGCTATCGGCCCCGAGGGGAAACGTCACTTTCTTCGTTTCGCCGGGAGCGAGGGCAACACGCTGGAAGCCCTTCAGCTTGCGCACGGGCTCTTCGACGCTGGTGCCTTGCAGGCGAACGTAGAGCTGCACGACTTCTTCGGCCGCCGTTTTGCCAGTGTTGGTAATATCCGCAGTGACGGTCAGAACGGATTTTGCATCGGCGGGACTCTTGCGCAGCTCCGCATTCAGCGTTTTGGCGCTGAGTTTCTTCGCGCTGATCTCCGGCACGCCATACGAAAAATCGGTGTAGGACAATCCAAATCCGAAGGGGAACTGCGGCGCGTTCAGTTCATCGATGTAGCGCGAGACGTACTTCTCTGCGGCGTCCTTAGGAGGGTGAGTGAGATCGCGATTGCCCGCGGGGCGGC
>Ga0074044_10004623_pt1 | contig 11349 bp, 12 predicted proteins | sample BogForMeECP23OM1_FD_94443 | JGI IMG/M metagenome (GOLD analysis project Ga0074044, IMG submission 94443) | Bog forest soil microbial communities from Calvert Island, British Columbia, Canada - Bog Forest MetaG ECP23OM1 | ecosystem: Environmental > Terrestrial > Soil > Wetlands ...
AAAATGGATTTATGGATTTGCTTTTTCCTTCCGTTTGTAATATATGGATTAATTTTCCCCATATGCGATGCTCTATTCTTGAATCCTTTCGCATTGCTGGGTTATCCACAATATTATGTCTCGTTTTTAATTGGAGGAGTTGGATTAGGACTGTTTGGAATCACAGGAAAAATATATTCTAGCAATTTTAAAAAATCATTGATAGTTTATACCTTTGCAATCACAATTACGATGATAAATTCAATTAATATTATCCTAGTATTTTATTATGTATTAACAGGAGATCTGGCAACATTGCAGCAAATTCCGAATTTTTTTTAGGGAGGGAAAGTATGATGAGAACACTTGAAAAAATTACAAAAGTAGTACACATGAATCATCCACCAGAATGGAATAGTGGTCACGATTATGTGAGAAGTTTATACTCTCAGCAGAGGGTATTTTACACAAATCTGGTGTTCCCATGAAACCTCTTGTCATCCTCCCCCTCATCATGATATTATTCTTCACCGCGTTCGTTCCTGCATGTACCGCTCCACCTGCTACTGACTTTTCACCCCAAGGGGTTCTCAAAACCTATATCCAGAAAGTAAATGATCGTGACACACAGGCGGTTCATGATGCATTGTCGTCCAGACTCCAATCACAGTATGATCACGCATATGAGACCACCCGGCGGGATCCTGTTCATGATGCCCTGTACGGCCTTGAACGGCAAGGGGCAACCATACAAACCGTAACGATCATTAATCAGACGATTACTGGTCAGACCGCCTCTGTTGTGGTGGATTATTTCTGGCACTATCCCGGAATATTCCAGATTAATGAAGAACGACAGGTCGTGGAATTTGTGAATGAAGGGGGAGCCTGGAAACTCAATACATTTTTTCCTTTCGAGGGGCCGGATATACTTCCAGAGATCACTCTTCCCTCAGTGGAGCAATCTCCGGCAACATCCGCAGAATAAGAACTGATGTCCTGCATAACCCAGAATTAATGGCGGAAAAATGAAGACTATATCACAAAAATCCCTCGTGGAAATCTGCCTGGTACTGATTATAGGTTTTTTTGTTCTCCTCGCTGCATCTGCTGGATGTATCGAAGGATCATTTACCAAAACCGAGACCGTGCTGGTGAAACTTGACAGCCAGGAGAATATCCAGTGGGTATCAGTTATACAAAATCCGGATTATGCAACAGCCACGGCGCTTGCACCCCGGTTTTACCAGTTCATCCAGACATCGGATAACGGATTTTTTGTCGCAGGGTATTATTCCAACAGGTCGGGCTATACGACGCTCCGGGTTTTCAGGGCCGACAGCAATGGAACTCACATCTGGGATGAAAAACTGGCAGGCGTGGAGTCCATGGGAGGACCGATGATCAGTCCGGTTCAGTGGGAGGATGGGGGATATTCAGTCATCCTGAGTAGCGGGATGGTTTACAATTTCGATTCCGCGGGAAGATCCCTGGGTGTCACCAACATACAGGATCCGATCTGCCGGACCAATGGTACGGTATGTTACGATCTTACGCCGGTCTCCCTGACGCAGGATCCCGATGGCAGCCTGACCTGGATCCTGACGAACGGAAATTTTTCCACATCCCAGACCACCCTGATATCCGCAATGCTTACCCGGAACGGGACGCTCCTTACAAAAGAGATCCTCCCCCTGAAAATTTCGACCGGGGTAACAGACTTCATCCGAACAAATGACAACGGATGGCTGTCAGGGAAAGGGTACCGGGATGATGCGCCGGGAGGAGGAGACGAGATACTGATCGAAAAAACCAATGCGTCTTCTGATATCATCTGGGATACCGTACTTGGCACCTGTAATAAAACTGCATTCTGCAATAACGACCTGATCGGCATGCACGAATCAGGAGACGGGTATGATATCATCTACCAGTCTTATCCACAGCAGTCGAATGAATCCGTACCTATGGATACGATCTCTGCAAAGCTGGACTCAACGGGGCATATCGTTGAGCAGGATAAAATTTCAGATCTGTCCGGAATACCTGCCTGGATTTTCGCAGAGGGGGGAAGCAGGACAGATTTTATTGATCTGATCCCTCAGAACGTTCTCGATTCCGTTGCAAACGCACATGGCGGGAACAATCCGACGTTTGGTTCGATCTCCCTTATCAGGACCGCAGACGGCGGATATGCCCTGCTGGGGACGAGATATTACGGGGAGTGAAACCCTCCCATGGACTTATTGTTCTCAAGGATCCCAAAAAATACGCCCGTAAAACCTCTCGATCCCACAGGAAACAAAAATGGGCAATTATAACACCTTATTTGTAAAAATACGCCCAAATTGAGCCCCATATAATGCCCATAATCGGGTCATAGACGCGTTTTTCCGGCCCTTTTTTTTGGGATGAGTCAAATGCCCGTTTGAGGTGAGATCAGGGCAGGAATCGGCCTTTACGAGGTCGATTAAATTTGTCCGATTGCCAAAATACGGCTGATTTGGGCTTGTTTGGAAAAGAAGCCCGTATCGGGCCCGGATTGGAAGCTAATGATGGTAATCCGGGCTCAATTTGGGGCCGGATTGGGGCAGGGGAGGTCGCCCCTCGGTCAGAGGGGGTTAAGGCCCGGGGGTTTGATCATGGAAAAATCTTGAGATAGAATCCACTGAACAAACGTTATTAAAACGGAATCTCTCCTTCATTCCATTCTCTGTCAAAACTTGCAAAGACGCAGCCATCGAGAACCACTGGAAGAATACCACATTTGCTGCTTAATTCCTGAAGTTTGTCCACAATGAGGTCATACCAGTAGGGTGTTGATAACCGCGTATTGAGTACATTTCTTTCAAGGGCGCTAATGTGCGTCCCATCAAAATACAAAGGAAACTGATTTTCAAGTATCCAACGTATGAACCGGCTGTCTATTGGGATTTCATACCGGGTCAATCCAAAGATCTGAAGATAATTTCGCGATTGCTTCGGGCCGATGCCCATAAAAGATTCACAAAATTTGTGAGCAACCTCCCGTTCCTTTCTCTGGTGTAGGAGTTCAGGATTCATTTTCCGTTGTTCCATCAAAGGTTTCAGCCATGCGTCAATCTTGTCCCAGCCCCCATATTTTTCGAACCAAGTCAGATTGTATGTTGCAAATTTTGCGATTTTGTTTTTGTATTGAATACTCGGGTTAGTGCCAATTTGAGTCCGGATAAACTCCTCAACATTCTCCTGGTGAAGGCATTTTTCATACGCAAGCGGATAGGGCTTTTGATTCTGGAAAACAGCTATAGGGGAACCGGGTCCTGATTTTTGGCGGGTTGATAAAAGGCAATCGAACATACATTCCCAAATTATCTCCCGGTTAATTTCCGGGAGTGGAATGGTGATATTATCCTTGACTCGTTTTCTCGCGTATACCTTTGACTCATTTTGCTTGATGAATTCCTTTGTTTTCTCTACATCAGAGAGAGATATTTCCCAGTCAAGTCCCATTTGTTCCACCACAGTATCCGAATAACGTGTAATTGCTATCGGGAGTTATTATTTTATTTGACGCTCATAGGAACTGTCGCCCCTCTGCTCGCGTGGGCTAAGCCCCGAAGAACAACATGGGGCTCGCGGCGAAAGAAAAGCATAAGCCGCACCGGGTTTCATTCCCTGTTATTGTGCGTGAACTATCGCAAAGGACTCTTGAGATCTGCGGGTGCTGCATCACCCTTGGCCTGTCCCTTGCGATGCTCGCCTACCTTATCTTCTCTGTTTCTTCCCGGTGCGAACAGATATTCCGGGAGGATGGCGGGCAGTACGACTGCGGAGTCGGGATCGGCTGGGTGCTGGTCGGCGTTGCGTTTGTTGGTATTGCGGTATATTCCACCTATCACCTGTACAGACTCCGAAAAACGGTACCAGGTGGGTGATCTATGCAACAGACATGGAAGAAAATAATTGCGGGAAATTGTGACGCTATTGAAACGGAGGTTCTCGGTTTTTCTTTTCGTGATCGTAACCTTCTGATCCGGGCTCTCCTCCGCAAAGCTGCCTATAAGGACAAAGACTTACCGACAGAATATTACCAAAACGGGCACCAGATCGGACTTGACACGTTTGGCGACAAGGTGCTAGATTTTGCGGTTTATGATCATGTTATGGATATTTTCCTTAAATGCAAAAATGAGAATAAAGAAAATCTTGCTGCGAGCATCAACGGCTACCGGGAATGGTACAGTAAAAATGAGATCCTGGAAGAATTTGCTCTGCACAATATCAAATCATATGACTATGTGATCTGGGGTATTGACGAGTATAACAAAAAAATCTGGAAACAGTCCTCAACAAAAATGCTGGCCGATTGTTTTGAGGCGCTTGTCGGGGCGGTTTACAAGGATCAGGGCATGCCCGGAGTAAAATGCCTGCTGGAAAACACCGGGTATTTTGAAAAAATCGATCTTGTACACTATCAGAAAGGACAGAAGAAGAGCGATTTCCAGATTATCGAGGCAGAAGAGATTTCCCGGTGAAAATTATGAAAAACAGGATTGTCCAAACTGACCCAAACCGGAAGGACGTGTTATTACCCGAGATAAAAACAAACCTTCCGCAGGTCCCGGTAATCCAAAAACCGCCGACCCAGACCAGCGGCCGGGGAGATTACATCGCAACGGTCGTACTCGAAGCCGAATACGACGACAGGTACGATAACCAGATCCGGCTTGGGATCCTCGAATCCGTAGTATCGTCATTAGTCTCACATCACTTAAACAGCGGGATTATAATTTTCCCGGCTGGCATGTTTTTTACAAACCTGAACCCGCCTTCCTCGATATATCCCCAACTTCAGGTCGCTCTGTCTAATTATCTCGCAGCGATGCAGGGCAATATCATCGTCTGTTTTGGCATTGACGGCTCCGTGGATCCGGAAGGATACGCACGGGACCAGATTGCTGTAGCAGCAGACCGGACCGGCATTATCTCGCTCGGGAAAAAATTCTATCCACAAAAAACCGAGCGCGGCCATGTCAACCTTGCCAGCGGTTTCAATGTCCCGGAGGACGGGAAAAGCCGGATCTTCCGGTTCAGGGAAAATTTGTACTACCTTGCAATGTGCTACGACAGTTTCGGGATTAAAAACCAGGATATCAAAAATCCCGGCGTGCAGGGCATCATCGAACTGGCCCATTGCTTTTACCCGAAAGACAAGGGACCTTCCGGCGATCCGTATTTTGCCCGTCACGGTTTTGCCGGGGCTGCACGCCAGTGGGACTGCCCAGCTTTCGGTACCGGTATCTTTTTCCGGCGCGAAGTGCCGGAACGCTGGCCGACCGGGGTTATCTGGAATCAGGGCGAGATCAGCACGAACGAATGGACGTATGAGATGAACCCGCTGAAACCGGAGAAGGTCATCAGGATGAATGTGACCGACGGGGCGGCAGGAGTTCGGTTGTTTCGGGCGTAACTGGGATGAGAACTGGAGATGCTCAGCGGGACTGATGCTCCTCGTTATAAGTGCTATGGACCGATAAAATTAAAACATTTGAATCGCAATCCGAAAACGTAAACTATAAGGATATCATATGTATTAAAAATGATCTCCGGAATGGCATCGGCCGTAGATTTGTTCTGTGGAGTGGGCGGTTTGACCCACGGTTTGATCAAATCGGGTATACCGGTCAATGCCGGATACGATATAGATGAATCTTGCGAATACCCCTACGAGATCAACAACGATACACGCTTTATATCCGGGGATATCTCGAAAATTACCGCTGCCGATGTAAACCGATATTTTCCAGAAGATCACGTTAAAATTCTAGTAGGATGCGCTCCCTGCCAACCATTTTCCGCATATACACGTAGATACGAAAAAAAAGATGACGATCAAAGATGGAGTCTCTTGAACTCGTTCGCTCGATTGATACGTGGCATCGAACCGGATATAGTTTCAATGGAAAATGTGCCTTTGCTCGAAAAGCATGCGCCCTTTGCCGTATTGATCCGCACTCTCGATCGGATGAAATACAAGTACAGTTTTCAGCCGGTCCATTGTGAGGCATATGGTGTACCACAAAAAAGGACTAGACTCGTATTATTGGCATCGCGTTTGGGAAAAATAGAATTGATTCCACCCACTCACGAGCCGGACGAGTATGTGACGACTAGAGATGCAATCGGTCAACTTGAAAAAATAGAGGCTGGGGAGGCTTCGGAAACCGACCTCCTTCACAGAGCACAAAAACTCAGTCCTCTGAACAAAAAAAGGATTAGAAAATCACTACCCGGAAGGTCCTGGCGCGATTGGGATGATGACTTGATCTGCCCTTGCCACAGGAAAAAAACAGGATCCTCATACGAATCGGTTTATGGACGAATGTCCTGGGATCAACCATCTCCAACGATCACAACGGAGTTTTTTAATTATGGGTCAGGTAGATTCGGACATCCTGAACAGGATCGGGCGCTGTCCTTACGGGAAGGTGCGAATTTACAATCGTTCCCACCGGACTATATTTTCGCCAATCCGAACAAACCGATCAGTTTCAAAGAGTGTGCGACTCATATCGGCAATGCGGTTCCAGTTCGACTAGGAGAAATTATAGGCAAGAGTATCAACGAACATCTGTGAGGCAGCATGGCGAATCCTACCTACAAAATGAGCATCGATCTCAATATTTTGAACCATTTGGGGATCCAGTTATACAGTAACATTCCCGCAGTCCTATCTGAAGTCGTCGCTAACTCTTGGGATGCAGATGCCGAATCGGTCGATATAATCGTGAATCCAAAAGCCGTCGAGATAACTATTACTGACGATGGGCACGGAATGACCGAAACCGACATCAACGAGAAATTTTTACATGTCGGATACCAGCGACGCGATCAACCCGGCGAGGCAGTAACTCCCAAATGGAAAAGACACGTAATGGGTAGGAAAGGTATCGGTAAATTATCGCTATTTTCCATCGCAGATATCATTGAAGTTCAAAGTGTCAAAGACGGAGAGAGAAATGGCTTTATTTTGGATTCGAAGGCCATTCAAAAACTTATCAAAAAAAATCCAACAGAGGTATACCGCCCTGTGCCACTTCCAACGAAATCGATAACCCTCACAACTCAGGGAACACGAATTACCCTTAAAAATTTGAAGAAAAATTTGGGGCATACGATTCCGTCACTCAAAAAGAGAATCGCTAGGCGTTTCAGTATTATAGGAGATGCCTATCATTTTAATGTCAAGATAAACGGCAATCCGGTTTCGATCGCAGATAGAGATTATTTTCATAAATTGCAGTATGTCTGGTATTACGGAAACGATGGCAAAGATATCGTCACTCTTTGTTCCTCGGATAAACTGGAATACGATGAAAAACGGGATAACAAAATCACGATAGATGAAAAGGACTATTCTTTTTCAGGATGGATCGGAACCGTCGCGTATTCTGGGGATCTCAAAGATCAGGTAGACAACCTGAATAAGATTGTTCTGATGACACGGGGCAAACTCGCACAAGAAGACATTCTCGAAGATTATCCTGAAGGCGGCTTATATTCGAAATATCTGATAGGGGAAATTCATGCGGATTTTCTCGATATCGATTCGAAACCCGATATCGCAACCACGAATCGCCAAGAAATCATAAAAGACGATCCCCGCTATATCGCATTGAAGGAGACGATCTTCGGCGAGTTAAAACATATTCAAAATAAATGGACGACATTAAGACAGGAAAAAGGAACCGAAAAAGCCTTGGAAATTCCTGCAATAAAAGAATGGTACAAGACAATTCCGGACAATCTTAAGAACGAGGCGAAAAAGCATCTCGGTAAAATCAATACACTCAATTTCGAAGATGAAAACCAAAGGAGAGAGGTATTGAAACAAGGTATAATCGCATTTGAGATGCTGAAATATCGTCACAATCTGGATGCACTGGATACGATAACTTCGAAAAATATCGGATCGTTGAATGAAGTTTTTTTGAATGTCGACGACCTCGAAGCGACATTGTATTATCAAATTGCAAGTCAACGAGTCGGAATTATCGACACGATTCTAAAAAAGATCGAAGAAAATGCCAAAGAAAAAGTAATCCAAGAATACCTATTCGATCATCTCTGGATTTTGGATCCCTCGTGGGAACGAGCGACAGTAACACCGCTCATGGAAAAGAAAGTCACCGCAGAGTTCAAAGACATTGACGCCACGTTAAATAACGACGAACTGGCTGGGAGGCTCGATCTGAAATACAAAGCCGTTACCGGAAAGCACGTAATTATCGAACTAAAAAGGGCCTCGGTAAAAGTAGATTCGATCGATCTTCTCAATCAAGTCAAAAAGTATAGATCGGGCCTGCTCAAACTATTAAAAGCCGCGGGAAAAAACGAGCCGGTAGAAGTAATCTGCATTCTCGGGCAACGCTGTTCGGATTGGGATACTGAATCTGCGGAAGAAACCTCGAGAAAGGCGTTGTCACAATACGATACAAGGATAATATTTTATGACGAACTCATTGAGAACTCTTATCGCTCCTATAAAAGTTATCTTGACGCTAAAGAGGAAATCGGAAAACTTCAAACACTCATTTCTAAAATTGATACTGCTTAATCCGCCCTCAAGTACATTTGGTGGCAAATCCCGATTTTATTTTTTGCACCAACGCATCTAATTCAGAAATGCGGCGATCTTTTTTCTTGAGTTGACACTCCCAGAGTATTATAACCTGCCATCCATCTCGTTCCAATAATTCGATCTTTTTTCTATCCCGTTCAATATTCTGTTCGCGTTTCTTTTGCCAATATTCGAGATTGGTCGTGGGCAACCGTGCTGCTCGACAATTTTTATGTCCATGCCAGAAACAGCCATGAACGAATATCACGGCATGGTATTTCGGTAAAACAATGTCGGGTGAGCCAGGATAACGCGAATCATTGATGCGGTAACGAAATCCTTTCGAAAAGAGGAATTTTCGGACGATTAATTCTGGATGCGTATTTTCTCTCTTGACTTTCGCCATTAAGGCACTGCGAGCTTTTTTAGAAAGATTGTCCATAACATCTCAACGGACACTATCAAAGACAATTTTTAATGGGTCTGTATATTTGCTCTCTATTCTAACAGGTGTAATGTATTCAAACATTTTTTTACCATAGAGACTAAAAAGGGTGCAAAGAAGAAGAGAGACCGGGCCATCAGAAATAATTGGAATGCAAGGACTCCTTACCGGCAACCATTCACGGCATTGGATTTTTTGAGTTCCGCATCGACTGACAATTTCATTAGTCACCTGCATATGCCAATAATTATGTTTTGATCTATCAGCACCGAATCCATGAGGGCCTTCGAATCGAAAAGCAATACATTCTGGCGGTTTTTCCTTTTTTATGTATTGAAATAATACGATAATAAATGAGACATCCTTTTCCGAAGCGGTGAGATTGCAATCCATTAACAATATCGGAATAATTTTCGGTTGGGATTCAATAAGCGGTAAATAGAAATAAGTAGGGGATTCGCAAAAATCGGTTTTTAGATTAGTTAGATCTTGCATTAAATGAGATATTTGATTTTCATGTTCCATTGGAGGAAAATCCTTGAATAATTTATTATATTCGGGCAATTTTTTATTTCTATAGAGGTTTCGCTCTTGCAGAAAGATTCTCTTGAGAATTTCACGTATTTTCTCATACTCCTCTTTCATGATTACTCCAAGATTGATTATAAAGAAAATCTTACACTGGGCGTATATATTACGGATTTATCCGGACATAATACGTATCTTTGGATATAAGGCGAATCTAATTCGGCAAGAAATTCTTTACATTTTTCTGTACTATGGAAACTAGAGGTATCTTCGCAAAAGACATAATCCGAAGATTCTCTTGTCCAAGGATCGGATACTTCTTTAATTCTCTGACAATTTATGATTTCAGTAAACAACCATGCAGGATGAGATAACCAATATTCTGGCTTGAACCGAAAATCTTCAATTTTTTCATGGACTAGACCTAATTTTTCAAGATCATCAAAAGTGGCTGTTTTATTCCAATTTTTAATATCCGTGTGTTTTTCTTTCAATAAACTCGGATATCTATGAACAAGATGTGGTGCATCGATCAAGATATTTTGACCGGGTAATACTCTCTGTTCGAGCCATTTTGAAATTCTTGATACTATTAACAATTTTTTTACTTCATTATCCATTTTTTCAATTGAATTATCTTTCCGAAACAATCCATTTCCAGAATCAATCAAAAAACTTTCAAAAGTCGAAGTTTGGGGGTCCTCACCTAGGAATTCGCCTATTGATCTCGGTAAAATTCCCACAATCTCTTTAGAAAATCCAAAGAAATCGCAAATAGGTTTATTCATGTTATCTTCAAGATCATGAATTTTTTTGTGTAAATTATCAAGATAGATCGGAATATTAGGCCAGTGCCAAGGTCGGAAATTTTTGGGTTTCCCTCCCCAAAGTCCCGGATTGTCCAATTGGTCGCTTCCTATGTTAATATCTGCATATGATTCAAGATGATTTTTCAAAGTCAAATCAAAATTATTTGGCGGATTCGGAGGGAATTGGTTCATGCCGATAATGAGTTTGCACATTGAGAAACAACGAACGTAATAAGATACAATCTCTCCAGTCAATAAAAGGGAAGATTCATCCGGAATATTCACAAGATCGTAATCAACAATAAAAACTGAAGCGTTATCAATTTTTGATGAACTGCCATTCCAATCTTTTCCTTTACGAAGACCAATTTGTCGAGTCTTCAATATTTTCATTTCATCAATGAATTCTTTTTTTGTAAGAGGCTCGATCTTGAATCTTTTTGAAATCTCTTTTTTGTCATTAAGTCGAGCCACGTAATTTCTTGAATTTTTATTATCATCATCGAATATCAAGAGCGTTTCTTTAGTCATTTCTGTTCCTTCCATTTTATTGAGAATGCAGTTTTATAACCCAATTCAGGTTTAACGAAAGAGACCTTACACCCGATATTTTTCGCCACCATATCAACTATTGTTAGTCCCAAACCGGTTCCCCCATATCCCAGAGATCGCCTTTCTTGTGAGATCTCCGATTTCCTTACGAATGGTTTAAAAAGTTCTTCGGCATCAACAAGATTTACTCCACTTCCTGTGTCTTGAACTAAAATCTCTTGATATCCATCTTTCACTCTCGAACTGACGTCGATATTTCTTTTTTTAGAATCGACCATCGCATTGAAAGAATTGATAAAAACATTCTGAAAAATCGAACTCCATTCGGCGAGTGTTGCTTTCGGCAATCGTAGCGTTCCATCAATTCTGTCTGTATCGATTGGTATATCCCTGCTCAATATATTGACTTGATCTTTAATTTCTTCAATTACTTT
>Ga0074044_10004624_pt1 | contig 11347 bp, 11 predicted proteins | sample BogForMeECP23OM1_FD_94443 | JGI IMG/M metagenome (GOLD analysis project Ga0074044, IMG submission 94443) | Bog forest soil microbial communities from Calvert Island, British Columbia, Canada - Bog Forest MetaG ECP23OM1 | ecosystem: Environmental > Terrestrial > Soil > Wetlands ...
ATACAGCTTGCAAGCCGAGGGTCGAGCCCGCGGCGCGAGGGTGTCGCGCAGGCCGCCCGGGTGAGACAATCGGCCGGCCTTCGCCTCGGGAAATCGAAGGAGCCCCCATGTCGTGCCGTGCGCTCGTGCAGATCGGGTTGGTGCTGGTCGGGGTGATCTGGATCGGCACCCAAAGGATCACGGTCCGGGCCGACGAAGATCCGCGGACGGCCTTGCGGTTCCTTCAAGAGCTGCGCGACCACGGTCTGCACGACCAGGCACTCCAGTTCATCGACGAGCTGCGTGTCGACCCGGGGCTGCCGGCCGATCTGAAAGTCGTTCTGGACTATCAGGAAGGGCGTACCGAGATCGACGAGGCGGCCAAGACGGGCGACCTGGTGCACCGTCGTGATCTGCTCGACCAGGCGCGCACGAAGCTCGAGAGCTTCGTCAAGGCCCAGCCCAACCATCCCCTGGCGCGTGAAGCCATCGTGCAGGGCGCGCGGTTGCTGGTCGAGCGTGGGCACCTGGCTCTCCTGTTTGCGGATGACGCCCAGGACCCGGCCCAGAAGACGCTCCGGCAAACCGAGGCCCGCGCCTCGTTTGCCCAGGCACGCGAGGCGTTTGCCCGCGCCGTCGAGCAGCTCGAAGTTTCGCACAAGAGCTTCTCCGGCTTCATCGCCAAGGGCGATCCCCGTCTCGACGAACGCGCCAAGGTTTACTCGTCCCTCCTGGACGCCAAGCTCCAGAAGGCCGTGACCGATTATGAGCTAGCCCAGACCTATCCCGCGAATTCCAGCGAGCGGGCCAGTCACCTGGCCGAGGCACTCAAACAGTTTGACGCCTTGTACAAGGACTATCGCACCCAGATGGCGGGTCTGACCGCCCAGATGTGGCAGGCCAAGTGCTACGAAGAGCAGGGAAAGATCGGCGAGGCCATTGGCATTTACAAGCTCCTCCTCGAACAGCCCGACCCAAGATTGCGGCCGCTCCAGCGATTCGTCGGCTATTTCCACATCGCCGCTCTGGCAAAGCGGAAAGACTACGCCCTGGCGGCCGACGCGGCCGCCCGCTGGCTGGAGAAGTACTCCCGCCGCGAGGAACTCCGATCCCAGGAAGGCCTGGGCGTGCTGCTCGAGCTGGCCAGGAACATCGACGCCCAGATGGGCCAGGCCACCAGCAAGGCAGAGCGCCAGCAGGCTACAAAACGGATCGTCGACGCGGTCTCACAGGTCGTTCGCTACGCCTCGCCCTACAAGAACGACGCCCTTGCTCTGCTCAAGAAATACAAGCCGGCCGCGGCCGCCCGGACCGAGGAACTTGCCCGGCTGAGCTACGACGATGCCATGGGCCAGGCCGACGAGTCCATCGCCTCGCGCGACTGGGAGCGCGCCATCGCCCTGTACAAGGCGGCCGATCGCAAGGCTGACCCACGCCGCGAAATCGACAGGGCCAACCGGGCACGCTACAACTTGTCGTTTTGCTATTACATGAATAAACAATTTTATGAATCCAACATCCTGGCCGAACACCTGGCCAGGCGCTATCCCCAGGGCGGGCTCTCGCCCAAGGCGGCCGAGATCGGCATGCAGGCCCTGGCCGACGCCTACAACACCTACAACGAGATCGATCGCGCCGCCGACCTGGAGCGGCTGATCGACCTGGCAAAATACACCGCCGCAACCTGGCCCGACCGCGAGCAGGGAGATGATGCTCACATCAACCTGGGTATGATCTACCAGGGCAGCGGGCAGTACGACCAGGCCATCGCCGAGTTTGCCGCCGTCCGCGACCGGTCTCCCAAGAAAGTCGAGGCCCAGACCCGGCTGGGCGCGGCGCACTGGGCCAAGAGCCGGATGCTCGACCGCCGTGGCGATAAGGAAAAGGCGGCCGCCGAGTCCCTGGCGGCGATCGATCTGCTCGAGCAGAGCCTGAAGGCCCGCGAGGCCGCAGGTGCCGGATCGACCGATGCGGGCCTGATCGGCAATGCCGCCGACCTCGCGGTCGCGCTGACGGAAACCGGCAAGCCGGCCGATGCCCTCAAATTGCTTGCACCCATCAGCAAGGTCCAGACCACCAAGACCGGCCCCTCGTACGCGCGACTCATGGAAGCGACCCTGCTCGCTCAGATCAACTCCGGATTGGTCGAGCCCGCCATCGTCTCGATGAAAGAGCTCGAGCAGTCGGGATCGACGGCAAGCCGCGTCCAGCTCTACTTCAAGCTGGGCAAGCTGCTGGAACGAGAACTCGACCGCCTTCGCGCCACGAAAGATTCCAATGGATTGAAGAAGACGCAGCAGGATTACCGCTCGTTCCTCACGGCGCTCACGGAGAGCCAGTCCGGACAGACTTACGAGTCGCTGCAATGGGCCGGTGAAAGCCTGCTCGAGCTCGACGCCGGCCCCGATGCCGAAAAAGTCCTGAGGCGCGTGCTCAATGACGCGATCGGCAACCCGACTTTTCTCAACCAGCCCGGCGGCCCGGAACGGATTCTCCGGACCAAGCTGAAACTGGCGGCCGCCCTCCGCGGCCAGGGGATCACTGACAGAAAGAAGCTGGACGAGGCGGCGTCGATAGTCGAGGAACTACTGTCCCAGAACCCGCGCCGCATCGAGCCGCTCGTCGAAAAGGGTATGCTCCTGGAGTCTCAGGCCAAGGCCGGTCAAGGCGAGTGGTCGGACGCCTACCAGCACTGGCAGGACCTGGCGCAGAAATTGTCGCGAGCGCGTCCCCGACCCCTGGCTTACTTCGACGCCTGGTACCATGCGGCCTATGCCCTTCATCAGCAGAACGAAAATACCAAGGCTCGCCAGACGCTCAACGGCATCATGCGCCTGAATCCGGGCGTGGGCAGCCCGGAGATGAAGAGCAAGTACGAGCAATTGCTGAACAGTATGAAGTAGTGGCGTGGGGCGTGGAGCGTGGAGCGAGTTTGTATTGCCGACTTGGTTTGATGCAAAGATGTCATCTTGATGAGAAACTCATGACATGTCATCACGGTTGCCGGGTCAAAGCGATTTCAAACGATTGCCGAAGGCGATGTCAGCATTCTTGACGCTGGCGATGGCGCTGGCGGTGGGCTGGGCGCTGGCGGACGATGTTGTCCTCGTCCCTGGTGCGTCGATCAAGCAGGCGATCGGCGGGCGTGTCCGTGGGCAGGTACAATCCGAGTCTCCCGGCGAGGTCGTGGTGAAGCTGGGCAACAGCACCACGTCCGTGCCGAACGATCTGATCGCGTCGATACGATACGATGGCCAGCCGGCGACGCTTCAGCTCGCCGAGACCCGCGAGGCGGCCGGCCAGCTCGCGGAGGCGGCCGAGCTCTTCAAGAAAGCCGCGGGCGAGGCGGCCGACAAGCCGTACGTGAGGCAGATGGCCCTCTATCGCGAGGCTGCAACGCTTGCCGACCTGGCGCTCGTCGAACCGGACAGGACCAAGGACGCGAAGGACCGGCTGCTCCGGTTCGTGCAGGCCCATCCCTCCAGCCGGCACATCATCCCGGCACGCGAGGACCTGGCGCGGCTGCAACTCAACACGGATGATTTCGCAGGCGCCCAGGCCACCATCGCCGAGCTGGCAAAGCTGCCCAGGGCCGCCGACCGCGCGGGGGTCTTGCGGGCCAAGGTGCTCGCCAAGCAAGGCCGGTATGACGAGGCCATATCCGATCTCGATCGGCTGATCGCCACGTTTCCTGATCGCTCGACCGGCCAGCGCGAGGCGCGGCTGGCCAAGGCCGAGAGCCTGGTCGGAATGAAAAAGTACAAGGAAGCCGAGAGCCTGGTCCGGCAAGTGATCGCCGCCGCCCCTGCCGAGGACGTCGCGGCCCAGTCAGCCGCGTGCAACACCCTGGGTGACTGTCTGCGCGCAGACAAACGTCCCAAGGAGGCGTTGCTCGCCTACCTGCACACCGACCTGCTCTACAGCAAAGACAAGCAAGAACATCCCCGTGCTCTCTTCCACATCGAGAAACTCTTTCGCCTGCTCAAGCAAGACGGTCGGGCCGACGAATACGCCCAGCGTTTGCGGCAAGAATACCCCCGCAGCCAGTGGCTGACCTCGAAGTAGCTGACGGCAAGGAGCCAGGCAGGCATCACGGGCGGACCAGGTTGGGAAAAAGGCTAGCTCACAGGGCGTGGCGCGAGGATTGCCGGCTCGTTCCCTTCGCGCACGCGGGTCGCATGCAGCAGGTCCTCGCCGGCCGTCGTGACGTCCGAGGCCCAGCAGAACACGGGCTCAGGGTCGGTAGGTGCCATGCCCAGAAGTTGCCTGACCCGCTTCGCTGTGCGGGGGCAGTGCCCGGCGGCCCTTCTAAGCCAGAAGGCCAGTCGCCCGACAGCCAGGGTCAAGTCGTCGCGCAGGCCAACCCCGCAGGCGTGCCTGGCCCTCTCGGCCAGCGCGGCTACCTCGAGTTCTGAAGCATAGCCGTTGGCCCGCAACCATGCGCCGCAGAGCCGGTCGAGCAGGACGCGTTGCGAGAGCCTGAAGTCAGTCTGCCATGAACCGGTGCCGCCAGGCCGCAGGTGGTTCCAGTACAGGAGTGTCACCGGATCACAGATCTGGAGATTGCCCGGCGCACTGAGGTCGATTCCGGCGTTTTCCAGCCGCCGGCGCAGAGCTTCAATCCGCGTCTGATTCGATTCCAGCGAGTACTCGTCGGCGATCTCGGCCGCCTCCCGGCGGGCGACCCCGAGCCCGAGATGGCGGGCGAGCTGGACCACGGCAGTCACCGGATCCGCGACCAGCACCTCGTAGCGCTGGATGAACACCCTGGGTTGCGCCCTCCAGAAGCGATCGTTGACCAGGAGCTGGTGGACCATCCCCTGTCGGAGCAGATCCTCGAACGCCAAGCTTTGCTTGTGCATCAGCGAGAAGACCACGTCGCGGATGTCGCGATACGTATAAACGGCCAGCGCCTGCCCCGAGGAGAGTGCGCGGGCGAAGCAGCGATGTCCCTCGTGCGACTTGAGCACGCGCCACGACCGCCGTCCGATACCGGCATGGATCGCGCGCCTGGAGAACGGCGCGAAGCGAGCGGCATACGCTTCCCCCGTCAGATAGCCCAGCCGCTCGCCCCGGAGATGGCGCTCGATGAGATGTGCCACAACCTCGTACTGCCAGGTCGAACAAGCCCGGTACATCCCCCCGCAGATCACGTCGCGGATCCTTGCATGGCGGCTATCGACGAAAATCAGGCGGCTTTTGCCTGCGGGGTCACTGCGGTCCAGCCGCAACCACCGGGCCATCGCGGTAGACCATGCGCGAGGCCGGGGAAAGCCCGCTTTTGAATCGGATAACAACACGGGACCGAAGTCCGCCCGGCCTCGGTACATCGCCAAACTCACGCCTCCCTGGTCGCTCGACCGGGGACGAAGAATCCACGGCCCACCAGCGAAATGATGATCGAAGGGAGTCGCGTTTTACCCGATCCCGAGGTTGCTGGCCATGCGAACTTGCCGTGTCGGCCCGGGAAAAAGGCGTGAAAGCCGGTTCGGGAAGTGGTCAAAGTTTCAGTTCTCCGACGTCCTCGGTGCTCGACCGCCTTCTCTGGCCAGGTTGCGGCCAGTAGGTCAGGATGGTGCCGATCATCCAGATCACGAAACCGAAGCCCACGACGATCCAGACCTGGCGGGAAGAGAATTGCCCGGGGAGCGGGGCGCCGGCTTGATCGGTCCTGGTCCAGAGCACTTGCGCGAGAATGCCGGCGACTTCGATCGCAAGGCCGATCAATCTCACAATCTGACCGGTAGAACGTCTCATCTTCTCTTCCGAATGCGGAACTCGGAATTCGGTATGGAATGCATTGATTCCGCATTCCCCATTCCGCTCCCCAAGTTCTGGCAAGGCCTCCTGACCTTGCCACGTCGCCGACCGAAGGTCTCCAACCGCGACCCCTGCGGGAGAGCTGCGGTCGGGTAGACGGCGGGGTCTGGAGACCCGCGCCGAACAGCCGATCAATCGGCGGGTTGCACCCACCCCACAAAAGGACTCAGATGCTGGGCAGTTCGAATCCCTTGCGCGGTTCGCGAGAGAGCAGGGCATTGGCTTCGGGGTCGTTCTTGAAGGTCTCGGTCTCGGTGTCCCACGCGAGCTTGCGGCCCACCTTCAGGGCGATGTTCCCCAGGTGGCAGGTATTGGTGGATCGGTGGGCGATCACGATGTCGCTGGTTGGCAGGGCACGCGACTTGAGGCAGACGAACGCTGCTGGGTGCCGACGGCCATGATCTTGTTGTATTTCCTGGCCGCGGCGATCATCGCCTTGCCCTTGGCCACATCGTGCGCGACCGGCTCTTCAACATAGACGTCCTTACCGGCAATCACCGCCTGGATCGCCGGCAGGGCGTGCCAGTGGTCGGGAGTCGCAATGATGACCGCGTCGACATCCTTGCGATCGAGCATGGGCCGGTAGTCGCGTGCGGTATCGGGCGTGTTTCCTTTTTCCTTCTTGACCCGTTCAGCGGTCTCGCCGGAGTGCCGAGCATCGACGTCGGCAATCGCGACGAGCTCCACATCGGCTTGAGGAGGGAACGAGTCGGGGAGCTGTCCTCCCCGACTGCCTGCGCCAATGATACCCAGCCGGATCTTCTCGTTCGCCAGGGCAGCCTTGCCGATGGCCGGAGCTCCGAAAACTGAGGCCGCACCGGCCGTGACCCCCACCGCCCCCACGAACCCGCGCCGCGTCAGATCTTCGCTCGACATGATCATCACCTTTCCCCATGAAAGTTCGATGGTGATCGCATGGCCCTCATTCGCCGACATCCGCCTCACCGATCGTACCGGCCGTCCCGACGAATCGCCAGGGGCAGGGCTGGTCGATCCTCCGCAGTCCCCGATCGGCCGGGTTGCTCGGCTGGCGCACCGAAGCGTACCATGTGCAGGTGGTCTCCTCGCGACAAACAGCCTCATTCAGTGCGACCGTTAGCAATCGAGGCGACCGCGAGCTCCGGGTTGACTGAGGAGAGCCTGAATGGAAACGGTCACTGCGGAAACCAAGCAGAGAACAACGGCACGGGGGCGGCTCGAGGTCGAGCGGCGGTGGGTGATCCGTGACATCGGCTGGGTCGACTATGAGGAGCTTGGCGAGTTGCTGCCGCCGACGTTGCGGCTGGCCTTCGACGGGAGTAGCCTGGAAATCATGGTCACCGGTCAGCTTCATGACGACTACGCGGATGCCCTTGACACCTTCTTCAAAGCGGTTGCCGGTGCGCTTGGCGTCCAGTTCACACCTTACAGAACCGCGTCCTGGACCAGGCCGGAGCTCGAGCGGGGAATCCAGGCTGACAATTGCTACTATGTGACCGCGGCCAAGATCAAGGCGGGACTTATCGGCCGTGCAAGGAAATCCAACGACGCGAAGGATTATCCCAACCCGGACCTGGCCATCGAGGTGGATCTTTCACCCCCGAAGGTTGATCGCGAAGGCATCTATGCCGCCCTGCAAGTTGCCGAACTCTGGACCTTCGACGGCACAAACCTGACCATTAGCCGGTTGGACGAGAATGGGCAGTATCGTGCGGTCGAGAAAAGCGGTTTCCTACCGGTCCGTGCCTCTGAAGTACCCCGTTGGATTATCGAGGAAGACCGGTCCGACTACGAGGCCTGGACGCAACGCATCCGCGCGTGGGCCAAGAAAACTCTCAAAGTCAAAAGAACTGGTCGATCGCAACGATGAAGCGAATCGCCCGGACGTTGACCAGTTGCGGCAGCGGAATTAGGGTGATGGGGGGTGAGACGGTTCGGACACGATTCAACCCGGGTCAGGGAGCGAGGTGCGCCATGGTGCTCTGGAGAGTGTTGCGGGCGCTGGGCCTTTGCCTGCTGGGCGCGGGTGTGAGCTGGGCACAATCTCTGCCCACCGCGGCCACCATCGAGTCGATCCCGCTCGAGCTGACGATGCCGGAGCGTTATCGTGTGACAGCCGTGCTCGAGCCGGTGCGGAAGGTTGGTCTGGTGGCACCGGCGGACGGCATCGTGCGCGGGCTGGAGGTGCCCCTGGGGACGGTTGTGCGGGCCAACGCGGAGGTCGCGCAACTCGACAGGGCGGAGGCCTTGGCCCGATTCAAGATGGCCCAGGCGGAGGTCAAGGAGAAGCAGAGTCTCAGCAAGTCGAATCAGAATTACAAGGACGTCTACGCGGCCCAGCTCGAGGCCGCCCAGGCAAAGGCGGAGCTCGCTCAACTCGAGCTCGATCGCCTGACTCTGCGGGCCCCGTTTGCAGGTAGGATCATCGCCCTTCCCGTCAGCTCCGGGCAGTACGTGCTGAAAGGCACCGTGATCGCGGAGCTGGCCGATGTCACCAGCCTGAAGTCGCTGGTTCCCGTGGATCGCAGGACCGTCTCGGATCGGGCCGATCTGAAAGTCTTTGTCGAGGAGAAGGAGCAGACCGCGAAAGTCCAGTCGATCTTACCGCTGCCGGAGAGCTATGCGTCGCTACGAGAGCTCGCCGCGCCGTTCGCCTCGGCCTGGGTCGTGGTGGCTAACGCCAAAGGCGAGCTGGCGGCAGGACTGCGGGTCCGCAGCGCGAACCTGCCCATCACGCCCATTGCCACGGTTCCCAAGGAATCCCTGAAGGCGGTCGAGGGTCCGGCCGGTTCGTCGGCATCGATGGTCCAGGTCTTGCGTAACGAGTACGTGACCAACGTGCCGGTGGAGGTGCTCGGCAAGATCGGGCCTGAGCGATTGCAGGTCTCCGGGGCGCTTCGATCCACCGATGCGCTGATCGTGTCGTCGTCGGTTCCCTTGCTGCCCGGCACACTCGTCCGGTTCGCGCAGGCTCCCGGCCAGGTCATCGAGGGGACGACCCCTGACCCGGCCCGGCAGGGCGTCGGGGCAGGAATCACTCCACCCGGAGCTGCCGCGAGGGAGCCGGCAGCGGTCCCCTCCGGCAGCTCGCGTTCTCGCCCGGCCACACCGGCCTCTGGCCGGCCCACGCCCGCCGCCGCACCCGCACCGGGCCAGGGCTCGCAACCCTTCTGAGAGCAAGGAACGACGCGATCGGCCTTGATCACAAGACAGCGTAATGGGTGAACCGGCGCCGTCTGCCGGCGGACCGATCACCCGTTCGTGATGGACGAGTCAATCGACGGCATCGATGTGCTGCTCCGCGGCCATGCCGAAGGGGCCATGGACGTGGTCAACCTGAAGATCAGCAAGCTGGGCGGGATCACCAAGCTTCGTCAGGCGCGTGATGTGTGCGTGCCGCTGGGCATCGCCATGACCATCGAGGATAGCTGGGGCGGCGACATCACCACGGCGGCCATCGCCCACCTGGCTCACAGCACTCCGCCCGAGTTCCTCTTCACCGCGACCGACTTCAACAGTTACGTGACCGTGAGCACGGCCGACGGCGCCCCGCGGCGGCGGAACGGCCGGATGGCCGCCTCGACCGCCCCCGGACTGGGCGTGTCTCCGAGGCTGGACGTCCTTGGCCAGCCGAAGGTCGAGATCTCCTGATTCCCGGGCGGCGGCCGGTCGCCGAATAACGCGTCTCGCCCGGCGAATGTTCCTGAAAGAGTATCTCGGGCCGCTCCGGCCGCCGCGTCGCGTCCAGCTCACCGGCCCAATCCGCGAGTTCGAGTCTGGCTCATGATCAACTACATTTCAGGACTTGTGTTTGTGGTGCTGCTCCTGCTGGGAGGAGTGGGCACGGTTTTGATCGGACAGCAGAGTGTGCCGCTGGCCTTTCTCTTCGCGCTCGCCTGGCTGTTCGTGGACGTGGTCGTCTCGTCGTCGATTCGCTTGGCCGCGCAGTGGGAAAAGGCGGTGGTCTTCCGCCTGGGTAAGTTCCACACGATCAAGGGCCCGGGGCTGTTCATGATCATCCCGCTGATCGACCAGCTCCGGATGGTGGACACCCGCGTCCTGGCGGTCAGCATTCCCAAGCAGCAAGTGATCACCCGTGACAACGTTCCGGTGACGATCGACGGTGTCCTCTTCTTCCGCGTGGACAACGCCGCCGAGGCGATCATCATGGTGCAGGATTATCGCTACGTGATCTCGCAATACGCTCAGACCTCGCTCCGCGACGTCATCGGCCAGATGACGCTGGACCAGCTTTTGACGGAGCGCGAGGAGATCGCCAAATCGATCGAGCATCACGTCGAGAACGATACCAAGGGCTGGGGCCTGGAGGTCACGGGCTTGCGTATCCAGGACGTGGACATGCCCGAAGAGCTGAAGAAGATGATGTCGCGGCAGGCCTCGGCCGAACGAGAGAAGCGCGCCACGATCACCAAGGCGGAAGGCGACAAGGAAGCGGCCGTCAACCTGTCGCTGGCCGCCCGCACCATGGCCGAGAGCCCGGGCGCCATGCAGTTGCGGACTCTCCAGACGATCGACGGCCTGGGCCCAACCGCCTCGAATACGGTCGTGCTGGCCGTGCCCATCGACGTTCTCGAAAGCCTTGGCTCCCTCAAGGACGCCTTCCGGAGCAGAACCCCGGGTACAGGCTCGATCGCTCCGCCGGCGTAGCGAACATAGAGGAGCGAAAATATGAAGAGTTCGAAGAGGAAAGCAAAACCGCGTCCCGGCGAGAGCAACATTTCCGGGGGTTCCCGAAACGGATTCTCGGCCGGGACGAAAATCCTTGCAGCCATCGACGAGGCAACCGAGATCCTGCGCGCGGAAGGGTTGGCGAGCAAGCAGTTGACGATCCGCACCAATAAGGTGCCGCCTGCCCCGCGCGTCTGCGGGCCCGGGGACGTCAAGCGAGTACGGGAACTGCTCAGGGCGAGCCAGGCGGTTTTCGCGGGCTTCTTGGGGGTTAACGTTAACACGTTGCGATCGTGGGAGCAGGGTAAGCGTCTACCGCAGCCGATCGCTTGTCGCTTCCTTTCGGAGATCGAGTCCGACCCTCTGTACTGGCGACAGCGGATCGGGCAAGGAACTGTCCAGATCGAGCCGGGGAGCCGGCCCCGAAAGACGATCAACAATCAGTGACGACCCTTTTTCTCTCCCCCAGTACGTGCTGCGGTTTTCAGAGAAGGGGGGCAAGAGTCGGGAAATCCCGGTGCGGCACGATCTGGAAGGGCATATCCGGACGTATCTTGATTCGGCTGGTATCACAGCCGAGAATAAGGATCGGCCGTTGTTCCGCTCGACGCTGGGCAAGACGAAGCGGCTGACCAAGAAGCCGCTGACGACGAAAGACGTGTGCCGGATGGTCAAGCGGCGGCTGAAGGATGACGGTCTGCCGATCCGGTTGTCGCCGCACTCGTTCCGGGTGACGGGGATCACCGATCTGCTCACCCAGGGCGTGCCGCTCGATGACGTGCAGTATCTGGCCGGGCATAGCAGCCCGCGGACGACCAAGCTCTACGACCGGCGGCAGAAGTGAGTGACGCGGAACATTGTAGAGCGGCTTTCGATTTAG
>Ga0074044_10004625_pt1 | contig 11347 bp, 14 predicted proteins | sample BogForMeECP23OM1_FD_94443 | JGI IMG/M metagenome (GOLD analysis project Ga0074044, IMG submission 94443) | Bog forest soil microbial communities from Calvert Island, British Columbia, Canada - Bog Forest MetaG ECP23OM1 | ecosystem: Environmental > Terrestrial > Soil > Wetlands ...
CATTCCAATGTTTTGGGAAGGCTGATGGAATACCAATTTCCAACATCGAATCGTTGCTAGCCGACGGGGAGGGTGGCTTTTGGCTGGGAGCAGATTCGGCGCTTGTCCATTGGCATCGCGGGATCTCAGAAACGTACCGCAGCGAAGGGATTCAGGCCTTGGCGCGCGGTCCCGATGGATCGCTGTGGCTGGGCTTATCGGAAGGTCACGGACTTGAGCAATTCAAGGACGGAAAGACAAAACCGTTCGTGACCCCCACGTTCGATGGCAGTCGCCTCGATATCGGAACACTGATGTTCGACCGTGACGGCGATCTCTGGATCGGCACCGTAGGAAAGGGACTTTTTCGTGTCCATGGAAATGTGGTGGACCATTACGACCATACGAATGGCTTGTCCGGCGATTCCGTTTGGGCCCTTTTCGAGGACCGGGAAGGTATTGTTTGGGCTGGTACTACAAGCGGGATTGATAGCTTTCGTGATCCGCGTGTCGCTACGTTCTCTCCAACGGAGGGAATGCCGAAGGATTTAGCGGCCGGCATCCTCGCCAGCAGAGACGGGAGCATCTGGGTAGCAAATGCTGGGTCTCTCGATCACATTGTCGATGGTAAGGTCTCATCAATTCGCGCGGGCAAAGGGCTTCCGGGGGAGCAAGTTACCTCTATGTTGGAAGACCACGCCGACAACATGTGGGTAGGAGTGGACGATAGACTATTTATTCTCAAAAATGGGCACTTCCGCCAGATCCCCGCACCGAATCACGAACCGCTAGGAATGGTACTCGGATTGACGGAAGACGTCGCCGGCAACGTTTGGGCGGCATGCAAAAGCAATCCCCGAAAGCTCATTCGTATCCGCGATTTTCAGGTCCGCGAGGTGTTTCCCGAGCCGCAATTTCCGCCCGGTCATATCGCTGCCGATCCGCATGGTGGAATTTGGATGGGGACGATAAAGGGGGACGTGGCGCGGTTCCGCAACGGCGTTGTGGAAACGAAGTTTCCGCGAGATCCGGGAGGCTATCCGATCACGTTCCAAATTATCCCTGCGCCCGATGGCTCCGTTCTGGCTGGCTCCGAGCATGGCCTAGTCGGATGGCGCGCAGGTAAGGTGCAGCGCATGACGACGAAAAACGGCCTGCCCTGCGACTCCATCATCACTTTTATCGAGGACAAGGAGAAGCGCTGGTGGCTTTATACTCGTTGCGGCGTCGTCGAATTATCGGATTCCGAACTGCAGAAATGGTGGGCCAACCCGGACGCAATTGTTCAGAACCGCCTCTATGACACATTCGATGGAGCTCAGCCAAACAATGGTTCTTTCAACTTGGCCGCAAACTCTTCCGATGGACGTATATGGTTTGCCAGCGGAATTGTTGTGCAGGTGATCGACCCGTCCCAGCTCTTGCCAGCGCCTCCACCAGCGGCGACGTACATCGAATCGGTTACCGCTAATCGAAAGGACCTCACAGCCACGGACAACATCAACTTCCCACCACATCTTCGTGACTTACAGATCGACTACACTTCGCCGATCTTCACTATTCCACAGAAAGTAAAGTTCCGCTACCGGCTCGATCCCTACGATCGTGACTGGCACGAGGCCGGTACGCGCCGCCAGGCTTTCTACACGGATTTGCCTCCCGGGAAGTATTCCTTCCGCGTAATCGCGTCCAATAGTGACGGCGTCTGGAACGATAGTGCCGCGAAGCTGGATTTCTACGTCACTCCGGCGTACTACCAGACGAATTGGTTTCGCGGTCTCGGCGCGTGCATCTTTTTGGCACTGCTATGGGCGGCGTACCAGTGGCGTGTCCGGCAATTGCAACACCAGTTCGACAGGACGCTCGATGCGCGTGTGGGCGAACGCACACGGATTGCACGGGAGCTTCACGACACTCTCCTCCAAAGCGCCCACGGGGTGCTGCTCCGATTCCAGACTGTTTCCCAGTTGCTGCCGGATCGCCCCGTGGAAGCGAAAGAGAAGCTGGACAATGCGATCGACCAGACGGCGGACTTCATCACGGAAGCCCGTGATGAGGTGCAGGGATTGCGGGACTCCACAGTGCAAAGCAATGATCTCGCTCTAGCCATAAGCACCCTAGGGCAAGAACTCGGAACCGACTCAGCCACGCACCGACCTTCATTCCGTGTAGCCGTTGAGGGCGAGGCGCGAAATCTACATCCCATCCTCCGGGACGAGATCTACAAAATTGCTGCCGAAGCGCTGCGGAACGTGTTTCGCCACTCTCAGGCACGACAGATCGAAATTGAAATCCGTTATGACAATGAGCAATTCCGACTACGGGTGCGGGACGATGGAAAAGGCATTGATCCAGCAATGCTCTCCAGCCAAGGCCGTGGGGGACACTACGGCTTGCCCGGGATGCGGGAACGCGCAACTCTTATCGGAGGTAAGCTAGTGGTGTGGAGCGAAGTCGATGCTGGCACGGAAGTGGAACTGCGCGTTCCTGCCAGTACCGCCTACGCGACCGCACAAAGGCCTTCGTGGTTTTCACGCAGGGCGAAGGCATGAAGTAGGAGCTCATTGAGCGCCGCCATCTCGCAAATTCGAATTCTTGCGGTTGACGATCATCCAATCGTGCGCCAGGGGATCGCCGGTCTGGTTGGCACTCAGACCGATATGGTTTTGGTGGGCGAGGCATCCAACGGACGCGATGCCATTCAGCAATTCCGGACGCACCATCCCGACATCACGCTCATGGACTTGCAGATGCCGGAGATGAACGGCATCGATGCGCTCATTGCGATTCACAACGAATTTCCCGCCGCAAAAGTGATTGTGCTGACGACATACACAGGCGATACGCAAATTCTGCGTGCGCTCAAGGCCGGTGCTCAGGCCTACCTGCTCAAAAATACGTTGCACAAGGAATTACTCGACACAATCCGAGCAGTCCATGCGGGAAAGAAGACCCTCTCGCCGGAAGCGTCGTATCAAGTCGCCGAGCACGCGACGGATGACGCCCTGACCCCCGCAGAGATCCTTGTCTTGAGACTCATCGCCGCTGGGAATGCGAACAAGCAGATTGCGGATCAGCTCTCAATCACCGAGGAAACCGTTAAGAGTCGTGTCAAAAACATTCTTTCCAAACTAGGCGCCAACGATCGAACGCACGCCGCAATGATCGGCCTGAAGAGAGGAATCATCGAGCTGTAGTTTTCCACCACCTTGCCTTACCCGCCTCAGAAAAATGCAGAACCCTAAAGAGTGACGATCAAAACTCTTTTTGGGGTTTCGATTCACCACCAGAACGGAGGAGTCTAGTTATGTACGGAAAGGTGCGTGATTTGCGACGGCTGTATTCCACATTCGCTGGCGGTTGGCCCGGCACAGGTCTGCTTCTCATGCGCGTGGTTATCGGCTCCGCGCTGATTGTGCGCGCGAGCTTGCGGCTGTGGAGCGATCTGCCACCGATGAATGTCACAATTCCCGCTGTGCTCTTAACAGGAGCGGGAATACTGCTAATCGTCGGTTTATGGACTCCAATCGTGGGATCTTCCATAGCGTTGATTGAAATCTGGAAGATGTTTACAGTAGCCGGGGACAAATGGGTGTGGCTGTTGTTAGGAACTGCCGCTGCCGCTCTCGCGATGTTAGGACCCGGTTTATGGTCCATCGATGCTCGCCTTTTTGGCTGGAAGCGCATCGAAGCTCCTCCTCGCAAAACGAGTTCTCACTCTCGGTAAGACTCCCATATATCACCAAACTTTCTTGCCTCAAAAGAGGCTGCTATTCGCTCCCCAAGAGTTTGCGATTTGTCCCGATGTGGGGCTGCCCGCAAACAGAACTAGGCTGACAATGGCTACGTCATCACGACAACAGGTGCAAAGGTCGGGAGGCGCTTATGTGGAAGATCACGGCTCGCGGTTTCACGCTACAGGAAGTCCTAATCATGGCTGCAATGAATGTTGCAGCCGCACCGATGGCGACCGACAGAGGCGAGCGAACGATCCGGCGCAACCGCGCGCACCGATATTCAGTAGGATCCAGGAGATTGTCATGGCAAAAGTCATTGAGTTTTACATGCCGAAGAACTTTCGGAAACCGTTAAGGACGGTGGATCAGCCTCAACTCGGAAAAATCATCGAGTTTTGCCCGCAGACAAAGAGATCAGCTTAGCTGCCATCCGCCTTCTGCCGTATTGAGAGGAAATGTGACGTTGATTCCCACACAAACCGGCTTTATGCATGTGGAAGATTCGGCGCCGCGTCTGGAACCACAAAGAGTTAGCAAAGCACTGCAAGCGTAAAAGGTTATGGAGGAGACTATGGGGTGCGCCACTATGGATTTCACAAGCCTCGGAGACCTCGCAGCAATAGGCCTTGTCAATGTTAGAGGGCTCGGAGACCAGCAGTTTCATGTCGAACCAGAAATCAGCTCTGAGTGCTGCTTCGAAGGCATTGTCGGCAAGAGCTCAGCCCTGCAGAAAGTCCTGGAACAAGTCGCGATCGTTGCGCCTACCGATTCGACCGTCCTGCTTCATGGAGAAACCGGCACGGGGAAGGAGTTGATTGCACGAGCCATTCACAACCTCAGCTCCCGGCGTGACCGCACTTTTGTGCGCATGAACTGCGCCGCTATTCCCTCGGGGCTGCTGGAGAGCGAACTGTTCGGACACGAAAAGGGGGCCTTCACGGGCGCCTTGATGCAAAGGAAAGGCAGATTCGAGCTCGCGGACCGGGGGTCGTTGTTTCTGGACGAGATCGGGGACATCAGTCTGGAACTGCAACCGAAATTGTTGCGGGCGGTGCAGGAGCAAGAGTTCGAGCGTTTGGGAAGCGCCAGGACGATCCAAGTCAACGTTCGCATCATCGCCGCGACTCACCGCGACCTTCCGACGATGATTCGGGAGGGGAAATTCCGCGAGGATCTGTTCTATCGGCTCAATGTCTTTCCTATCGAAATTCCACCACTGCGGGAACGGCGAGAGGACGTTCCTCTGCTGGTGAACTATTTTGTGTCGAAGTTGGCGCCACGCATGGGGAAGCAAATACGCTCTGTCCCACCACACGCCATGGAGGTTCTGACGAACAATGCTTGGAAAGGAAACGTTCGAGAACTGGCGAACTTTATCGAACGCGCTGTCATTCTCACGCGCGGTGAAGAATTAGAGCTACCGATTGCGGAGTTTCGCCCTACTTTGGAGCTGGGCGTTGCGAGCGGTTCGACGTCCACATTTCGACAAGCTGAGTCTTCTGTAATCATCGACGCTTTAAGAGCTGCATCGGGACGGATTGCCGGCAAGGGCGGAGCCGCCGAACGTCTCGGATTGAAACGTACGACGCTGCAAAACAAGATTCGCCGCTTGGGCATCTCGAAGGCGACCTACGGCTGTTAGGTGCATTCCATGTCTCCGCGGTGCAATCGCTTCTAGCAAGTTGCGGAAGTGAGTTTCCCAGAGTGTTGGTGGGAGTTCCTCGAAGCGCTAAGACCATTGGGGGCATGTCAATGAAGAAAGACAGAGAACGAGTGACCGCCGAAATCACAGTTTCGCATCTCATGCGTCTGGGGAACGAACAAGGCTGGCCTGTGAGCCGAGAACAGGCTCTCGCATTTCTCAACCAGGAGGGGCGAGCGTTTGAAATGTGGAAGCACATGATGCAGGCCGCCGAGGCCTTCATCGCATGCAGCTTATCGCGCCATTCTCTTAGCTCCGGAGGACACAACGGATCTGCGTCTCAGCCTAGCCCGGTACGATCACTAGGCAATGCCGCGCAGTAACGTGTTCTCGTCGCCCCATGCTCAGGAAATTGCGTAGCCAAAGAGAAATGCAGAACACACCGTTTCAACGGTGCGTTTGATAGTCCCCCTTACAGATTCCAAGGCGTCTCATCTTGTTTTGCAGGGTCGTACGTTTCAATCCGAGACGTTCGGCGGCTCCGCCGTGACCCGAGATTTGCCCGGACGCAGCCTTCAATGCCTCGAGGATGACCTTCCGCTCGGCTTCATGGAAGGTAGATGCCGGGCTGGAAATGCTGCAAGAATGAGAGGCTTGAAACTCGGCGATTGGCACTTCCAGCTCTTCGCCATGCGAGAGTATGACTGCGCGCTCGATGAAGTTTGCCAATTCCCTGACGTTGCCCTTCCACGGATAATCTGTCAGGACCTCCATGGCTTGCCTGGGGATGGACTTGATGTCTTTCCGCATTTTCTTTGATAGCTTCGAAACGAAATAATTGACCAGCAGTGGAATATCCTCAGGCCGCTCCCGCAGTGGTGGGATCTCAATCGGGAAAACGCTGAGTCGATAAAAGAGATCTTGGCGAAAACTGCCCTGTCGAATCATCTCGGGGAGATCCCGATGGGTCGCGGCGATCAGACGCACGTCAACCTGGATTGTTCTCGTGCTTCCCAGCCTTTCGAATTCCCGCTCCTGAAGAGCGCGCAGCAATTTGGGCTGCAATTCCAGATTGATGTCGCCGATCTCGTCCAGAAATAGCGAGCCTCTGTCGGCGAGCTCGAATCTGCCTTTCTTTGGCATGAGGGCGCCAGTAAAGGCCCCCTTTTCATGACCAAATAGTTCACTCCCCAGCAACCCAGAGGGAATGGCCGCGCAGTTTAGTCTCACAAACGTACGCTGGCGCCTGGAACTGAGATTGTGAATGGCACGTGCAATTAGCTCCTTGCCGGTACCAGTTTCCCCGTGAAGCAAAACGGTTGAATCCGTGGGCGCAACGACCGTCACTTGCTCGAGTACTTTTTGAAAGGCCGAACTTCTGCCTACGATATCGTCGAAGTTGTATTCGGAGCTGATTTCCGATTCCAGATATACTCGTTGGTCTTCCAGATGATCCCGCGATGCGCTGAGCCGCCCGTAGGCCAGTGCATTGTCGATCGCCAGAGATATCTGACCGCTAACCTGGGAGAGCAAATCCAGATCTGCCTGGCTGAAGCTGTTCTGTTTCCGGCTCCCGAGCATTATGGCCCCGATCGGGCCACTTGCCCCAACCAGTGGCAGTACCGCAACTGAGGCAATGGACTCCGCTCGGAGCATCTGCGCGATCACCGGTGGCATTTTGTCGGAAGGTGTCAGCACCCTCGGCTGGCGGGCTCGCAACCGCTCCAGGTCTTCCTGCGGGACGTGCACCGGGACATCGCTCATGAAGCCGCGGCTGGCAGGAAAATGCAGGACTACAACGTTCAAACGATCAGAGTGCCCGTCGAATAGCATGAAGCTGGTGAAATCATTTGCGAAGTGCTTGCGGATTGATGCCGATGCGGCCCGGAAGAGATCGTTGATATCGAGAATCGTTACAACATGGTTGTTGATCTCCAACAGAAGACCGAGACGATCGCGCTCGCGTGTCAAATCACGCTGATACGCCTCCACCGAACTTATGGCAAGGGCGTTCTCCAGGGCAACAGCAACATGTCCGGCAATAGAACGCATGAGTTCGACATCAGCGGGACTGAATTCAAGTTTCTCTTGCCTGACGAAAACCAAGGCCCCGAGTTTTGTGCGCGGGGTTGAAATCGGAAATATGTATGCGCGCTCCGCTTGATTAAATCGCGAGGCGAGTTCGGGATAGGCTGCGAGTTCCTGCCTTACGTCGGGAACAAATAACGGGACCTGGTCTTTAAGCGCGCGTCCGAGCCCGGTGCCCGCGTACATGATTTCAGTACCGACCTCGATAACCGCATCGCTGTGACTGCGCTCGAAGGCTCGCAGTGCCAGCCGTTGGCCAGAAGAATCAAACAATAGCAGCGCGATATCGTCGAACGAAACTACGTTGGACAACAGGGTAGCGAGGCTGTGTAGAACTGCATCGACCGTGGGTTGCGCCCCAACCGCGCCAGAAATCTCTAGGAGCGCACGGTATCTTGTTAGGTCACCATTGATGGAAATATCATCTTGGTCGGTCGTCAATTTCGCACTCATGCAATCGTTATGTTCGGCAGTTCTCTAACTGGCACCCGAATCTGGTCGCCAGTTTGCATAGTCTCTCGGCTACTTCGGACTTACTGGCATAGCTAAAGTGCTCCTGCGCTTGTTCGATAAGGACGTTGTACAACAACCGAGTTTCGTCGTCGTTGAGTTCGATAATCATAAGATCCTCGCAATAAACTAGCTGGGCTCAAGCGCAATCGTGCTTCTAAAACCAAGAAAACCAAACTGTGGACTTCTTACTTTGCTCCGGTGTCCGCGTTTCTACACAGCGTGCGAAGCGTCGTGATTCTCCTCCACCGGCTTCACGTGGCCGTCGCGAAGCCATGCCATGGCATGACAATTGGCACCGAGCACTGCCGCGCGGGACACGTTCAGGCGTAAAGCGCAATCTTGAATCGACGATCGGATTGCAACTCTGAGTACCAGGACGGCCCGGCAAAGCGGATCCAATTCCGCGATCAGTTCTTGGGCGTCGGCTCCAAGAATGAGGTCGAGACTAGCTGCGCGTTCTTCGGCATCGCCCTGCGATAAGTGCTCGGCATGTGAGCATCGTGGTTCCTTGTACGCGGCTTCACAAATGCGAACCGCCTCCGTTCCGTGTGATATCGCACTGGCAATGGTCGCAGCCTTGGCCCACTCGAAAAGCCAATCGCGGAAAGGACTGTTTCCTTGAAGCGTCATCTCACAAGCTTGGACAACTACCTGGTCCGCCATTGCTTGATCGCCAGTGATCAAGAACGCAAGCCTACTCAGAACATTTCTTTGATCCTGGAAGCAGGCCACGATTTCGGCTGGCGATGCACAATTAAGGGCAACGACTGCTGCTGTGCTCGAGTGAAACCAGGACATGATTCTCCTCTTTCTATGCCGGCCTCAAATGGCCTCCACTGGATAGAAATGCCTAATTGAGGACCTCTCCTCGTTATTCCTATGCCGCCGCTTGCGTCGCTCGGATATCCTCTCACCGGGCGATAGACCCAGCCTGTCGCATACGGCAATTGCATAGACATTCGCGGCGACAAAAAGTGCGCCGACGCTAGCCAACCACTTCAGCAACTGTTCGCCCACTGAATCGATATAGCTCACCTCGGTGAGGTCGACGATCAGACCCTTAGGCAGTACGTCCTTTGTGACCAGGCACCTGGCCTGTTCTGCCCAATCACCGACGAGTTTGCCTTCCAATTTCAGGGTCGGACCACTCGCTAACCACTGGATTTCTGCGCGAAACATTGGCTTGATCCTCGAAGCGCTCTGTCCTGCTCTTCCTATCCCCAATGGAATGCACGTTTCGTGCCAATGCTGCTCCTGATATGTGATTGATGTAATTGCCTCATGGTGGAAACTGGTTCGTACGAATTGCCGCAATGCGGTCATCGTCCGCATGCGGGCACCCACGTCCAAGGACTGGCGCCGCCAATTGCCTTTCTGAACAGGCAAAAAAGTGAGTACTGACTTGGCAAGGGGAAATCTGTCGAAATGTGGCAGACTTCGAGAGGGCCTCTCAACTGCAACTGTTAGCGCTGATGAATGCCGCACGTAGCTAGAAACGTTTTGATTCCGTTCAACAGATCCGTCTCAAACGACGGGTCGTTTGCCCGGTACAAGAAAACGTAGATACTTACCCACACTGCCGAACGATTGCCTAGAGCAGGCAAACACACAATCGAGTTTGAGTGAGAGTCGATATTGTAGGTGAGGGAATTTCGGCTGAGGTTGAGCTCGCCAAGCATGAGGTCCATGATCGCGAGCAACCCCGACCTCACATGGCGGCACGTAGGGCATGCGGGATCGACGTGGTTGGGATCGGACGTATGAGAACCAATCAACTCCACTTCAAAGCCGAGCAGACGGCGCTCGTCATGTGTCTGTTCAAATTGCGGCCAAAATTGCCAAAATACACCGTATTCGGTCACGAGAGATTGCACTCGTGAGTTCAACGCTAGTGTTGCCATTGTGCACCTATCCTCAAAATTGCAAAATGCTTGCCACTCGTTCTTCCACTCCGAACGGCAGCTACTCACCAGGATTCGATACTTGTCGCAGTTCGCTCAGGCCTTGGCGAGCTTCGGTGCAGGAGAAATTCTGCAAGGCAGCGAATGTCGCCGTCTTGATCATCGAGCGCCGCAAGGAGCTCCTGGTACGCGGCCAAGTTCAGTTTGGTGCGCCACTCCAAATGGCAAGCAAATAAGTACAAAGCGTCGCGATGTCCGATTTTCTCCGACATGTCAGTCAAGGCGATCCTATTGCTGCAGACCGACTCAACGGGAGAATAGTTGCTAGTTGACGGACTCATTAGCTGTCCCAGCGCTAACTAGTTGACTGCGTCAGCGACCACGATGCTGACGGCGTCAACCACTTCTCCGCCGACTCGAACTGCTCTTGAATCTGGCTTTGAATCCATTACTGATCGACCTCAGATGCGTCTATCGAGCGGTGTAAGTTCCTTGGTTCATGCTCCTTTTCCATCTTTCCATCTCAGGCAATTCGAAACCGAGTCAAGACAGGAGTGAGTGGCAGGCGGTGCTCAATCGACATGGTCTCGAGTGAGTATGCAAACCTCGCACCGCAGTCACAGCACGCCCGGTAGGTCTCGCCTTGCAGTGTGAACACACGGCTGAGGTGAACGTGGTGACACCCAAAGAGGAAATCAAGGATAGCTAGGAGGATCGCCATAGGCTCTCCTTTGCGAGTTTTATGCTTATTTGATTGCGTGATCCCTTTCCAACGTCGAACGGTTCGCTCTCCGGTAGATGGATTGGCTCAAGAAACAAGTCCGACTCCTTTGAAACGGAACTGAATTTCAACCGTGTGTACTGCAGGCCACCAACCACTTCGGTCATCTCGCTAAGCCGTTGGTTCTTGGTGTAATCCCTGCATTCCGCCCTCCGGCTATCGTGACCGTTCGAGGGCACTGCCGCAATGTGGGCACCAAACTCCAGCCCGCTGCTCGTCCATGCTCCCGCAATTCATTGATTTGCCGTGCTACGTCTTTGGCGAGCTAAATGCGTTAAATACGGCTGCGATGCATCGATGGCTGAAGCGCTTGGAGCGGCAATTCCGGCAGAGCTACCGCGGCATGTGACGGTCAAGTAGGAACGAAGGAGTCAATATGTGCGCCACAAAAGCAATCAATGGCGTCCCCGCGATCCGGCGCGATGGACAAAGTGTGTTGAGTGTCTGCGACCAAAATTGGGACTTTGCAAACTGCCTATGCGCGCTACTCAACGAATTGGGCCACAAGTCCGAATTGTTGCTGAATGAGCAGGACTGGGAATGGCTCAATGCGAACGATCGCGTCTTCGGAAGGGCGGTACACCATGCCTGATATCAAGACAGCCCCCACGATTTCTATCGTTGTTCCTTTTCATAACGAGGAACCTAATGTCATCGAACTGTATGGCCGCCTGCAAGGCGTCATGGAGGAGCTTGGTCGCACTTA
>Ga0074044_10004627_pt1 | contig 11342 bp, 12 predicted proteins | sample BogForMeECP23OM1_FD_94443 | JGI IMG/M metagenome (GOLD analysis project Ga0074044, IMG submission 94443) | Bog forest soil microbial communities from Calvert Island, British Columbia, Canada - Bog Forest MetaG ECP23OM1 | ecosystem: Environmental > Terrestrial > Soil > Wetlands ...
AGCGTCTTCCGAGATTCCCAGGCGGCGGGCAAAACGCAGAATGCGCTGTTCGGGATGGCACGTCACCACGATTAAACGGTCGAAACGGCTGGCGGTGTCCGCTTCGAGGATGAGGGCAGCTTCGACGATAGCGATGGCGTGCGGATCGCGGCGGTTGATTTCCTTGATCCACTCGTTTTCGCGGGCGACCACTGCGGGATGAACAATTTCGTTGAGTTCCTTGACGCGCGGTGGCGCGCCACCGGGGACGCCGAATGCAGATTCGGCCAGCCGGGGACGGTTGATGCTTCCGTCGGGATTCAGGATTTCGCGACCGAAGCGGCGGACGACTTCCTCATAGACCGCGCTACCGGGCTGCAAGAGCGCGTGCGCGACGGCATCGGCCTGGGTCAGGTGTGCGCCTAGTTTGACAAACATCTCGCCGACCACGGATTTGCCGCTTGCGATGCCGCCGGTGAGGCCGAGTTTTAGCAAGGTGTGCTCACGATTGTGAATTCCCAATCAGCAAATTCCCGCACGCGGCTGGCCGCGTCTCCTTCGACCCTACATGCCAAGATCGCGCAAAACGAAGACGGGGCAAGCCCCGTCTCTACCGCGAAATTCCGCGGCGCAGCATGGCGGCTTTCACCGTGTTGGCCATCAGCATGGCGATGGTTAGCGGGCCGACGCCTCCGGGAACCGGCGTGATGGCTCCGGCGACTTCCGCTACCTCGGGGTGGACGTCGCCCACCAGGGTTGAGCCTTTTGCCAGAAACGTTTCTTCACGCTTCTTGTTTCCGGGAAAAAAGCGGTCGAATTCTTTTCGGTCGGTGATCCGGTTGATACCGACGTCAATCACGGTGGCTCCGGCCTTCACGTAATCGCGCGTGACCATACCGGCGCGGCCAATCGCCGCCACCAGGATGTCGGCGCGGCGGCAAACTTCGGGCAGATCGCGCGTCTTCGAATGGCAGACGGTGACGGTGGCATTCTGATTCAGCAGCAGCATGGCTACGGGCTTGCCCACAATGTCGCTGCGTCCTACGACCACGGCTTCCTGTCCGGCGACTGGAATCTGGCTGCGCTTCAGAATTTCCATCACGCCGGCGGGCGTGCAGGGAACGAGGCCGGGACGCTGCGTGGAGAGGTAGCCCACGTTCATGGGATGGAAGCCGTCCACATCTTTGGCGGGATCGACCGCCAGCAGCACTTTCTTGGCATCGACGTGGGCAGGCAGCGGCAGTTGCACCAGGATGCCGTCGATTTCGTCGCGGCGATTCAGGCCGGCGATCAGCGCGAGCAGTTCTTCGGTGGTCGCGGATTCGGCGGGCATGTGTTGTTCGCTGTAGAGGCCGACTTCCTGCGAACTCTTGACCTTGCCCCGAACGTAGACCTCGGATGCGGGGTTGTGCCCGACCAGCACCACGGCGAGCCCGGGACGCACGCCCGACAAAGCCAGGGTTTTCGCCTGGGCGGTAACTTCCGCGCGGATTTCACCGGCTATCCTGGTACCGTCGAGAATCCTGGCTGCCATCCCACCTCACTGTGGCTTGCTGTGAATGGAAAGGCGATTCTATCGCATCGCGAACTCCGCAGTGAGCGGTCGGTCGTTCCTCCGGGACTTCGCGCGTTTTTCTTCTCCCCTGCCCCGCGCTGAAGCGCGGGGCTAAGCTGGCTTGCCGCCAGCAGGGCTGGATTCTCGCGCGGCTCACTCCGCATACCTCACTCCGCGCTACAATAGACCCGCCATGATTTCCCAGGATCTGCTTGACATGCTGGTGTGCCCAGTTTGCAAGAAGCCGGTGGTCCTGAACGCGGAAGGGAATAGCCTGAAATGTGGCGAATGCCGCCGTGTGTACCCCATTCAGGACGACATCCCGATCATGCTGGTGGACGCCGCCAAGATCGACGCCGCCTGAATCCGGAGCCGGCGGAGTATCCCGCAGAGTTCGGTTTCTTCCCGTCACGAAACGACATTTAGTGTCACTTTGACAACGCATGGCATACTCCCGTCTCCCAGCCGCCTGCCGATAATATGCTCGCAACCTTTTGCAAAATCTTGGGTTCTAGGAATTAGGGGTTCCAGAAAACCGGTTCGTAAGGTGTACGAAAGTTACGGCATTACGATTGCTAGAACGAAGTAGGTTGCCGATGAATCTAATGCAACCAACGGCAGGGGGTCGCAGGTGAGAATGGCCATGAAAGAACGATTTACGGTGACGGAACTATGCGCCTTGCGAAACGACTTGATCCAGGGCGGCATGGTGGATTCCCGCGAAGCCGCCGAACTCCTGCAGGTTTTTTTGGCGGGGCGAGGCTATGGCGTTTCGCAGACAGCCGCCATCGACGCGGCTGGGCGGGTGGAAATGGCGGGCTGCTCTCTGCCGGTGCTGGCGCGTGAACTGGAAGGGCTCGCGCTGGTGATGTGAGGTTTCGCGCAACGATTAAGAGGTTTTGCGCATCGAATTTAGCGAGGTTAACGGGAAACTGATCTAGCTTAACTCAGCAATTGACAGTTTCTCAGTACGAAACGCCGGGCACAACCGCCCGGCCTTTTGATTCTTCCAAAAGCGGTCGGAAAACCCGCCAGTGGAGAGCCGGGCGTCCCCGCCCGGCTGGACGGGCGAGGCGCCCGTCCCCACAACAAGCTCGCAATGCTAGAGGTCCTCAACCGCCCTTTGCAGTGCCCGCACGATTTCCTCGGGGTCGGTTTCTGGCGCAATCTGCATGGGCTTTCCGATGCGTACTTGAATCTTTCCCGGCGGCGCAAACTTCTTGCCAGCCTTCTTGATTTCAAACAGGCCATCAATCCGCATGGGCAGGACGGGGATGCGGAGATTGTTGGCGAGCAGGCCGACTCCGGTGCGGAACGGGGAGAGTGTGCCGTCTTGGGTGTGCTTTCCCTCCGGAAATACCAGGACGCTGTAGCCGCGATCGACGGCCTCTCCAGCGTAGGCAAAGCTCTTGCGGAAGCCGGACTGGCGCGGCAACGGGAAAAGGTTCAGCAAGGCGACACCAAGCACCCACTGCATGCGGTCGTAGATGCGGGCGAACCAGGCTCGGTCGGGAGCGGGCGCGCGCAAGAGTTCCAGCGCCTCCCCGCCGGTTGCGGTCGTCAGTTTGTGGCGGAGGCGCGCGGGAAGCGCGGTCTGGATGAAGCCGACATCGACATCGGCCACATGGTTGGAGACGACCAATAGCGGACCGCGGACGCCGCGCAGGTTCTCGCGTCCGGTCACGCGGGGCCATCCCAGCAGAAGCATCGCAGGACGCGTCAGCAGATAGTGTGACGCCAGGCGCAGCCACGTAATCGGCCAGCGAAGGGTCCATCGTGGATAGTGAAAAGCCGGAGAGTGAAAAGACGAAGACTGAGAACCGCGACGTCGCCGCGCAAGATCATGCTGGCCGCTACCGCTTCGTTCGTCCTGCAACAGTTTTTCCAGATCGCCGACGGTCGCTGCATTCGCGAAATTCGTTTCGTTCAGGTCAATCTGGTAGCGGTCTTCGAGTGCGCCGAGCAGTTCGACTCGGTCCAGAGAGCTTAGCCCCAGCCCGCTATCCAAAGTTGCATCCGGCATCAGGTTCTGCATGTTTTGAACGCGGCGGCCGGTGATTCGCGTCAACAGTTCAGCGAGCGGACTGGCGGCGTTCGCGGGCGCTTGTCCGCTAAGGCCCGCCTCAACTACATCGTGAATCACGTTGCGCCGCGGTTTCTGCGTGGAGCTGCGGGGGAAATCTTCGTCAGGCCAAACGAACCAGGCGCGCATGTGCTGATACTCGGCCAGCGTTTCGTTGGCGCGGTGGACGATATCCTGCACAACGACGGCCTGCGCCGTGGCGGCGCCTGACGCGTCCGGAGTGCTGTTGCGCAGAATCAGCACAGCGCAAGGCTCGGCATTTCCGCCGCGCTCGAGCCCGACGACCACGCAATCCTGCACCTCTGGTTGCTGCCGCAGCGCCGCTTCCAAGTCCTCGGGATAAATGTTCATGCCGGCGGGTGTGACGATTACTTCTTTCTTGCGACCCTTGAAAAAAAGATTGCCCTGCTCATCGAGCGCGCCCAGGTCACCGGTGTGATACCAGCCTTCTTCTCCAGCGACGGATTGCAGTTCGTGCCCGTTCCAGTAGCCGCTGGCTACGCCGCTGCCGCGCACCAGAATTTCGCCGTCGTCCGCCAGCTTGATTTCGCGCCCGGGCAGAACCTTGCCGATGGAGCCGCGACTGGTGTGGAAGGGATGGTTCAAACTGATCAACGAAGTGGTTTCAGTCAATCCGTAGCCTTGGACCACGGCGTATCCCAGGCGATGCCAGAATTCCTCGGTCTCGCGCTCGAGGGCAGCGCCGCCGCTGATCATGGCCCAGAATTTCCATCCGAACTGGCGGCGCAGGTCGCGGAAGGTCCACCAGCGGCGCAGAAAGTGTTGGCTCGCGGCGGCGGCGTAGCGCGCGGCGAAATCGTCACCGCCGTCACTGGCATGGGCGTCGTCCTTGAGATCGCGTTCGATTTTCTGCTTCAGCGACTCGATCATGCGCGGCACGGCCACCAGCACGGAGACGCGCTCGCGGCGGATCGTCACCATGATTTCGGTTGGGTTGAATGTGTTTTCGAACACGACTGTGCCGCCGAGCAGCGGGGGAAGAAAGATTCCGAGGAACTGGCCGAAGACATGGCTCAGCGGCAACAGGTTCAGGAAGCGAATGGGATGCACCAGTCGCTCGTACTTCAGATACTTTCTCATCTCGGTTTCGATCGGGATGAGGTTGCCAACCACATTGGCGTGGGTGAGCACGACTCCCTTGGGCTCGGCCGTGGTGCCGGAGGTGAAAACAATTTCGAGCGGATCGGAAGGCTGAATCTGGGCGGGACGAAAGCGTTCGGCGGGACGTTCCGCGACCGCGGCCGTCAGATCGGCGGGATCGATGGTTGCGATTCCCTCGGTAGGCTCGAACACCGAGGCTCGCTCGCGCGGACATAGCACCAGTTTCGTCCGCACCTGCCCGCTGATGCGGCGTGCAAAATCGGGGCTGGCTGCATCGTCGATGGGAACGGCAATGACGCCGCAAAGCGCGCATCCGAGGAACGCCGCTGCCCACTCGGCGCAGTTCGGACTCCACAACAGCGCGGCATCTCCCTTGCCGATGTTGCGCGCCTCGAGCTCCCGGGCAAACTGATACGCTACTCCGGCGACGCGCTGGTAGCTCCAACGCTCGCGCCGGTATCCTCGGGGAAACACGTACGCGCAGTCGTCACCCCAACGCTCGAAATCGTCCAGCGAGTCCAGCACACTTGCCCGCACACCTTGTTTAGTAGCACAATTCCCAGAACTTTACAGGTCGGAACTGTTACAGAACCGAAACTGTACGGGTATCGCTGGCGCTCGCAACCGCGACTTGGGGCTCGATGGCTGAATTGTTGGCAATTCGCAACGTCATAATTCGCATCGTTGTGCGCATCATTTTCGCGATGGCGACGTGCGCCCTGGTCTCATGCCAGCCGCCCACCTCCACGCAAGACGCGAGTTCGGCTTCTTCTTCCCCGGGCGGACGGATTGAGATGCGCATGTCGAATCTTCCCACGCGCGACCTCAGCCAGGACGAGGCCGCCGGCGGGCACATTCTGCGCAAGCATGTGGGACAAACCGATGATCAGCTGCGCGAGCGACTGGAGCGGGAGCCTCGCATTACCGGTGCGTCGACCTACGCCGACCGCCCGGCGGCTGAGCACGCCGTGGGCGCAGCCATCGCACAATCGCAAGACCGAATCGAGCGCTGGCTCAACCGCTCCGGTGGACATCCCAACCTGGTGCTGGACTACGATAGCGAAGCTCCGATTGGCCGCACCATTAATCGAGGAGAAAACCAGTCACGACCGTGCGCGCACGCCCTGGTCGTACTAAAATACTCCGGGCCCAACCAGTACTACGTTTTGACTTCATATCCGGAGTGCCGCTGATGAACCCGAAACCGGAAATCACCGCCGCCAACTTTCCCGCGCTGCATACCTTCCTGCGGGGCTACTTCCATGAGGATGTCGCCGACGAGTACGGAACACCTCCGGAAGCGGCCGATCAATTTTGCGAAGACGCCGAAACCGACGAGCGCATTCCGGTCGCGCGGGAGTGGCAGCAAGTCGTGGAACTGACGGGAACGCAGCCTGCCCCGTTGAACGCGGCGTTGAAGAAGCTGGGCAGTGCGATTCGCTTGAATGAAGAAGAGATTCCGCAGGTGTCGGCCATCTTCGCCCGTTGCCTGGCGGTGAAATCACACCGGCGGGTGGCCAACGAGTAGAGTGCGAACCGCAGAGATACCTCCATGAATGCCGAAACTAAGACCGAACTCAGCGTCAAGCAGGCTGTACCGTTTTTTGGAGTTTCGAACATCGAGGAGTCTGTCCGCTTCTATACCGCCGGCCTGGGTTTCGAGATGACTGAGAAATGGATAGATAAGGGCAAGCTCCGGTGGTGCTGGCTTCAACACGGTGGTGCAGCTCTGATGCTGCAGAAGTCCCGAGAGGAAGTGCGCGAACGCTGGGCACGTGAGGGAAAGGTGCCGGGCATCGGCGTATCGATCTACTTTATCTGTGAGGACGCCCTGGCGATCTACCGCGAAGCCACCGCGCGAGGGATTAAGGCCGAGAGACCTTTCGTCGGCAACGCTATGTGGGTCACGTCTATGTCGGACCCGGACGGCTACAAAGTCTTTTTCGAGAGCTACACCGACGTGCCGGAGGAAACCGTGTACTCAGAACCGGAAGGGTGAAGTCCCGGCTCATCGCTACGGAAATTACCCTTCCCGGCCCACGCCCAGCGCGTCGGCGACGCGGTTGATGTAGTTGAACCAGGATGCAATCAGCGTGATTTGCAGAATGGCCTGATCGCTGGGAACTGAGAACTCCCATCCGCGCACTATAATTCCCCAGTTATGTCCAGTACCGCCATGGAAAAGAAAGTCGAAGCCTTGCGCGAGAAGATCCGGCATCACGAGTATCGCTATTACGTGCTGGACCGTCCGGAGATTTCCGACGCCGCCTTCGACGCGCTGATGAACGAGCTCAAACGGCTCGAAGCCGAGCATCCGAAGCTGATTACGCCGGACTCGCCTACGCAACGCGTGGGCGGCAAGCCGCGCGAAGGATTCGTGAAGGCGAAGCATTCTTCTCCTATGCTTTCGCTCGACAATGCTTACAGCGAAGAGGAGCTGCGCGATTGGGAGCGGCGGGTACATGAACTGAGCGGGCGGACCGACATCGAGTACATGTGCGAGTTGAAGTTGGATGGAATGTCCCTGGCGCTCGTCTACAGCGACGGCCGTCTGGAACGCGGCATCACGCGCGGCGATGGCAGCGTCGGCGAAGACGTCACTTTGAATGTCCGGACGGTGCGCTCCATCCCGCTGGTGGTTGCGAAAGACAAGTTGAAGAAAGCCGGGATCAGCGTCGACTTTGAGGTCCGCGGCGAAATCCTGATGCCCACAGAAGCGTTCCGCAGGATGAATGAAGAACGCGAGCGGCAGGGGTTGGCGGTGTTTGCCAATCCGCGCAACTTTACGGCGGGGACGGTGCGGCAGCTCGAACCGTCGATTACCGCGCAGCGCCGGATGGATTACTTCGCCTACTTCTTGTTGAAGGATGGGCAGTTTTTCTTCGACCGGCAATCGAAAGCGATGGATGCGCTGGAATTGGCGGGGTTCAAGGTGAATCCAAATCGGAAGCTGGCGAAAAATCTGGACGAAGTGTGGAACTTTATTCAGAGCTGGGAGGCAAAGCGAGAATCGCTGCCTTACGAGATTGACGGGATCGTCATCAAGGTTGACCGCACGGCATGGCAACAGGAACTGGGTTTCACGGGGAAGGCTCCGCGGTGGGCGATTGCATACAAGTACGCCGCGCGGGGAGCAGTGACGCAGATCGAAGACATCCTGGTGCAAGTGGGACGCACCGGGAAGCTGACGCCGGTGGCGGCACTGAAGCCGGTTCCGATTGGCGGAACGACGGTTTCGCGTGCCACGCTGCACAACATGGATGAGATTGAGCGGTTGGGAGTCAAGATCGGCGACTGGGTTGAGGTGGAACGCGGCGGCGATGTGATCCCGAAAGTGGTGAAGGTGGTCGAGGACGCTGGTCCGAACAACGAGCATCCTCGGGGCGACAAGCAGTTCGTAATGCCGGAGCATTGTCCGGTATGCGGCGGCAATGTGGTGCGCACGCCGGGCGAGGTTGACCACCGGTGCGTGAACGCGAATTGCCCGGCGAAGCTGCAGGGGACGATTCTGCATTTTGCTTCGCGTCACGTGATGGATATCGACGGTCTGGGCGAGGTGCTGGTGAATCAGCTCACCGAACGCGGCCTGGTGAAGAATGTTTCCGATCTGTACAAGCTGACGAAAGACAATCTGCTGACGCTTGAGCGCATGGGCGAGAAGTCGGCGGAGAACGTGCTGGCCGAGATCGAGGCCTCCAAGAAGCTGCCGCTCGAGCGCGTGATTTACGGGCTGGGAATCCGGTTTGTAGGCGAGCGCACGGCGCAATTCCTGGCGGAACACTTCGGATCGCTGGACGCGATCACCAAGGCGAGTGCAGAGGAGCTTGAGGAAGTGAACGAAGTAGGCCCTCGAATCGCGGAGAGCATCGTCGAGTTTTTCGCGGACAAGCACAACCGGAAACTCGTTGATGATCTGCGCGACGCTCATCTTGCCTTCACAGGCAAGAAAAAAGAAAAGGGCACGAAGCTGGCGGGAAAGACCTTTGTGCTGACGGGCACACTGGCGCGCCATACGCGCGACGAAGCAAAGAAGATCATTGAAGATGCGGGCGGCCGGGTTTCAGGGTCGGTGAGCAAGAAGACGGATTATGTCGTGGCGGGGAGCGATGCGGGATCGAAGTTGGATAAGGCTCGGGAGTTGGGGGTTAGCGTGATTGGGGAAGAGGAGTTAGACGGGCTGGTGTCGGGTTAGGTCAGGCATGTCAGACGTAAAATTCAACTTCGATTGCGTGTTTTACTATGTCTCCGACATGGAACGGGCAGTCCGTTTCTATCGGGATGTATTGGAGTTCAAGCTCGTCTCGCGTGATGTTGTCACACGCTTCGACATCGACGGTATTCTGTTCGAACTTGTCCCCGCGCCGGGCGAGAGTGCGCTTGAGGGCGCTGGAAATGCGCGTCTCTGCCTGCGAGTCGATGATGTCGAGAAAGCCCTGAAAGCTCTAAAAGCCAATGGTGCGCGCACGCGTCAGGCACAACGAAAAGCGACCGGTGTGCTCGGGACGGTCGAAGACCCCGATGGGAACGAGATCTGCCTCTGGCAATATCGCCAGCGATAAATGCAACCTTAGGGTTGCCAGTTTTCCAGTGCCAGGTTAACCTGCAACCTGGAGGTTGCATACAATGAATGGCCGTATCGAGAAGCTCATTGAACTCAAGGCGCCAATTTCACGGGTATGGCGTGCGTTGACGGACTACCGTGAGTTTGGCCAGTGGTTTCGCGTGAAACTGGATGGCCCATTTGTACAGGGTCAGGTCGCGCGCGGCCAGATCACCTATCCGGGCTACGAGCACGTCAAATGGGAGGCCGTCGTGCAACGCATGGAGCCCGAACGGCTCTTTTCGTTTACCTGGCATCCATATTCCGTCGACCCCAAAGTAGATTATTCGAAGGAGACACCCACGCTCGTGGAATTCAGGCTGGAGAAGACCGCGAACGGCACACGGCTTCTGCTCACGGAGTCTGGCTTCGACAAGATCCCCAGCGACCGCCGCCTCGAAGCATTCCGCAGGAATGATGGTGGTTGGACAGAACAAATGAAGAACATCGAGAGCCATGTCGCACAAACGTCGTAGCAGCGCGGCCCTTAAACGGCAGGCTCGCGCACCCGTCTTTGCCGCGCTGGGCGACGAGACGCGGCTAGCGCTGGTTGCGAAGCTCTGTCGTAGGCAGCCTTATTCGATCTCTCAGCTAACCCACGGTTCCAAGCTGACCCGGCAGGCAATCACCAAGCATCTTCGAGTGCTGGAGAGTGTGGGGATCGTGCACAGCGTCCGTTCGGGCCGCGAGAACCTATTCGAATTCGATCCGCAGCCGATCAAAGGAATTAAAGAGTATCTCGATTTCGTTCCGAGCAGTGGGATCAGGCACTCTCCAGGTTAAAGTCGTTCGTTGAAGACTGAGTGCGTGGAGCGAGCTTACAACTCAGGGAGCATGGTTGACTGGACGGGCGAGGACGCCCGTCCCTCCACAACCTAAGCTATTTCTTTGCAGTCGGCGGCAATATTCCGTTGAGGCGCAGATACATTGCGGCTTCGGCATAGTGGTCGGCCCAACTGCTGGCCAGGACGATGCCAGCCCAGGCGCGTGAAACTTGTTTTCCGCCGAAGCCTTCCGTGGTCTCGGCTAGTTTTGAGTCGTCCATTTTCCCGAGCGCGTCGGAGCAGAAATCGAACGACGCCTTGAGCGCGGCCACGAGCTTTTCTTTGGCGTCCGATTCTTTGGCTTCTTCGACCTTGGGGGCCGGAACGGCGGCGGCTTTGCTGCACAGCGCGTTATTGGCTTCGATCATGTGGGCGACGAGGTGGCCGAACGCCATCTGGTCCGGAGTGGGCTTGTAGTTGAATTTGTCGGCAGGCATCGCTTCGACGGCCGCTATGGTGTTTTTCTGGCGACCAGGCAGGATGTCTCTCAAGGCGCTGCTGACGGGGTTCTTGGCTGGTGCGAGCGTGGTTTGCGCGAGTGCGGACGCGGCGAGCAACAATAAAGCTGGAATCGCGAGAGATTTCCTCATCTTGTCCTCCTAATTTCGTCCTCGTAGTGCGGGGAAAGGATAGCGCGGTCGGCGGGTCTGCGCCAGCCTTAGCGAGGCCCAGAGTTTCTGTGACCTCAGGCAACTGCCGGGCTTCGCCCGGCTTGGACCCTTCGACTTCGCTCAGGGCAGGCTCGCGAGGGCGCCCGTCCCCACACGAGCTCGTCCCCACACCGGCAACCTCTGCGCTATCCTTAGAACATGCACGCGCATGGCGCGGACGGACATTCTCGCGGGACGGGGCGGGTGCTGCGCATCTCGCTGGGCGCCACCATGCTTTACGTGGTCCTGCTGGTGGTGGCTGGCATTCGCGCACACTCGCTGGCGTTGCTTTCCGAGGCGGGACATAATCTGGCCGATTTTCTGGCGCTGCTGCTTTCACTGGTGGCGGTTTTTCTGGAAGGCCGGCCGCCGAGCGCCACCAAGACTTATGGGTACCGGCGCGCGGGAGTGTTGGCGGCGCTGGTGAATGCGCTGTCGTTGGTGGTGGTGTCGTTCTTTATCTTCTACGAGGCGTTCCAGCGGTTGCAGCATCCCGAGCATGTGCGCGCCGGGGTGATGATTTGGGTGG
>Ga0074044_10004629_pt1 | contig 11337 bp, 14 predicted proteins | sample BogForMeECP23OM1_FD_94443 | JGI IMG/M metagenome (GOLD analysis project Ga0074044, IMG submission 94443) | Bog forest soil microbial communities from Calvert Island, British Columbia, Canada - Bog Forest MetaG ECP23OM1 | ecosystem: Environmental > Terrestrial > Soil > Wetlands ...
GTTAATTTTTATTTTCAGTGGATGTCCATCCTCCGCCCAGAGCTTTGTAAAGGCTTATCAGGTTTGTGGTAACCGTCCCCTCGCTTGTTGCCAACTCATCTTCATATGACAAAAGCGAACGCTGGGCATCCAGTACATCACTGAAAGCTATCAGACCTGACTGGTATTTGTTCTTCGCCAGCTCTGCCGCTTGTTTCGCTGCCGCAGCCGCATCAATCAACGCCTGCCTTCTGTATTGTTCCTGAACATATGCTGTAAGGGCATTCTCCACATCCTTTAACGCACCGAGAATGGCGGTTTTGTATGCGATCAGATACTGTTCCTGCAAAGCGGATTGTATTTCTATATTTTGAAGGGTATATCCGCCGGAAAAAATGGGTATGGTGATGCTTGGACCGAAACTGTAGTTTCGGCTGCCCGATGAAAGCAAATTTCCCGTCGAAATGCTTTCCAGTCCGATCGAACCGCTCAAAGTGAACTTGGGATACAGATCCGCCGTTGCCACGCCGATTTGTGCAGTCTGTGAAGCCAATTCGCGCTCAGCCTTCCTTATATCGGGACGGCGCCGTAAGATATCGGCGGGCACTCCTGCCGCAATATTCATCGGTGCAACCGGTATCGGCTCCTGCTTCGAAAGTTCTTCATGAACCCATCCGGGTTGTTCTCCCAGCAATACCGCAATGCTGTTCATGGCGGCGTCAAGTCCGGTGCGCAAAGTCGGTATATTGGAACGTGTATTTTCAAGGTTATAACGAGCCTGCTCAACGGCCAACTCATCGCTCAATCCCGCTTGATTTCGCCACACGGTCAACTGATATGTTTCTTCCTGAGTCTTCAGATTGTCCTCCGTTATGGCAATCCGGGCCTGATAGGTTCGCACATCAACGTAGTCTTTAGCCACTTCGGCCACAAGCGAAACAAGAACATCGCGCATGTTTTCCTGGCTTGCTTCAAGATTTGCCCCTGCCGCCTCTACCGAACGGCGCACACCGCCGAAAATATCGAGTTCCCAGGAAGCATCAAAACCTAAAGAATAAAGATCGCTGGTCATAGCGCTGGTCATAACACTGGAAGTACCGGTCGTCACGCCTCCGGTGTTTTCGCTCCCCCTGCTCCTGGTGTCACTGCCCGAAGCCTCAATGGTCGGGAAAAAACTTGCCTTAGCCAATCCCCTGCGGGCGCGTGCCTCACGAATACTCGCCTGTGCTTTCTTCAGATCAAGATTGCCTTTCTGGGCACGATCAATTAAACTCGAAAGCATCGGATCGCCGAGAGCGCTCCACCAGTTCGCTAAATTTTCGGCACCCGTTTCTTTTACGCCGGAATCATTCTTGATCTGCGTGTTCCAGCTTTGATATACGGTTGTGTCGGAACGGACATAGTTGGGACCAACTGCCGGGCAGCCGGAAACAACTATGATTAAAAGAACTAATAATATCGGTAATACCAATTTAACGAATTTATTTCTATGTAGAGACATTGATTTACCTTTTTTATCATTTTGATTCCGCGTTCTTGCGAATAGCTTTCAGTCCAGCCAGTGAAAATCTTAAAACATGTTCTGCATATGCGTTAATATCTTTGATTCTCTGCGGCTCTGTTTGCGCTTTGTCTTTATCCTGCGACCTTTTAGGCACAATCATCGGATTGACACACTGGCTGATAATGCTCGTTTCACAGAACTGTATGTCCTGCTCCGAAACATGCGGTCCCAGGAACTCACGAACAATACCCTCCGTTTTCTTTTGAAGGGGATGGATTTCCTGCCTCATGACTTCCTCAAGCAGTCCCGTGGGATTAGCAAATTCCCTCTGCACAAACCAGAATTCCTTATTATTTTTATCAGCTAATCTTTCAATTGTTGCTTTTACATGCGCCCGAAAGCGTTCCTCTACAGGTGCATTATCGCGTAAACCTCCGTCAGGCGGGTGAGCTTTAACAGATTCCTGAAAGGCACGGCGCCAGGCTTCGACATAAAGGGTTTCTTTACGACTAAAATGGTAATTGACAGCTGCGATGTTCGTGCCGGCCCGTTCGCTGATTTCCGCGATAGTCGTATCACGGAAACCCTTTTGGGCAAATATCTCGCATGCTGCATTCAAAAGACTTTTACGAGTTCTTATTGTGTCCTCTCTCGGCATCTGGACTTATCCTCCATATATATTTCAAATATACATTTAAAATATATATTTTAATTTGTCAATAGAATATTTGACAAATATCAAAAAAATCTCCCATACGCTGTTTTTTATTATTGAATTATTTTCATGGCTCATTAAAAACAGATGATGAATATTAAAAGCGGTAATTGGAAGCCTTTAAAATAATAGTTCTAATAATTACCGGGTGTTTGGAGGTCGTTGAAAAATCGCATCCTCTCAATCCGGCTTCAAAACGCCAATGGATGATCCTATACTTTTCCTGCCGGGCATCGCAATTCATCCCGGCAATGACCAGACGAGTTTGATATGCATTCATGTCCACATAATTGAGCGCTGTCCCGACAATCATGGTCTCCGGCACATCGCGCATATTTTTTATTTTACCTTCCATTATTTTTTAACTCATTTGCACAATTGACTTTTTATTCTCACAGATTAAGCACTGTGTGTTTTATGGCCGGCACCAGCCCATGATTCCAGCCCTTCTTTTTAGTAATATCTACTGAATCATAAAAATGAAGGCGGCAGTTACGGAAGCATTTAATTTCATTAATGAGGGGTAAATGAAATTATTTGAGGATTTCCGCAACTGCCGATTTTTAAAGATTACGCATTATTGTTGAAGTTTCATTCATGAAATGAATTTAATTCCTTTCCTTCGGCAGAAGGCGGAGGCATTTTTGTCTCATCACGCGTCATTTCTTCCTTCAAGGGTGGCCTCATCGGGGGGTCCATTAGTCTCACTTTTTTCAATATTTCACGCTGTTCAGGCGTCAATTTAGCCTTCATGTTTTCCATTGACTTGATAATTATTAATTGCGTTTCGGTTCTAATAGCCGCGATCTCTTTAAGTTTCGTCTCGACCGATTTCAGATCGACAGAGTCTTTATCAAGAAGTTCCCGAAGTTCGATTTCAGCGATCTGTTCATCAGCGCTCTTTCTGATTAAGTCTTTCGCAGCAGTGTTTTCAATTTCCTTTAATGCTTCTTTTTGCTTTTCACTAAGTTTAAGACTCTGAAGATGCAGCCAATGGGGATTCATTAACTCCGGCATTCCTATGCAGTGCCCTATACCCCATGGCATCATCGGCGGCATCATTGGGAAAGGTCCTTCTTTCTGAAAACCTTTTTCCACCTTATCCATTGAAGGCATGGGTTCCGCATAAGAAAACTGCGATGCAATAAACAAAACTAGAAAACTTAAAACGAAACAACTTGATATTTTTTTCATGACGCTATCCTTTCTTTCATAGAATAAATTATTTTTGAAATCTATTAATCAGTCTGCCGTCCACTTTTAGTGTCATCGGTATAGTCTCCTGGTGACTTCGCTCTCCATAACCGCTGTTGTTTTTCAACTTGTTTGCAAACACCCTTTAAGGATACCCTCGCACAAGTTATTTGTTATTCCCGCGTGTCCGTAATATGGAATCATATTTTTTCTCTAAATACAGGCAAATAAAAAAACATATCATCAAAATTACAATAGTTGTCAGCCGGTATGTGTCAGTAAAATTATCAATAAAGTTACAAAACAATTTCATTCCTCGATTACCTCTTTTGCCGCGTAATCTATCCTGCACTCCCCGCCGTTGTAACGGCCTGAAACAATGTGTTTGCATATACGGAAGTACACATCTTTCTGATAATTAACACATGGCTCCATTTCCTCAATTGTCCTGGCCGTACATCGCTTGTTCTCACAAAGATCAGGTTTATATTGCAACAGTTTCATTGCCGGCACATGACATACAAAACAAACAATCATTATCTATCAAATTCCTGTTCATGACTTTCTTACATAACATTTGATAATTTTATTTTTTCAATCCGCTAATCCGTTTGCTTTACACTTTTAGTCTCATAATACTTATCACTCGGTGGTGGCGCTCCCGATGGCGGCACAGCCACCATCGCACCGTCAACCTGTCTGCAGACACCTTTGAGAGTATCCCCGCGCGAAGTTGTAAATTGCACGAATGTTCCTTCACTCTTTCCTTTACAGGCCGTGATTGCTTCCGGTGGTGGTTTCATGCTTCCTTGCGGTTGGGGCGGGCTATTCATTTCTTCTGCCTGTGCCGCCCAAACGCTGCCAATCATCCAAACAGAGATTAGCATTATTCTGATAACAAATTTGTTCATGCTGTCACCTTTCTTTATTTTTCATTGCGGTGCTCATATAGCCGCCAGTCCTTTTATGGAAGGTATCTTAGCAGGCAAATATGGCATAAATATGGAGGAAATAAGGAATTTTTAAATAATTAATTTTATGTTCCAAATGATCATGAACACGTTAAGTAGCTAATAACAATTAAATATTTAATGCCGACAGCAGAAATTTCTTTCAATCAACTCCTACCGGTTGTCTTTTTTAACCTTGACGCTCAAACACTATATTAATAAACTGGTATTAGAGGTGTAATGAGACAATGAAGATGGGATTTACTTACCGCCTGTTTTTATTAATTCTGTGCGCTACCGGCTTGGCAATTCTTTTCCTTATATCGATCATGTGGTGGAGTATTAACCGGGGATTTTATCAATATCTTGGAACCTTAGAGCAAAAAACATTAGTACAGGTTGCGGACGATATGGGAAAGAAATATGAGCAGTATGGAAATTGGGATTTCCTTAAACATACAGCTCCACACTGGACCCCGGATGATATAATGCCATTTTCTGAACCCCCAATGGGTCCTCCGCCGTTGTTTGTTCAGGATAAAAATGGACATGATCACAAACCGTCGATGGGTCCGCAGTTTTCCGGAAACCATCCCCATGAACCTTTTAACCCTTTAATCATCTTAAATATTGATAAAAAACTGGTTTTTGGTTCTTACCCACCGAACGGGGAGATAAATTTACATCCGATTGTCGTCCACGGCAGCACGAAAGGCTATGTGGGCATTTTATCAACAAAGCATTTCCCTCGTCCCATGCAGGGCAGGTTCCTCAGTCAGCAAAAACTTGCGCTTGTTCTGGGAGCCGCCGGCGTGGTTCTGATTATTATGATTATTTCATTTCCGCTTGCGCGGCGAATGGTCAAACCGATTCGGGCGATGGCTGCGGCCACTCATGACATTGCCTCTGGAAAATATACTACGCGCATTTCTTTCTCATCCATGGATGAACTGGGTCAACTGGCGCGTGATTTTAACGCCATGGCGTTGACATTGGAAAAGCATGAAAAAGAGCGGCGTCAATGGGTTGCCGATATTTCTCACGAACTGCGAACCCCGGTTGCTGTGCTTCAGGGTGAAATCGAGGCTCTTCTGGATGGTGTCCATAACTCTACTCCGGAAACGATTCGCTCACTTCATGCGGAAACGCTGCGTTTGAAGCGTCTGGTAGAAGATCTCTATCAGATTTCTTTATCCGATCTTGGCACATTGACCTATCGGAAGGAGAATCTTGATCTGGTTGAAACGCTCAGAGATTCAATACAATCTTACCGCGCGGAGTTTGACCGTCAAGCTATCGCTCTTAAAGAAAATATTTCCGGCGACATAAAAGCCTTTGTTTTTGCCGATAGAGAAAGACTGGGGCAGCTTTTTACGAACTTACTGGAAAATTCTCTGAGATACACCGACGCAGGAGGAACGCTTGAAATAGGAGCAAAAATCAACGGTGATTTTGTCATGATTGAATTTCAGGATTCAAAGCCCGGAGTTTCTATGGAAGACATGGAAAGGTTATTCGAACGATTCTATCGTGTGGAAGGATCACGCAACAGAAGTTCAGGTGGCGCCGGTCTCGGGTTGACCATCAGCAAAAATATTGTTGACGCGCATGAGGGAATTATATCCGCGCACCCATCCTTGTTGGGCGGATTACTGATCCGGATTCGCATTCCGGTTTTCGAGGGACGCCAGTGACAGAAAAAATACTCATTGTGGAAGACGAACCAAAACTTGCGGCCCTGCTGGCTGATTATCTAAAAGCGTCCGGTTTTGAAGTTTCTACTCTATTCGAGGGAACGCAGGTTGAGACCTGGGTGAGGGAAAATAAACCAAATCTTATCATTCTGGACATTATGCTGCCCGGACGTGACGGCATGGAAATCTGCAAGGCTGTCCGGACTTTTTCCCGTATACCAATCATTATAGTGACAGCTAGGGTTGATGAAATAGATCGTTTACTGGGGCTAGAACTTGGCGCGGACGACTATATCTGTAAACCCTTCAGCCCGCGCGAAGTCGTTGCCCGGGTCAAGGCCGTTCTGCGGCGAACACGCGATGGGCAGACCATTCAGGCACAGGGACTTGTTCTTGATGACCACACTTACAAGGCTACTCTTAATAACCGGGATTTGCAATTGACTGCCGTGGAATTCAAGCTGCTGAAACTCCTCATTGATCATCCCTGTCGTATTTTCAGCCGTCAGCAAATTATGGAAAAAATTTATCATGAGGAACGCTTTGTGAGCGATCGCACCGTAGATAGTCACATAAAAAAATTACGTAGAAAAATCGAAACGATTGATCCTCAAACGACACTGATCCAATCCGTTTACAGTGTTGGATACAAGTTCGATCCTTACCCATAAAGACAACTGAACTTCACGGAATTTTAATTTTCCTTTTTTCCGGTGCGGGATGCTGACGATAAAGAATGGCGATGTTTCCGATGATGCCGACTATCTCACTTTTTGTGGCTTGTGCGATTTCTTCGGATATTCCTTTTTTAGCTTCCTTGAATTCGCCAAATTTTACTTTGATAAGTTCATGATCTTTCAGGGCGAGATCGACCGATCCGATGAGCTGTTGGGTTACGCCTTTTGCACCTATAATTACAAGCGGTTTTAAATGATGCGCCTGTGAACGCAAATATTTTTTTTGTGAACCTTTAAGTTTGTCCATAAAATTTCCTTTTGATGGTAAACCATTATCACAAATGTACTAAACAATAAACATTTATCAAAGGATTTTTTAAGCTTTACAAAACATCTTTATCTTGATTAGAATAGCACAAATATAAAAAATACAATCTGGTTTGAAATATTTTTAGGAGCATTGCGTGCATGAATTACCGGTAATCCAGAGTATTCTTGATGTCGTCCTCAATCATGCTCAAATGAATCAAGTCAGCAAAGTGCACAGCATAGCGCTCGCCATTGGTGAATTGAGCGATCTGCAGGACGAGTGGCTCCAGCGATATTTCGATTATATCAGCGAAGGCACCCTGGCCGAAGGCGCTCGTTTGGTGATTGAGCGTACACCGGTTGTGCTTAAATGCGCAAGCTGCGCGAAAGAAATACCGATGAAAGCCGGTGAAATGAAGGACATCGTCTGCCCTGAATGCGGGAATAAGGAATTAACGCTTATCTCCGGGAGGGAATATTTTATTAAAAGCATGGAGGCTCAGTAATGGATGAAGTTCGGCTGATTGAAATAAAAGAGGATATTCTGTCGGATAATAAGGACCTGGCTGCTAAAATCAGGGAACAGTTGAAAAACAGCCATACATATCTGCTCAACCTCATGGCCTCGCCGGGCGCGGGTAAAACCAGCCTGATTATGAAAACAATCGAACAATTGAGAGGGCATTACCGGATCGGGGTAATCGAGGCTGATATCGATTCGATGGTAGATGCCGAAAAAGTTGCGGCCATGGGCGTGAAAGCAGTGCAACTGCGAACCGGCGGATTTTGCCACCTTGATGCCGCCATGGTGTCTACCGGACTGGCAGCTTTCGATTTAAACGCCTTCGATCTCATTATCATCGAAAATGTGGGCAACCTGGTGTGCCCGGCCGAGTTCGATACCGGCGCGATTCATAACGCCATGATCCTAAGTGTGCCCGAGGGTGACGACAAACCCCTGAAATACCCTCTTATGTTCAGTGTGAGTAATGTGCTTGTGGTCAATAAGATCGATTACATGGGACTCTCCGACTTCAATATGGCAGTGCTCAAGGAACGCGTCAAGCGGATCAACCCTGCCATGGCCATCTTTGAAGTTTCCTCCAAAACCGGTGAAGGCATTAAGGCCTGGGCAGATTGGTTGGACACTCAAGTTTCAGCCTTTCTTAAATAAACAGCTTTCTCTGTGTTTAAGGTAATCAAACATCATATCCCATAATATGAACAGCATAGTATATTTCTCCAGAATGCTTTTCTTATCATGGACAAAGGTGATGTAACGATTTCGGCATGAGAATCAGGCCTTTTTTCATTGTGATCCAATATTTCCACAAGCCTTATTTTAAACTTTACAAAATGTCTTTATCCTGATTAAAATAAAAACATATCATCTAAGGGGGCGTTTCACGTGAGCAAAGCAAAATTGCCGGAATATGATTACGATACAATTATTATCGGTGGCGGGCCGGCAGGTTATACCGCCGGAATTTATGCTGCCAGAAGCGGATTGAAAACATTGCTCATGGAAGGAGCGGCAACGGTAAGTCAAATAACCATTGCCGATCTTATCGAAAATTATCCGGGAATTCCCGAAGGCATTAACGGATATGATCTGATGCAAATCTTTAAAAAACAGGCGCTTAATTTCGGGCTGGAATTAATAACCCGGGATGTCTCGGCAATTAAAAAAAACGAGGAGGACCCGGTTATCTGGAATGTTACCGCGGACGATAAATCCTACAGAACCTTAAGCGTAATTGCAGCGACAGGGGCTCAGTGGCGCAAACTGGGCGTTCCCGGCGAAGATGAATTTGCAGGAAGAGGAGTTTCCTATTGCGCTACCTGTGACGGACCGTTTTATAGAAACAAAAACGTTGTTGTCGTGGGCGGCGGGGATACGGCTATTCAGGAAGCTCTCTTTCTGACTCATTTCGCCGGAAAAGTTACCGTAATCCATCGCCGCGATCGGTTGCGTGCTGCCGCAATCCTGCAGAAAAGAGCGTTCGCGGAAAAGAAAATTGAATTTGTCTGGAAGGCGAAACTGACGGAAATTTCCGGTCAGGATTTTGTCACCGGCGTAAAGGTGGCCGATGTTCAATCCGGAGCGCTTAAAGAAATTGCCGCAGAAGGCGTCTTTATCTTTGTCGGCAGAATTCCCCACACCGGCATTTTTCGGGATGTCTTAAAATTGGACGCGGGCGGCTACATTATAACTGACGATAATATGCGCACTTCCTCCGCGGGAATATTTGCCGCCGGCGATTGCCGGGCTAAACAGTTCCGGCAGGTAGTAACGGCGGCAGGCGATGGAGCCAACGCTACATACAGCGCCGAGCTTTATGTCGATGAACTTAAAGGCCAAACATACTAAACTTTAAAACCGGAGAAAATTAAATTATGGCATCTCTTATAAATACATGGCAGCAATTACCATCGCACATAAGCCCCGCCCTTTTCAGCATTGGTTCATTTCAATTACGCTATTACAGCCTGATGTATCTTGTCGCTTTTGCCATCGTTTATTTTTTAACTCTCTACCGGGTAAAAAATGAAAATTATGAATGCACAGGGGAAACTGTGCAGGATTATCTTGTCTGGGCAATGCTCGGTTTGATCTGCGGCGGACGATTCGGCTATGCTTTGTTTTATAATTTCAATTATTATTTCCAGCATCCGCTGGAAATAATTTTGCCTTTCGATTTTTCCAACGGGTTTAAATTTGTCGGACTCAGCGGCATGTCTTATCACGGAGGCCTTATCGGCGTCCTTATAGTAACTCTTCTATTTTGCCGCAAGTACAAGATTAATTTCTGGAATTTTGTTGATTTGTTCAGTCCGGCAATCCCGCTTGGCTATACTTTCGGCCGAATCGGCAATTTTATGAATGGAGAGCTATACGGCCGTGCAACTGCAATGCCCTGGGGAATGTATTTCCCGCTTGATTTGACACATAGTCTGCGCCATCCTTCTCAGCTTTACGAAGCCGTCTTCGAAGGACTTGTTTTGTTCACACTGTTATGGCTCATTAGAAAAAAGAAATTTTTTGATGGATTTTTAATCGGAATTTATATTTGCGGCTACGGTTTTGTGCGTTTCTTTATTGAATTTTTCCGCGAGCCCGACTATCAACTTGGTTTCGTTCTAAGTTTTATGAGCATGGGGCAGGTTCTTTGCGCGTTGATGATGATGGCGGGTATCACAATTTTGATCTGGCGTAAGCAAGTTTCAGTTTCACCGAAATAATAAAGGAATTTGTAAAATGATTCTGTGGTGGACATTCTTCGGTGTCTTTATATTATCTATGCTGACGCTGGATCTTGGTGTTTTCAGCCGCAGCGCGCACGTGGTAAAAATTAAGGAATCCCTCCGTTGGACGTCATTTTGGATAGCGCTGGCTTTGGTTTTTTGCGCCGGTATTGATTTATTTTATAGCCAAAGCCATAAGAAAGCCTTAGAATTCCTGACTGGTTATCTGATTGAATACTCCCTGAGCATCGATAATCTTTTCGTCTTTTTGCTCTTCTTCCGTTACTTTTCGGTACCGGTCGAATACCAGCAGAAAGCTTTAATCTGGGGAATAATGATCGCTTTAATTATGCGCGGCATTTTCATTTTTACCGGCATCGCGCTGATTAACGAATTCCACTGGATAATATATATTTTTGGAATCTTTCTGATTTTTACCGCTATCGGGCTTGCCCGGGGTAAGGAGCAGAAAGTTCATCCGGAAAAAAACATCATGGTCAAACTGCTGCGCACATTTATGCCGGTTAATCATGAATATTCAGGAAACAAGTTTTTTACCATCATCAAAAACAAACGTTACGCCACGCCGCTCATCGTTGTTATTTTAGCCCTGGGAACAACAGATGTTTTTTTCGCCATTGATTCCATCCCCGCGGTTCTAGCCGTTACAACGGATCCTTTTATCGTTTTTACTTCCAACGTCTTTGCGGTTTTAGGTCTGCGTTCTCTTTTCTTTGCCATTTCCGGCTTGATGAAATTATTTTATTTTTTGCATTATGGCCTGGCGGTAATTCTTGGTTTTGTGGGAATCAAAATGCTGATTACCGATTTTTATAAAATAAATATCGTTGCTTCGCTGACTTTTATAGCTTCCGTCATAACACTATCCGTTATTGTGTCGCTGATCTGGCCGAAGAAACAGCCAACTATCATTTAGAAAAATAATCAGGATTTCATGATGGCCGAATTTTTAAATATCTCACAAACCCTGTTAAAAAGATGGGCAAAGCTTGCCGATGCCAAAGCAAGAAAGGACGAAGGGATATTTTTGGCCGAAGGCGTCAAGGTA
>Ga0074044_10004630_pt1 | contig 11336 bp, 8 predicted proteins | sample BogForMeECP23OM1_FD_94443 | JGI IMG/M metagenome (GOLD analysis project Ga0074044, IMG submission 94443) | Bog forest soil microbial communities from Calvert Island, British Columbia, Canada - Bog Forest MetaG ECP23OM1 | ecosystem: Environmental > Terrestrial > Soil > Wetlands ...
AGCCAGAATTGCAGAGTGGTGGCGAGCACACCCAGTCCGTACTCCACGCTGCGCCGGAAATTGATGGATGATGCTTCTTCGAAGTACTTTGTTGGACAAGAGACTTCACCGATGCGGAAGCCGAAATGTACACACTGAGCCAGCATCTGATTGTCGAAGACGAAGTCGTCCGAATTCTCCAGCAGCGGCAAGTCGGTGAGAATCCTGCTGCTGAAGGCGCGGTATCCCGTGTGATATTCAGAGAGTTTGATGCCTAGAAACAGATTCTCAAACGCTGTGAGCAGCCGGTTGGCGATGTATTTGTAGAGCGGCATGCCCCCGCGCAATGCAGTTCCTCCGATGATGCGTGAGCCCAGCACCACGTCATAAATGCCGTAAGCCACCATGCTGGCCATCGCTGTGACCAACAGCGGGGTGTATTGATAATCAGGATGCAGCATGATGACGACATCGGCGCCTGCAGCCAGAGCTTCGCGGTAGCAGGTCTGCTGGTTGCGTCCGTAGCCATAATTTCGATCATGCTGGAACACTCGCAAGCCCAGGCGGTTGGCCACTGCGACCGTGGCATCGGAGCTATGATCGTCGACCAGGATGCAGATATCCACCAGGTCTGGGAGCTCCCCCACCGTGGCCTCGAGGGTTTTCTCTGCATTGTAAGCCGGCATTACCACCGCAATGCGTCTGCCGTTGATCATTTTCGCGCCGTTCCGATTTTATTGATGCGACATTCCATGATACCTGAGGTGGAGTCGTCCCCGCGCGCTCGCACTCTTGGAATGCCTGGAGGCTTTTTGCAGCCCATGGCTCCGATGACGAAATGATTAAAGGAAAGAAGTTCTCGCCAGGGCTTGCCCTAAACACGGTTGGGCGCGGCGGAAGGGGAGAGGACCGCGCCCATGGTTGGCAGGCAGAAGAAATTGAAGCAGCGATTCGACGAACCCAGGGCTTGTGCCGTGGATTTTCATCTACGGAACTGAGGCTGCCACCGGCGTTGAGAGTGCACTCTCTTGGCCGCTGGAGGCTACTGATGTCGCAGCGTAGTAGTAGGTTTGCCCGGAAACGACTGTGCTGTCGGTGTACGCGGTATTCGGGTTCACGCTGGAGTTGATCTTGGCAAATTTGCCGGTCGCCGTGGTGCCGCGGTAGACGTTGTATCCCGTTACGTCCGAACTTGGATTCCACGACAGGTTGACGTTGTATTGCGTCGCTGTGCCGATACCGGTGAGCGATTCGGGTGTCGATGAACTGGACGCATTACTCGCAAATGAGAGAGACCCGGAAACGGTCCCGCTGCTTTGGGGTGTGAAAGCCACATTGAATGAAACGCTCTGGCCCGCGGCGATCGTCATGGGAAAAGTAGCGCCATTCAGGACGAATTGCGAACTGCTGCTGGCACTGGAGGAAACCGTCACACTTGAACCAACGGCGCTCAAGCTGATGGATTGAGTGGTTGTGGTGCCATCGGGGACACTTCCGAAGTTCAGGGACGCGGGCGTAATAGTGAGTTGTCCCGGTGCGGGGGCGGTGCCGGTTCCAGTGAGTGGTTCCGCCGTCCCCGAATTGGACGCGTTGCTAGCGAACGAGAGAGAGCCGGAAACGGCCCCGCTGCTTTTGGGTGTGAAAGCCACATTGAATGAAATGCTTTGGCCCGCGGCGATCGTCATGGGGAAAGTGGCTCCATTCAAGGCGAACTGCGAAGCACTGCTGACAATGGATGAAACCGTCACACTTGAACCGACAGCGCTCAAGCTAACGGATTGAGTGACCGTCGTCCCATTCGGAACACTCCCGAAGTTCAGGGAGGCGGGCGTAACGGTGAGCTGTCCCGGGGCGGGCGCAGTGCCCGTTCCAGTGAGTGGTTCCGCCGTCCCCGAATTGGACGCATTGCTCGCTAACGAAAGAGAGCCGGAAACGGTCCCACTGTTTTTGGGTGTGAACGCCACATTGAATGAAACGCTCTGGCCCGCGGCGATCGTCATAGGAAGAGTGGCTCCATTCAAGGCGAACTGAGAAGCGCTGCTGACAATGGACGAAACCGTTACACTTGAACCAACGGCGCTCAAGCTGACGGATTGAGTGGCCGTCGTTCCATTCGGAACGCTCCCGAAGTTCAGGGAGGCGGGCGTAATAGTGAGTTGTCCCGGAGTCGTCGCTGCCGTTCCTGTCCCGACGAGAGGTATGGCGAGCGCGGGACCAGGAATAAACAGACCACCTCCAGTTAGGCCAGCCGATTTTGGAGCAAAGGTGACGTTCACGGTCACACTCTGCCCTCGGGCCAGAGTCAAAGGAAATGCGTCCGCGCTGGTGTTGATAGAGAATTCACCGCCTACCGTCTGCAATGGCCACAGTGTTAGAGCCCAGGGACGAGCGTTTGTCAGCACGATAGGTAGGGTGGATTTGGCTCCAATCGCCACTTGCCCGAACGACAGCGCCGAGGGGCTAGCGGTGACAGACTCGCTGTTCACGCCTGTACCCCCAACGTCAAGCACGAGTATCGCGTTCGATGCATTGCTGGAAAACTTGATCGTGCTCCCCGTCCATCTCAGCGAGGTGGGGGTGAAGCTTATACTCACGTCGGCACTCTGTCCCGCCGGCAAGGCGAGCGGCAAGTTTAAGCCGATCGCGGCAAACTCGGTGTTGCTCACCGCAGTTGCCGAGATTGTCACGCTCGTATTTCCGGTATTCGTCAACGTGACCAGCATGGTTTCGGTCTGGCCGAGAACGACGGCACCGAATTCAATCTGCGTGCGCGTACACACGAGCTGCTGCGCAGCTGCGTCAACGCTCGCGGGCACCGTGCAGAAGATCGCGAGAGCCAAGCCGCTAATTAGAAGATGGATGGTGGGGACGACGAGAGAGCGAATACTGGACTGGGGGAGTCGCATGCCGTACAGCTTGAACTCTTCGCATTAAGAGGAGAAGATTCCGTCGGTACAGTAATGCCCCTGTCCGATAGTGCGATGTTCGCGATCGACGGGGTCAGGGTGGAGTGAACGGTCACGCGGATCACGGCTCGTTCACAACCTGAATAATTGGCGCCGAAACACTGTTCGCATACATCGGGCTATCGGTGTAGGACGCGGTCAGACTGTTCGATCCCTGCGGAATCTGTTTCGTGGTCAGTGTCGCGATACCACTGCCATTCACCGCCGCTACTCCGAGGCTCGTGGTTCCGTTCAGGAAGGTCACCCATCCGGTCGGAGTGGATGGTCCAGAGGTCGTCACTTGGGCCGTGAGGATTGTCGCTTGTCCGGAAGTAGAAGGATTCGGGCTCGAGCTGAGCACCGTCGTCGTTGGATATTTGGTCACCACCTCCGTGGTATCAGTGCCCTGGCTGACCTTGAAGTTCGCGTCTCCCGAGTAGGTCGCCACAAGGAGATGGTCAGCGGCAGCCAGGGCGGAGGTTGTGAGAGTGGCCACACCACCGTTTAGGCTTACCGTTCCAATCTTGACGCCGCCGCTGGTGAAGGTAACGTTCTCGCCGTTCGGAGGTGTCCCAAAGGTGGACGACACAGTGGCTGTTAAAGTAACTGACTGCCCCACGTAAATCGATGTGGGGGAAGCGGTCAGCTTTGTCGTGGTCACTGCCGGCAGAAGGTTCACAACCTCTTTCAAGGCCGGCGAAGTGGAAGGATAACTCAGGCTCGGGGCGCCGGAGTAGGACGCGCTTATCATGTACGTGCCACTGACGGAGTAGGTCGTGGCGTAGGTGGCCTTACCATTGGTCAATGGCACCGTGGCCAGCACCGTGGAGCCCTGATAAAAAACGACAGAACCGGTGGGAGTTCCGTTCGGCCCAGTGACAGTGGCAGTATAAGTTAGAGGCTGCGTCACATAGCCGGGATTAGCGTTTGCGGTCACTGTGGACTTTGTAGTGGCGATCAGTCCGTAAGCACTGACTTGTAGTTGGCTTCCCACATAGACCTTGCCATTCGCAATCACGGGGGCAGTGAACTTGATCGCGCCGCCCGGAACGTCTCTGTTTCCAGCCGCCTGGCTGCTTCTGTAAAGCAAGGTTGACAGGTTGGTAGCATCAAACGCGTAAAGTACCTGACAACATTTTGCCCCCGAGGATGCGTTACCGAGCAACCACACAATTCCATCGCTGTTGCCGTTCGCAGATACGACGGGGGTTCCGGTCCCGATTCCGAAGACACTACTGCTCTGCGAGGTGGGGGCAGTAGAAAGCAAGCCGGAGTTGCCAGCGTTGAACGAGAAGGCCATGAGGTTGGAAGCCGTTCCCGTGTCATTGTTGCTAGCCCAGTAGACATTTCCGTTCCAGTATGCCGGCGACCCCCAAACTCCAACGCTGGCGTTGCTGATCTCCTGCACAATCTGCGTATCGACATTGACGCAGGAAGAGCAAAATCGACCCATGCCGTTGCGGTCCACCAAGTAAATGGTGCCCTCTTTCCCCATTTGCACCAGCAGCTGCTGATGAGGCGAGCCGGCGGGGAGATCCGGAAGCAACAACAGTCCTGCGGAGCCAAGATCGGAGTCCTCTCCACTCAAGACGTTTTGATTCCAGGGAGTGAACCAGTCGACAACAGGGAAAGTACCGTTGCTGGCGGGACCTAGCTGAACGATACTGTCTCCGTAGTTGTTCGAGGTAGAACCGCTGTAGCTGCCGTTTCCAGTGGCAAAATAATAATTTCCGTTGGCATCGGCGGCGACGCCATCCCCGGACATCCAGACCCCGGACTCGGCACCATTTGGAGAAGAATTAAGCACGCCTTCTTGAGCGAGAGTGGAAGCGTTGTAGGACATCACCCATCCGTGATACGGCGAGACGTCACAATTCGAGGCCCAGGCAATCGTCACTTGGCCATTCGCCAGCAGCAGTGCTGGACGGTTGAGGTGTTGGAGCGGATTGAAAGTTACGGTTTCCCCGCCATCCCCGGTTCCATTCACCGTCGCAGTGATAACCACCGGTCCGCCAAATTTTTCTGCTCCGCTGGTCACAGCGAGGGCATGCAGACGCTGGACGTATTGCCCGTTTTCTTTCGTCTTGGCAACGAGATAAAGCGTTCCCGTGGAGGGATCGATGACGGGGGTGCTGGTAATCCCGATTTCCGGCACGATGGCGGTGCAACTCGGCACAACGGTGTTGGGAACCGTCGTGATACCGCTGCTGGGGTTGATGAAGCTGGTCTGCCAGAGAATCGCCCCGGAGTCGGCATCGATTGCGAACACGCTATCGTGCTCCGTTGCGATGTACAAAACGTTATGGGTTCCACCGGCAATGTTCTGTACACCTGCCATGTACAGAGGCTGTGCGTACACGTATCCATCGACCGAGATGGTAAACAATTTGCCGAATTGGTTGACGTTGACGTTGGCAGGTGTGAGAACAGTCTCCTGTGTGTTCTGACCCGTGCGGGCATTGTCATAGTGAAACGTAGTGACATTGATCTGCGACCACAGCAAGGTGGTCATAGCCGGCAGGCAAATCGCCAAAAGACGAAAAGATCTCTGGAATCGAATGCTTCGCATGGTGTCAACCCGGGAGTTCGACGTTAAAAAATATCAAATTAAGGGGGGACTTAGGAGAGTCAGTACCTTTGCTCAAAGTACCGATTTACTAATATGATCTTTTATCATGCGTTGTAGGCTGCGTCAATGTGAAATGTCTTGCGCAACCAGGGATCGGACAAGGGGAAACGCCAGGAAACACGGGCTCGGAGAAGGTCATCCAGGTCGGCTCGGTTAGACTGAGAGCCAAGGTTGAGCACTCGTAATGAAGATTTCAGTCGTCATGCCGGTGTACAACGAACGTGCCACGCTGCGGCAGGTGGTTGAACGAGTGCTCGCCGTACGGCTGGAGATCGAATTGCTTTGCGTGGACGATGGGTCTAATGATGGCTCACGCGAGATCCTTTCCCAATTGCAGGTTGAACATCCGCAGATTCGAGTTTTGCTTCAGCCTAGCAACATGGGGAAGGGTGCGGCTCTGCATCGCGGCATTCGGGAGGCGACGGGAGATTTCGTCATCATCCAGGATGCAGATCTCGAGTACGATCCGGCAGAGTACACCGTTCTGCTGGAGCCCTTGATTGAAGGGAGAGCCGATGTGGTTTACGGGTCGCGGTTTCTTTCCAGCCGTCCTCATCGCGTGCTTTACTTCTGGCATTCCGTCGGCAACTGGATCCTGACTCTGCTTTCCAATGCGCTGACCAACATCAACCTGAGTGACATGGAAACGTGTTACAAGGTTTTTCGGCGCGAGGTTATCCAGTCGATTCCTCTGGAAGAAAAGCGTTTCGGCTTCGAGCCGGAAGTGACTGTGAAGATCGCCAAGCGGAGACTACGTATTTACGAAGTGGGCATCAGCTACTGGGGACGTACGTATGAAGAAGGCAAGAAAATCCATTGGAAGGATGGAGTGCGCGCCCTCTGGTGCCTGTTGAAGTACTGCATCACCGAACCAACCGCGGGAAACCGAAATGCTGCCCTGACAGCGGATTCCGGGCCATTGGCAGCCACCGCGAGGCAAGAGAGGCTGCCTCCTGGGAATTAAAGGTTTGTGGCAGAGGGTGCTTATTTTCGCGGGATGCGCGGCTTCTGATACGAAGCATTAATTCCCGAGCCACCACTGGATGATGTAGCGATGGGCTTTACTGGTTTGGGCTTTGAGACTCCCGTGGTGGGGCTTTTCGAAGCGACGATTTTCGAGCGCTCTTTCTCCAGGCGACCGAGTTCCGCGTTCGTGTCCCGTCCAGTTGTCGCTGACTTTGGCAATCCAACAGAGGAGCTGCGGGAAGGTGCCGTCGCCGATTTCGGAGTGAGCGGCTGGATCGAGGCCTTAAGCTTGGGGTCTGCAGCCAACTTAGAGGAAGACGGTCTAGAGTTCTGGGCGGACGCCGCGCCGACTATTGTTCCGACTAGACTCACGAACAGAAAAGCGATCCTGTACTTCATCATTGAAAATCTCCAGTTCGGCGGTTGCATCTCGCTCGCTTACTCAATTACAACACATTCTCGTTCAAGTGACTGTCTGAAGGCAATCAATCTATGGTTTCGAACGTGTTGTGGAGGTTTCTTATGCGACGGATGACCCGAGTCGTGGACTACCCCGCGGGGCGTGGAATCGCGCTAGCCACAATCGCAATTCTTTTCACATTCGATGGTTCAGCTAAATCTGGCCGCCGAGCCGCCCTGGAAAGTCACGCCGTGTCAGCCACTTACATCGACAACTTTTGACCGAGTGGGCTGCTCAATTGCTGGACTTACTGGTTATTCGCATTGAGAAAATCCGGTTTTCCTAAGGCTCCGCAGAAGATAGAGTGATACTCTGTTAGGTAACGTTTCGGGTCTTTCTCTCCCGTGATATCTGCAATTCGATTTCGCTCCGGCCGTCAAAACTGGGAAGCATCCAGTCAAAGACGATAAGGGTACTAGACAATAAACTCAGGAGGCTTTGCACTTGACCGCTTCGACCAGCCATCTCATTGCGCCCCACGGTGGTGAACTGATTAACCTCGTCGCCCAACCAGATAGACTCGCCGAAATGAAGGCCCATTCGAAAGAGTGGCCTTCCTGGGATCTAACCGGACGCCAGGTTTGCGATTTGGAGTTGCTCATCACTGGCGGTTTTTCTCCGCTGCAAGGTTTCATGACGCGTCGGGACTACGAAGGCGTTTGTCACAATATGCGGCTGGCCAGTGGGGTGCTTTGGCCAATGCCGGTCACACTGGATGTGACCGAAGAATTCGCCAAGAAGCTTACGGCGGGATCCAGCAAAGTCGCGCTACGCGATCCCGAGGGCGTCATGATCGGCGTCCTGCATGTCGAGGATATTTGGCAGCCGGATCGCAAAGCCGAGGCTCAGGCAGTTTTTGCCAGCACCAGCGCCGCTCATCCTGGCGCCGATTACGCCATCAATAAGGCGAATCCATGGTACATCGGCGGAAAGATTGAGGGAACGCAGATTCCCTCCCACTATGATTTTCGCACCTTGCGCCTAACGCCTGCCGAAGTTCGCGCCGAGTTTGCGCGCGAGGGCTGGCGTCGCGTGGTCGCTTTTCAGACTCGCAATCCCATGCACCGCGCCCACGTTGAACTGGCGTTCCGCGCCGCCAAGCAAGTCGAGGCGAACTTACTGATCCATCCGGTCGTAGGGATGACAAAGCCGGGGGACGTCGATTACTACACCCGGGTGCGCTGCTACCAGTTGCTGCTTTCAAAGTTCCCGCAGTCGACTGCAAAGCTTTCCCTGCTGCCGCTGGCCATGCGCATGGGCGGACCTCGAGAGGCCATCTGGCATGCGATCATCCGCAAGAATCACGGCTGCTCGCATTTCATCGTTGGCCGCGATCATGCCGGGCCTGGCAAAGACATCGATGGCAAGCCTTTCTATGGCCCTTACGAGGCGCAGGAGGTTTTCAAGAAACACGAAGCCGACCTCGGCGTCACCATGGTTCCCTTCAACATGATGGTCTACCTCGAGGACCAGGACAAATACGTTCCGGACGACGAAGTCAAGAATGGAGATCGTGTGCTGAACATCTCCGGCACCGAACTCCGCCAGCGCCTGAACGAGGGGCGCGAGATTCCTGCCTGGTTCACCTACCCGGAGGTTGTAGCGGAACTGCGCCGCAGTTTTCCGCCTCGCCACAAGCAAGGCGTGACCATCTTTTTCACCGGACTTTCGGGGTCGGGTAAATCGACGATCGCGAATGTATTACTGACCAAGTTCCTGGAGACAGGCGGGCGACCAGTTACGTTGCTCGACGGCGATCTGGTGCGCAAGCATCTTTCTTCCGAGCTCGGATTTTCCAAGGAGCATCGCGACATCAACATCCGCCGCATCGGTTACGTGGCCTCGGAAATCACCAAGAACGGTGGCATCGCCATCTGTGCACCGATCGCGCCCTACGATGCCACGCGCAAACACGTCCGGCAGATGATTGAACCGCACGGAGGATTCATTCTGGTGCATATCGCGACGTCAGTGGAAGTCTGTGAACAGCGCGATCGCAAGGGCTTGTATGCTAAGGCGCGCGCCGGAATTCTCAAGGAGTTTACTGGCATCTCAGATCCTTACGAAGTTCCGAGTGATGCCGAAGTCACCATCAACACCGGCGAACTGACCCCCGAAGAAGCGGCGCAAGAAATTATCCTGCACCTGGAACGGGAGGGTTTTATCGGAACAACGGCGCAGTCGGCCTAGATCTCTCCGGCTGCAAGCCTGCACGTTTGAGAGGCTGAAACCGGCATTGTCATGGATCTGCTGATCAAGAGCCTGGTTGGATTCGTAGTGGGGACCCTCATTGGAATGACGGGAGTTGGGGGCGGCGTTCTGCTGCTTCCGATTTTAATCTTCGGTTTGGGCGTGGCTCCCCTTCGCGCCGTGGGGTCGGACGCGCTTTTCAACTTTCTCACCAAGATCGGCGCCAGCATCGTTCATCTGCGCAAAGGGACGGTTCGGCGCAAGGTTGTGCTGGCGCTGGCCGTGGGTAGTGCGCCTGGGTCTTATCTAGGCGTCAGCTTTCTGATTCACCTGCGAAATGTATATGGCAATGGAGTCAACCGCTTCATCACCATTGCCGTTGGAATTTTGCTGATTTGCATTCCGACTTTCTTATTCTTTCAGAAGAAAATCGAGGATCGTGCCGCCGTGCGGCCACCGACGATGAAGTCGTTTGCCTGGATGTCACTTATTGGATTGGTGGCGGGCTTCCTGGTGGGTATCACGTCAGTTGGATCCGGCAGCATCGTCATGATGATGCTTTTGTTGTTCTACAGTTTTCAGCCTAAGGTCATGGTTGGTACCGATATTGTTCACGCTTTACTTCTGACCGGAGTAACTAGTTTTCTTCATTATCGTATGCATAATGTGGACATCCACCTGGTGGAAGCCCTGTTACTTGGCTCGGTTCCGGGGGGATTGCTGGGCTCTTATCTGAGCACGCGGGTGCCGGTTCCGTGGCTCAGGCGCATTCTTTGCGCGGTCCTGCTGGCGACGGGCGCGCGCATGCTAATGGCTTGATCGCCCAAAAAGAACAAAGATTATGCACTCGAACTCTTACGCTCAAATCCTGGAACGGATTCACGCTGCGCTGGAAGCCTCTCGGAGCATATTCGCCGGCTTCACTTCGGGAGCGATTGAGACGGAATATAAAACCGGAGACGATCCCGTAACCAAAGCCGATCGTGCGCTCGACGCGGTTCTGCGCAAAGAACTTCTGCGCGAGGGCGAAGGCTGCCTCTCCGAAGAGAGCGTGGATGACCCGGTTCGTCTGCAGCGCTCGCGGGTTTGGGTGGTGGATCCGCTCGACGGCACCCGCGAATTCGTCACGGGAATTCCCGAATTCTGCGTTTCGATCGGATTCGTCGAGAACGGCTGTCCCGTGGCGGGTGGAATCTACAATCCGGCAACGGACCAGACATTCATGGGATCGATCGATTCTGGCGTTACCTACAACGGCAAGCCTTCGCAACCGAGCCAGCGTAAGAGTCTGACTGGAGCTCTGGTCCTCGCCAGCCGCAGTGAGGTCAAACGCGGCGAATGGAAAATGTTTGAGAACGCTGCCATTCAGATCCGCCCGATGGGTTCGGTGGCCTACAAGCTTGCCCTAGTCTCAGCTGGATTGGCAGATGCGACGTTCACGCTAACGCCCAAGAACGAATGGGACGTTGTTGCGGGAGCCGCTCTGGTGCTGAGCGCGGGTGGGTTTATCAGCACTCTGGAAAACACCAGCTTGACCGCCAATCGCCGAGATCCTCTTCTGTCGGGACTGCTGGCGAGCGGACCTTTCCTGAAGGACGAACTGCTCGCTTTGGTGAAATCCCGCGCCGGGGTTGCCGAAAGGGCATAGTCCAGAGGGAAAGGAAGGCGAGATTCTAACGTCAGCTGAGCGCTGCCAAGTTGGAATGAGAGGAAATGTAGCAGTGTCGGCTATCAGCGTAGTTTTGTGTACCTACAATCGCCCCGCATCGCTGAAATCCACGCTCGAAACCTTCTCGGGCCTTACGCTGCCTTCTGATCTCGATTGGGAACTCATCGTCGTCGACAACAACTCCAAGGACAAGACTCGAGAGGTAATCCAGGAGTTCGCCAAAACTGCAGGCTTCTCTGTGCGATACGTATTCGAGAGTCGACAAGGCAAGTCCGCGGCGATGAATGCCGGGGTGGCCGCAGCGAGAGGCGAGATCGTCGCTTTTACCGATGATGATGTTCTTCTGCATCCTGAATGGTTGCAGAATTTGAAACGCGCGTTTGATGAATTTGACTGCGCCGGAGTCGGCGGAAGAATAGTCCCAGTATGGCGCGACCCGAAACCTGAGTGGCTCGAAATGGAGGACCAACAAGCCATCGTACACTTCGAACTGGGAGA
>Ga0074044_10004631_pt1 | contig 11336 bp, 5 predicted proteins | sample BogForMeECP23OM1_FD_94443 | JGI IMG/M metagenome (GOLD analysis project Ga0074044, IMG submission 94443) | Bog forest soil microbial communities from Calvert Island, British Columbia, Canada - Bog Forest MetaG ECP23OM1 | ecosystem: Environmental > Terrestrial > Soil > Wetlands ...
TGGCGACTCTTCCAATACCCGGCCTCCTGGCGGAGTTTAAGATTCTCGGCTTGCAGGCGATGGACTTCGGCGCGCAGCTCAACCACTTCCGGGCTCGAGTTCTCCACGGGGGAGACCAACTCCGGGAGGAAGTGACTGGGAAGACAGACTTGTGCCAGTTGGCCGTCCATGACCAGCTTGTTTAGCCGAAATAGCCCCAAAAGGAAAGGGGCTGGTGCTTTTTCATCCAGAACAGAAGACCCAGAAAGAACGGGATGGGCAAAGGTTTACGCTCATTACGACGCAACTCCTTTTTGAGTAAACAGTTAGGTCTAGAGTCTCGGCCCACGAGAGTCAAGATCGAAATGGACGTAAGCTAATAGCTTACATTAACTTGCGCCGAAAACTCAGCTCGCCAAACTTCTGCCGAAACCGGAAAACGTAGCATGTCGTAGCATGTTGCCCCCCTGCCGGGCGGGGAGTGCTGTACCCAACTCGGCGCGCGGCATCGACGGCGGACTCCGACGATCCACCGAGGTAGTGCTCAACGAACAATCGCCATTCGGCCGACCGGACGTCTCCAGGTGACACGCCAACGGTCGGGGACAGGGAGACCGTCGGGCGCAGAGGACGGGCGGGTCAGCAGACCCTGCCCGAACCAGCGAATAGTGGCCAGTGAAGCCGAGGAGGGAGATAACGCTCCACGCCTCACGCTCCACGCCTCACGCCTCACGCCTCACGCCTCACGCCTCACGCCTCACGCTCCACGCCTATAAGAGAATACCCGTCAACCGCAACTTTGCGGCATGCCAGGGTGGGGCCGCCTCTGGTGCTTCGCCCCGTGTCTGCCTGGCTCTCGCTCCCTTGTATGAGGCTGGTCCGCCGAGTAAGATTTCTGTAGAAATCGTTACTCCAGTCCAGGCGGAACATACCGTGAACCTAACACCGGCCGCTCAGAAGTTCGTGCTTCATTGGGGCGAGATGGGCCAGGCCTGGGGCATCAATCGAACCATGGCCCAGGTTCATGCCTTGCTGTTTGTGTCGCCGAGCCCGCTCGATGCCGAGGAAATCAGCAAGCTTCTGGATGTGAGCCGGTCGAACGTCTCGACCAGTCTGCGCGAGCTCATCACCTGGGGCGTGGTCCGCCGGGTGCATATCATCGGTGATCGGCGCGACCGCTTCGAGGCATTGAAGGACGTGTTGGAGACGTTTCGTCTCATCATGGCGGAACGCAAGCGGCGCGAGATGGACCCCACCATCGCGCTCCTGGAGAGTTGTGTGCGCGAGGCCAAGGCCGGTGATAATTCCGAGCAGTACACGCGGGAACAGCTCGACAAGATGCTGGAATTCACCCGGATGGTGACGACCTGGTACGGTCATATCGACAACCTCTCGACCCCCGCGCTCTTGCGCCTCTTCAAGGGCGGGGCGATGCTGGCCAAGCTGTTCACTCGCGGGAAGCCGCGAACTCCCGTGGCGGAGAGCGGGACCGCCGAGGCGGGTGCCGTCACGAGCTGACGGCGCGAGCGACCGGCCCGCGATTGGCCGGCCTCCAGGCGTGGTCGGCTTCAGTACGGCGGCCTGTCGGTTTTGGGCTGGGCCGATGGCGCCTGGGGCCGGGCGTTGGGCGCGGGCCCAGCGGACTGGGCCGTTTCGCCTGGAGAGTTGGACTGCACGGTAGCGGGAGCCGCTGGCAACTGGCGTTTCGAGCTGCCCTTGGTCGCGGCGGTCCCGGCGCGTTCCGACCGTTTTCGCTCCAGCGCCTCGGTGTAGGATTGGAATGCCTCGTTGTCGAGATAACGGGCGATCAATGCCTGAAGCTCGCTGAACCGGGCCTGGATGTTCTTGGACAGGACCGGCGTTTTGGACTCGGCCTGCTGCTTGGCGGCCTGCTCTTTCATCTTGCTGAGCCGATCCGCATAGAGGTCGCGGGACGGCAGCAGAACATACTCCTTCAGTCCCTGCTCGAGACCTTCAAGGTCCTCGCCCTGGAGGCGCGCTTCCATCCGTTTCTCAAGCCTCGACCGTTGGGCCACGAGGTCGATGACCTCGTCGCGGAGGGCGTCGAGCTGAACCTGATAGCCAATGGACAGGGGCATGGGATCGATCGGAATCTCGCGCTCGTCGGAGCTCTCGCCAGGCATCATCGGGAACTCGACCAGCGGTTCGGCGGTTCCCGCCACCAGCCGGAGAACGACGAGGCCATCGGCGAATCCAGGCTTCAGCGCGATCCTGCCGGCGCGATCGGTCATGCCCAGCTCGTGAGCGAGGCCGTCGGGAACCGCCCGAGCGAACAGGGTGTAGCCGGCGGCCGGTGCCAGGTCGGGACGATTCAAGAACCGGAGCCGGAGCGTGTTGTTGCCCGGCTTGATCCCCAGCGCCGCCAGCGTGTTCGGCAGCGCCACGCGCTGGGTCAAGGGATCGCGCAGGGCACTGACGATGGCACACCGCGCTATCGCTCCTTCCGTTTCCTGCGTCTGCAAGTACGTGAAGGCAATCCTGCGGATGGCGACCGAGTGATCCTTCATGGTGATCAGGCGGAGGGGGACGAACACCGTCCCCTTGGAGACGACCTTGCCCATCTCGCTGGCCGGAGCGATGGAGCCGCCTCGAACCAGCAGCAGCGCCCGGCCTCCCTCCTGGCCGGTGATCAGGGCGGTCGGGCTGAATAGCTCGAGCGCGAACTGAAGCATGGCCCGTGGTGCGTCGGCCAGCACGAAGGCCGTGTGATCCTGGAGCGGACCCAGCCGCCGCGTGGCCGTGTCGTACTCTCGCCCGGTGAAAACCAGGCCCGAGGCCGGCCTTGCGGCCGAGATCCGCACCAGCCAGATCTTGTCGAACGCCGGGTCGAACCTGGAGCAGGCCTCGGCCTCGAGCGTCTCGAGATTGCCGCTGGCGAGCGGACTCGGCGTCGCCGCGATGGTGATGATCCAGGGCGGGCCGACAAAGCGACGCACCTGGGCCTGCCACTGTTTGAGCAAGGCAGCTCGACGCGCATGGTCGATCCGGGCGGAGTGATCGAACGAGAGATGAAGCTCGATCCGGTAAGGCTGGCGGTCGATTGCCTCGGGCGCGGGGGACGCCGCTGCCGCCGGTATGGCGGGCGTGGATAGAGCCGCCGGCTCCGCCTTGACCGGAGGTTGCGTACTGGCCGCGGCAGGACTCGCCTGCGACTTCGTGCTCGGCGGAGGGTCCTCGCGGGAGACGGCACGCCGCGTCACGCAGGCCAGGGCGATTGCCAGGCAGAGGCAAAAGCCCACGGCGCGGGTGCGACCGCGACGCGATCGGCCGGTGCCTGCCCTCGGCCGCAATCGGCTCACCGGGTTGTCCAGGGGTCCTTGGCGATCCACGGTTTGATTTCCCACGATTCGATGCCCTGATAAAGCTGATCGGCAACATCTCCGGGGCCCGTCAGTCGCGTCCTCCAGGCGTAATGATCCACCACCTGCCAGAGCGGCAGCACGGGCAGCTCGTCGCGCGCCTCGCGGTCGACCTGGATGATCAGGCCCCTGGCGGCCGGCACATCGGCGGCCCGTTCGAGCTGGAGCAAGAGCTGAAGGATGCGGGTGCTCGTCGCCGAGGCAAGAGCGTCAGCATCGGGTGCAGCGTCGTAGCCGGGGAAGAGCAACACCCCGGCATCCAGAACGGGCTCCTCGCACCGTAGCGCACGATAAGCCAGGTCGAACCGGCGGCCCGCGCGGAGCTCGGTCTCGAGCTGTGACTCGGGGCGCTCGACGGTCTCGATTCGCACGCCGGCGAACCGAAATGCCTCGGCGATCAATGGCACCACCGCCTGCGCTTCGGGGATGGCCGGGTATTCGAACGTGAGCTCGATCGGCGCGCCGCCCAGCTCCTTTCGGGCTGCCGCGACCAGCATCACGGCGAGGCTCGTGTTGTGCTCCAGCGGCTTGACTCCGGGGGCATCGGCATAGCTGCCCTTGGGGAACGGTCCGTCGGCCACGACGTTGCCCGCGTCCGGGGGCCGATGGAGCAAGGTTTCCTCGAGGAGCACGCGGCGATCGATCGCCTGCGAGAGGCCCCGGCGCAGTGAGCGGTTCCTCAAGACCGGGTTCCGGCCATCGAGCGCGATCATGTGAATCAAGGGATGCGTGTATCGCCCGACCTTGACGTCGGCAGTGGACTGGAGGACTGCGATCTGATCGGGGGGAACATGAGCCGCCAAGCTGACCTCGCCCTGGACCAAGGCTCCGATCATGGCCCTGGCATGTGGAAAGCGAAGCTCCCGGATTCTGCGGACCGGTGCCACGGGGGTGGCTGTCGGCGAGCCGGCGACTTTACCGTCGGCGCGGCTCAGCTCGATCGCACGGTCCGACGAAGAAACGCACAGAAACAGGCCGTCGCTGACGAGCTGACGACGTTGCTCCACGGTGGCCACCCGGCCGTCAATCCCTGCGTGCGCCGGGCCGACTGGCCACTCGAACCAGGCACCCAGCTTGTAGAGGGGACGGTTGAGCCGGACCTCGACCCGGGTGTCGTCGGTCGATTCGACACGGTCGAGCAGGTCGGCCCACCGCGCCTGGAACTTGGACGAGCTGGGATCGCTGCGATCGATGAGCGACCGCGCCACGTCCGCGGCGGTCACCTGGCGGGATCCATCGGACCAGGGAATTCCGCCCCGCAGCCGGAAGATCAAGCGACGACCCAGGTCTGACGATTCCAGGGCCGCCGCGAGCTGCCCTGGGGCCTTGCCTGCCCTGGCGTCGTCGCTGTCGGATGAGAGGATCGGCCGATAGAGCAGCCGGCTCACACGCGCATCGGCCGGAGATCGCAGCCACGGGCCAAGGGGCCTGGGAACATCGCTCACGGCCACGTCGAGCGTGGGGACCGACTCGAAGGCCTTCGTGTAAAGACTCTCGGCGCCGTCCAGTGTCGGCCAGATGCGGAGGGCGTCGACCAGGGCATCGAGGCGCTCCGGCCCGCTCCGTAACTCGGCGTCCTTGACGTGCTGGCTGGCCCGGGCGATGAAGCGGTTGCGGAGATCACGGACAACCGGGTGCTCGGGAGCCATCTCCCGGAGCTCGTGGAGGAAGCGGCGTCCCTTGGCGAACTTGCCCAGGTCGAGGGCCCGAGCGATCCAGCCTGAATACGCCGATGCAATCCGGTCAAGCAATTCAGGAAAACTGCGGTTGCGCGCCAGCAACTCGCGCAGCAGCCTCAGCCCGCGCTCGTGGTCGCCTGCGATCAAGGCCGTGCTGCCTTCCGCGAAAAGCAAGCGGTTGACGTGTTCGTCGAGTCCGGCCCAGCCAGGGTTGCGACTCTTCACACTGAGAAAGCACTCAAATGCCCGGTCAAAGTCTCGAGCCAGCACCAGCCGGTCGCCCTCGGCCAGGAGGATGTCCTCGAAGTACTCGATGTTCTTGATGCTGGATCGCTTCACGGTGAAATCGCGGACTTCGGCATCCTGGAGCAGGTGGATCTTCACCGTGCCATGTGCGTCGTCATCCTCGTCCTCGGCTCTCTTTTGTCTTGGCGTCTTGAACTTCGATGGTTCGCCCGGCAGACCGATGTTGCCCTCGAGGGGGATCTCGGTCCTGGTTCCCTTGAAGCGAACCTTGGTCTTCGACTTGGCAGTTTCCGGTGCGGGCAACGGGCGAGGGCTGACCGGGTCTATGATCAAGACCGTTCCATCGATCAGCGTGATCCGGTCGAACGGTGGCGAACGAAGCGGGTCGCTGGTCGCGGGGCCGGCAGCCGCGGCGGGCGGCTCCTGTCCGTGCCCCGTACGGGACGCGTGATGAATCGCACCGACCAGCCCCAGAGCGACGATCATGGCCGCCAGGTAACGGCCCAACCTTGAAGCTTCCATCATGGCGATGGTTCCGCCCTCCGCGTCAGAGGCTCTCGAGCTAACCGGGGATGGAGTGCGATCAGTTGTACCGTCCCGCGCGCGACTGGAACAATTGCTTCGGGTCCGACCCGGAGCAATCCTCCCGCCGGCAGGACCCCCAGTTCGAGTTGCTCCCGGGCAGCGCCGTCGGCCAGGGATCGCGCGTGGAGGTGCCCCTCGCGGTCCAGGAGCCAGACCAGTTCGTCCTGGATCAGGGGAGGCCCAGCGACAGCGGCGTCGAGCTTGATCGACCAGAGTCGCCGGCCGTCCGGGCCCAGCGCCAGGATTCCCCCGGCGCTATCGAAGACGAAGCAGCGTTCGCCGGCCGTCACGGGAGACCCCAGCAGCGGGGCTTCCAGGGGCCAGGCGCCCACCGGGCTCAGATCACGCGCGGACAGCACGCGCACGCGCTGGTCGGCGGTGGCCACGATCACAGCCCCACCGGTCGTTGCAGGGTCGGCGACGATGCCTTTCTCCAGCAGCTTCTCGGCCTCGACGACCAGGCGAGGGACCGGCTTCTGCTGCAGGGAGAGCAGGCGCACCCGGCCGGCATCATCAGCCAGAACCACGGTCATGGCGTTGAGCTGAACGGGTGCTCGCCAGCGGCCTCGCCGCTCGCGGTTGTAAACCGGAACGAGCGGCTCGGCCTTCGACTGGGCCGTGAGGGGGTCGATCAGGTACGCCCTGCCATCCGCGCCCGGAATCAAGAGGTCACGCCCCCAGGCCAGGGGCGCCGCCGCCAAGGTCGAGGGCAGCTCGAGCGGACGCCAGTGGCCCGGCGCTTGCGCGTCTTCAACCCAGACGGCATTCGCCCCGTTGCCGGGCACGATCACCAAGGTTTCCCGGCCGTCACCCTCGAGCCCAAGGACTTTTCCGGAGGGAACCCGGGCTTCACCGGCACGGGGCAGGGGGATCTCCACGAACCCCCCGGACTGAAGTTGCTTGAGCGAGAGGACGGCCTCGCGCCCATTCTGGCCAAGGGTCTTCAGGGCATCGCCGCCGCGCGTGCGCTCCAGCGGGGTTGGCCAGGGCGATTCCAGATCGGTTTGCCAGGCGACGGAGCCCGCCACCGGGTCCATGCCGACGAGCGAGACCCCGCCGGTGTCCGGATATTGAAACGTCAACACCACCCGGCGGCCCGCCGACTGCACCGGGGCCAGTGCCACTGCAGGCTGTCCCAGCGAGGACTGCGCCGCGATCTCGCCGCGCTCGGGGTCCAGCACGAAGCGTCCGGACCGCCCCGCGCCCCGCCAGAGCTCGCGCTCGGAGAGCGCCATGCCGAAAGCCGGGCCCGAGGCGGCGGCGGCGGGGTTGAGGTGGGCAAGCGAGCGCAGCGGTGCGTTGCTGGCGTAGTCGCCCAGGGCAAACGCCTCGACTCCTCCCTTGTCCCCCGTCGCCCAGATGACCGACCCCGACGACGCCGGGATTCCCCAGCTCCAGCCGGGCACGTCGATCTGCTGGACCTGGCGAACCTTCGCACCCTCCTCGTCCAGGATCAGGACCCGCCAGCGGCTGTCCGCCGGCCGGTCGTTCTCGATGACGATGAGGAACCGGCCGATACGGACCGGTGGACACGGAATGGAACCTTCCTCATGCCCGAGATACTCGACCGCGAGGCAAGCCAGGCCATCGCGCGCCAGAACGAAAAGGCTGTCTCGCCGGCCCAGGACATAGAGGAACCGGCCCTGCTCGTCGCTCACGGGAGCCCGGGACAGCGGCACGCCCAGCTTGACCCTCGCCTGTTGTTCACCCGACTTGAGTGCCATCACGACCAGACTGCCACTGGGCAACAGCTGGTAAAGCTGCTCTCCCAGCACCAGAGGAGGGCTCTCGACGGGCTCTCCGAGCTCGTGCCGCCAGATCAGTTTGCCGGTGCCCGCGTCGAGCCGAAGCAGTTCGTCGTGGCGGGCGTCGACGACCAGAACCGTCGAATCGCCCGCAACGGGCTGGGGCGCAAACGGAGATGCCAGACCGACGGAGAGTTGCCAGTGGGGAGCACCCGTCGCGGCGTCGAGGGCATAGGCGAAACCGTCGGCCAGCGCATACGCGATCGATTCCGGAGCAGGGGCGCCGGCAGGCCGCTCGGCGGTCGAACGCAGGACAAGGCTGGTCGGTAACCCCAGTGGTTCACGCCGCGGGGTCGTCGCCGCCCTTTGGCGCGCTGGATCAACCTTGACCGCGCGTCGGATCAGCTCGTTCGCCTGGGTCATGCGCCCTATCAGTTCGCGGTCCTGCGCCAGATCGGCGTACCGGTCAATCAGCGCATCTCTGGCCTTGTACGCCCCGGAAGCCGATCCGTTCGAGATCGCCAGATCCATGGCAAAGAGCGCCTGCGCGCGAGCGTCGGCCTTGCGGACCGCGGCGCGACCGTCCGCCAGCAGGCCGGGCAGCCGGGATCGTTTCAGAAACGCGGGTGCCGGCTCACCGGCAATCTGGGCGTGCAAGGGGACAGTCGATTCCGCCTCTTGCAGGGCCTTCGCATCGGCCGCGTGGCGAGCCCGATCCGCCAGCCCCTCGCCGATCTTGATCACCAGCTCGGCCAGCTCCCCTCGCTCGTCACGGAACTCCGGTTCGGCTCCAACCTGCCCATACATCTCTTGCGCGGCTTCCAGGGCTGTCGACCACGTTCCGCCGGAAATCGAGATGTGCTGCCGGACATTGGCCAGGGCGCGCAAGACGCGCGCCTTGCCGGCGCGAGGATCCTTGGGATGGCTGGTCAGGAAAGTATCGAAATCGCGAATCGCCGTCCGATAATCGCCGTCTTGCATCACCTCGACGGCCCGGTTGTAGCGCTGGTCGGCCAGGGTCTTGATGATGATAGACCGCAGCCCCAGCCCCAGCAGCAAAAGCAAGCCGAGCGAAAGGACCAGGCCCACGACGAGCGGGGAGGATACGATTCGCTCGCGGCCGGGAGCCAGTGCCCGCTCGTCGCGCAACGCGCGAAACCAATTCTGCAGATGGCCCAGTGGACCGGCGGCCTGCTGCCCCGTTTGCCCGGCGCCGGCAGACCGGCCTGAAACCTGGCCCCTGGCCGACGGGTGTCGCTGGGTTTCGACGTTCTCCGCCCTTGTCTCTTGCTCGATTTTCATCCCGAGCTCTTGCAGCCAGTCATCGCGTTCGAGGGGCGACTGGGCAGGCATCGGCGGGGAGCTTGCCGGTCTGGGCGCGGCGATTCCTCCGGCGGCGGTGCCGCCCCGGCCCGGACTAAAATGAAGATGCGCCGGCCCCTCCAGAACCCGCGTTCGCTCCTCGTCGGAGCGTTTTGCCGGCCGGCAGGCAGGCCTGGCCTCGAGCGTCTCGTCCAGGCGGAGCAGGAACAGCCGGCAGCGACCGACGGTCATCTCGTCGCCCTGGTGAAAGCTGGACGACGTCATCTTGTGGCCGTTGATCACGACGTACTCGGCATCCGGTGAGGCCTCGACCCGGTACCGTCCTTTCTTCCAGCGGATCCGCCCCTGCACGGGGGAAATGCCTGCGCCGGAGAGGACGATGTCGCAGGCGACGCTCGTGCCGAAAAGCACGGGGTGGTCGCGCGCCAGCTCGACGAATTGAACCCGCCCCTCGCCGTCGTGAACTTCCAGGGTGGCCATGCGAGAACGGTCAGCTCCGGATGTGAAAAAGGAAGAAGATCCGCGGACGCCGCCGCCGGCTACAGGTCCGAGAGTCGTTTGCCCCGCAGTCTCGAATCACCGCAACGTCTCCTGGGCGATGACCTTGAAGCCGTAGCCGTTGTCGTTGGGGACCACCCCGAACCGGGTCACCCGGATCTCGCCGGGCTGGCGGCCTCGATAGCGCACTTCGAGCTGGGCGAGCTGCTCCTCGACGCCCCTGGGGTAGAACTGAAGCACCACTCCCTCGCCGAGAGGAATCCCCGCCTTGTGAATCAGGGCCACGTCCGAGGCCTTGCGCCCTCGGCCCTGCCAGAGGAAATAGAGGCGGCCGTCACTCCGGCCCGATCCGTACCGCTTGGTCGGCTCGCTGCTGGATAAGTTCGACAGGTAAGTGAGCTGATCGGGTCCCGCGACCGCGGCCAGCTCGACACCCAGGGCATCGAGCTGGCGGGCATATTCCTCGGGAGTCTGGTCGGGAGGAAAAACGATGCTCCAGCGCTGTTCGCGAGCGACCCCGCCGTCGCCGGGCCCGAATCCCAGGCCCGGGCCGCCGATGCCCAGCTTGGATGCCCGCTTGCCGCTGGCGACCGTGCCCCCGCTGGGCATCACCGGGCCCAGGTCAACCTCGGCCAGACTCGATCCGGCCTCGGCAGCCGCGTCGATCATCGCCCCCGGCGTCGCCTGGACCGCCGGCTCCTCGAAGTCGCCCGCTTCTTCCTCGTTGTTGGAAGCCAGAGGGCCGGCGTCAGCCCCGGGCACGTCGATCTTCTCGGTCGATCCGGGCGTGCCCTGCGGGCTTCCGCCTCCGCCACCGGAGACCTCAATGATCTGGAGCGGAGGCGTCACCCGGGAGGCATAAGCCTGGTTGGTGATGTAGATCACGCCCATCAAGCCCACGATCATCATGGCACCCAGAACGACCGCCATCAGAAACGACGTGACCCGGTCGTAGATCGACTCACCCAGCACCCGGGCAGCGAACTCTGCGGGCACGGACCCGGCGTCACCAGACGGTTTGGACATCGAGCTGGGGCTCATGGTGAAGGGCTCCGGACTGGATTGGCGGCCGGGGGAGCGGCCGATCGACCGGGAACCTTGCGGATCCCGTCGTCGTCCGCATCCGCATCCAGTGGGCGGATCGAATCGTACCAGGCTCTCCACGCCTTGGCGGCCTCCTTGCGCTGATCGGGCGTCGACGGGCTGGGAGGACCAAGGCCCTCGAGCTTCCGGCTCAGGAGCTGAAGTCCCAGTGCGGCCGCGGCGACCACGTTTTCCTCGCGGTCCACGAGCGCGCCGATCAGGTCGGGGACCACGTCCAGATCGGCAGTCCGCGAAAGCGCCCAGGCAGCCACCTGCCGCATCCCGGGATCCCGGTCGGTGAGAAGCTTGCGAAACCGATCCTTGAACGGGCGAAGCACGTCCGGCCCTGCTCGCAAGTAGCGCTCGATCAGGCCCGAGACGGCCGTGTCGGCAGTCTGGGCGCGGGGATCCTCGAGAACCGCCAGCATCCCCTCCACCGCGCCGTTCATGGGCCGGCTCATGATCTTGCCGCCGGCCACCGTCATCGACGTCAGGTCCTTGGGAAGATACCTGCCGCCCACCAAGGTTCCCGCTCCCAGCCGCTTGCTCGTCACCCGCTTGATCGATTTGGCCGTGGACTTGGTCAGGAAAAGGACCGCCCACACTGTGTTCATCTCATCGCTATACGGCGTGGCACTCCAGGAGCCATCGGGCTTCTGAGTCGACTTGATATAGGCGCGACCCTTCTCCAGCAGGTCCACCCTGCCGATCGTTTGCCGATCGGCAAGCGCCGCGACTCGCTCGATCCCGTATAACCCATAATAGATCGACTGGCCGAGCAGGCTCGGTTGAGTCGTCGTGGAGTTCCCGCCCAGCCA
>Ga0074044_10004632_pt1 | contig 11334 bp, 6 predicted proteins | sample BogForMeECP23OM1_FD_94443 | JGI IMG/M metagenome (GOLD analysis project Ga0074044, IMG submission 94443) | Bog forest soil microbial communities from Calvert Island, British Columbia, Canada - Bog Forest MetaG ECP23OM1 | ecosystem: Environmental > Terrestrial > Soil > Wetlands ...
ACAGTAATCCCGGCCAGTTATGGCAAAATTCCCTACGCATGGTAGCAGGGAATTTTTTCCGCCCCAGCAGGGAATTTTTTTGCGTTAGCAGGGAATTACAGGGAATTTGCGGAGCAATGCAGGAAGTTGCCCAATGCAGCCAAAAGCTGGCGCCGCGGGTCGGGTCAATTTGATCGGAATCCACTCTAGAGCGCGTCCCGATTCCATTGAAGCGGGATGCGCTCTAGCGGATCGATTGGTATTGAAAGGCAAGATCGACATTCGGCAATACACCAAGTTGTTCAGATGAGACTGAGGTTTCAGTGCCCACCCGATTTTTTTGTAATAACGAGACGTGTAAGGGGAAATACCGCCTCGGGTGTTCACTCATTAACGGGAATCAAGAACGCGATTGAACGACGTCGAGCAGCGCGGCATGAACGCGCGCGATGACGTTTTCCCACGACCGTACGTCATGCTGTCGAAACAGCCGAGCGGTCGGATACCAGGGACTGTCGTCGCGACCCGACAGCCATCGCCAATCCGAATTATATGGTAATAATATCCACACCGGCCTGCCCATCGCACCGGCAAGATGAGCGACACTCGTGTCTACCGTGATAACCAAATCCAAAAGATCGATCACCGCCGCCGTATCGGAAAAATCGCTTAGCTCGTCGCCGTAAAAGACGATTTGCCGAAGCTGCTGAAGCAAAGCGGCCTTGTCATGTCTGAGTTCCTTTTGCAGAGATATCCAATGTGCATCGATGGAAAAAAGCGGAGCCAGAGCCGGTAAATCAATCGATCGATTGCGATCGTTCTTGTGTTTTGCGCTCCCGCTCCAAACAATTCCTATTCGAGGTTTTGTTTGCGGCGGCAATCGAACGTCCCATGTCTTGCGTAGCTGCCCATCGGCAAAAATATAACGCTGTTCCGATGACAAATCCTCTAATGTTGTTCCGACTGCAAGCGGGAGGCTCATCATGGGACAGTGATAATCGAATGCGGCGGGCACCTCATCGTGCTTGACAATCTCTATGTCGGGACTCATTTGCCGCAGCAGCCGATACAAAGGTTCCTGCACCGACATCACGACCTTTGCTCCTCGTGATTTCAGGAGCTTGCCGTATCGGCAGAATTGTATTGTATCGCCAAGTCCCTGTTCCCAATGAACGAACAAAGTCTTGTTCGCAACATCCTCACCCCCCAGCCAGGGCGGCTGCGGAAATGAACGATTGCCAACGGGCTTTTCCGTCCTCTTGCGCCATTCGTGCAGACGCCAGCCTTGCTCGAAGCGCCCCATCTGCAACAAGCAGTAGGCCAGGTTGACGTGCATCTCCGCGTAATCCGGCGTCAGCGCGATGGCCTTGTTGTAATCGGCGACTGCCTCATCAGGGCGCCTCAGGTCCTGCAGCAAGACGCCACGGTTATTGAACGCTTCGGCATAATCCGGTCGGAGCGCGATCGCCTTGGCGAAAGCGGCGAGTGCGTCGTCGAAGTGCTTCAGCTCCTGCAGCGCGATGCCGCGATTATAGTATGCTTCCGCGAAATCCGGCTTCAGCGCGATTGCCTTGCCGTAGCTGGCAAGCGCGTCATCAGGGCGCTTCAAGTCCCACAATGTATCGCCGCGGTTGTTATACACCCTTGCATTGTCCGGTTGCAGCGCAAGGGCCTTGTCGAAACTGGCGAGTGCCTCGGCATAGCGCTCCAAGTCCTGCAGTACATTGGCGCGGTTATTATACGCCCCCGCATAATCCGGCTTCAGCGCGATTGCCTTGTCGAAACCGACCAGCGCGTCATCAAAGCGCTTCAGGTTCGCCAGCACGATGCCGCGGCCATTATACGCCTCCGCATAATCCGGCTGCAGCGCGATTGCCTTGTCGAAAGCGGCGAGTGCTTCATCGAAACGCTTCAGCTCTCGCAGCGCGCTGCCGTGCTTGTAGTACGCCTCCGCGTCATCCGGCTTCAGGACGATTGTCTGATTGTAACTGTTGAATTGATGGAAGGTAAAGCTGTGCTGGAACTCCGCTTGAATCGGCGACGTAAACGGCTTTTGGGGTTGCGGCGGGGGCCGGCGGTCTTGTGACACTGTCGATACCTTCAGAGTAGGCGTTGTACCTCTCCCCGCCCAGCGGGGAAAGTTTAGCTGAGATTCTCCAGATGACTCCCGATCTGAGGTGACTATCTGCGCTTTTCTCGCCTTCCTGCAAGATCAAAGCAAGACTTTAAAATCAATGAAGAAGAAGTTCTCCGGTCGCGAAGGGCCGTAGAGCAACGGAACCGACCTACGATGTGCGATTGCCCGCACGCCAACGTTCTTCCCATCATTTCGATGCGATATTCGCGATACGAGAAGCCCCGCGCAGCTGCATCCTCCGCGCTTCATCACAACCGCCGTTGCATCGGTTCGACGCTGAAGCTGCGCGGCCCTTCACCGCGCCTGCGGATATCGACCATGGTCATGTAGGCCTGCTCAATATGGCGTCGGAAGCGATCCGTGTCGAAGAGCGGCGTCAGCCGAAGATTCTCCTGCAATTTCCGCCGAATGCCCGACAGCAATGCAGGCTCGCTCGCCAACTTCACAGCGAGCGACTCGTAGTCGTCGAGATTATGCGTCACCAATTCCGGCAGGCCGACGGCATGCAACATGCTCGCCGCCATCCGTCCTACGAATGTCTCACCCATGACCGTCAACAGCGGAACCCCCGACCACAGCGCGGCAGCTCCTGTCGCACCTGCGTTGTACGGGGTGGAATCGAGAAACAGTCCGGCCAGGCGCTGACGCGCCAGATGCCGAGGCAACGCGACGCGCGGCGCGAAGACGATGCGCTCCCCCTCGATGCCGAGTTGCTGTGCTTCGCGGCGCAGATTGACGATCATTTCCGCATTCGATTCCGCGAGCCACAATACGCTACCTTCCACGGCATGGAGAAGGCGCATCCACAGCTCGAAAATTGGCCTTGCAAGCTTGTAACTATTATTGAATGAGCAGAACACAAATCCTTGCCGCGGCAACCCCGCTTCTTCGCGTGAAGGCGTCCACGGCGCAATCTCCTGTTGGTCGTCGGTTACCAGAAAGCACTCGGGAAGATGAACGATTTTCTCGGTGTAGAACGGTTGCTGATCGAACGGCAGCGCGATCTTGTCGGCGATCACATAATCGATGAATTCGGCTCCCATGGTTCCGATGTAACCGAGATAATTGACTTGGATGGGCGCGGGGCGCCGCGCCAGGACATTGAGCCGGCTGTTCTTTGTGAAACCCATGAGATCGACCGCGATATCGATCTCAAGCCGGCGAACAAGCTCGGCGATGTCCTGATCGCTTTTGTCCCGAACGTCGATGAAATGTTCGAACGCGCCTGTTAATCTTTGCCGCATCCGTGAGTTCTGATTCGGCCCGAACGATATGCCGGTTACTTCAAAACGCGATTTGTCGTGTTGTTCGAACAGACCAGCCGCCAAATACGCTGTCGGCTGTTCGTAGAAATCGGCCGACAGATACGCAAGGCGAATGCGATCATGAGAATAATCTTCGCCCCGCCAGATCGCCGGAAAGGTCGGCTGATCCTGCACCGTCCGCCTGGCGCATTGGAGCTGATCGGTTGGCGATGACGGGATGGCGAGGAGTGAAAAGGCAAGGCCCGACGACTTGCGCTCCCTTATCGTTGCCAGGAGCTGTGCGGTCTCCGCTTCCAGGTCCGTCCAGTCGCATATGAGCAGCTTTGAATGAAGACGAGCGCCCGCCACGGCCTTCAAGTCCGGCTTTAACGTCAACGCCCTGTCAAAAGCGGCGAACGCATCGCTGTGCCGCGCAAGTTCGGTAAAGATCTCGGCGCGGCCGAGCCACGCCTCGCCAAGATCGGGACGCAATGCCAGCGCCCGGTCATAAGCGGCGAACGCATCGTCATGCTGCTTCATAGCGCTGAGGACGTTGCCGCGGCCAAGCCAGGCTTCGGCGAGATCGGGCTTTAACGCCAGAGCCCGACCGCAGGCAGCGAGTGCCTCTTCGTACCGCTTGAGTTCGGTCAAGACATTGCCGCGGCCAAGCCACGCTTCGGCGAGACGCGGCTCGATTGCAAGCACTTTATCGACGCCTTCGAGCGCGTCGACGTGGCGGCCCGAATCTAACAGCGCCTTCGCGCGCAACAGGTGAGCTTCCGCGAAATTCGGCTGGACGACGATCGCCCGGTCGAAGCTGGCAATTGCGTCGTTGTGCCGGCCGACGGCAATGAGCGCCACGGCGCGGTTGAACCAGGCCGCGACGGAACCGGGCGCCAAGGTCAGAGCTCGATCGTAGCTGTCGATCGCCTCGCCGTTCCGGCCGAGCTTGCTGAGGACGTTGCCGCGACCGAACCATGCCTCGGCCAAACTTGGCGCGAATGCCAATGCTTTATCGAGGCCTGCGAGCGCCTCGTCGTGGCGACGCAGATCTGATAGCGCCTCGGCGCGCTGCAAGTGAGCTTGAGCGAAATCAGGCTTGAGGGTGATGGCGCGATCGAAGCTTGAAATTGCCTCGCTGTAGCGGCCAAGAGCAAAGAGAGCCGCGCCGCGATTGAACCAGTCCTCAGCGCAATCCGGCGCCAAGGCCAAAGCCCGGTCGTGGCTATCGATCGCTTCTAGGTTGCGGCCGAGATCGCCCAAGACATCGGCGCGATGACTATGCGCCGGGGCGAGGTCCGGGGCGAGTTCAATTGCATGATCGAAGCTCGCCAGCGCTTCGTCGTGCCGTCCGAGCGCGCGCAACGCGCGCCCCAAAAGGACATGCGCGCGCGCATGCCGTGGATCGTTGGCCAGCGATTTGCGTGCGCGCTCAGCTCCTTCCACAAAGCGGCCATCCTGGCAGGACAGCATCCCGAGGTAATAATGGGCGTCGGCATTGCCGGGATCGGCTCGCAGCACCTCGGCGTAATGCGCAGCGGCTTCGGCGACGGCGCCGCGCCGGTGCAGCGCCAGCCCCTCTTGCAACAGATCCGTCGGCGACGAAACGGCCATACCGGGCCCAGGCAATCGATACTGACGGCTCAGTCAAACAGAATCCCGCTATCCTAGCAAGACTTTGAAATCAATGAAGAAGTTTTCCGATCGCGGAGCGGTCGCCGGGCAATTGCAGCGCCCGGAGCACGCCATTACATTGGCCACCGGATCGCCGATATCGTGCCGACTTTCGTGGAGCGGGCCTGACATGTCTGGTGACGGCGCGCGCGATACCGGGCAGAGCCTCTTCGTCACCGCACAGGACGGGCTGCGGCTGCATGTGCGCCAATACGGCACGCGCACCGCGCCGGGGCTGCCGGTCGTCTGTCTGCCGGGCTTGGCGCGGACCGTTGCCGATTTCGAGGCGCTGGCACCGGCCTTGGCGAACGACCCGAAGCTAAAGCGGCGCGTCATTGCGATCGATTCGCGCGGGCGCGGCCGCTCCGATTACGACAGCAACCCGGAAAACTACAATGTCGCGGTCGAACTCGCCGACGTCGTGACCGTGCTGATCGCGCTTGGTATCGGCCCGGCGGTATTCGTGGGAAGCTCGCGGGGCGGCATTCTCGCCATGTTGCTGGGCGTGGCGCACCCGACGGCGATCGCCGGCGTCGTGCTGCATGATATCGGTCCGGTGATCGAGCCCAAGGGCCTGGCGCGCATCAAGAGCTATGTCGGCAAGCTGCCGCAGCCGCGCAGTTTCGCCGAAGGCGCCGACATCCTGCAGCGGCTGTTCGCCCGGCAGTTTCCCAAATTCACGACGGAGCAATGGCTCGCCGCCGCGCAGCGCACCTGGCAGATGAAGGATGACGAGCTTACGCCGACCTACGACGTCCGGCTTGCCCGCACGCTCGCCGACATCCACATCGAGCATCCGCTGGTGCCGCTGTGGCATGAGTTCGATGCGCTTGGGCGCGTCCCCATGCTGGTGATCCATGGGGCGAATTCCGACATTCTGTCGGCGGCGACGGTTGCGGCCATGGCGGCGCGGCACGCCGGAATGCAGGCGATCGAGGTGCCGGATCAGGGGCATGTCCCCTTGCTCGAAGGTGAAGACATCCTCCTCGCGGTCGGCCAATTTGTTGCCGCCTGCGACGGTGCGCGCTCGGATCCGTAGAGTGGCCATCGCGCAGGCTCGGCGCGGACGATCGCAGGAGCGGCGCGATGCCCACGCGTCCGAGACCTGAATCCCTCCCCCCTTGTGGGGGAGGGTAGGGAGGGGGGCGGGAGGCGACCCACCGTCCTTCGACGCTTGCTCAAAACCTCCCGTTGCGCGGGCTGAAGCCCTTCGGGCGGGCGAAGGTCCGACCCCACCCCTAACCCCTCCCCACAAGCTTGCACTCGGGCGCGCGCAAGCGCGGCCCGGGTGGGGGAGGGGAACAACGAAAAATCCCCGGCGGAAGACCGCCGGGGATTGCCGAATTCATACCTCGATCAGACGATCAGGGCAGGAAGTCGCGGTGAGCGCGAACGCTGACCATCCAGCTGCTCTGGCTGCCCACCTGGTTGATCGCCCCGCCGGACGCGTAGCCAGTGCCGGCAACGAGACCGTTGAACGTCGTGGCGCTCTTCATCTGCTCGTAGAGGACTTCCACGCCGAGGTAGAAGGTCTTCGTCACGTCCCACTGCAGGCGCGAACCGATACCCCACATCGACCAGTTGTTGTTGCACCCAGCCGTGGCGACAGCCGCGGTACCTACACCGGCACCGTTGCCGGCGCCGGCCGCCGAGCACAGCATGGCGTTGGCAAGTGTGTCGTACTGCACCTCGTAGTAGGCGCCGTACAAGGTCTGATGCCACGCCGGCGTCCAGTAGTGCTCGTAACCGGCGTTGACGCCATATGCCGTGGTCAGCTGGCATGACGTCTCACCTGCTACGGCCGCCGCACTTCCGCCGTACACGCAGTCGCCCAGCACGCTGTAGGATTCGTTCGCGCCGGTGACAAAACCCCAGTTTGTGTTGGGCGTGAAGAACAGATACCGGACCGCGCCATTCGTGGCGTTGAACTGCGCCTGGAACCAATCTCCCTGAGCGATGCTCGGGAAATTTATCTTCAGGCCAGCGCTGGCGGCCCAGCCCCACGCGTTGCTGGGATTGCCGAGGCTGGCGACACTGGGAGCACCCGCAGCGGTCGCGCCGTAGTAGCTGGCATTGACCTCATGTATTGCGCCCGCGATCTGGGCACCGCCCCAGGCTTGGTCGACCCGCAGATTGCCGACGATATCGGGCATCTGCTCGCCGCCGTAGGCGCCGTTGCCAGGGAAGAAACCCGCGGCCCCCGCGGTAACCGGGGCACCACCTGCCGTGACGGCGGCCGGCGCGCTTCCGGGCGCGAGAGAGCCGCATGTCGGTGTAGTGGTTGGACCGGTGGCAACGCAGTTTGCATCGATGAGCTGCGCCGTGCGGCGTGTTTCGGCCGAGATCGACGCCGAGAAGCCGTTACCGAGCTGCGCCGTGTAGGCCCAGACCATCCAGCCTGGATCGCCGGTATCCGATGCGGGCAGATAGCCGCCGCGGTACTGCATGGCCGGCACGCTGTAGAAGTCGTAGAACGACTGCGATATGCCCGCCGTCATCCCCGCCCATTGCACGAAGGCGCGGTTTGCGCTGAAGTAGGTAGGCCCAGCATCCGGGCCGCCGTTGCTGATACCCGTGTCGTTTGTGTTGGCGCCGACCGCAAGGTAGCCGCGGGCCGTGCCATATGAGGTCTGGCTACGGGCGTCGACGGTGATGTAACCGCGAGCCCGGTAGGCGAAGGTGTTGGTGGTGCGTTGGTTCGCGTTCGCGTTGAACGGTCCCCAGGTCATGTTGCCGTTGACGGTGCCGTCAACGACTTCAGCGCGAACCCAGCCGCCGACTTTGAGGCACAAGTCGGTGCCTGGCATATAGAAGAATCCTGCCCCGTAGAGGCTGCAGACCTTCACGTACTCGACCGGCTTGGCCTTGACGGGAAGATCAGCTGCCTGCCCCGCAGTTACCGCAACCAAACCGGCCGCGGAGCCGAGGAGGAGGCTTTTCACCATCTTCATTTTGAACCTCCAGTTGTTTGCCTTGGGAGGGTTCCGTCTCCGCCGAGTGCGTCGCACCCCTGGAAGGTCCCCTTCAGTCCCCAGTTCCCGATCGACTTTTCAGTTTCCCGAAAACATCGAACGAGTCGACTTGGGGTTCCCCCCTCCGTCGCATCCGCACATTAACCTATGAGTCCCGACACGCAATCGAGAACCGCCTAACTCACAGGGCCGCCGTGCTCTTTTCAGCAAGGTGTTGCGCAAAAAACACGCAGCCGGTGACCTCCGCTATCCGGCCGGTGAACTTAATAAAAGCCAAATAAACACATATTCATCAATCGGAACAATCATTTATGCCCTTCTCCGGCGCCCTCATCCGGAGTCGAGGCGGCGATGAAAAGGAGACTGCCGCGTAATCAGGGAGCCGCCGGTCCCGATAGGATTTGACTATAACGGCGATAGCGCGAGGGGTCCGCCGGACCGAATCTCCACGCGCCACGTCGCAGAATCGCCAAAGCCAGTCGTGGAATCGCTTCGGCTCATGCACCGCAATGAATCTCCAAAGAAGCTCAGCGGCACTGCGCCGTGCTGATGACTTTTAAAGCGCATGAACTTAAAGCGCATGAACTATGTGTGAGCGCATCGATCGTCGCGGCTGGCGCGGTCAGCGACGCGTCAACAATTCCTGTCGCCGATGAGCGACGCTGCAAAATTCAATCAGATTTCCGCCTGCCATCGCGGCGACGAAAAACCGGCCGCTTGCAGAGAGAGACGTTAGAGCCCTTTCCGTTCTGATTGAATCAGAACCGGGCTCTAGCATTTTGTTTGAGCATGATCTTTTCGGAAAACCGGTTTCCACTTTTCCGGATCATGCTCTAGATGCCGTCGCCGGCGCCGGGAGACTTGGTCACGAGCACGCGGATGCGTTGGCGCTGCTTGCGACCGTCCCGGGTGCTGATTTCCAGTTCGAAAATATCGGGTCCGCTGAATTCCGCGGCCGCGCGATAGAAGCCGACAAAGGCCGGCACTTCGATGCCCAGGCATTGCTTGAAATTCGTAGCCTTCAGCGTGCCGCGCTTGACGCTCACGGTGCCGTGGGCGGGCGCGGTGACAAGCCGGATCGCCGGCAGCGGGCCGGCGCTGCAATCCGATCGTATGTCGGTGTAGACGCCGATGCGCACGTCGCGGCCTGGCGCCGCCCTGACTTCGCGTTCAACCAAATTTTCCTGCGCGCGAGCAGCGAGCGCAGCCACGCACAACAACGCCGCAGCGGCGAGCACGCATCGGCTCATCGTAAGCATTGGGCAACCCCAATTTGCCGATCTCCCTGGGACGCACCATTACCACAAGCGACATCCTGCTTCGCGGCAAAGGTTTGACGCGGAAGTGCCGAAAGCATAGGTATTTCGGCGATTGGAGAGGTGGCCGAGTGGCTGAAGGCGGCGGTTTGCTAAACCGTTATACGGTCTAAAGCCGTATCAAGGGTTCGAATCCCTTCCTCTCCGCCACCCTTCGCCCTTCGGGCTACGGGTGGCAGGCCACACGAAGGACGAAGGGCGAAGGGTGTCTCCCGAAGCTCCGCAGGAGCGGCACCAAGTCGACCCGAAGTTGACCCACCTTGGTCGGTTCGCTAGCACGATGGACAGTACCCATATCCATTTAAGCCATCGATAAAAGGCCATGAAATCGATAACATGAACCGGGAACAACGGCGAGCCGCGGGGCGTCCCGGCGCAAAGCCGGCGGCTGGCACCGCCGCCACCACGGCAAGTACTGCGACGCTGGCCGATCTGTTCGGCTCTGCCGTGGCACGGCATCAATCCGGAGCGCTGGTCGAAGCCGAGCGGCAATACCGGCACATCCTCACGCTGTTTCCCAGCCACGCGGACAGCCTGCACAATCTCGGTCTCATTGCCATGCAGGCCGGCAACGCGACAGCCGCCGTGGACCTGATCGGCAGGGCGATAAACAGCAACGGTCGGATTGCGGAATATCACTACAACATCGCCTTGGCGTGGCGCGCGCTCAATCGCAATGACGATGTCGCGGCTCATCTGCAGCGCGCGATCGACATTCGACGCGACTATGCGCTGGCCCACCTCAACCTCGGCAATGTCCGCCGCGAGCAGGGCCGACCGGCCGACGCGGTCGCGTGCTACGAGCGCGCGATTGCGTTTGGTCCAAATTCCGCCGCGGCATATTTCAATCTCGCCAACATCCTGGCTGAGCAAGGCCGATGGGATGAAGCGGTTGCCCGCTATCAGCAGGCATTGGCATATGAACCAAACCATGCCGAGACGCACGGCAGATTAGGGGCCGCGTTGCTGGCACAGGGCAAGGCCGGCGAAGCCATTCCTCATATCGAGCGGGCCGTCGCGCTCAATCCTCAATTGCCCGGCGCCTACGAAGATCTCGGCAAAGCCTACCTGGCGGCCGGCAACCTGGAAGCGGCGATCCATGCCGCCGCGCGCGCGCTGGAAGTCAAAGACACGCCGCAGGGCAAGGCATTGTTCGGCCACTGCGTCAGATTTGCGAATTTCACCGCGGACAACAGCGGCCGGTTTCGCAAGTTGGTGCTGCGCGCGCTCGCCGAAGCTTGGGCTCGCCCGCGCGAGCTGACCAATGTGTGCATCAGTCTTATCAAGCTCGACGGCGCCGTGAATGACTGCATCGCGCGCGCCACTGCGGCGTGGCCGGCGCGGCTTGCCGCCACGGACCTATTCGGCGCATCGGGACTGGCTGCGCTGTCGGACGATGAACTGCTGTGCCGCGTGCTGGAATGCGACCCGGTCACCGACATCGGCCTCGAACGCCTGTTGACGAACGTGCGTTGCGCCATGCTGACGGAAAGCGCCGCGGCCGGCGCAGGGGACGAACGCCGGCTTGGCTTTTACTGCGCGGTTGCCCGGCAGTGCTTCATCAACGAATATGTGTTCTCGACGACCGCAGTCGAGACCGACCGGGCGCAGCGATTGCGGGCGTCGCTCGAAGCGGCCCTGGCCGCGGGAGCCCAGTTTCCGGTGCTCTGGCCTGTCGTCGTCGCCGCCTATTGTCCGCTCCACGCTTTGTCGAACGCCGCAGCCTTGCTCGAGCGCTCCTGGCCGGAATGCGTCGAGGCGTTGATTGCTCAGCAGGTCGAGGAACCGGCGGAGGAACGCCGGATCGCAGCGACGATTCCCGCACTGACCGGCATCGACAGCGAGGTGTCGCGCGCGGTGCGCCAACAATACGAAGAAAGCCCTTATCCGCGCTGGGCCAAGGCGGGCCCGCCGGCCCAGCCCCCCATCCTCAACCAGCGTCAGCCGGAGCAGGCTTTCGACGTCCTCATCGCCGGCTGCGGAACCGGTCTGTCCACCATCGAGTTGGCGCG
>Ga0074044_10004633_pt1 | contig 11332 bp, 9 predicted proteins | sample BogForMeECP23OM1_FD_94443 | JGI IMG/M metagenome (GOLD analysis project Ga0074044, IMG submission 94443) | Bog forest soil microbial communities from Calvert Island, British Columbia, Canada - Bog Forest MetaG ECP23OM1 | ecosystem: Environmental > Terrestrial > Soil > Wetlands ...
AAGTTCGAGTCGGTGAGGGGGAGCCCCAGGTGATGGTGACCAAGCTGACGAAGACGCAACGTTCGATCATTCGCCTCCTGGGCCTGGACCCGCGGACCTACGGGCTGGCGTAGCCGGTTGCCCCGCCCGCTGGAAAATGCCGGGAAATTACCGCGACCACCTACGGAAAGTAAGCTGGATGTGGAATGCCGGGCAATCATTAAAAAAGAGATTGCGTTGTCAAAACCCGCCAGCATGTTCTTCAACAAAGATACGATGTGCGTAAACATCCTCACATACAGTCACATCAGAATACGAGAGTTTGTAGTGACCGATATTATTCCCAATCATCCCAACGGTCTAGCCGTAGCATCAGCAACACATGGATTTCTGAATTTACGACCTCCTAGTTATATGTATGAACACAACCTACCATTGCTTACAACCGTAACGTAACGTAAATCTATATTACTATCATTGATTATGTCGGCTTATGAGGATCTTTTTGGTCACTGGTATGACCTGGTTCTAAAGCATCTAACGTCGGGCACTGACAACTGCGACTTTGTTGATCCTCCTTTCTGATGGATTCGGGGTCTAGGGGTCCGACTCTCGGGTCAGACCGAAGCCCGCTGTCAGGCAACCAGCGATGCCCATTCCGTCGGAAGGGGCCGCGGTATCTCCTGAGTGTCAGTCCAAACCGGGACGTTGAGATTCCCTTCTGGAGAGACACGGCCATTTCCAGCCAGTGCGACGGGGTGAATCTCAGACACTCGGACGCCCTCATCCGTCACGACCATTAGATATCTTTCACTCACGATAAACGCCTCGACGGCCTGAACAGGCGAGTGGTACGCGTCGATGGGATGATCCAAAGGCTCGCCGTCCAGGAAGAGAGACGCGAGGTCTGGAAAGATTACGATTTCCGCGCTCGTCAACAGAAGAAGCTGGCCAACGGCATAGAGGAGCGAATAGGGAGTTCCTTGCAGTCCGTCGAATCTCAGCCTCCTGGGATTCTCTTCTGACAGAGCCAGGATGTCCCGAACAAAGACCAGAGAGCGGTCGAGGCTGAGCCCTGCGACGGCAAACGGGTGCTCCTCCGATCGAAGAGGGCAGACATCGATGAGATCCACACACGGGGCGGACAAACTGACCACGCGGTTTGCATCCGCTGCGTCGAACTCGATTCGCGCGAGACCGTCGGCACGAGTCGCGCACGCGAGAATTTCATTCCCGTGCGACTCACCCAGGTAAACGACCTTGTAATAATTGTGCACCCTCTGAGCGGGGCGATCGATCCATCCCAGGCTTTCGGAGGCCTGTTCACCATCGAAGCAGAAGAGTCCCTCAGTTCCCATCGGTGCCAAGAGGCGACCCCGCGGTGTCGCGATAATCCCATGCGCCCCGCTTAGCGAACCACTTATGAGAGAGAGCCCCGCCTCTGAAAGCGGGCCGCGATAGACTAGAACCTCGCTTCGGGTCGTGATACCTATGAGATTCTTCCAGAACGCCACATCGTTGATCGCCTCGTTCGAGACCTTGGATTCGCTGAGCACATCAGGTTGGCCATCCTCGCTCGCGACAAGAAATATAACTTTGCCGCTCTCCGTGCCGAAACAATAGCTCTTGTACCATGGGCATTCCCCAGCCCAGGTGATCTCTTCTCCGGGGATGCTGAAAGAGCGGCATGGTCCTAAAGGCAGGCTCATATGATCTTTCCCTTCAAAAGCCTCTTTCGCTCAGGATTCGTGAGCAACTGTGCATCGACCATTCTCTGGAGCGCGTCTCTAGGCAAGGGCCTTTCGGGGGGATGAGGCGTGCCGAGGTTCTTCTGGAGCGGACCGAGAGGGAATCCGTGCCAATGGGGTCCGGTGCTGGCCTCGGGGAACTTGGCCACTTGCTGCCCGACCGTTCCCAACACAAGAACTTGGCGGTCTGGCTCAAGGCGTAGGCGAATTCCGTAGAGACTGCCTTGGTAGTCAGTGGTATCGAACAAGTCGGCCTGATTGAAGATGCCAAATTCCTCCTCCTCGTCTACGTCGGTCGCCCACTGCGCGGCTTCAGGTCCACCCCGTCCATGGTGCTTCTGGTAGAAAAAGTATCGATAACCGCTGCGCTGTGTCACATGAGGGAAGAGACGACCAAGTTCACCGCCGACTGACATGCTTCCATCCCGAGGTCAAGAGCGAATTATCAGCCACTCACTTTGGTCATTATAACAAGCCGCTTACGGAGGACTAAGGGCGACCTCGGACTAGATCGGCGAGGATGGGGAAGCAGGCTAACCGAGCTTACGACCACCGTGGCTATTCTGGGCCCAGACCGGAGGGGCGGCTTCTGAAGACCATAAGTCCATACTGGGAGATCACTTACGCATACTCGGCAAAGCGCACCGCAAGGTCACGGCCGGTTTTCGGTTTTCAGGAGAACGTGGCGGATTGCCTCGATCTCGGAACGGAGCCGACGGGAGCCAAGCAGAGCGCGATCGGCCCGGCGAATCAGGTTGCGGACGCTGTCCGGATGGGTCAGACCGAAAGCCGCGGACAACTCCCGGAGCGTCACCGGCGTCAACTCTCGCGCCAGCCAGGCGGCCAGGTCCCGGCTCAACTCGCCGTTGCGCTGCAGCAAGAAGCTCTCTGGGGCGATCCCAAGGTGTGCGGCCACGGCCGCCAGGACCGCCCGGTAATCGTGACACGCCAGCCGACGCACGGCGGGGACTGTGTCGGGATGCCTCGGCAACGTGATCCCGGCGCGCACCCGGTCGACGAACTTCGGGCCGCCCAGCAGGCGGCTTCGCGGGGTCAGAGCCGGGCGGCTTCGCGGGGTCAGGGGCGGCTTCGCGGGGGGGGCGGCAAAGGGGACATTTCTAATTGCTCTGGTAAACTGAACGATCCAGGCAAACCGGTTTTCCGCAGACTGGGCATCTTGCCGCAATAATTAAGAACGTCCCCTTTGTTCGCCCCCGCCCAGTACTTTCGGCGCGGTACTGCTCCATCAGTGCCTGGCCAGGCCCCATCGCCTTCTCGGTCAACCGTCGGAACGCCTCGATGGATTCGGGAGTGAACGGATCTTCGACCCGCATGGCATTACCCTCTCCCCGGCGAAGAACACAGGACAATTCCCTCCCATGACAGAAACAGCGGCAGAGTTATCCGGGTTTGCCGGTATCTGTCACCAGGATGACGGCTGCTCACTCCGAGCCCGACGCCTGCCCTAGGTCGCTTGCTTTCTCCAGGTTTCCGCTGTCAGGCGACTAAGTTTCTCTACATACTGCGCATTGAGATCGGCACCGCTCTCTTCTCTTAGCGCGGCAAAAATCTGTTCGGACAACACCGAACCAATCGCATGGACGGCTTCATGCCGGTCGAGCCCTTCTTCCATCAATCGCAAAAGAACCGCACGTGCCAGAAACGTATCCCCGAGGGCCACCTGGTTCTCGACGATCACGTGGGTAATGGCGTGAAGTTTCTCGTTAGGAAGCCGGATTCGATTCCGCCGATGGTATTGCCGGACTGATTCAATGCGCTCAGATTCATCGAGCGCTTGCCAAGCCTCTGAGGCAATGTGCTGGTGAGGGTCGTACCGCAAGATTACCTCCTCCGTTTTTGGGGTTACTTGCCCATCCCCGCAGAAAGTATCATTCCAGAGTCGTGGGTGCAAATCATGTCGCAAAAAGAACAAAGACCCGCTAGACGGCTAGGAACGCGGGGGATTCGGGGCGGTACCCCTGCCTTCTTAGCTCCTTGTCGCGGCATTGAAAAAGAATGCGTTTCGCACCTATGTTTTGCGACGACGACACTGGTGGAAGTCGAGTATCCAGACTCGTGTCGCATGAATTGACACTTCTGCGACATGTCCCCTTCCGGCCTGCCGTTAAGTGAAGGCGTGCGAAGGGGACATTCCTGGCGTGCGAAGGAACATTCCTAATTGCTCTGGTAAATTGAACGATCCAGGCAAACCGGTTTTCCGCAGACTGGGCATCTTGCCGCGACAATTAAGAACGTCCCCTTTGTTCGCCCGAAAGAAAACACGCGTCAACCGCAACTTTGCAGCATGCCAGTCTCGGTCTCGCTCCCTTGATTCATGAGCCCAGGTCTGATCGAATGTTTGTGGCGAGCGACCATGGCCGGGACACGCATGACCCGGCCATGGAGCTGGCAGAGTCTGGCCGGGGCTGTCGGGGGGAGTCGATCCGATGATCGTTGGGGTGCCCAAGGAGATCAAAGCCGATGAATACCGGGTGGCCATGCTGCCGGTTGGTGCCGAAGAACTGACAATCGCGGGACATCAGGTGTTGATTGAAGCCGGCGCGGGTCAGGGGAGCGGCATCGTCGACGCCCTGTACGCTTCAGCCGGTGCGACAATCGTCGAGAGTGCCGGGGCAATCTGGGCCGGGGCCGACATGATCGTCAAGGTCAAGGAACCGCAGCCCTCCGAGTGGTCCTTGCTTCGTCCCGACCAGGTCGTTTTCACCTACTTTCACTTCGCGGCTGACGAGAGCCTCACACGTGCGATCATCGACAGTGGGATCACGGCGATCGCGTACGAGACGCTCCGTGATCCACGTGGAAGTCTGCCGCTCTTGACACCGATGAGCGAGGTCGCGGGCCGGATGAGCATCCAGGAGGGGGCCAGGTTCCTCGAGCGTCCTCAGGAAGGCCGGGGAATTCTCCTGGCCGGAGTTCCGGGAGTCGCGCCGGCCGAGGTTGCCATTCTTGGTGGAGGCGTGGTCGGCTCGAACGCGGCGAAGGTTGCCGCCGGGCTGGGCGCGAACGTGCGAATTCTGGACGTGAATCTCGACCGGCTCCGCTACCTCGACGACATCATGCCGCCCAACGTGACCACGCTTTACTCCGATCGGCACACGATTCGAGAGTCGATCGAGCGGGCCGACCTCGTGATCGGGGCGGTACTGATCACCGGCGCCCGGGCGCCTCGCCTGGTCCGGCGCCAGGACCTCGGGCTGATGAAGACCGGCACGGTGATCGTCGATGTGGCCATCGACCAGGGGGGATGTATCGAGACCAGCCGGCCCACCACTCACCTGCAACCCACGTACGTGGTGGATGGAGTGGTTCACTATTGCGTGACCAACATGCCCGGCGCCGTGGGCCGGACGAGCACCTATGCGCTTTGCAACGTCACACTTCCCTATGTCCTGCAAATTGTAAAGAATGGTTGGAAGGCTCTGGCCGCAAGCGATCCGGGAGTCGCCGAGGGTGTGAACATTGATCGGGGGCGCGTCACCAACCGGGCGGTCGCCGCGACCTTCGGCCTGCCTTACAGCCCGCTGGACGCCCGCCCGCACACCTCGGCCGCAACCGCGGCGTCCTCCAAGGTCTGAAACAGAGAAGGAAGAAGAATCGCCATGGCCGGGCCCGATCCACAACCGTGAGCCGGCGACCGTTGAAACCAGTTTCCAATGAGAATCATACCCGGGGAGATTCACGAGATGGGTCACGACGAACACGACAATACTCCTGAACACGACCACGATCATTCGGACCCGCACGAACACGAGGTCGAAGAGGCTCTCGAAGAGGCACTCGAGCTCGACACCCAGAGCCAGATCTTCCTGGAGATGAGACGGCAGAACCTCGAGTTGCTGAGAATTGCCACCGAGGTCGCCGGCTACACCGGGGAGCACGGCCCTTTGAAATCGGGCGACCTGCGATCGGCCCTACGCAACATCTGGGATGTCTTCTCCGAGTTTTACACATGGGTCGATCCCGAGGAGGACGAGGACGAAGACGCCGAAGAGGACGAGGAGGAGGACGAGGAATAAGAAATCGGTGAGTGCGTCGACGAGCCGTTGATGATCCCGAGGGAGGCAAGTCACGCGAATGTCCGGGGCCGAGGAAATCGAGGCGTTTCAGACGGTGGCGTGGGTCGGCGACGCGGCGCGGGGGGCTCTGCGCCTCATCGATCAGACCCGGCTGCCGACCGAATTCATCGAGATCGACTGTCATGACGCCCCGGCCGTGTGGGAGGCCATCAAGCTGCTTCGGGTCCGCGGCGCGCCGGCCATTGGTGTTGCGGCCGGCTACGGCGCGGTCATTGGCGCGCGGTCGCAAGGGTTGGCCGACGCGGCGACCGTGGGCCGAGCGCTGCGCGAGGCCACGGCGTACCTGCGCACCAGCCGGCCGACCGCCGTGAACCTGTTCTGGGCCCTCGACCGGATGGATGCGACCGCGGCCTCGGCCGGGGTCAACTCCGGCAACGGACCCGCGCTGCTCGAACGGCTGCTGACCGAGGCCCACGCGATCGCCGACGAGGACCGGGCCATGTGCCGGGCAATCGGCCGCCATGGCGCGGAGCTTGTTGTTCCCGGAGAAGGAATTCTGACCCATTGCAACGCCGGAGGCCTGGCCACCTCGGGTTACGGCACGGCCCTGGCTGTGATCTTCTCGGCGCACGAGCAGGGCAAGCACATCCGGGTCTACGCCGACGAGACGCGGCCATTGCTGCAAGGGGCGCGGTTGACCGCCTGGGAACTCCAGCGCCGCGGGGTTCCCGTGACCTTGATCTGCGACAACATGGCCGCGCAGGTCATGAAGGAGGGCAAGGTTCAGAAGGTGGTCGTGGGGGCGGACCGGATCGCGGCCAACGGCGACACCGCCAACAAGATCGGCACCTACGGTGTCGCCCTCCTGGCCCGGGCGCACGGCATCCCCTTCTACGTGGCGGCGCCCTCGAGCACATTCGACCTGACGATCCCCGACGGCTTGGCCATCCCGATCGAGCAGCGCGAGTCGCACGAGGTGACCCACGGCTTTGGCCTCCAGACGGCCCCCTCCGGCGTCGATGTTTACAACCCCGCCTTCGATGTCACCCCGGCCGAGCTCATCGCCGGCATCATCACCGAGAAGGGCGTGATCCGGCCGGTGAACCAGGAAACGATCCGTGAAGTGATCGGAAGTTGAGTTTCTCTCGATTTGGACGAGGACTGCCATGCTGGCTCACACTGTGTTCTTTTCCCTGCACGATAACTCCCCGGCGGCCATCAAGAAGCTGGTCGACGCTTGCAAGAAATACCTGCCAGACCACGCGGGTGTGCTTTACTTCGCCGTCGGCACGCTCAACCCCGACCTGGACCGCCCCGTCAACGATCGCGACTTCGACGTGGCCCTGCACATTGTCTTCGACTCCAAGGCCGCTCACGACGCCTACCAGGTTGCTCCCTTGCACCAGCGGTTCATCCACGAGAGCAAGCCCAACTGGCACCTGGTGCGTGTCTTCGACGCGGATGTGGAATCAAAATGACGGAGGGTTCACCGGGTCTTGATCACGAGGTGACATGTAACATGCCTTATTCATTTCCGCCCGACGTGAACGAACTTGCTGAGATCCGGAATCGCCTCACGAAACACCCGCCTCTCCAGTCACGACCGACGGCCTGGACATCAGCTCTTGCTCTGGAGCGCGATGACCCCGTCCCACCCCGTGGGCGGGTTGTGGTTGTGCTGGATGATGTAGCCGAGGATGAAACCCTTGCCCCGGTCTTGGGGAGGGACGAGGTGGAGTCGCTCGTAGGCGATCGACCAATCGCCACGCAGGAAGGCGTCGAGCGCCGCCTCGTAGTGGGCCAGGTGCTCGTCGCCGAGGACCGGGTCCTGCGCGGCAGGAGGGCGTAGCTCGCTGACGGTCAGGGCGGTCTCCAGACCGTAGGGCCTGATCATCGCGAGGCGGCGGCACCGGGCGACATCGACGGGGATCGTGGCGCGGACCACCCGCGCGGTGGCCTCATCGAGCAGGATCGGGACGTGCAGGATCTTGGTCAGGCCCTCGAGCCGCGAGGCGAGGTTGACCACCGGCCCGAACACGGTGATCTTGGACTGGTCGGGCGGCCCGATCTGCCCTGCGACGGCCCGGCCGCTGGCGATCCCGATGCCCGCCTGGAACCCGGCGAGCGAGTGGTCCGGGCGGTGCTCGTAGGCCGCGAACGTGTTGCAGATCCCCAGCGCCGCCAGACAGGTTTGTTTCACCATGTCGGGCTGCGCCAACGGCCAGCCCCAGAACCCCATTGCCGAGTCGCCCTGGAAGTCGGCGACGATGCCGTGGTGGTCGAAAATGAATTGAGTCATGACCCCCAAGGCCTGGCTGATACGCTTGAGGACCACGAACAGGTCGGCGGCGGACGTCTCGACCTTTTGCGAGAAGCCTCGGAGGTCACAGAACAGTGCCGTGACTTCAGTCTCCTTTGGCTTCAGCGCGGTCTCCGGGTCCGCTCCGCCGATCACCCGGAGCACTTGGGGCGAGAAGAAGTGGCTAAGGAAGCTCTGTCGGTGCTGGAGTACTTGGAGCTGGCGGAGCGAACTGAGAATCGAGGCGACCAGCTCGGCGAACTTCAATTCTTCGCCGAGGTCGTTCTGGTTCCACGTCGCGAGGAGGCCATCGGTCCGTTGAACTGAGAGCCTCCCGGCGGCGTAGATGCCCCAGCCCCTGCAGGCTTCGCCGGGGACCGGGGTGCAGAAAGCCCAGTCGAAGTTGCCCCCCAGGGTATACCCCTCTTCGCCCTCGGCGAGGTCGGCGGCCCAGACGTGGACGACGCTGTCGCGGAGGCGGAGGACGGCCTCGCGGACCAGCCGCTGGCTCGGCCGGAACTCGCCTGCCCCGGGGAGTCGGCACTCAGCGTCGAGCACCCGCACGGCTGCGGTCTCGTGCACGTCGAGGTCGGCCGCCACCAGTGCGATCGCATCGGCCCGGCGGATCCCGGCGAGAAGCAGGCTGACGAGGTGGGCAAACAACTCGTTGTCGTCGGCCGCGCTAGCGATCACGTCGGTGAGGCCCCGCAGCACCTCGATCCGGTGCGGGGCGTCGCGGTACGGGATCCGCTGAAGCTCCGGCGAGCTGACGGCCCACGACTGGAACAAGGGCCGGGAATCGGGCGACTCGGCGGTGCCCTCGGCTTCCAGAGTGAAGCGGGTTCGGCCGATGACGAACGACTCGCCTGGTCCGAGAGCGAACGTCTCGGCCTCGTCGCCGCGGTGGAAGATCGGGTTGCGCGCTGCCGGGAGCTGGCGGACGTGCAGGCGGCCGTTCCGCCAGGTGAGCTCGGCGTGCTGCCGCGACAGCGCTCGTTCCCAGGGGACGTCCCAGCCCTGCGACTCCCGGCCCAGGACGAACGGGTCTCCTTCGGGGAGTGTTCGCTTCCAGCGCTGTTCGGGCTCCTGCCCTTCTGCGACGAGTTCGGCCATGCTTCGGCCTCCTGGGCGGCGCGGTCGCCGTACCGCCGTATCGGAATCGGGCATCCCGGACCTGAGTGGCCGGGGGCGCGGGGCGGCCCAACAAGACGCCGCGCCGCTCAGCCGCCACCGGGTGGTTCCCGCTCCTGGGGCCGGGGGGCCGCCGCGCCTGTGGGTGCGGGGGCCGCCGTGCCTGTGGCGGTCGGGCCGGTCTCCACGGCAATCGGCCGCGGGGAGGGTGGCACCGAGCTCGTCGTCGCCGAGCCGGTGGCGGTCCCAAGGGACGGCAGGCCCCACCACCGCCGCAAGCGCACAAGCCAGGGGCTCAGCCTGCCCTGCCGCAGGCCCATGAGCACGAAGGCCCAGAGGCCCGAGACCACGAGCATCACCAGGCTCAGGGCCCCGAACGCGTACCAGAGGATCTTCTTCTCCAGCTCCTTGAGGGGCTTGAGCGTCTCCCCCCGGCGCTCCACGACCAACACGACCCAGCCGCTGTCACGCACCTCGCCGCGTCCCCGCATGAGGAGGACCGGCGCCAATACGGCGAACCGGCTGCCGCCGTCGGACCCGACCAGGGGGTCGACGTAATTGTCGATAACCTCGTCGGCGTCGGTCGTGGACGCGCTGTTCCCCGCGAGCCGGGCGAGCCGGGCGCGAAGGACCCGATCGGCGCACGCGACGACCTCGGGCGCGGCGTAGAAGCAGGCCCCGGGCGACCGCTGCTCCATCGCTGGGAGTCGCGGGTGAGCGACGATCTGCCCGGTGCGGCCGTCGGCGTCGGGGCGGAGGTCGATCAGGACGCAGCTCTGCTCCCGCGTCCCTCGGAATTTGGTAAAATGCCCGGCCTCGGTCTCCATGGCGAGGATGCCGATCGGACCGCCCGCGGCGCGGCTGGGCCCCCACACCGGGACACTGAAGGTCACGGTCAGAGTGTTCGCCCTCTGGCTCATGTAGATGTTCGAGCGATGCGGGCGGGTGATCGACGGCGGCCGGGGATCGCCGGGCTGGAGCTCATGCCCGAGGCCGTGGAAGTAGTCGCGGTACCCGAAATACCGGCCGACCAGCGCGTCGTCGTAAGGACTGAGCGTGCGCAGCAGCCCGTCGCGATCGGCGGTGAACCAGCAGAGCGCGGCGGTGGGCTGGCTGAACCCGTTGTTCCAGTAGGCGTGGCGGTCGGCGATCCAGCGGCGGACCGAGCCGTCGCGGTCGCGGCCCTCGGGCGAGTCACGCGGCGCGGCCAGCAGCCGCACCAGGCAGGGTTCGTCGGACTCGGCCTCGAGAACGCTCCAGCGGTTTTGGACCCTAAGGGCGAGCCTCTCCGCCAGCAACCGGGCCGCGAACCGGTTGCTCTCCTTGGCCTGCGTGATCAACTGTGTCTTCGCCTGGTCCACGAACTGGCGGACCCCGCTGACGGCGATGGCCCCGATCACCACCACGACCAGCAACGGTCCCAGCCCGCCGAGGAGGAGGAGCGGCCTCTGGGCCAGCCGGGTGGCACGGGCGTCGAGCGCGTGCAGCACCGACCCGACGTCGCGGAATCGCGCCTTGGGGTCGACCGCCAGGCAGCGGTCGACGACCTCCGCCAGCGCGGCGTCGACCCCGGGGACGAGACGGTGGGCTGACGGCTTCGGGGCGCCGGCTAGCAGCCGCCGGTAGCGGTCGAGACGCTCCTCCAGCCGCCCCGGTTTGAGCACGTCTTCCGCTCCGGGGTCGTCGCGAAATGGAATCGATCCTGTAAGCATGTGATAGAGTATGGCGCCAAGGGCATAGACGTCCCACCGCGCGTCGGGGACCGCTCGAAGGTCGGCCTGCTCGGGGGCCATGTAGTACAGGGTACCGAGGGTGGCCTCCTGCTCGTGCGAGAGCCGCGACTGACCGAAGTCGGCCAGCCTGGGATTGCCGTCCTGGTCGAGCAGGACGTTGGCCGGCTTCAGGTCGCAGTGGATAATCCCCTTGCCATGCGCGTGCATCAGGCCGACAGCGATCTCCCGGAACATCGCCAGCGCGTGGTCCATCGCGAGCGGCCCGCCACGGAGCAGTTGCTCAAGCGAACCCCCCTGCATGTAATCCATCACGTAGTAGGGCGGGGTCGCGTCCCAGCCGACGGCGAAGAGCTGGATGATGTGGCGGTCGGAGAACAGATAGCGGAGCTTTTCCACCTCGCGGGC
>Ga0074044_10004635_pt1 | contig 11331 bp, 11 predicted proteins | sample BogForMeECP23OM1_FD_94443 | JGI IMG/M metagenome (GOLD analysis project Ga0074044, IMG submission 94443) | Bog forest soil microbial communities from Calvert Island, British Columbia, Canada - Bog Forest MetaG ECP23OM1 | ecosystem: Environmental > Terrestrial > Soil > Wetlands ...
GGATGACGCGCGGCGCGCTGTTATGCCGCCGCCTTCCTGCGATTGGCCTCGAGCCGCGCGTCGACCAGAGCCACCTGAGCGTCGATCGCCGGATGGCTCAGCCCCTTCTGCCTGGCGATAAGCTGCACAAGCTTGTCGGCGCGTTCGATGTTCGGCGCGCCGTTCTGCAGCGCGCGCGCCGCCGAAGCCGGACGGGTCAGCGACTGCGCGGCCGCAGCATATTTCTCGAACGGCACCATATCCTCGGGCTCGGCGCCGAGCTTGACGCAGAGGTCAACCACGAAGTTGTAGACTGAGCGCGACGTCTCGATATCGCTATGCACCGCCTCCTGGGCCGTGCGCATGCCGTCCCTGGTCACGCAGCGATAATTGCCGGCAAGCAGCATCGCCCATTTAGCGAGCGGCACGAAGATCGAGTCATAGACTTTGAGCTTCACCGGAAGCTCGATCTTGCCTTCAGGCGTGTCGAAACGGATCGCCTCGATCTCGTCCTGCAATTGACGCAGGATGGCGGTGTGCTGTTCCGAAGGAAAGCGCGCGACCTTGAAATTGGTCGGCAAGGTCACCTGGAGGACGTTGACCTTCTGCTCCGGCGGCCTGATCGCTTGCGGGTCTGGACTGCACAGCGTGATGAAGGCCGGATCGAAGTTGTTCCAGACGCTGGGATCGGTGTAGGCGGGCTTGAGCGCGTCGGCAGCCAGGCCCGGGATGCGCCGCAAATAGGCGAGCGGCGGCATGTTCATGATCGACATGCACGGCACTTTGGCGCGCGCCACGGCGTCAAGAAGTTCGCGCACGCCCGGCGAGCGATATTGCGGCTCCTGCATCGCGAGACAAACGAGATCGTAGTCCTTCGGATCGACGTCGGCCGTCCCGCCGGCGCTGACCTTGCCCGGCAGCTTGCGCGAGTCGAGCTCGACCGGCGCCTTGCAGCCCCGCACCGGCAAGCGCACCCGAAAACCCTCGGCGTTGATCAGATCGGCTTCCGCCGGCAGGCAGACGAGCTTGATGTTGTGGCCACCGAACAAGAGCTTGGACGCGAGCAGCGAGCCATAGGACGCGCCCATGATGAGGATATTATAGGTCGCCGCCATCGCGCACCTCCTGAAGGGTGAGACGGCCGGCCTCGGACCGGCGATCGCTTGCGAGTCCTTAGGTATGAGCGCCGCCAAGTCGACGCAATGCGGAGCCGACGCGATCGCGCGCAAGAACGCGGTGCCGGCCTGAGGCCACACGCCGCGATGCGCGCAGCAACTATGCAGTGGAATCGTGACGTTCGAGCGATTGCAGCGCGCAATCGCTCCAACGCGTAGGCGCCGGGCCGGTTGCGCGGTCGCGCTTCGCCTCCTCCAGCCGGACGAGAGGGGCTTAGGTGCTACCGCTTTCGCCGCCGCCGCTGAAGAAGGAACCCAGGAGCGGTGGCGAGGACGGAGCGGGCGCAGGTTCCGCCGCGGGCATCACCGGTGCCGGTTTCTTCGCCGGCGCCTTGCGCTTGGGAGCCGCCTTCTTCGTGACCTTCTTCGGCGCCTTCTTTGTGATTTTCTTCGGAGCCTTCTTCGCCGCCGACTTCATTGTTTTCTTCTTCTTGCGCGCCGGAGCGGCCTTCTTCTTGGTAGATTTCTTCTTCGCCTTTGACTTCTTTGCCATGATCGTCCTCCCGATCCATGCTGCGTCAGTATCCCGTCGGCCCCCAATGGGAGACCGGGTTCACTCGACAAATAACCGACCGAGCCCCCGTTCAGCCCGCGGTCACGGATGGGCGCATCGCCGAACGCGGCCGATACTCCCGAAGCGCTGGCGGACATGGCCCCCCGGTGGCCCAATCGATCAACTCGACCGTATGGACGACCGGCAGTTTCGTGCCCGCGGCGATCTGCGTCATGCAGCCGATATTGCCTGCTGCAATCGCATCAGGTCGCAATCTCTCGATAGTCCCGACTTTGCGCTCGCGCAACCTTCTTGCGATGTCGGGCTGCAGAATATTGTATGTTCCGGCCGAGCCACAGCACAAATGGCCGTCCGGCACGTCCTTCACCACGAAGCCGAGCTTGAGCAGCAGCTCTTTCGGCTGCCGTGTAATCCGCTGTCCGTGCTGCAGCGAGCAAGCCGCGTGATAGGCAACGACAAGTCCGTGGCCGTTCTGGTCCGCCTCGATCGGCAGAGTCAGGAGATATTCGGTGATATCTTTGGCGCGGCTTGCCACCTGCTGGGCACGGTCGGCATAGGCCGAATCGGTGCGCAGCATGAAGCCGTAGTCCTTCACCGCGGGGCCGCAGCCCGAGGTGGTGATCACGATCGCATCGAGACCCTCAAGGGCAGTCCAAGCGTCGATGTTGGCACGCGCCAGGGCCAGCGCTTCATGCTCGCGGCCCATGTGATGAACAATCGAGCCGCAGCAGCCCGCGCCCTCCGCCAGCACCACTTCGATGCCCAAGCGCGTGAGCGTGCGAATCGCGGCGGCGTTGATTTGGGGCGCCAACAGGTCATTGACGCAGCCGGCGAGCAGCGCCACGCGGCCATTTTTCCGCGGCCCCACGGCCTTGAAGATCTGCGGGGCGAGCGGGCGGTGCGGCCCGCGTGAGGGGGCGAGACGCAGCATGGCGGCTAGCCGCTTGAGGCCGATCGCGGCGGCGAGCATGGCGAACGGCCTGGCAACAAGTGCAGCGGTGAGCGCCAGCCGAAAACGCCGCGGGTAAGGCAAAAGCCAGGCAAGAGCGGCGCGAAGCAGGCGCTCGTTCGCCGGACGGCGGTAGGTCCGCTCGATATATGCCCGGGCATGGTCGACGAGGTGCATGTAGTGAACGCCTGACGGACAGGTCGTCATGCAGGAGAGGCACGACAGGCAGCGATCGACATGCAGGGTAACCTCCGCCGTCGCCGGCCGGTCGTTCTCGAGCATGTCCTTGATCAGGTAGATGCGCCCGCGCGGCGAATCGAGCTCGTTGCCGTCGAGCACGTAGGTCGGGCAGGTGGCGGTGCAGAAACCACAATGCACGCAGGCGCGCAGGATCTTTTCCGATTCCGCCACGTCCGGGTCGGCAAGCTGCGCGAGGGTGAAGGAAGTCTGCATGGCTAGACGCCCGCCCACATCCGCCCGGCATTGAGCACGCCCCGTGGATCGAAACTCTCCCGCACGCGCTTCGTCAATGCGGCAAGCACCGCAGGCTCTGGCTCGAAGACGTCGATCGTGGCGCGCACGGCGGCTGGCGCGCGGATAAGCGTCGCGTGACCACCGGCCGCCGCAACGGTGGATCGCACGAGTGGCGTGCCGGCATCGTCCGAGGGCGGCAATGCAGCCCAGATGAGCCCGCCGGCCCAGTCGTACATGATCTCGGCCTGAGCCCGTTCGACAAGCGTGCGCCCGACCTCGGCGCCGTGCGATGGCGCCGTCGAGATGCGCCAGACATACCGCTCGGGAGCCGGCCCGTCTGCGGCGAACGGCATCACGTCGCGGATCGCCCGCCACAACGCGCGCGAGGGCGTTTCGTCCAGCGTGTCGAGCGCGCAAAACGGCGCGGTGAGCTCCTCCAGCACGTTCTTTCGATGCACGATCGACGGGACCACGCCTTCGAGGCGGAAGGCCGTGACAGCACCGCCCGCCGGCGCGCTTTCGGCGATGCGCGCGGCAACCGCGGCCGGCAAATGCGCGGCCGCCGAGACGTCGGCGAAGGAGCCCACGGCCGCCGCCATGACCTTCCCCGCCGCTGCATCGTCGAGGTTGAGCGCTAGGATCGTTTCCTCGGTCTCGGCCCGGGGCAGCGTTTTGACCGTCACCTCGGTCATGGCAGCGAGCGTGCCCCAGGAGCCGGCGAGAAGCTTGCAAAGGTCATAGCCGGTGACGTTCTTTACCACGCGGCCGCCGGATTTAAACGTCTCGCCGCGCCCGGAAACGGCGCTGACGCCGAGGAAATGGTCGCGCGCGGCACCCGCCTTGATGCGCCGCGGGCCGGAAAGATTTGCGGAGAGCGCGCCGCCGACGGTACCGGCACCGGCCGCAAGGCCCAGGAGCGGTCCGTAGTCCATGGGCTCGAAGGCGAGCTGCTGCCGGCTTGCCGCCACCAGCGCCTCGATCTCGGCGAGCGGTGTACCGGCTTTGGCCGAGAGCACCAGCTCGGCTGGCTCGTAAAGCGTGACACCGGACAGCCCGGACAGATCGAGCGTGGCGTCCCATTGCGCCGCCCGGCCAACGGCGCGCTTGCTGCCGTGGCCGACGAGTTCGAGCGCCTTGCCGTCGGCAAGCGCCCATTGGATCGCCTGCTCGACTTCCGCTCCATCGCGTGGTTTGAGAGTGTGGTTCATCAGAACCGCGGAAGATCCGGGAACGCCACGCGACCAGCATGAACGTGCATGCGGCCGAGCTCGGCGCAGCGATGCAGCGTCGGAAACACCTTGCCCGGATTGAGCAGGCTCTTGGCATCGAACGCGCATTTGACCCGCTGCTGCTGGTTGAGATCGGCCTCTGAGAACATCACCGGCATCAGATCGCGTTTCTCGACGCCGACGCCGTGCTCGCCGGTCAGCACGCCGCCGACCTCGACACACAGGCGCAAAATATCGGCGCCGAACTCTTCGGCAAGCTCCAGCTCGCCGGACTTGTTCGCATCATAGAGGATCAAAGGATGCAGATTGCCGTCGCCGGCATGGAACACATTGGCGACGCGCAGGCCGTATTTCGCCGATAATTCCTTCATGCGGCGCAGCACGAGCGGCAACTGCCCGCGTGGAATGGTGCCATCCATGCAGTAATAATCCGGCGAGATGCGGCCGACCGCCGGGAAGGCCGCCTTGCGGCCGGCCCAGAACAACAGCCGCTCGTCTTCGGAATTGGAGACGCGGTACGTCACTGCACGACATTGCCGGGCGATCTCTTGGACACGCTCGAGCAGATGATCGACCTCCGCGCGCGGACCGTCGAGTTCGACGATCAGCAGCGCCTCGACGTCGAGCGGATAGCCGGCGTGGACGAATTCCTCGGCAGCATGGATCGCGGGCCGGTCCATCATCTCCATGCCGCCCGGAATGATGCCGGCGCCGATGATTCGTCCGACGCAGTCGCCGGCATCCTCCGAGGTGGCAAAACCGATGAGCGCGGCGCGCGCACATTCCGGTTTTTTCAGGATGCGCACCGTCACTTCCGTGACGACGCCCAGCATGCCCTCCGAGCCGGTGACGATGCCCAAAAGATCGTAGCCTCCGGCATCGAGATGACGGCCGCCGAGCCGCAAAATCTCGCCGGTGATCAGCACCAGCTCGCAGCCCAAGACATTGTTGGTGGTGACGCCGTATTTGAGGCAGTGCACGCCGCCGGAATTCTCCGCCACATTGCCGCCGATGGTGCAGGCGATCTGCGAGGAGGGATCGGGCGCGTAATAGAAGCCAGCGTGCTCCACCGCCTGGGTGACCGCGAGGTTGGTGACGCCGGGCTCGACGACTGCGACACGATTGTCAAAATCGATCTCGCGGATGCGATTGAACTTGGCCATGCCAAGGAGCACGCCGTCGCCGAGGGGCAGCGCGCCGCCCGACAATGACGTTCCGGCCCCGCGCGGCACGACCTTGATACCTTCGCGGTGGCAATAGCCGAGCACGGCCGCAACCTGCTCGGTCGTTTCCGGCAGCACCACCACCATGGGAAGCTGGCGATAGGCGGTAAGCCCATCGCTTTCATAGGGCCGCATGGCGCGCTCGAGGGCGATAACGCCCTCACCCGGCACGATGCTCATAAGCGCCGCCACGATCTCGGCACGACGAGCCAGCACCGCGTCATCGGATTGGGGCATTGCAACAGGCATCAGAACCTCTTCGTCGATTTCGCTATAACTCTTTCCGATCATTATAGCGCGAAACGGTAGCCGTACTGCGCTGCAGCATCACGCATCAGGCTAATTGCGCATAAGCTTGTGTTGCCGAAAAGTACCAATTCCATGAAATCTGATGGACTGTCGGATTTGGATTGGCGCTGCAGCATTTGTTTTTTATAGGTAATTGCCCCCGTTGCGTGAAGCGGATTCGTTTTCGTTAGTACTCGTGCGTCCCGCACGGAGTACTACGACCAAATCGGATGGACCTACGATGAGGGGGGATTCTGGTCGTTTTGCTTTCAAACCGTGGCATTGTGGACTTGTATCCACAGCTGTGGTGTTCCTGCTCGCTGGTTTTCTCACAATCGGCTACGCGCCGCCGGCAAACGCCCTACCGAGCTACGCCCGGCAGACCGGGCAACCTTGCGGCACCTGTCACACGGATTTTGCCGGGCTCACTCCTTACGGCCGTCTTTTCAAGATCCAAGGCTATACGGCGGGCGGCGGGCGTTACCGCACGACGTTGTTCCCGTCTGACGACTCCGCCAACAGCGATAAGAAACCGTGGGTGCCGCCGGTCGCGATGATGGCAATCACCGGGTTTACCAACACGCAAGCGCCGCAAGCGCCGCCGACTGCACCGTACAGCGCCAACAACAATGTGGTGGCATCCCCCATCAGCTTCTTTTGGGGCGGCGCCATCACCGATCACATCGGTACGTTCGCGCAGGTCACCTATAACGCGCCCCCGCCCGGAGGGTTCAGCGATCCATTCGGACATACCTGGACCTGGGACAATACCGATATCCGATATGCGGACTCGCGGAGGCTTGGCATCCTTGACGTCACATACGGTATCACGGCCAACAATAATCCGACCGTACAGGATCCCTGGAATACGACGCCGGCCTGGGCCTTCCCATACGCCGCGTCGACGATCGCGCCCTCACCCGGAACTCACACGATCATCGACGGTACCTTTGCAGCGCACGTAGTCAGCGTGGGCGCCTATGCGTATATCAACGACGCGCTCTACCTCGAGGCGTCGGTATACACCACGCTAAATCCCAGCGCGCAGAACGATCTGGGCACCGACCCATTTGGCGCACCCGGGCGGTTTGACGCGGCGCCCTATTGGCGCGTGGCTTTTGAACCCCATTGGGGAAATCATTGGCTCGAGGTCGGGACATTCGGCATGGTGGCCGACATTCATCCCTGGACCGCGTCCTCACCAACGGATACGAGCACTCTCGCGCAGACGGACAAATACACCGACATCGGCTTCGATACGCAATATCAGTATCAGGGCAGTAATTTTTGGTTCACGCTGCGCGGCAGCTACATTTATGAATACCAAAAGTTGGATGCAAGTTTCCTCACCGGGACTGCCGCCAACCCGACTGACACTCTCAACGAAGCGCGGGCGTATGCCTCGCTCGCCTACGGCAACGACAACAGGGTCATACTCACCGGCCAGTACTTCAACACCTGGGGTACTTCCGACATCGGCTTGTACGGCGGACTTGCCAGCGGCTTCAGTCCGAACAGTGACGGCTGGATCGCCGAGATCGCCTACATCCCGTTTATCAGTAGCCAAGCGCCGGGCTGGCCATGGTTCAACGCTCGCGTCGGGCTGCAATATACCTGGTACGACAAATTCGACGGAACCACCGTCGGCGCGAGCGCCAACAATACGCTGTTCCTCTATTTGTGGCTGGCGATGTAGCAGGACGTCTCGACATCCCGGAGGCTTTCAATGAAAGCAACACTGCTGTTAGGCGCTGCGCTGTCGCTGTTGACTGTCTCTGCATTTGGCGCCGATCTCGAACCGGACATGCAATTCAAGGCGCCTTCGGTGCCTCCACCCTTCGCATGGACGGGCTGCTATGCCGGCGCGCACGCGGGAGGCGGTTGGGCCAGCAAGGGGGTCACCGACCCGGTGCAGCTGGTGCAGGATTCGTTTTCGGGAGCTCCGGTAACGACCGGAGTCACCACGGCCAAACTCAGCCCGACCGGGTTCGTAGGCGGTGGGCAAATCGGTTGCGACTACCAGTTCGCCCCCACCTGGGTCGTCGGGGTCGAGGGTACCGCCTCGGGGTCCACTTTGAGAGGCAGCACGAGCGTTGGGCTCCCATTGGGTTTGCCCGGCGAAGCGGCGTCTGCCACCGGACGCATGGACTTGCTTCCCAGTTTGACCGCGCGTCTGGGGTATGCGGCTGACCGTTGGCTGTTTTACTTCAAGGGCGGCGTCGCCGGGGCAAGCGACAGTTACAGCGTTACGGGAACCTTCGCCGGCACCCCGTTCGATTTTGAAGGCCTCGACTTGCGCTTCGGCTGGACCGTCGGCGGCGGTGTCGAATGGGCATTCTCGGACTTGTGGTCGGCCAGACTTGAATACGACTATTATCAGTTCGGCAATGGCAGCGTGTTGATGTCCGATTCAACTAACGTGCTATCTGGTCCCGTGAACGTCAAGCAGAGCGTTCAGATCGTCAAAGCGGGACTGAATTTTCATGTGTGGTGGGGCCAGTAGATCGGCTTTAAGGTTCTCAAAAAATGCTAACGAGACCAAGTCTTCGATGCGCTGAGACTAGACCGCTGAACAAAAGAAGTTTGCGCCGAATTGTGAAGATCGTCAGCTTACAATTGGCATTGCTCTTGGCAATCCTGACAATTGTTGCCGCCACGGCGGCTCGTGCGGAGAACACGGACACCGTTTCCAAGCAGGCACTGGAAGCCAAGATAAAATATTGCGAAGTCTGCCACGGGCCATCGGGCCAAGGTTTTCAGGGATATTATCCAATACCGCGACTCGCGGGCCAACAACCCGAGTACATAAAGAACCAGTTAGAGGCCTTTGATGAGCGCAGGCGGGTGAACCCTATCATGTTTAACGTGGCGCATGTCCTGAGCACGGCGATGCAAACGGCTCTTGCCACGAATTTTAATGAACTCAAGCCCAAACCCGTCGGCGGTGGTCAGAAGGACCTCGTGGCCACGGGAAAAAAGATCTTTGAAGAAGGAATTGCCAACACCGACGTTTCGCCGTGCGCTTCGTGTCACGGTCCGGAGGCTAAAGGCGACGGGCAGTTTCCTCGTTTAGCAGGTCAGCTTCCTGATTACATCTTCAAGAAACTGACGAACTGGAGCAAAGAGCGGGGTCAAGATCCGGCAAAACCGGACACATCAGCCATCATGGAACCGATTGCGCATGGCTTGACCGAGCCGCAAATCAAAGCTGTCGCGGCCTATCTCAGTTACCTGGAATGACGTCTTCCATTTGGTCCAGATCATGAAACTCATCAACCCACATCGGAGCCTTCGCCCAGGGGAAGGACCACTCCAAAACGAGCGCCGGATTTTGCAGCTCGTCAGCCTGGCGGTTCTGATAATCGTCTTCGCGGCGACAAGTCGCGCAGACGCGGCCGCCGTTTCCAAGGGCGCGGTTGAAGCCAAGCTAGCGTACTGCCAAGACTGCCACGGGCAATCGGGACAAGGTTATCGTGGATTTTTTCCCATACCGCGACTGGCCGGACAACAAATCGAGTACTTGGAGAATCAGTTACGCGCCTTTGTCGAGCGCCGGCGGCCGAATCCCATTATGTCCAACGTGGCGCACGTCCTCAGCCCGGACATGATAACGGCTCTGGCCACGAAATTCAGGGACTTCAATCCCAAACCCCTCGGCGGCGGTCCAAAGGAACTCGCGGCCAAGGGAGAGAGAATCTTTCAAGACGGAATCCCCGAAGCCAATGTGGCGGCCTGCGCGGCCTGCCACGGCCCCAAGGCTCTAGGCTACGAGCAAATTCCTCGTTTAGCCGGTCAGCTCTATCCCTACATCATCAAGGAATTGACGAACTGGAGCAAAGAGCGGGGTCAAAACCCGGCAAAACCGGACACATCGTTCATCATGGCGCCGATTGCCCACAGCTTGACCAAACCGCAAGTCGACGCTGTGGCGGCCTATCTCAGTGATCTCAGATAACTCTTTCTGTTTGGCATGTCGTCGCTCATGAGAAGCAGAAAACGTGGAATTCAGAACATGAAATACGTCCGGCTAAAGATAGCAATCCTGGCAATTATTTCCTTTGCCGTTTCTTCGTTGACAGGTCACGCCGAGAGCCTCGCTATTCGCAATTGCACTTGGTGTCATGGAGGATCGGCGCAAGGATATACGCCGGCGCCGCGCTTGGCCGGACAGAGACTCAACTACATCGAGAAGCAACTTATGAGTTTTCGCGCGCACACGCGAGATAATCCATTCTCGAAACTATATATGTGGGGTGCGGCAGCGAATCTCAGTCCGCAGGCCGCGCGTAATCTAGCCATTTATTTTTCGACGTTACACTCGAAGGCTGCCAACGACGGAGATAAGGAGCTGGCAGCTACAGGAAGAGCGATCTATCAGGAGGGAATTCCGGAGTCCAATATTGTGGCGTGCGTTGCTTGCCATGGCCCGGCTGCTCAGGGCGTTAGCGAAATTCCCCGTTTGGGAGGGCTAGCGTACACTTACTTGAAAAGGAGACTTGAGCAGTGGGGCGAAGGATATCATGCGGCCGCAGGGCCTCCGATGCCTCACATTGCAAGCAAATTGTCCCTGAACCAAATTGAGGCCCTCGCGTCATACCTGAGTTTTGTCAAATAACGCTGTGCACCCATACGATGCTCGTTAGCATTGGAGTTGCATAGTCGTCAAACAATGTCCGACGGGGTGAAGCGTTATTTTTCTCAGGTCATCGGCGCAAAGGCGGCCTGCCGCAATATCCCTGCTGCAAGGCTCACCGGGCGGCAAGATCGACAAGCTCTTGGACCTCTCCCATCTGGTCCTGCACCAGCCAGTGCGTTAGATCGCCGCTCGATACGACGGCGAGCACCTTGCCGTTGTCCACAATCGGCAGATGCCGGAATCGCCGCTTGGTGATCAATTTCATCGCGTCGCTAACCGTGGTCGTCGAACGGATGCAGTATGGCTCCTTCGTCATCACCTCGGACACCTTCGTGTTGCTTGGATCAAGGCCGCCGGCCAGCACTTTGTTGAGCGCATCCCGCTCTGTGAAGATGCCTATCAGCCGTTCGCCATCCAAAACGATTAGGGCACCGATTTTGCCGGCGGTCATCAAGCGCACACACTCGGTGACTGGGGTATCGGGTCCAACTGAGTGTATCGCCTTGCCCTCCTCGAATATTCTGTTCAATGGAGTCTGGCGCTTGTCCTCTGGAAATTTCTTGAAGTACACGGCGACAGTGACGATGATTACGAATGCAATGAACACATACAGCTGCACTTGGCCAAAAAGGAACGTCTGTACCTGATCCAGCGTATCAGCAAGTGCCACCGGGGAAAGCAGTGCTAGACCGATAGCGGTGCCCGATTTGTAAAGAAGCTTTCTCATCGCTGTTGCTCCTTGATTACAAGGCTGACCACGACCGAGCTTGTCGCTCGCTGCCACTTGTCACGCGTTGACGCCATTCAGACGATTTTTGAGCGATCAGCTCCTCTCCGCTCTGACCAACAATCCACGTCGCCGGA
>Ga0074044_10004636_pt1 | contig 11331 bp, 11 predicted proteins | sample BogForMeECP23OM1_FD_94443 | JGI IMG/M metagenome (GOLD analysis project Ga0074044, IMG submission 94443) | Bog forest soil microbial communities from Calvert Island, British Columbia, Canada - Bog Forest MetaG ECP23OM1 | ecosystem: Environmental > Terrestrial > Soil > Wetlands ...
CATTGCTCTCGCCAAGAGCGACCAGGACCTCGCCCGCAACCTCGATCTGATGAAGACGCGCGCCTGGTTCGACTTCCCGTTGCTGCTCAACGACGACCGGATCGCCAAGCTCGTGTTCCAGAAGTCGGAGGACGGCGAAGCGATGCTGGAAAAGGCGTTCGACGCCTGGAAGTGAGCGTCTATACCTTGGCGTTGAAGACCCGGGTCGAGACGAAATAGCCGTCCTCGATCACGCCGATGGCGACGGGAGTCCCGAAGCAGGCCGCCCAGGCCGGGCCCGCCGCCGCGGCCGTGCCGCGCAACAGGAGGGGCTGTCCGCGCCGCAGGGTCCCGGCGCCGTTGCGATCGACAGGCAGACACGCGAGTTCCGCCAGTCCCGCCTCAAGCGGCAGCATGGCGCGCGCCATGAGTCTGGCGTCGTCCGGCAGGCGGTCGAGCGGAACTGCCGTGTCCACAGAGAACGGGCCGACGCGCGTGCGCCTGAGTTCGATCACGTGGCCGTAGCATCCGAGCGCGCGGCCGAGGTCGCGCGCGACCGCCCTGACATAGGCGCCCTTCCCGCACTCGGCCTCGAACACCGCCGAGTCGGGGTCGGCCGAAACGAGTTCGAGCCGGTAGATGCGGATCGGACGCGCGGCGATCGAAAAGCTTTCGCCGTCGCGGGCGAGGTCATAGGCGCGCGCCCCGTCAATCTTGATGGCGGAATAGGTTGGCGGCGTTTGCTCGATAACGCCGATGAACCGCGGCAGAAGGGCCGCGATCTCGGCTGCGCTGGGCCGCTTGGCGGAGCGGGCGACGATTTCACCCTCTGAGTCGTCGGTTGCGCTTTCCTCGCCCCAGCGCACGCGAAAGCGGTAGGCCTTCATTCCCTCCTGGACGATCGGCACGGTCTTTGTCGCCTCGCCGAAGGCGATCGGCAGGACGCCAGATGCAAGCGGATCGAGCGTCCCTGCATGCCCCGCCTTCTTGGCGTTGAACAGGAACTTGAGCCGCCCGACCGCCTGGGTCGACGTGACGCCGACGGGCTTGTCGAGGTTGACCCAACCGTCCACCTCCGCCCGGGGCGATCTCCTCTGCCGCGCCTTCCCGCGACCGCGCTTGCCGGCCTCGCCGCGGCGGGCCGGCGTGCGCTCGACCTGTTCGCCTGTCACCCGTCGTCCCCTTCGCGGTCGAGCGGTCCGAGGTCGCGCGCCACCTCCGGCGATTTCAAAATCGCGTCAATGCGCGCCTGAGCGTCGAAGCTCGGGTCGAGCGCAAAGCGCAGATCGGGCGCAAATTTGAGGTTGATGCGATGCGCGACCAGCGTACGCAACTCCTTCTTGTGTCGGTTCAGGGCCTCGACGGTCGCCGCCGCCTCCGCGCCGCCGAGCGGCATGACCGAGACGGTGGCGAGCTTGAGATCGGGCGACATCCGCACTTCGGGAACGGTCACCGGATGACGGTCGAGCGCGACGTCACGCACCTCGCCCCGCGCCAGGATCTCGGCCACCGCATGCCGGATGAGTTCGCCTACCCGTTCGACGCGGTGGCTGGGAGTATGGATTCTGGAGGATGGGCGGGACATTGGAATTTGACCTGGCGCAGGCGCGCATGAAGGATTTTTGGCTGACGATAGCAACATTAGACCGTGCGCGAAGCGCGGCTCAGATCGACTCCAACCGGACCGAAAAGCCCGGCAGCGCGGCGAAGGTCAGCGCCGCTTCGGGGCCGCTTTCGACAATCGAACGCCAACCGTCGGCTCCCGGGCCCCAATGGATGAAGGTTCGTCGCCGCGCCGCGTCAATTACCCAGAACTCGTTGACCTCATGGCGCGCGTAGAGCCTCGCCTTCAGACCGCGGTCGTAATCGAGGCTCGTCAAGGCGACTTCGATTGCAAGCAGGATGTCCGAGCCTTTGACCTCTTCGAGCTTGAGGCCCTTTGGATAGACGACAAGGTCGGGCTCGACGAAAGTGTTGGGACTCAGATAAATCGTCGTCTCTATGCCGAGCCAAAGCCGCTCTGGCAGCGCCCGGGATATGCCGATAGTCAGCGCCGACTTGATCAGCTCGTGGACATGGGTCTTCGCCTGCATCGGCACGATCTCGCCTTCGATCAGCTCGAAATTCTCGTCGTCCGAGATGATGCCGGCGTCCTGCATGCGCAGGATCTCGGCCACCGTGAACGAACGGCGGTCGAAACCCTCGGCGGCGCGGGTCACGTTGGCCCTCATGTCCTGTCGTCCCATCCGCCGCATCAAAGGGTGCGGCGGATTTCCTCGACGTTGTAGCACTCGATGACGTCGCCAACGCGCATGTCCTGATAGTTCTCGAAGGCCATGCCGCATTCCTGGCCGGCCTGCACGTGCGCGACCTCGTCCTTGAAGCGCTTGAGCGTCGAGAGCTTGCCCTCATGCACGACGACGTTGTCGCGGATCAGACGGACATGCGCGCCGCGCTGCACGACGCCGTCGGTGACTCTGCAGCCCGCGACGTTTCCGACCTTGGAGATGTGGAAGATCTCCAGGATCTGCGCATTGCCGAGCATCGTCTCGCGAAGAGTCGGCGACAGCATGCCGGACAGCGCCGCCTTCACATCGTCCACGAGGTTGTAGATGATGTTGTAGTAGCGGATCTCGATGCCCGCCTGTTCGGCGAGATCGCGGGCCTCCTTGTGGGCGCGCACGTTGAAGCCGATGATGACGGCATGCGAGGCCTCGGCCAGCGTCACGTCCGATTCGGTGACGCCGCCGACGCCGCCATAGATGACGCGCGCTACGACCTCGTCGTTGCCGAGCTTCTCGACCGAGGCGGTAATCGCCTCGAGCGATCCCTGCACGTCTGCCTTGACGACGATCGGCAGCTCCTTGCGGCCGGCGGCCTTCAGGTTGGTCATCATGTCCGACAGAGACGTGCGCACCGCCGGTCCGCGGGCGGCCGCTTTCTCGCGCTTCTGGCGCTCGCGGTACTCGGTGATTTCGCGCGCTCGCGCTTCCGTTTCGACGACGGCGACGCGATCTCCGGCTTCCGGCGCGCCGTCGAAGCCCAGCACCTCGACGGGCATCGACGGGCCCGCGGCCTGAACGGTCTGGCCCCTATCGTCGAGGAGCGCCCGCACGCGGCCCCAATGGGAGCCGGCGACGACCAGCTGGCCGACGCGAAGGGTGCCGCGCTGGACGAGAACGGTCGCGACCGGACCGCGGCCGCGGTCGAGGCGGGCCTCGATGACAGTCCCTTCCGCGCTGCGGTCCGGGTCGGCGACGAGATCCAGAAGCTCCGCCTGCAAAGCGATCGCTTCGAGCAGCTTGTCCAGGTTGATTTGCTTGGTAGCCGAGACTTCGACCGCCAGCGCGTCGCCGCCGAACGCCTCGACCTGCACGTCGTGCTGCAGGAGTTCCTGCATGACGCGCTGGGGATTGGCGTCCGGCTTGTCGATCTTGTTGATGGCGACGATGATCGGGGCGTTGGCCGCCTTGGCGTGGCGGATCGCCTCGATCGTCTGCGGCATGACCCCGTCGTCCGCGGCGACGACCAGGACGACGATGTCGGTCACCTTGGCGCCGCGTGCGCGCATCGCGGTGAAGGCGGCGTGGCCGGGCGTGTCGATGAAGGTGATCGTCTGGCCGCCCGGAGCGACGACCTGATAGGCGCCGATGTGCTGGGTGATGCCGCCGGCCTCGCCGGCCACGACGTTGGCGTGGCGGATTGCGTCGAGCAGCGACGTCTTGCCATGGTCGACATGGCCCATGATGGTGACGATCGCCGGACGCGGAACGGTCGCCCCTTCCTCGTCGGGACGGTCGAACAATCCCTCTTCGACGTCGGATTCGGCGACGCGCTTGACCGAGTGGCCCATTTCCTCGGCGACGAGCTCCGCCGTGTCGGCGTCGAGCACGTCGGTCAGCGTCACCATGCGGCCCTGGCGCATCAGGAGCTTGATCACGTCGACGGCGCGCTCGGACATGCGGCTGGCGAGTTCCTGGATGGTGATCGCCTCGGGCAATACGATTTCGCGCGCAATCTTCTCTTTGTGGTCCTGTGCGCCAAGGCCCTTCAGGCGCTGCGTTCGGCGACGGAACGAGGCGACCGAACGGGTGCGCTCCTCCTCGCTCGACGTCGCATTGGCGACCGTGAGCCGGCCGCGGTTGCGCTGCTCTCCGGTGCGCGCAGGACGCGGCGTCGGCACGAGAACCTTCTGCGGCAGCATGGGCGCCAGCGCGGGCCGCCGCGCGACGCGCGGCTCCTCCTCGCCCGCCTTCGCCAAAGCTGGAGCCGGCGCGACGCCGGCCGCCGGCGCTTTGCGTGGAATGGAAGGCGACGGCGCAGGCTCTCCGCCGGCGAGACGCCGGCGCGCCTCCTCCTCGGACTGGCGCTTGAAATTGGCTTCCTGCGCCCGGCGCAGTTCCTCTTCGCGCTTGCGCGCCTCGGCCGCCTCGCGTTCGGACCGCTCGCGCGCCTCGCGCTCGCGACGGGCCTCGGCCTCGGCTTCCTGGCGCCGGCGGTCCTCCTCCTCTCGCGCCCGAGCGTCGAGAAGCGCACGCGCGCGGGCTTCGCGCTGCTCGACGGTGAGCGTCGGCAGGACGACTCCCGTCTTGGGCCGCGGCGGTGCGGCGGGCTTGGCCTGACCGGCGGAGGTCGGTCCCCTCGGGGCGATGGAAATGGTCGGCTTGGTGGGCGCGGACGTTCCGGACACGGCGGGCGCGGTCTCCCCGGGTCCCAGAACGCGACGCTTCACCTTCTCGACGACGACTGCCTTGCTGCGCCCGTGCGAGAAGCTTTGCCGAACGGTGCCCTGCTCGACCGGGCGTTTCAGATGAAGGGTGGGTTTCGGCTGGCCGCCGGTCGGCTTGTCGGTGTTGCTCGTTTCGTTCATGCCTGTTCCTAATCGCTTGGCCCTTCAGCCAATCTGTCCGGCCGGCCAAGCATGTCGGCGCCGCGGGCCGGCGCGCCGCCGCTGTTCGGTGTTCGTGTCGGGTCCGCTTCGCTCGCACGATAACGGCGCAGACGGTCCGCCCTTGCGAGAAAGGCCGAAGTCGCCGCGCCGGATTTGAGCGCAGCATGTATCACATTTGCCTTCCCCAATGCCAAACCCAATTGGCTCGATGAGAAGAGATAAATCCACGGCACCATTGCGGAAGTCTCGCCGAATCGTGCCCGCAGAGCCCGGGCCCGCTTTTGCGCTCCGTCCGACGCCCCGTCGCTCGCTTGAACCAGGGCCGCCACCTCTCCGTTCTCGATCGCCGAATCGACCTTGAATGCGCCGGCGACGACGAGCCCGGCCTTGTTGGCCATCGACAGCGATTGCAGCGCGTCGCGCTCGAGCAGCGCGTCCACGGTCGCCGCGAGCGTCGCGGGCGCCTCGGCCTTGGCGCGAAAGGCGCGCGAAAACGCTCGCTTGTCCACCGCGCGCCGCACCGCCTCCGAGCTCAGTCGCGTCCACACGCCGCGGCCCGGCAATTTGCAGCGGATGTCGGGAACGACCGAGCCGTCGGCTGCGAGCGCAAAACGCAACATTGTTTCGGGAGCGCCTTTGGCGCCCGAAACGATGCAGGTCCGCTCCGACCCGCTGTCATCGCGGTGAGTCTTCGTCCGCAATCGGTCCGTTCCTACTCCGCCGAGGGGCGCCCGCCTTCAGCGGGCTCGGCGGCAGGCTCGGGAGCCTCGATCCAGCCCACGCGCACGCGCGCGTCCAGAATCATCGCGTCGGCCTGCGCCCGCGTCACGCCGAAGCTGCTAAGGAAGCCCGGCTTCGCCGTCTCGCCCCCATCGACCCGCTCGGTCCAGCCGACCAGATCGTCGCTGGCGCAGTCGGCGAGATCCTCCAGCGATTTGACTCCATTTTCGCCGAGCTTGACCAGCATCGGCGCGGTAAGGCCCTCGATCTCCTTGAGCTCGTCGGCGACGCCGAGCGCCTTGCGCTGCTCGTCGAATTCCGCCTCGATTTGGGCGAGGTGCGTCAACGCGCGCGACTGGATCTCGGCGGCGGTCTCGTCGTCGAAGCCCTCGATCGAGGCGAGTTCGCGCGTCTCGACGTAGGCGATTTCCTCGACCGATCGGAAGCCCTCCGACGCGAGCAGCTGCGCCACCGTCTCGTCGACGTCGAGCGCTTCCATAAAGACGCCTGTGCGCTCGGCGAATTCCTTCTGGCGGCGCCCCGACTCTTCGGCCTCCGTCAGGATGTCGATATCCCAACCCGTAAGCTGCGAAGCGAGCCGCACGTTTTGTCCGCGGCGGCCGATCGCGAGCGACAGCTGATCGTCGGGCACGACGACCTCGATCCGGGTGGAGTCTTCGTCGAGCACCACTTTCATCACCTCGGCCGGCTGAAGCGCGTTGACGATGAAAGTGGCCGCGTCCGGCGACCATGGAATGATGTCGATCTTTTCGCCCTGGAGTTCGTTGACGACCGCCTGCACACGCGAGCCGCGCATGCCGACGCAGGCGCCGACGGGGTCGATGGAAGAATCGTTCGACGTCACCGCGATCTTGGCGCGGGAGCCGGGGTCGCGGGCGACCGATTTCACCTCGACGATGCCGTCGTAAATCTCCGGCACCTCCTGGGCGAAGAGCCTGGCGGTGAATTGCGGGTGCGTGCGTGAAAGGAAGATTTGAGGTCCGCGCGCTTCCCGGCGAACGTCGTAGACGTAGGCGCGGATGCGATCCCCGGGCCGGAACATCTCGCGCGGAATCAGTTCGTCGCGCCGCACGACCGCTTCCCCGCCGGCGCCGCCCAGGTCGACGACGACGTTGCCGTATTCGACCCGCTTCACTTGACCGTTGATGATCTCGCCGATCCGGTCCTTGAACACTTCGTACTGCTTGTCGCGCTCGGCTTCGCGGATCTTCTGCACCAGCACCTGCTTCGAGGCCTGCGCGGGAATGCGGCCATAGTCGAACGGCGGCAGCGATTCGGAAATCCAGTCTCCGAGTTGCGCCGAAGGGTTCTTCTTCTGCGCGTCGGTCAGCGTGATCTGGGTGGCGTCGTTCTCCACCTGATCGACCACCAGCAACAGCCGCGAGAAGCGGATTTCGCCGGTCTTCGGATTGATATCCGCCCGGACCTCGGTCTCCTGGCCATAGCGGGAGCGCGCGGCCTTTTGCATGGCGTCCTCCATCGAGGCGAGGACGATCGCACGGTCGATCGATTTTTCTCGCGCGACGGCGTCGACGATTTGCAAAAGTTCGAGTCTGTTGGCGCTAACGGCCATTGGGGTCTCCTTCGTCAGGCCCGAGCGGCTCGAATGGCGCGCCGTGGGCCTCGGCTTTTCGTTTCAAATTCGCTTTGGGTTTCGCCCTCGGCTCGGCGACAGGGCGGCGTGCGGCGGGTCGTCTTGCCTCCTTCAGCGCCGCCTTCTCTCGTCTCAATGCGGCGCGGATCAGGTCGTCGGTTAGCACGAGCCGCGCTTCGGCCATGGCGCGGATCGGCAGCTCGACGTGGTTCTCGCTCTTGTCGTCGGCGACGACGAGAAGACGCGCCGCCGGCCCGTCGGGACCGGGCGCGACCGCCTCGATCCGGCCGCGGAAGCGCTTGCGGCCGTTGATCGCCGCCGCCATCTCAATGCGCGCCTCATGTCCCAGGGCGCGCTCGAAATCCGACTGGCGCACGAGCGGGCGGTCGATGCCCGGCGAGGAAATTTCAAGCCGCCAGGCCTGCGACATGATCTCTTCAACGTCGAACACCGGCGACAGCGCGATGCTGGCGCGTTCGCAGTCGTCGATCGTCATGACGCCGTCGGGCCGCTCGGCCATGACTTGCACGGTCGCCCCCGCGGCTGCAGATATCTTCGCCCGCACCAGCCTGAGGCCGAGGTCGCGAAGGATAGGCTCGGCGATACGTCCGACCCGCAAAGCCTGGCCGGCGTCCTCGATCAGGCGCGGTTCGTCCAGCCCCTCGATGGGGGGAGAAAGATGAGGAGGCAACGCTTCGGCCATCGACCTTGCAGCAACAAAAAAGAGCGGGTCCCGGCCGGGCCCACTCTCAAACATTCCCTTCACCAGAACGATGAAGAGCTATGAGACGTTGATGAGCGCCATATAATGCAGCTTTCCCGCCGTTGCAAGGAGAAAGCGCGCGCTGTTAGCGCAATATGAGAATGTCCACTTTTAATAGGTAAAAGACAGGGAAAACCTCGATTTTTCGGCCCTCGTGAAAGAAGCGTTCAAAAAGATCAATGATCAGAGGATCTTGCACGCGCAGGAACAGGGAAGTTTTCTGGCCCTATCAGCGAGTTAAATCCTCCGTTGGCGCGAGAACAGGGAATTTCGGGACCGTTGCGGGAGCCTCTTAAAGACGCGCTCGCGGGCGCGTCGGCCGCGCCATGCGGCTTGCCTGCTTGGCCGGGAATTGCCGCGGCGTCCGCCTCGTCTTAAGCTCATGCGTGAAACCTGTGAACCGCAACGACGGAGTCGGCCATGTCGAGCGAAAGCCATGCGGCGGATCGAGCATCCTGCGCCTGCCTGCGCGCCGGGGAGCCGTTCATCGGCAAGCAGGGTTTCACTTACGCGCCGGCGGTTTCCGCCGAGACGGTCGGCGCCAGAGCCATCCACATGCAGCTCCTGACGATCCCGCCCGGGGTGCGCGCCAAGGCGCACAAGCACGAGTCGCACGAGACGGCGATCCATGTGCTGAGCGGAGAAGTCGGCATGTGGTACGGCGAGCGGCTCGAAAACCACATGGTCAACCGCGCCGGCGACTTCGTCTACATCCCCGCCGACACGCCCCACCTTCCCTACAATTTGAGCCAGACGGAGCCGGCGACAGCCATCGTCGCCCGCACCGATCCCAACGAGCAGGAAAGCGTCGTCTTGCTGCCGGAGCTGGACGGGATTCACGCGTGAAGCTTGCGCCTCGGGGATAGCGCCATCGATCTCGTCACGTTTTCTGACCAAGCAATGACTAACGTCGAGAGCAAGTTCGGCGTTCCCCGCCGTACCGACGAAAAAGACTTTGCTTCGCGCGGTCTCCGCTTGCCCGCGACCGACGGTTGTGCGAAGGATGCTGCATTGCAGCAAATCGATTCGACGTTCTCTTTCCGCAAAGGAACGCAACCCGATGATTATCGGCGTTCTGAATCAAAAGGGGGGAGTCGGCAAGACGACCGTCGCGATCAACATGGCGGCGAGCTTGGCCCATGCCGGCGAGCGGGTTTTGCTGATCGACGCCGATCCCCAGGGCAGCGCGATGGCCTGGTCGAGCACGCGCGAGAGCGAGCCTCCCTTCTCGATCGTCGGCATGGCGAAGCCGACCCTGCACCGCGACCTGCCGCGGGTCGCCAAAGACTACGACATCGTCATCATCGACGGCGCGCCGCGGGTCAACGATCTTGGTCGTTCGGCGATCCTCGCCAGCGATTATGTGCTCATTCCCGTCCAGCCCTCGCCCTATGACGTCTGGGCGGCGGCCGACACGGTGCAGCTTATCCGCGAGGCGCAAGTCTTGAAGGAGAGCCTGACCGCCGCCTTCGTCGTCAACCGCCGCATCGCGAGAACCGCGATCGGCCGCGACGCAGCCGAGGCGCTGGCGCAATTCGACGACGTCCCCGTGCTCGCCGCCGCGCTCAACCAGCGCGTCGTCTACGCCGAGAGCGCGGCCAAGGGCCTGTCGGTGATCGAGGCCGCGCCGACGAGCGAAGCCGCGCGGGAAATCGAGGTTCTCGCCCGCGAGGTCCTGAACGCGAGGAAGAGGAAAGCCGCGTGAGCAGGAAGACGGTGTCGTTCTCCGTGCCGGCCAAGGGAGCGGGGTCTCGCCGCAGCCCGGACGTCGTGATCGAGGCCCATTCCGACGACTGGGTCAGCGACCGGCACAACCGCGGCGGCGAGGCGAGGGCACGCCCGGCCGCGCCGAGCCTCATCCTCGACCTCGCCGCCGAGCGGGGCCTGATGGAGGTCTTCGCCTTGAGCATGCTCGCGCCCTTGGCGCTCGGCTTTTTCTGGCTCGTCAACGCGATGACAGGGCGGGTGCGGTTTTAGCCGCTGTAGCGTTGATCGGGGACCGCGGCTCCGCGCTTTGCAGACGCGACTGCTGGCCGCGTCAGCGCGTTTGAGCCAGGCGCGGCTTCAGGCGGAATTGGGCCGGAAAGGAACCGGCAGAGCTCCCGCTTGTGGGCGGCCCCCGCGTGGGGCAGAATTCCCCGAGACGGAAGGTCAGCCGGCGGAGGCCGGAAAGAAGACCGGGAGCGAGATCGTCGGCCGCGCGCCGCCTGATTTCGCAAACCGTCGAGCAAAGGGAGGAAGGAATGTCTTCAGGCATCATTCGTCGCGCGTTCTTAGCTGCGGCTCTGGCCCTGCCGTTCGTCGCCGCAAGCGGCGTCGCGCAGGCCGCGGGCGAGCGCTTCGTGTTCGTCAGCCATGCCCCCGATTCGGATTCATGGTGGAACACCATCAAGAACGCGCTGAAAAACGCCGAGCACGACCTCAGCGTCAAGGTCGAGTATCGCAATCCGTCGACCGGCGACATCGCCGACATGGCCCGCATCATCGAGCAGGCTTCGGCGTCCAATCCGACCGGCATCATCACCACCATCGCCGACTACAACGTCCTCGAATCCGCGATCAAAGGCGCCATCGCCAAGGGCATTCCGGTCATCACGGTCAATTCCGGCACGGCGGAACAGTCCAAGAAGCTCGGCGCGCTGATGCACATCGGCCAGCCCGAATACGATGCGGGCAAGGGGGCGGGCGAGCGCGCCAAGGCGGCCGGCGTCACCAAATTCGTGTGCGTGAACCACTTCATCACCAATACGGTGTCGGTCGACCGTTGCCAGGGCTATGCCGACGGACTCGGGGTCAAGCTCGGCGACCAGATGCTCGATTCAGGCATCGATCCGACCGACGTGTACAACCGCACGAAGGCGTTCCTGGCCGCGCATCCCGACACCAACGGGATCCTGACGCCGGGCCCCAACTCGGCCGATCCGACGATCAAGCTCCTGCGCGACACCGGAACCGCCGGGAAGTTCAAGAGCTTCATCAGCTTTGATCTCGACGGCGACATCTCGAAGGCGATCAAGGACGGCACGATGGAGGCGGCCATCGATCAGCAGCCCTATCTGCAGGGCTACCTGCCGGTGGTGTTCCTGACCGAGTACGCTCGTTACGGCGTCATTCCGTCGAATAACGTCAACACGGGCCCCGGCTTCGTGACCAAGAAGAACATCGGCCTGGTCGAGAAGCTCGCCGGGAATACCGGTAGTCGAGCTCTACGGGACGCGTAGGAGTCCCTTCTCCCCGCCTGCGCTACGGCATGCACACATCTCGGGGCTGCGGCAGATTGACTCAGTTTGCTTTTTTGGTCTGGCGGGCCGAGTCGGGTCTGTGATTCTTTCAGTGACACTTCGTTGATTCGGGGTGTCGCAA
>Ga0074044_10004637_pt1 | contig 11330 bp, 13 predicted proteins | sample BogForMeECP23OM1_FD_94443 | JGI IMG/M metagenome (GOLD analysis project Ga0074044, IMG submission 94443) | Bog forest soil microbial communities from Calvert Island, British Columbia, Canada - Bog Forest MetaG ECP23OM1 | ecosystem: Environmental > Terrestrial > Soil > Wetlands ...
ACTTCAAAGAGCGAAAAGTGGTGGGTCGAGTACACCTCCTTTGCCGACCTCCTAAAATTCATGGTCGAGCGCGACGGTCTGACTGAAGACCAAGTCGCCATAAATCGGCGCTGCGGGCCCACATCAAAGGTGATCGATCTTCTGACAGGCGAGTGCCGTCCGAGCTTGGCCGAGATTCGCAATGATCTGGCGCATGGCGCGCCATCAGATGGCTTTCCGTAAGCGGGGCTCTTGGAGATCGCGCGAGACCTCATTGACTACGCTTATCGTGATTTCACTCCGAACCAGAATATTGCGTAACATCGCCCGGCCGTCCGTTGGACTTTTGGCTTCTCCCGATGCAGATAGTTGCATCGATGAAGCGTGACCCGCAATGACGGTCGCCCGCGCCGTAAGCGCGCTGCTGCTGTTCGCCTCCGCCGCCTTCGCGCAGGAGGTCCACTTCTCGCCCGAGGAGCGCCTCGACGCGACGGACGCGGCGCTGATAGCGCCCGCAAAGAGCTCGATCGACTTGGCGTCCTACGCCCTTACCGACCCAATCGTCATCAACGCGCTGAACGACGCTGACCACCGCGGCGTTGTTGTCCGGATTGTCCTCGATCCACGCGAACGGCACGACTTCGTCAAGCTCGGCGACCTGTCCGACAACGTGAGGATCAAGCGCGGCGGCCCCTACATGCACCTGAAGCCGTACGCGATCGACGGGGAGCGACTGCGGACCGGCGCAGCTAACTTCAGCACGAGCGGAGAGAACGCGCAGGACAACGACCTCGTTGTGATCCGCGACGCGGGCGCGGTGGCGAAGTTCGAGGCGCATTTCGAGCGCATGTGGGACGCGGCGCAGCCGATGATCGAGTTCGGGCCGGCGATCAAGGCGCTGGAGCCGAGATGACGGGATCTCGAGCTCGCGCTGTCTTTCGGGCGCCGACGCGGCGCTGGTTGGAGACATCCCGTCACCCGTTGGACCGTCGGCCTTAAAGCCTTAGACTAGATGCAGACAATTGAACCGGTGAAGCGTGACCCACCATGACGATCTCCCGAAGAGGAGCCGGTGAGATCGTTGCGCTTTGGTAGCCGGCGCTCACCACACGCCCGGAATGATCCGGGACCGGACTCGCCGCATGTAGTCCGCGTAGCCAGGGAGCGCATGAGCGAGCATGCGCTCCTCGATCAACGTACGACGGACCATCAGCGGCAGCATGAGCAGGATCGGCGCCATTGCAATCCAGGAGCCGAGCGCGAAGCCGGCACTTAGCAGCAACAGCAGCCCACCGGAGTAACCGGGGTGCCGCACGAACCGGTAGGGTCCCGACGTAACTACTTGCTGGCCCCGATCGGGCTGCAAGCGCACCGCCCGCGAGAAGAAACGATTGACCAGCATTGCCCAGGTGGTCAATCCCATGCCCGTCGCGAAACCGACCAGGCCGAGGATCTGCAGCGCGAGCGGAACGGTGGCGGACCAGTGCAGCCGCCCGACGTCGAGGCCGGCGAGCAGCAATTGCACGAACATGAGCAGGTTCAGAGCGCGCACTGAGACTCGGTCCTGTTCGCCCTCGCCCGACCGCAGTCGCTCCTTCACGAGATCCGGGCTCTGCAGATAAACGGCGGCGCTGGCCCCTATGCACAGGACCGCGAATAGGGCGAGATAGGCCCAAAACATTGGCACCGTGAACGTCCCGGCAGCTTCGAACAGCACCGCCGCCATAACGACGAGATAGACGGCCAGCAAGCCGAGCCCGAGAGCAAGGTATCCGAGGTCGGACATCGCCGTTGCTCCGCAGCGTTGCGCTGTAGAGTTGGCAAACTCGCGTCTCCGGCGCACCGGTTTCGTGGCGATTGCCCACCCCACAACCCGCATTCCGCCGGCGCTCCATGCCGGCTCCATCTGAGCGATGGCCGTATCGCTACCGCCTCGCATGCTCCGAGATAGTCCTCACCATCGCGGAGCGCGAGTGTCGGCGACAGTGGATTGCGTGGGCCGCCTTCAGCGCCTCACGGGTGCTTCTCGTTCTCGGCCGCCCGATCGCCCGCAGCTTTCGCATCGGCCTCGCACATGTAAGCGCCCTGCTTCGTGTGTCCGTAATTGTGCGTGCCGGGGAAATGATAGACGCCCGAGTTCGTGTTCACCCAGACGACCGTATCCGACGGGCAGCGATATTTCGCCTGTTGCTCGGACGCGAACTGTCCGGCGCCGGTAGGAGCGGCAGTTGCCGTGGGCGGAGGCGCGGCGGGCTGCTGCCATGGGAATAGCGAGCCCGTGTTCTGCGCCGGCGCCGGTGCAGGAGCTGGCGCAGGAGCTGCGGCGGCCCCCTGCGGGATCGTCTCGGTGCCCGCGCGGCAGGCGGCGACAAACGCGCGCTTCGTCTGCCCTGACGCCTTGATCGCGGCCTTGTTCGCCGCGTATTCCGCGTCGCACTGGCTTGCGGTCTTCATCATCGCGGCGGGCATTTGCACCGGCGCAGGCGCGGGTGCTGCAGGAGCAGGCGCTGCCGGAGCAGGCGCTGCGGCCCCGGTCTTCAGTTGGGCCCTGCATTGCGAAAGGAATTGCGGCCAGGTCTCGCCGCTCGTCGTGCCGGCGGCCTTGGCGGCCTGCCACTGGTCGCCGCACTGCTTCATGACGCTTTCAGCGTTGGCGGCCGACCCGCCGAGAGCGACCCCCAGCGCGATCAACGCGGCCGCGCCGACGCCAGTGAACGATTTGAGCATCCGATACTCCTCCCCAGCGGAATGACAAGGCGAGGCTAACAGCAGGCGAATTTCTGCTCCAGCGACGCAATCGAGGCCCGCTCGACAAAGAGTTCCCAGCGGCCGCGCGACTGGAAAGCCGGGACGAAGGGAGCGAGGGGATTTAGGCCTCAAATCTCGGGGCAAAACCGGCCCCGCCTCGTCGCCCGACGCAGTCATCACGTTGCTCGGAACCGTCTCCCGGATCGGATGCCCCGCGCTTTCAATTGGTCTGGCAGGGATACGCGCGGCTGAGAGACGCCGCCATGGCGTCGCCGTAGGGCTTTCCGGCCATGTCGGGATTCTCCTCGAGGAACTTCTCGAAGGCGATCATGACCTGCCGCCCCTTGAAGTCGGGCGGCGGACAATAGACTTCCTTCCCCGCCAGCGAACCGCGCCAGGAAAGGCCGCCTGCGAATGCGCTCGCGATGACTTCGGCGAGCATTCTCATGCTGGCGTCTTGATCTTTCCACCCCGACAAGAGCCGCCGCGCGGAAATGTCCGGAGGATCTGCCAAGGCCGGGGTAGCGGCCGTCAGCAGCATCGCGATAGGGACAATCGCGCCCCGCATGTTCCTACTCCGTTCACAATCATTTGCTATTGTCCGGCAATGGACGACCTTGCCAAGAGAATAATTCTCCCGGACCCTCCTGCCCTCGCCTGCGGGCTCGCCTTTTTCTTCTCATCTGCGGATATCCTCGTCCCCGCAACCGACGAACGTCTCCGATGCTGAGCTGGCTGCGCCGACGCCGTGAGCAGGCCGACCGAATCGAAGCCGAGGCGGACGCGCTGATCAGCGACCTCGGCGATGGTGCCTATTCGGAGGCCCGACGCAGGGCGCGCGAGGCAAGCAGCGACGAGATGGAGCGGGAATGGAACCGGGTCGCTCTGGCTGTCGCGCGCAAGACAGGCAGAAAAGTCGGACTCGACACCACCACCCGGATGGGGATGGACGCCGACTTCTCTGTTCGTGAAGGCGAGACAGCAGGAGAAAGCGAGCCGTTCGAGGAGAACGACCCGCTCGACGAGCTCGTGCGGATCGTGTCGGGGACCCCGACCCGGCCCCCGTATCGGATTCAGTTTGTTGGGGGCGAAGGCGAACGCGGGACATCGATCCTGAAGGAGGTCAGGTTGAATGCCTCCGACCTGTCCGAAGCCGTCCGGGAGGCTTCCCGTCTTCGTTGGCCTCCTCGCGCCATCGGCTTCCGTTTGATCGATCGGGACGGCCAGGAGGTCTTTGGTCGCGATCGTCGATAGCGCCGGCCGCAACGCCTGCTGCAGTTACCTGCAGCGGGATCTGAGACGGCGTGGCGCGCAGCCGTGTTCAGGCGCCAAGACGAATCGGTCGACGAGCCGCTCTTTGCCGCGAATGACGCTTGTCTTTGGCGGGCACGCCGAAGGACGCGATCACGGCCTCGCTCGTCCGCACGAGACTGGCGCTGGGCCCCCCGGTTCCGACGCTGCGGCGGCTCACTCGCGCGCCTTCGATCAAAAGAACAATCGTGTCCGCGAGCAATCCCGGCTGCAAGCCGCCCGCGGCCTTGCACAGCCTCGCCAGACGGTCGCGCTGACGTTTCTTGAAATCCTCGATGACCTTGAGCCCCGGATGCCCTGCCTCGGTTAGTTCGACCGCGGCGTTCGCAAGATCGCAGCCGCGCTCATCCTCGGCGATCAATTTCGCGACCCGACCGATATAACCATAAAGCTGGCCGACGGGATCGCCTGGGCTTGCGGCCTCGATGTCAGCCCAAATCTCGTCCGACTTCCGCGCCTTGCGGCTCAGATACTCGAGAATGAGATCGTCCTTTGACCCGAAGTGGCGGTAGAGCGTCATCTTGTTGGTGCCTGCGGCCTCGGCGATCGTCTCGACCCCCACCCCCCGAATGCCATGGCGATGAAAGAGATCCTGGGCGCATGCGACGATACGCTCTCGGGGACGCTCCGGCGCGACGTCGCCCCCGTCCGCTTTAGCATTTTCCTTCGCCATGGCTCTTGACTCTGATGTTACCGATCGGTATCTAGGGACCATTACCGTTCGGTAACACCCCCTCGCGCCGGAAGTCAACACAAGACGGCCCACCGCTCGCTGCGCGAGGCGTTTTGTCACAACGCCGAAAGGAAGCGCCATGTCGCTCCGCCACAGTCCGACTATCGACGAACTCCTGGGAGACTCGCTGGTCCAGGCGGTCATGCGGGCCGACAACGTCGAGCCGCAGGCCCTGAGGACCTTGCTCGCGGACGCCGCCTTCCGCGTCACCGCCCGCGTCGAGCGAAAACCGGGATCGGCGAGCAGGTTGTTGCGGAATCCATCATTCGACAGGCGGCCGGCATCCCGGGGCGCGAATGCTCCGGCACGCGTCCGTCCTGCGCCGCCCGCAGACCCTTGTGGGTCACCCCTCTGCTGCTAGTTTCCGTCACGCCCCGAAGGAGCCCGCCATGATTCAACTTCACTACTGGCCGACCCCGAACGGCAAGAAGGTCACGATCCTCCTCGAAGAGCTCGGCATGCCCTACGCCATCGTGCCCACCAACATCGGCAAAGGGGACCAGTTCAAGGACGAGTTCCTGAAGATCAGCCCGAACAACCGCATGCCGGCGATTGTCGACGACGCGCCGGCGGACGGCGGGGCGCCGATCAGCGTCTTCGAGTCGGGCGCGATCATGATGTATCTCGCGGAGAAGGCCGGGCGCTTCTATCCGCAGGACCTTCGCGCCCGCTACGAGATCAATCAATGGGCGCTCTGGCAGATGGCCAATCAGGGGCCGAAGCTCGGCGAGTGCGGGCACTTCCGGCGTCTCGGCGACAAGCAGGGCGACCAGTCCTACGCCGTCCGCCGCTTCACCGACGAGGCGAACAGGCTTTACGGCGTGCTCAACAACCGCCTCTATGACCGGCGCTATATCGCCGGCGACGATTACACCATCGCCGACATGATCAGCTATCCCTGGACGATCGGCTGGCAGGCGCAGGGTCAGGACATCGGGGAGTTCAAATATTTCAAACGCTGGTTCGACGAGCTCAGCGCGCGTCCCGCCGTTCAGCGCGGCCTCGCCGTCACCGCCGGGCCGCCCGAGGACGTCGACAGCCTGCCCGCGGAAGAGAAGGAGCGTCGGACGAAGCTGCTCTACAACCAGCGCGCCCGGTCGGCTCCGGAGGGAGGCCTCACCGCCGCATGAGCGGCGAGTGGCCCGTCAGGCCCGCCACTCGGATGCGGCGTTCCCCTCGCAGACGAAACCCTGTCCGACATCGTGCGGACCGTCCCCCGGTGCAATTACCCTCACTAGGCGGACGACCGCGAAGGTGGGTCTCCGGTGCTTGGCGCGACTATCTTCTTGCCGACTCCTGCTTGAGTTCAAGTCGGCAGAAATGGGCCAGGCGCCTAGCTTCGCCGGAGGTTGACCGCGAAGTCGCCACGAGCCGGTCCAGCAGCTTCAGGGCCGCCGAAAACTCGCGTTTGCGCATGAGGAGCAGAGCGGCGTTGTGAAGCGCGTCGGTATAGGAAGGCTCCGCCGCGAACGCTCTCTCGTAGCTCGTGAGCGCGTCATCCTCCCGACGGATTTTCTCTTGAAGTACGCCGAGGTTGAACCATGCGTCCGGAAAATTCGGGTCGCGCGCCAGCGCCTGCCTGTAGGCGAATTCCGCTTCCCGCTCGCGTCCGAGCTCGTCCAGGATGTTGCCGAGGTTGAAGGGAATGACCGGGTCGGCCCTGTCCAGGCGCGCCGCGAGATCATAAAACCTCTCGGCCTGTTCCAGGTCCCCTGCTTGCTCGTACGCCTCCCCGGCGGCGAACGCCTCGTCGGAGTTGACGTCGGAGCCTTCGAGCGAGAACACGAGCTGACCATCCACCTGCGCGACCCCGCCATCGAGCACCTGGACGAGTTCCCCCCACGGAGCCTTCGCGAGCCGAACCCCCGACAGGTTCATTCCCAGCTCCTCGAGCGCGAGCGCGGCGGCGATGATCTTGGGAAACGCCGCTCCCTCACTGGAAAGGCGCCCGACGGCGCGGGCGACGATGAGATCCGTATAGGAGAGCCCGCTCTCGGTCGGGCTCACAACGTCATAGAGCGCGAGCGTGCGGAGCTGCTCGACCCCGAGCCCCGCGAGCTTGGCTACCTGGTCCTCGGAATAACGCCCGTCGGCGACTACTCTCGGCGGAAGGATTCCGATCCGGGACCTGAACGATCGCTCCGACAAGAGTTTTGCGTTTTTCTTGGCCTGAATGCGCAGGCGAAGCTCACCCTGCTCGGAAACCGCGGATCGCGCCGTGCCGTGCGCCAGAACGATGATGTGGGCCGCGTGCGGCCTGCGGGTCAGGGCAAGTCCCGCTGACGTTCCGCGCCCAGAAACGCCGACCGGTGATCCGAGCGAGGATCTCAGCGCGTGGCAGGAAAAAATCAACGCGCTCATCGCGCAGCTGACGGACGGCGTGCCGCCGGACGTCATTGAACGGACGCCGGAAGAGCACGCGCGATGGCTGCTTGCCCACTCTCTCGACTGGCACCGGCGCGAGCAAAAGGCGGTTTGGTGGGAGTATTTCCGATTGCGCGATCTGGGCGCGGACGATTTGCTCGATGAACGGGCGGGCCTCTCCGGGCTAAGTTTCATTGGGGTGAGTGGCGGAACTGCAAGAGCGCCAATCCACCGCTACCGCTTTCCGCCGCAGGAAACGGAATTCCGGGGCGGTGAGAACCTTCACAATATCGGGGGCAACAAGCTTGGAACGATCCACGATATTTCTCTTGAAGAGCGGTGGGTCGACGTCAAGAAGCGCGGCGACAGCGTGGATATTCATCCCGATGCGGTGTTCGCGCACAATGTAATCGATGCGGACGTTTTGGCCGATGCGCTCGTGCGGATCGGCGACTACGTCGCCAAGCATGGCATGGAAGGCGACGTTCCGTTCGCGACGAGCCAGGCCCGACGCTCTTCCAGCCAGTCCCGAAGTTCCAACGTCGAGAGGCAATCGTCGCTGTTGTAACCGGCGACGACATCGCGATCGGCCTCACCGATGAAGTCGAGATCGCCGAGTTCCAAACAGGCCTGCACCTTCGCGAGCGCCTTATTGGCGTCGGGCAGCGCGACCAATCGCGAGTAGCCATACAGCGGCTCGAGCTTCTTGATTGAGTAACTCTCTGTGCTCACTCTCAGGCCGCCGCGGACTACCCGTACAAGTCGACGAAGCGCTTGGAGCGCAGCAGAAAATCGATTTCTTCCTCGCGGCTCGCATAGCGTCCCATCAGCCGTTTCAATGCAACGGGCTCATAGGGCGCGAAGTGGTAGATATGCAGGTCGGGAAAGGTCGCGAGACGAGCCATCACAAAATCGACGAAGCGCTCGAAAGCCTGCTTTTCGTCGTATCGCGTGAAAACCCAATCCGCGGTGTAGGAGACCGAGCCGTCGGGGGAAGCGGAAACATAGCCGAAGAGGTACTCGAGCCCGCCTTCGTCAACGAAGGGATCGCCTTCCAGGTCGAAAAACACGTCCCCGTGAGAGGGCGGCGGAAGGCAGGCAAGCCCGAATCCCGGTGCAACTGGGAGAAATTCGTGAAGCAACGTACCCGCGTCGCGGCCCTCGACCTGTATACGTGCCTGCTCACGTACCCGCTCGTACGACGCCGCCGCGCCCCGAGAGGGCTTCCAGGAGAGCGGCACCGGCATCGCGGCCAGCGCCGCCGCGGTGTCGATGCCTTGCCGCTTCAGTTCCTCGATTTGCATCTTGGTGACGCCGGCGACCAGCGAGAGATGATCATCGTGTCGCCGCCGTGCGTCGCATCGCTCTTGCCATCGGCAGATTTCGCATTGCTCCCGCGGCTCAGGACAAATCTTGTCGACGTCCACCAGATCCAAAGACGCCTTCAATCCATCGCGGACGCGCCGAAAATACGCGCCATAGTCCATCCGATAGACTTGCGGCTCGAAATCCGACCATGGCGCAACCACGAAGCAATTTTCTGGCCTTACGCCCTGCACCGTGGCGATCAGCTCGGCGTAGAGGCAGAGCTGAAGCACCGTCCCCCCTTTGGTTTCCCGGGCAAGCTTGGTGTCGACGATTTCATAGGACCAGAGACCGAGATCAGACGGGGTATCGATGCGTCTTAAAATGTCTGTCCGTCCGGCCCAGCAGCCAAAGCGGAATGTACCCTGAACGATGATCTCGGCTCCGCTTTGCATCGCCTCGCGGGTCCGAGCGATTGCCTCATCATCGACGCCAACGCCTACAATTTCGACGACGGAAAATCCATTCGCCCAGATAATCAACGTACTCCCTCTCATGACGAGCCCCTCGTTCGCGTAGAATATCCAACAGGGGGTCCCAAAACTTCGGTTTTGCGACGACCCCATTCGCGACCGATACGTCCAATTCCGTCAGATGCTGGCAGCTCAGATGCCCTATGAGGTCTGAGGCGCTCAAAATAAGACTCTTATCAATGACTTGCATTGAAAATTCTGCCCAACTTGGTGTCAGTGGCGATTCATCGGCTCGATCTCAAAACGCCGATCGGCATCGTAAGCTATCGAAAGAATGCCGGCGGCGGGGTCAGACCTCCGAGCCGGATTACACCCGAAAAGAACGAAACGCGATGGGATTAGTTGACATGGTAGGAGCCCTTGAAAACGAAGTTGGACAAGTGACCGACGAGCCGGGGCTTCGATCCCGGTCTTCTTACGCGAAGCGAACTTGGGAGGCTTCCGGCGGTTGCAGGCAATCGATAGCCTTCGCCTCGAGGTCTCCCGCACCTCCTTCGCCAATTGGATCTCCGCCTGACAGTAGCCCTGCGTCTTTCAGCGCCTCGATGTCCGGCAGGTCGCGCAGCGACTCGAACCCGAACTCGAGCAGGAACTTCTCCGTCGTCACGTAGGCGTAGGGCGCGCCGAGTTTCGGGCTGCGGGGCCCGGCGGCGATCACGCCCTCCTCGCGCAGCGCGGCGATCAGGTCGCGCGAGATCTCCCGCCCGAACATTTCCGAGATCTCCCCCCTGGTGACCGGCTGGAACATCGCCACCGCCATCAGCACCCCCGCCTCGAGTTTTGTGAGCTGCTTGGCGTCCGCCGCAATGTCGAAGGCGACCCGCAGCGCCGGGCCGTAGGCCGAGCGGGTGTGGAGGGTAAAGCTCTCCCCTGCCCTGACGAGCTCGACGGGACGACCGCGAAGATCTTCGCGGAGGTCGTCGAGCAGGAGTTCGAGGACGCAGTCGCGGCCGACGACGCGCGCAAGCGCTTCGCGGGTCACGGGCTTCGCCGCAGCGAACAGGACCGCCTCGACCCGGGCCTTCCATTCGCGCCAACGCAGCTCCGGCGGCAGGTCGGCGAGCTCGCGGTCGAAGTCCGGCTCGGGGTTGGATTTCCTCGCCATCGCATCAGAGCCCGTAGAGCCGGAACGCCGCGCGGCCGGTGAGCTCGCGCGCGGCGCTTAAGGACACCAGGCGGTCGAACAGCCGCCGCCTGGCGCGGTCGCTGAGGCCCGCGATGGGCGCGGCGGCGGAGACCGCGTCGTCGGCGAGCAGCGCCTCGATGGCGCCCGTCTTCCCCTTGGCGCGCAGTTTTGGCGCGGCGTCGGCGAGCCGGGCCGCGCGGCGCGCAAGATCCTGGGCGAGGTCGAGGGCGGCGAGCGCTGCGCGCGCGTAGCTAAGCGCCACCACCTTCATCCAGCCGGCCTCGCCCGGGCGCGGCCGCCGTCCCTCGCCTGTGGCGCGGCGCTGAAAAAGCTCGCCGGCGAGGAGCGGCAGCGGCGTTGGCCAGCTGAGTGCCCTGGCCAGCGCGGCGTCGGCGCAAAGAAGCGAGAGCGGCTCGGCGTCGGCCCGAAGGGCCATGACCGCCGCGCCGGCCGCGGCCGCGACGACCGGGGCCGGGCGACCGCCCGTAACCGCCTCCCCCAGCGCAGCCGCGAGCTCCGCCGCCTTTTGCGGGTCGAGCGGCGCCTGCAGGTCGGCGGCGACGGCGAAGAGGCGCTCGGGGCGGAACGGGTCGCCGGAACCCGCGAGGACGCGGAACGCCGCATAGACCCGTCCCGCCGGCCCGAGCGCCTGCCCGGGCCTCGCGAGCGCGACCGCGTCGCGCAGTGCAGATTCGTCCTCGCGCCGGTTGAGCAGGTTTTGGACCACCGCGGCGGCGGATTTGAGCGCCAGGCGGCGGCGCCAGGCGCCGGCATAAGGAGGGTCGGATCGGACGATGGAATCGAGGGCGGCGAGGGCCGCGCCGGCGAAAAACAGCGCCTCGGCCTCCGAATGGTCGCGAAAAAACCCGCTGGGGCGCGCCCAGGCGGGAGCGCGGGGCAGTTCGAGGGGGACGGGCTCGACGCGAATCATCCCGGAAATCGTAGCCGACGGCGGCGCTTATGACCACTGCATGGCGGCAAAAGCGCCCCACCTGTCGAGGGCATTCGATGTCCGATAAGCTTGCCTTATCGGACATAACTGACATTATATAAGGAACAGCCGATTCTCATGCCCCGGAGCCCCGATTTGACCCGCAAACCGAGCCCTGGAGCGCGCCATGGAGCCGCGGCGCCGCCGGCGTCGGCTGCCGGAATTGATGGGACTCGCCCGCCTTTGAGCGGTGAGACCAAACAGTCGGACGCTTCTCCCCTGTCAAAAATCCGCTGCAAA